>Ga0256405_10008007_pt1 | contig 15441 bp, 19 predicted proteins | sample RumenRJG_02DNA_FD_189096 | JGI IMG/M metagenome (GOLD analysis project Ga0256405, IMG submission 189096) | Bovine rumen microbial communities from Lethbridge, Alberta, Canada - RJG_02 | ecosystem: Host-associated > Mammals > Digestive system > Stomach > Rumen | place: Canada: Alberta... | reverse complement strand
ACCACCTATCATGCCACCTAAATGAGCCATCCAAGCAATATTAGCTATAAAGTTAATACTTAAATTCACAAATATTAAAGGTAAAAAGGTAGTAATTGGTCTTCTTCCTTTAATAACTAAATCAATAATAAACACAAGCATTAAGCCATATAAACCGCCAGATAAACCAATACTTACAGAATTAGAATTAAATATTATTTGAGATAAAGATCCTAATAATATAGAACTAAATAGTATAAAACAATATTTTAAATGACCATAATATGATTCTATAAAGCTACCTAATACATATAAGGAATATACATTGGAGAATAAATGTAAGAATGAACCATGCAAGAAAGCACTAGTAATTAAACGATATACTTGTTTTAAACCAACTGTAAAAGTATTATAGTTAGCTCCCAAAGCAATATCAACAATAGTAGAAGAATATTTAATGCTTAAAATCATCTTTAAAATATAAAGTAAAGCACATAAAGCAATAATAATATATGTGATTATTGGTTTATTTTTATTAATCTTAAATCTTTCATTAAATCTTTGTAGTAAGATTCTATTTTTATTCTTAAGCAAAACATCATATTCTTTATCAATATCATCGACATTTCTTACACATGCATATATTTCTGGATAAATATTAAAAACATTGTGTCCAGATGCATAAGCATCTTCTAAATTTAAATAATTATATACTTCCAATTGTTTATCATATTCATCATTAGAAATATGAATATCTAAAAAATTATCTCTCTGACATTTAAAATAATCTAAATAATCTTCAATACGATTATTATCATACTGACTTGAACTTGCACCTTTACAAGTAACTCTTATTAAAGAAAAATTAGGATCATTCTCATTTCTTAGCCATGCCTCTGCACTATTAAAAGATTCATAATCCTTTAATGATATTTGAATAAAGTTATATTTTTCTATAAGTATATTAATAACTTGTAGGACTTTGTAATAATTGTTATTCACCTAAATATTTACCACCTTTACTTATAATATAGTTCTTCATATATTCAGGCATAGCAGCTTTAAAAGACATTCTTTCTTTAGTTTTAGGATGTATAAAAGAAAGATAATAAGCATGAAGATATTGACCAGTATTATCAATTGTTTTCTTAGAATATTTATTATCATTAAAAACAGGATGATTAATATATTTCATATGAACTCTGATTTGATGGGTTCTTCCTGTTTTTAGTTCAACATCCAATAATGAAGAATTATCGTATCTTTCAAGTACATGGAATAAAGTAATAGCTTCTTTTGAATTTTTAGAAGTTACAGTCATTAATTGTCTATTGTTTTCACTTCTGCCAATTGGAGCATTAATCTCCCCTTCACTATTTTGAATAACACCATTTACAATAGCGTAATATTTTCTAAAACATGACTTATCTACTAATTGTTCAGATAAAAAGCTATGCGCAAGATTATTTTTAGCACAAACTAATAAACCTGAAGTATCTTTATCGATTCGATGAACTATACCAGGACGATAATAACCATTAATATCACTTAATTCTTTACAATGATATAGTAATGCATTAACAACAGTACCTGATTCATTGCCTACAGCAGGATGAACCACCATATCTTTAGGTTTATTAATAACTATTAAATCTTCATCTTCATAAACAATATCTAAGGGAATATTTTCTGGTTTAATATCAGTCAGAGTCTTTTCTTCATATTCAAAACTTATATGATCATTTAAAACTGTTTTAAGCTTCTTATTCGGGATTTCATTATTTAATAATACTTTTCCCTCTTCTATTAGTTTTTGAATGGCAGAACGTGATAAAGCAGTGTTTTCAGCAAGAAAAACATCTAATCTTATATCAGTATTATCTTCATCAACAACTAATTCAATTCTTGGCATCTTTGCTACCTAATAAATTATCAATAATCAATAAGAAACATCCTATAGTTATAAATGTATCAGCAAGATTAAATACAGGAAAATCATAGCCAAAGATAATAAAATCTAAAAAATCTATTACAAAGCCCAATCTAACTCTATCTATCAAATTACCTATAGCTCCTGCAATAATCAAAATATAGGAAATAGAAGTAATCTTTCTTTTATTCTTTTCAGTTACTAATAAGTAAGTTAATACAAATACAGCTACAATTGGAACAAATATTAAAAACGTTCTTTGATTTTGGAGTATAGAAAAACCAGCACCAAAATTTCTTACATTGGTTAAAGAAAAGAAATTTCTGATAATCTGAATTTTAGTTCCATATTTAATGCTTTGAACAATATAAAATTTAGAAAATTGATCCAAAGCAATAAATATAATAGAAGCTAATAAATAAACAAAATATTTCATAACATATTAAAGAAACACGACATATCGTGTTTTAGTGGCTAAGCTTGTATTGTTTTAAAGCTTTAGAGATTTGATCAGGACAACTTGTTCCTCTTCCTCTACAATTAACATTTTCAAAAGCTTTAATAACATCATCAACATTCATACCCTTAACTATTCTAGAAATACCTAAAGTATTACCAGGACAGCCATTTTCAATATCTAAAGAAGTGATACAATCGTTTTCATCGATATCAATGGTGTATTTTGTTGAACAAACACCTTTTGGATAATATTCAAATTTCATAAATATATTCTATATTAAATAATAGAATTATTCTACAAAAATAAACATTATTCCTTCATTAATTATATTTGATTTGTTAAAATGTATTAGGAGATAAATATTATGAAAAAGATACGTACAAGATTTGCACCTAGCCCTACTGGCTATATGCATATAGGAAATTTAAGAACAGCTTTATATGCTTATTTAATCGCTAAAAAAGATGATGGTGACTTTATTTTAAGAATTGAAGACACAGATCAAGGCAGATTAGTTGAAGGTGCCACAGATATTATTTATGATACTTTAAAAGCATGTAATTTGAGTCATGATGAAGGACCTGATGTAGGTGGTAATTATGGTCCTTATGTTCAATCTGAAAGAATGAAACTTGGCTTATATAGTGAATATGCACACAAGCTAATTGAGCTTAAAAAAGCCCATTATTGTTTTTGTAAAGCAGAAGATGTAGAAGCACAAAGACAAGCAGCTGGTAATTCATTTTATTTTGTTGATCCTTGTAATGAATTAACACAGGATGAAATTGATAATAAATTAAAAAACAGTGAAGAATACGCTATTAGATTAAATGTTGATCCTGTAGGTACTACATCATTTAATGATGAAATATATGGAACTATTACTGTAGAAAACAAAACATTAGATGAAATGGTATTATTGAAATCTGATGGTTTTCCTACATATAATTTCGCTAATGTCATAGATGATCATTTAATGGATATTACTGATGTAGTTAGAGGTAATGAATATTTATCTTCTGCACCTAAATATAATCTAATATATGAAGCTTTTAATTGGGATATACCTAGATATATACATTGCCCTCCAGTAATGAAGGATGAACATAATAAACTTTCTAAAAGAAATGGTGATGCCTCTTTCCAAGATTTAGTATCAAAAGGTTATTTACCAGAAGCTATATTAAATTATATTGCCCTACTTGGCTGGTCACCAAATGAAGATAGAGAAATTTATTCAATAGAAGAATTAGCTAAAGTTTTTGATGTTAAACGTATTGGTACAACAGGAGCTATATTTGATATTGATAAATTAACTTGGATGAATGGTGTTTATTTAAGAAATATGGATATTGATAAATACTATGCATTAGTTAAGCCATATATTTATGATGTAGTTGATAATAATTTAGATTATAAATTAATAGCTAATGCAATCCATGATAGAATCAACATATTATCTGAAATTAAAGATATGATATCTTTCTTAAATAAAACTGAAGATTATGATGTAGATTTATACAACAATAAAAAAGCTAAAACAAATCCTGAATTAGCTAAAGAATTATTACCTAAGATACTAGAATCATTAGAAAGTTTAGATACATTTAATAATGATGAAATCTTTAATTGTCTTGCGTCTAAAGCACAAGAATTAGAAATAAAAAATATAACTTTAATGTATCCTTTACAGGTTGCGTTATCATCAAGAAGTGTCGCTCCAGGTGGTGCTACAGCTATAGCTGAAATACTTGGTAAAGATGAAACATTGAATAGAATTAAAGAAGCAATAAACAAACTTAAATAGTTTGTTTATTTTTTAAAGTAAATATATGCACCAATACTAATTAAAACAATTATAAAAATACTTATAGGTACACAATGATCTAAATTGTTATGTTTTTCATATAATAATAAGACAATAAAACCTAAAAATTGCATTATTTCAATAGTATAGACATTTAAATTATTAAAGCCTATCACAAACCATAAAATATAATAAAACAACAACCCTATTATTACATCTAAGCTAAATTCATCTTTATTTTTAAATGAAATAGATAAAGCAATTATCAACAATACAAAAAGTATTAATGCAGCTAAATAAAAGTTATTTGTTTTAAATAATGATGTTAAATTAGAAAAACCATGAATGAAATAATATATTAAACATGGAAGAATAATTAAAAATATTAATAATAATGATATTAAACTTAAATATTTCTTTCTTTTAGATAATAATGTCTCTTTTATCCATGTTTTTAATGCATAATAAATAGATCTTAAAAGTGCTAAGCATACTACAATCATAATTAGATATGTTAATAGTTTTTTAATCATATCTAAATCTAAATCACCTTTAAAATATAGTAATAATCCAAATGCAAGTAATGTCAACAATAAAGGTAATAAATTATCTAATATAGATTTAAAACCTTTTTTAAAATTAAAGTTTGTTATGATATTTAGAGTAAATAATAAAGCTAATAAAAAGAAAAATCTATATATTTCATGCCAAAAACCTAAATAATCATAGCTAGATTTAAAAAACAAGTTATAAACACTAACTGCAATAGTTAGTAATGTATATAACATAAAGAATAAATATAAGTTTTTCTTAGAAAATAACTTTTTCACATAATGATTTTAACACTTAAAAGTTTAAATTAATATTATTTACATAAATAAAAGCTATCAAATGATAGCTTAAATTTCATATTGGTGATCTGTACGGGATTCGAACCCGTGAATGTCGCCTTGAGAGGGCGATGTGTTAACCGTTTCACCAACAGACCATAAAAGAGGCTAAGCCTCAATTATTCATCTGTTTTCTTTTTTCTAGTAACTTTTTTAACAGTCTTTACTTCTTCTGTTTCATTAGCTACTTCTTCAACAGTTTCTTTTTTCTTAGTAGCTTTCTTTGTTTCTTCTGCTTTACCCTTTTTAGCTATTTCGCAAATCTTTGTGAAGTCTTCAGGATTGTGAATTGCGATTTCTGAAAGCATCTTTCTATTTACTGCAACATCAGCTTGTTTTAAACCATGCATTAATTTTGAATAAGATAGACCATTCATTCTAGCTGCAGCATTAATTCTTGCAATCCATAGCTTACGCATTTCTCTTTTTAATTCTCTTCTGTGAATGTAAGCATACTTCCAAGAATGCATTACTTGTTCATGAGCAGTTCTATATAATAAGTGTTTAGAACCAAAATAACCTGAAGCAAGTTTTAAAATTCTTTTTCTTCTGTTTCTTGTAGGAGTTGATCCTTTTACTCTAGCCATTATCTATTCCCTCCTATCCTTGTAATAAGTCTCTATCTCTTTTCACATCAGTTGGATGTACTAGAGAAGGTTTGTGTAAGTGTTTCTTTTGTTTGTGTGTTTTGTTTGCAGCAAAGTGAGATGTATAGTTCGAATATTTTCTCAATTTGCCAGTACCAGTAACTTTTACTCTTTTCGCAAAAGTTTTCTTTGTCTTCATTTTTGGCATTTTATCTTCCTCCTATTTCTTCTTAGGTGTTAAAACACAAGACATGATATTACCTTCTAGTTTTGGTGTCTTGTCTACAGATGAAATTTCAGAAGTCTTTTCAATGAATTCATTCATAATTTTTAAACCAACTTCTTGTCTTGTCATCATTCTTCCTCTAAAGCGCATATCAATCTTAACTTTATTACCAGCCTCAAGCCATTTAGTTGCTTGTTTAAGTTTGGTATTAAAATCATTTGTATCAATTACAGGAGAAAGTCTTAAACCCTTAATCTCTGTAACTTGTTGATTCTTTTTAGCTTCTTTAGCCTTTTTTTGCGCTTCAAAGCGATACTTACCATAATCCAGTATCTTGCACACTGGTGGTTGAGCGTTTGGAGCTACACATAGTAAATCCAAATCATCATCATAAGCAATCTGTAATGCATCATTTTTTGACATTACTCCTAATTGCGATCCATCTGCGCCAATGACCATCACTTCTTTAAAACGAATAGCATCGTTTACAAGGCCATTATTTTCATGTTTTCTTGTTATAGTTTTATCCTCCTAATTTTAAATAAAAAGTGAGACAAAGCCCACTTTAAATATCGTTACATCAGTAGCAATATACCCAAGTTTATTAAACATCAGGTGAGAAGTGGAACTTCTTCTTTCTACATACTTTTTATTACTCAATTATTAAAGCATAGTTTCTATATAAAAGTCAATTATTTATTTAAAAATGAATATTGCAAAATTTTCATAATTTGAAAATTACTTTCAAATATCTGTTGACATTTTTCAATATTGTCATATAATAAACTCATAAAAAATCTATGTATAGAGGTAGCGATGCAGATGAGTAATACATGGAGCTGGCAAGCTATGAAATGTATGAAAGGCAATCATCGCCGAACATTGTAACTAGGCATAGTTATTATGTGGGGTTATAGGAAATACTTATAACACTCCTTCTTATGAAGAGGCGCTATTACTTACTTTCGATTAGTTCGTATGTAATGGTGCATACGATTTTTTATTGAAAGGAAGAGATTTATGAAAAAGATTTTAATTGCACTTATCTTAGTGCTGCTTGTAGGATGTTCAAGCACAAACAATAATACATCCAATGAAACTAATAATGTTTTAAAAGTAGGAATGGAATGCGACTATGCCCCATTCAATTGGACTCAAGTAGAGTCAAATGATACTAGTGTTGCGATATCTTCTGTTGATTATGCAGATGGATATGATGTTGTGATTGCTAGTATGATAGCTGAAAAGCTAGGTATGCAAGTAGAAATAGTTAAAACTGATTGGGATTCTTTAATTCCATCATTAAATGCTGGTGCTATTGATTGCATTATCGCTGGTATGACTGAGACTCCTGAAAGAGCTCAAGAAGTTAACTTTACAAGCCCATATTATGAATCAGATATGGTAATTGTAATTAGAAAAGTTTCTTAACTTTTGAATATTACTAGTATTCAACAATTAGCTGGTTATAATGTTTTAGGTCAAGCTAATACTACATATGATGAAGTAATCGATCAAATTGAAGGAGTTAATCATATGACACCTTTAGCAACATATCCAAGAATGATTTTATCTTTACAAGCTGGTGAAGCAGACGCAATTACTGCAGAACTTCCTGTAGCAAATGGTGTTGTTGCAGCAAATCCAGATTTAACAATTGTTTCCTTTGAACAAGGACAAGGTTTTACAGTTGATACATCTGTTTCAATTGCTGTAGCTAAGCAAAATGAAGAATTATTAAATAATATTCAAACAGCTTTGGATTCTATTTCACAAGATGAAAGATTAGCTATAATGCAAGCTGCTGTTGATAGACAACCTGCAAACGAGGAATAGTAAATGTCTTTAAGTAAGTGTCTAGAAATATTAACAAAGTACTTCCCTAGTTTCTTACTTGGTATAAGAACAACTTTAATAGTAGCTATATTAGGTACATTAATAGGTTTAATTATTGGCTTATTTATCGGAGGTATAAGAGCTGTTAAACTTGATAAAACTGCTTCTAAATCTGTATATATCGTTAAAAAGATAATTGATATTATTACCAAGATATACATTGAAGTATTCCGTGGCACTCCAATGATGGTACAAGCAGTATTCATCTACTATCTTGTATATACAAATATCTTTAAATGGGACAAGATGTTTGCGGCTATATTTATTATTTCAATTAATACTGGTGCATATATGGCAGAAATCATCAGATCTGGTATTCAAGCAGTTGACCCAGGCCAAAATGAAGCAGCCAGATCTTTGGGAATGTCATCTAGTCAAACAATGATGAATGTTATACTTCCTCAAGCTATTAAAAATGCCTTCCCTGCTATTGGTAATGAATTAATTGTAAATATTAAAGATAGTTCTGTACTAATGATAATTTCAATTACGGAATTGATGTTTCAATCTAACTCTATTGCTGGTACGACATATCGTTTTACTGAAACATATTTTGTAACTGCAATGATTTATTTATTCTTAACTAGTATCTCTAGTTTTATCCTTCATTTAATAGAAAAAAGATTAAATAATACCAAAACATCATTTCCTCAATCTGATACTAATATACATAGTATAGAAATAGCTTCTAAAGGAGAATAATTATGGCTCTTATTGAAATCAAAAATGTAAAGAAAAGCTTTGAAACTAATAAAGTATTATCTGATATCTCCTTTGAAGTTAATAAAGGTGATGTTGTATGCATGATAGGACCTTCTGGTTCTGGTAAAAGCACAATGCTAAGATGTATTAATTTATTAGAAGATATTGATGAGGGTCAAATAATTGTTTTAGGACAAGATATTAATAAGATTAAAGATATTAATGCATATCGTAAAAATGTTGGAATGGTCTTTCAACAATTCAATCTATTTAATAATATGAATGTCTTAGATAATTGTGTACTAGCACAAGTTAAAGTATTAAAAAAAGATAAAAACGAAGCTGAACAAGTAGCAATACAAAGACTTAGTGAAGTAGGTTTAAAAGATTTTATTTATGCCTTCCCTAACACTTTATCTGGAGGTCAAAAACAAAGAGTAGCTATAGCAAGAGCATTATGTATGGATCCTGAAATATTGTTGTTTGATGAACCTACAAGTGCTTTAGATCCAGAAATGGTTGGTGAAGTATTAAATGTTATTAAAAACTTAGCAGATCAAGATATGACAATGGTTATTGTTACTCATGAAATGGCATTTGCAAAAGATGTTGCAGATAAAATAGTCTTTATGGATGATGGAATAATATTAGAAGAAGGAAGTCCTGATCAAATATTCAATAATCCTAAAAATGAAAGAACTAGACAATTCTTATCTAGAATAATATAAGCAGCTATAAGCTGCTTTTATTCTAGTTCTATCTTATTAACATGCATATTGTTGTCATCATCAATAATAACTCTTGCATAGCAAGGACTAGAAAAATCTCTATTGTATGAACAACTGCCTGGATTTATTAATCTAACACCATCAATATATCGATCATCAAACATATGAGTGTGACCATAAAATACTACATTACAATTCTCTTGAATAGCTTTTTGAGCAAGTCTATTAATAAAATATGTATATCCATCACCATGTATCATTAAAATACGATAATTTCCAATTTCAAGTATTCTTTCTTTTGGATAATCTTGATCCCAATCATTATTTCCTTTTACACATGCAAAAGGAGACATTTCTTCATATGGAACACAAGCATCACCACAATGTAAATAGTAATCACAATCAGGATTATCATTTAAAATGCGTTGTATACAATCCATATTGGCATGATTATCGGATACTAAACATATTTTTAGCATTTTAATAAGAAATCCTTTCCTTTTAATACTTCATATTCACTTAAATCATTAAAACCTATTTGTCTTAAACATTCATAAGCACCTATAGCAACACAATTAGAAAGATTTAAACTTCTTGCATCAGCTCTCATAGGAATTCTAAAACATTCATCTAAGTGATCTTTTAAAATAGATTTATCAATACCTGTAGATTCCTTACCAAATACTAAGTAAATATCTTTATCTTTATCAAATTCACATTTATCAAATGATTTTAAAGCATATCTTGTAAAGAAAACAAATTGCCCTTTCGTATCTTTAATAAATTCATTCCAATTAGGATAAATATAATAATTTAAATCATTTATATAATCCATTCCACTTCTTTTTAAATGTTTTTCATCTAAAATAAAACCTAAAGGTTCTATTAAATGAAGATTCATTTTAAATACTGAACATGTACGCATAATATTACCTGTATTTTGAGGTATTTCAGGTTCAAATAAAACAATATTAATCATTAATATACCTCTTATTCAAATAATAGATAAACAGATAATATATAATTAAAACAACAATAAAACTAATTACTATTGTGCTAACTAAATGAAAGAAAAATTCAGGAGGAACTATCATTATTAAGATATCTTTACTTAAATCTAATATCCATAAATCATTCCCCGCAAAAAATACATGATGGAAAAAATTCCAAAATGAATTAAAGTCAATAACAATCCAAATAATTAATATTGAAATAAATATAATAAATAATTTAAATACATTATTATTTACTTTATAAAAATGATTAATTAACTTATTAAAACAAATGAATAAAAATGTAGATATAAATACAATTAAAGCTATAAAACCAAGATAAATAGATGTAATATTAAGTTTTTGAACATCTACCATATGAGCTTTCTCATCATCAGTAAAAACTTCTCTTAATTCTCCATTAATAAACATCTGTTTATTTAAAGAAGCATTACTATCATTTAAATAGTTCAAAGTAAAAGAAGTTAACTCATCTAATTCATCATTACTAATTCCTATATACTCAGCTATAGGCTTATTATTTAAGGTTAATTTACGATGTTCAGATTGATAAAAAGATTCATTGAAACACCAAAAATGTATTACTGAAAGTAATGAAAGTAATATAAAACTTATTGAACAAGTATAATAAATAAAACTATAATTTCTCTTTTGCATCGACAATCCATTTCTTTAAAGCTTTAGCTCTATGTGAAAACTCATCTTTATAATCTGGTCCTAATTCAGCTTCTGTTTTATTAAATTCAGGTATAACAAATATTGGATCATAACCAAAGCCTTTATCACCCTTTTTTTCATAAGCGATTGTTCCTTCGTTTTCTCCTTCATAATAAGAAACATCGCCATTAGAATCTATAAAACACATTGCATCTACAAATTTAGCACCACGATTATCAGAATCTTTCATCATTTCTAATATATAATCGTTTTTTTGATCATAGTTTAGGCCAGGTAGATATCTTGCGGAATGAATACCAGGCCCACCATTTAAAAAATCTAGACAGATTCCAGAATCATCTGCAATAGTAGGTAAATGAAATAAATCATAATAATATTTAGCTTTTATATAAGCATTTTCCTTAAATGTTGAACCATTTTCATCAGGTTCTTCATGATGATTAAAATCTTTTGGACATAATAGTTCAATATCTATATTATTTCGTTTTAAAATATCTTTTATCTCTATAATTTTATCTTGGTTGTTAGAAGCGATAAATAGTTTTTTCATAATAAAAATTATATTATAAATCTATTTAAATTGTGAATTTTTCGATTATTGTTTGTACTAAAGGATTTCTAACTACATCAGAATTATTAAAAGTCACAAAAGCAATATTACTAATATTATCTAGTTTTTCTCTAGCGATTATTAAACCTGACTTATTCTTACTAATATTTAAATCAATTTGAGTTATATCACCATTAACAATCATTTTAGAATTGAAACCAAGTCTAGTTAAAAACATCAACATTTGTTTATCAGTAGTATTTTGAGCTTCATCTAAAATGATAAAAGCTTCATCTAAAGTTCTTCCCCTCATATAAGCTAAAGGCATTACTTCAATAGTTCCTTTTTCAATCAATTTATCTTTTTGTTCGCTACCTAATATAGCATCTAAACTATCATAGATAGGCATTAAATATGGATCTACTTTTTCTTTTAAATCACCAGGTAAAAAACCTAATGATTCCCCTGCTTCAACTGCAGGTCTAGTTATTATTATCTTTTTAACTTTATCCTTTTTTAAATAATCCACAGCTAATAGTACAGATAAAAAAGTTTTACCTGTACCTGCTGGACCAATACTTATTACTAAATCATTTTTTTCAACTTTTTTGATAAATTCATATTGATTAGCTGTCTTACATTTAAAAGGTTTACCATTATATGAATATGCGATTACTTGATTTTGAAAATCATTAAATGATTCTTCATTCAAATTAATAAAAGATTGTTTAATAAAATCATAATCAATAATATTATCACTAGCTTTAGATACTAAATAATCCATATGTTTAAAAAATTTATTATTTAGTTGAACATCATCTGATAATAATTTAAAAGAATTATCTCTATAAACTATTCCACAATCATATAAGCTTTCAAGTAATGAAATATTCTTATCATTAATACCAACTAAATTTTTAATACTTTCATGATCTAAATCTGTAATAGTGTATTGCATATTTTATTTAAAATCTCCTTTATCAATGTAATCAACCCAAGTGTTTCCACCTATATATTTTATAGCATTATAGCCAAATTTATTAGCTATCTGAAGTGATTGTTCAATACTATTATTATTATTTAATAAGGAATATATAAAGCCTGATACAAAGCTATCACCTGCCCCTGTAGTATCAAGTGGCTTATCATCTAAATTATATTTATGATACTTTCCTTTATAAAAACATCCATTGCTTCCACATTTGATAATTACATTTTTAACTCCTGTTTTATATATTTCGCTTTCAATTTTATAAATATCATCATTATTACAAAGTAATTTTGCTTCAAATTCATTTAAAAAGAAATAGTCAACATATTTTAAACAAGATAAATCTGTTATTCTTTCATTATGTTTAGCAGTTGAAGTATCAACACATAAGATGATATCTTTTTCTTTTATTTTAGAAAATAATATTTCTAAGTCATTATTTTTAAGTTCTTCAGAAATAAATAAAGATGCAAAACTAACAAGCTTACAATCATCATCAATACTAATATCATCTAAACTAAGTTTTCTAACACTACCATTCTTATTACCTATGAATGTTCTTTCACCATCATTATCAATTAAAACAATTGATACATAAGTATCAATATTATCTTTTATGATATTTGAATTATACTTAATATTTTTTTCATTTAAGAAATTAATAATTTGTTTACCATGATAGTCATTACCTAGTATAGTCACTAACTTAGTATCAATACCAAAGTGATTTAAACATACCGCTTCATTCAAGCCATCACCACCAAAATAAGTTTTGATATCATCTACTTTATGTTTATTAGATAATAAAAGATTCTTATCATAACCTTTAATAAGAATATCTATACATGCTGCACCAATAATATTAACTTTAGACATCCATATTTATTATAAAAGAAAAGCAACGTGATGTTGCTTATTTGCTTCTTCTTAATTTTCTAGCGTTTTCTCTTTTTAATCTTTTCTTAACGCCTGGTTTTACATAATATTCTCTTTTTCTAACTTCTAAAAGAGTTCCATTACGAGAAACTTGTCTTTTAAAACGACGAAGAGCATCATCTAATTGTTCGTTTTCTTTAACAAGAACTTTTGCCATAATTTCACCCCCTTTACAGTCAGCTATTTAATTATAAACTAAACTATTCACCTTTTTCAATTAATTTTGTACCAGATGATGTTCCTATTCTATTTGCACCTAATTCAATCATTTTAAGGAAATCATCTTTAGTTTTAACACCACCTGCAGCTTTAATTAAACAATTATCTTTAACAACATCTTTCATCAGTTTAACATCTTCAAAAGTTGCACCACCTGTAGAAAAGCCTGTAGATGTCTTAACAAAATCAGCTTTTGCTTCTAGCACGCATTTGCATGCTTCTATTTTTTCTTCATCAGTTAATAGACAAGTTTCAATAATAACTTTTAAAGTTTTATCTTTACAAGCTTTTTTAATTTGTCTAATTTCATCTGTTACATAATCATAGTCTTTATCTTTTAATCTGCCAATATTGATAACCATATCAACTTCATCAGCACCTAATTCAATTGCGTTGCTTGTCTCAAAGACTTTAGCAGCTGTTGTCATTGCTCCTAAAGGAAAACCAATAACGCAACATACCAATACATCTGATCCTTCAAGTTGCTTTTTACATAGCTCTATATTGCATGTATTTACACATACTGATTTAAAATTATATTCTTTAGCTTCATTACAAAGATTAATGATTGCTTGTTTACTAGCATCAGCTTTCAATAAAGTATGATCTATATATTTAGATAATTGCATTTTCTTCTCTCCTTCTTTTTTCAAGATATCTCTTCGCATAGAATTTATCGCCATTATAAAATTCCTTACCTAAACCTTTATTTAAATATTCTTCATTTCCTTTGCCAACAATTAATAAAATATCGTTTTTGTTCATTATTTCTATTGCATTTTCTATTGCTAAAAATCTAGTAGAAGAATACATGGTTCTAGAACTTGTAATATATTTATCACATCTTTGTAAAATTGACATAACTTCACCTTCTAATGATTCATTTTCTGTAAAGATGGTTACATCTAAATACTCTTCACAAAGTTGTACTATTTTTTCAATACGCTTATCACCATCTGTATAATCTATGCCAATTACACCAATAACTTTATTTTTATTTTTTGCAAACTTAGCATATTTAAATAAAGCTTCAATTGCATTTAAATCAAAAGCACAGTCAACTATTATATTATATTCATCATCAACTCTTTCCATAACTCCTTCTACTTCTGGAGCATTTTTAAATACTTCAATAATCTCAGCTAAATCATGACCTTTTACACATAAGGCAACAATAGCTGCAGTTAAATTATAAACATTAGACATACCTTGTATCTTACTAGAAACAGGATATGCTTTTTCATCGTGAATTATTTTATAAGAAATACCTTTAGAACTTAAAGAAACATCTCTAATTTGATAATCAGCGATAGTTGATGTTCCATAAGTAGTGCATGATTCAAAACAATCTTTTACTTCGTTATATGAAAAATCATCAATATTATAAATAATCTTAGTATCAGCTTCTAAAGAATATAAATATTTCCTTAATATATTAATGTAATCTACAGAATGATATTCACTTGATTCTTTACTAGTGCAAGTATAAATGAAATAGTCAGGTAAAATGGTATCAAGTTTTTGTAGATTCAATGAAGAAGCACTAGCTTCAAAAGTAACAGATTCTATTTTATTCTTTCTTAGAGTATTCAATACTTTTAAATTATCTAAACCATTTAATGTAGGAAAAGATGATTTTAAAGAAAACTTACCATATTTAATACCTAGAATACCTACATATCCACAAGTCGAAATCTGATTTAAATAAAAATTAATAAAAGTTGCTACAGAACATCTTCCATAGTTTCCTGTAATAAGATATTTATCTATGCCTTCATTAGGATTATTAAAGAAAAGATTAGCTGTATGTTTCATAGCTAATTTAACATCAGGAACTTTAATTAAAATA
>Ga0256405_10008006_pt1 | contig 15441 bp, 12 predicted proteins | sample RumenRJG_02DNA_FD_189096 | JGI IMG/M metagenome (GOLD analysis project Ga0256405, IMG submission 189096) | Bovine rumen microbial communities from Lethbridge, Alberta, Canada - RJG_02 | ecosystem: Host-associated > Mammals > Digestive system > Stomach > Rumen | place: Canada: Alberta... | reverse complement strand
TCCCACATCCGGCTTCCTTCAGATCCCGCCTCGCGGCGGACACCCTTGCCTTCGGCTGTATCCTTCCCACTACCGGGTGGATTCGGGACTTGCACCCATTAGAAACGTGCGCCGCCAGGCGCACCCAAAAAGCGGTGCAGACAGGTTTTCCCCGTCTGCACCGCGTTTTTTGGCCGGATTATTCCGCTTTCTTCTGGTATTCTACCCACTCTTCTCCCATCTGCAGATAGAGATTCTCTCCCTCGATGGTATATTCATGGGAATAATCAGAGCTTTCTCCCACCAGCTTCCAGCTGTACCAGAACACCGGGATATCTTCTTCTCCGTCTACGGTTCCGGTATGGTCTTCCTTCAGCTCAATGGATACCGGCACGTCCTCGCCGGCTAACTTCTCTGCCTGTCCTTTGCCGGTCTCGGTGAGCTCATAGGTTCCCGGGACGTACTCGTACATCACCTGGGGCTCATAGTTCTCGAATTCCATGGAATCCAGAACCTCAGCCAGCGCATCGCTCATCCGCATGTCCTTGCCGTCATCGCCGGTATAATGAACCACCGTATCCGCCAGAAGGACGCCGCCGTTGTACTCTGCGGCAATCCACTGTTCGTGAATGGGGTCCTTTTCGTCTTCAGCAGGAGCCGGCGTCATCTCGAAGAATGCCCAGTGGTCACCGGCAAAATATCCCTCTTCACGGATGATACCATCCAGCGTTTCCGCATCCAGACCCTGCGTCCGGCGTCCCAGCACTTCCTGCGGCTGCGCATCCGGAACAACACTGATGGATGTGGAGCAGCTGCCCGCAGCCTCTCCGGTGTAGACGAACTGTACTTCCTCATCGCCCTCCTGCACCGCAATCAGCTCGGGATTGTAGCGGACGGACCAGCCGTCTTCGCTCTTGTAGGATTCATATTCCGGTGCGGCAGCTTCTTCGGCCGTCTCCTCCGCAGCTGTCTCCTCTGCACCATCCTGCGCTGTCTCTGCCTGTGTCTCCGCTGCAGTCTCTGCAGCCGTCGTCTCCGGAGCAGTCTGTCCGGAGCAGGCACTGATTACGCCTGTCAGCAGAAGGAGTGCCGCAGCTCTTGCCATTTTTTTCATAATCTTTTCACTCCTTATCAGTTCAATCAGTGAATTTGCGTTTTTCACTCTGTAAGCTTATCATTTTCCTGGATTATGTCAATATTTTCGACGGATAAGCCTGCCGCCCCGGGCCTTGCAATATTTCTCAGAAACCGTTTGACAAGATACCCACCTCTATGCTATAGTATCGTGGTGAGCCAAATAGGGGAATAGTTCAATGGCAGAGCTACGGTCTCCAAAACCGCCGATGGGGGTTCGAATCCCTCTTCCCCTGCTCTGAGAAACCGCACAACCTGGTTGTGCGGTTTTTTTGTTTTGTACGCACTGTTTTTCTGCCCCGCGCAGCCTGTTTCCGATGGAATCGGTTCAGCAGCAGCCGGCAAATACTTTTCGAGGTACTATATGGACATTATCAAACGTTTTACCCAATATGCACAGATTGACACCCAGTCCGACGAGACGTCCTCTGCTTCCCCCAGCACGGAGAAGCAGTTTGACCTGGCCCGCCTTCTGGTGAAAGAGCTCCAGGAGATGGGCGCATCTGATGTCTTCCTGAGCGACATCTGCTATGTCTACGCAAGAATCCCCTCCAACCTCTCTCCGGAGGAAGACGAAAAGACGCCGAAGCTGGGATTTCTCGCTCACATGGACACATCTCCTTCCGCCAGTGGAACAGGCGTAAAGCCCCGCATCGTGGAACACTATGACGGCGGCGATATTCCCCTGGGGCACGGGTTTGTTCTCTCGCCGAAGACATTTCCCTATCTCATGTCTGCCATCGGCGATGACCTGATGGTTACCGACGGAACCACCCTTCTGGGCGCCGACGACAAGGCCGGCATCGCAGAGATCATGGACATGGCGGAATATCTTCTTACCCATCCGGACCTGAAGCACGGCGAGATCGAAATCGCCTTCACCCCGGATGAGGAGATCGGCAGCGGTGCCGAAGGCCTGGACCTTGCACGCTTCGGCGCGGAGGTGGCCTACACGGTGGACGGCGGCCCCATCGGCGAGCTGGAGTACGAGAACTTCAATGCTGCCTCCGGCAATGTGGAAATCCGCGGCGTAAATGTTCATCCCGGCGCTGCCAAAAACAAGATGATCAACGCATCTCTCCTGGCCATGGAGTTTGATTCTCTGCTGCCGGACGAGCGTCCTTCCAACACCGAAGGGTACGAAGGTTTTTATCATCTGACCGACATCTGCGGTGATGAAACCTCCTGCCGCATGCACTACATCATCCGGGACCACGACCGGCAGAAGTTTGAGGAGCGGAAAAATATCTTCCGCAGAGCCGCAGAACAGATCAATGCCCGCATCCACGGCACCGACGCCCATGTGGAGGTCACGCTTACCGACAGCTACTACAACATGCGGGAGAAGATTGAACCCCACATGTATCTGATTGACCTGGCGGACCAGGCCTTCCGGGACTGCGGCATCACGCCCGTGACCGTTCCCGTCCGCGGCGGCACCGACGGCGCCCGCCTCTCCTTCCGGGGCCTGCCCTGTCCGAATCTTTCCACCGGAGGACAGAATTACCACGGTATCTACGAATACCTGAACCTCTCCTCCCTGCAGAAGATGCCGGCGGTGCTGGTGCGCATTGCGGAGCTCTTCGTAGGATGCCGGAAATAGCCATAACAAATCAGGGACGTATCGCATGCCGGTATGTCCCTGATTTTAGTTTACTCCCGTCCGGTTTCCCCGCTCCATGTAGGAAACCGGATGGATCGTCTGCTCCTGCCGCTTTCTCGGCGTAATCTCCGGCCCGAACCGCATCAGCCCGCGCTGCACGGAATCGTTGCCGAATCTCCGGCGGATTTCATCCACCGCCATATCCATCTGCCGCTGTTTTCTGCGGTATTCCTCGTCCAGAAACAGGTTCAGCTGATAGGGGACATTCTCCCCCTTAAGGTCCGAAACCCGTACGCCCACGGCCCGCACCGGCTTTCTCCAGCGGTAGCCCTCGGAAAACAGCTCCACGGCCGTCCGGGCAATCTCATCGGAAATGTTGGTAGGAACGGCAATCTTGTGCTGGCGCTGAAAGCCGTCGAGATCATTGTCCCGCACCCAGACTTCTATCACATCTCCGGCAAAGCCGTGCTCTTTCAACCGCGTGGCCACACTCTCCGAGAGCATGAAGATGCTCATCCGCACCTCTTCATCCGTCGTCAGGTCCCTCGGCATGGTCATGCTGTTGCCGATGCTTTTGATGGGCGCTTCTTCCTGCTCCAGGCTCACCGGCGTCCGGTCTTCGCCCCGGGCAAAAACGCTTAGGACCAGTCCCATCTTCCCGAGAAGTCTCTGCAGGATGGCCGGGTCTGTCTGTGCCAGCTGCCCGATGGTCCGCACACCGCACCGCCAGAGCTTTTTCTTTGTGGCCGGTCCCACATACAGAAGCTCCTCCACCGGCTGCTGCCACACGATGGTTTTATAGTTCTCCCGGTTCACTTCCGTCACCGCATCCGGCTTCTTGTAATCGGACCCGAATTTCGCAAAGACCTTATTCCAGCTCACCCCGATGCTGACGGTGATGCCCAGCTCCTCCCGGACTCTCCGGTTGATCTCCTGCGCAATGGCCATACCGTCGCCCCGGCAGGCCGTACTCTCCGTGCAGTCCAGCCAGGATTCATCGATGCCGAAGGCCTCCTGCCGGTCCGTGTACTCCCCGTAAATGCTGTGGGCCAGCCTGGAAAACCGCAGATACAGGTCGTAGTGCGGCGGCACGAACAGGATGTCCGGGCAGACCTGTCTTGCCTCCCACAGGGCCATCCCCGTCTTCACCCCCGCCTTTTTTGCCAGCTGTTCCTTGGCCAGCACGATGCCGTGGCGCGTCTCCGGGTCTCCGCCCACCGCCAGCGGCCGCCCCCGCCACTCCGGATGGTGCAGAAGCTCGATGCTGGCGTAGCAGCTGTTCATGTCGGAGTGCAGTATTACCCTGTCCATCGCCTACGCCCGGGTCACAAACCACTGATTGTTCTCTTCATAGAACAGCTCCACGTCATGCCCGCGCACCGTGCATAGGTAGCGGATTCCCACGCCGCCGGCCCGCCGGCTGGCCGCCCTGCGGCAGTCCCGCACTTTATCAATCATATATTTTGTCCCGTCTTCCCAGCGAATCCACAAGGGCCTGACATACCCCTCCTCCGTAAATTCCGCCCCGACGCCCACATAGACCTTCAGGCTTTTGGGTTCTCCCGCACCGGACCTCTGACTCCCGCCGGCCTCACCCATACTGTATTTTTCCGTCATCATTCTCACCCCATTCCGTCATATATCTTCCCGCCCTCTGCCTGTTCTTTTTGGCTTCCCGGCTGTTCTGCCCGGTTTCTTTTTTGCTTCGGGCAAGTCCGGGCACTCCGAATCCCGGAATTTTTTCTTTATAAACAGCGCAAAATAGAACACGTGTTCTATTTATTGTATTGTAACGCATCTCCCGGAAGAATGCAAGTGCCTTTCTGAGTGCCTTTCTGTGCCTTTTCAGGCCTTTTCGGACAGAATACATCTCATTTCTCTTTCCGCTCCCTGTACAGGATGTATGTGCACCCGTTCCAGCCACGAGTCTCCGGGAGCATACAGTCCATTGTATTGTGAAAACCGGGGCTGAGCTGTATTTTTAAAGTCATCAGCTCTGCTTCCCCGGTTTTCCCTTCGTTTTCTGTACTCTTTTCTCCGGAAATACATCTCTGCAGCTCTCATATGTTTCTTCAAAGATGTAAATATCAAACCAGGACTTTTACAAAGCACTTAAATACATCTCAAACAGGTTTGATACAGACAATTGAACTGTATCCGGCTCAATTCCGCCTGAAAAGCACTATGCAGCCTCCCTGGGAATACCTGCAGCCCGTAGAAAATCCCCGGCACTCCCGGTGTACACCTTCGGATAGCCGCCCCGGCGCAAAAAAAGAACCGCCGCATCTCCATGCGACGGTCCGTCGTTGTGTCTGTTATTATCTTGCTGCGCGGCGTCTGCGAATCAGGGTAAGGAGTCCTGCTGCTGCCATCATCATGACTGCCCAGAGAACCATCCTGCTGCTGTCGCCGGTTGCGGTCATGCCGCGGGCTGCGCCGAGAACAGCTTTCTCGTTTCCGCCCCTGCGGACTGCGCCGCGGGTTTCGTTTACGGTTTCACGGGCTGCGCCGAGAACTTCCCCCTCCGGGATACTCTCTTCCTGCTCGTTCAGGTTCATGCTGTAGAGTACGGTGGTATGATGTTCTGCTGCCTTCGTGACGGTTTCGTTCGCATCTGCTTTCCGGTCGGCCTTTGCTGCCGGAGCTTCTGCCTTTGCTGTCTTCTCTGCCGGGGTCTCTGCCTTCGGAGCTTCTGCCTGCTTTGCTTCCTCAGCCGCCGGAGCTGCCTTCGGAGCTTCTTCCGGCTTCACTTCCGGAATCTCTTCCTGCTTTACTTCCTCAGCCGGCTTTTCTTCCGGGATCTCTTCCTTCTTTACTTCTTCAACCGGAGTCTCTTCCAGAACTTCTTCCTGCTTTACTTCCTCAACCGGAGTCTCTTCCGGAATCTCTTCCTGCTTTACTTCTTCTGCCGGAGTCTCGACTTCCTGCTCTTCTTCTCTGACTCTCTCTGCGGGAGCTGCGGTCACCGGGCAGAGATAGAAGTTATCGGAAAGTACGCTGCCGGTTACGGTATATTCCACATCGGTCTCGTTCATCTCTTCTGCCGCCCAGATGTCCTTTGCGGTGGTGCCGAAGTAGCGGCCGTTTCCGTTGCCGATGGATGCTTCTCTGGTGTAGACGCTGTGTAAGCCTGCGCTCTTCACAGTTGCTGCGAAGGAGCGGTACTTAGCCGGCATGCCGGTCAGGGTGCGGATGCTTCCGCTGTCATTGCCGATGATATCGAAGGAACGAAGACCTTCCGCGTTCTCTGTAACTTCCTCGTCATCGCAGGTATGTGTGTAGCGGTGTACGAAGGTTCCCTGGAAAATGTTTCCGTCCACGTTTCTTCCGTCTTCTCTGCTCTCGGTCATTCCGTCCTCGAGAAGGAGTCTGGTGTCGATGGCGAACTTGGTGCCGTCTGCGTATGCTTCCACGTCTGCGCCGCTTACGGAAATGGTGTCTGCCATTACGTTGTTTGCGCCGGAGCCGATGCCCGCTGCGCCCCAGCCGCCGACAGCCAGGATGTTTCCGCCGGTGATTTCGATGTCGGTATCGGTGTCAACCATGTATTTGGTTTCTTTGGTGATGTCTTTTGCGTTGGAACCGGAACCGATGCCGGCGCCGCCTTCCATGATATCTTCTGCGCTCTCTGCGCCGTATGCCTTCACGTTTCCGCCGGTGATGGTGACGATAACTTCATCTGCACCTGCCCCGCCGCCGATGCCTGCGCCGCCCTTCGGGCCGCCTGCTGCATGAACGCTGCCGCCGGTGACTGCAACGCTGGTCTTTTCTACGGTTGTCTCACCCTTGCGGGAGCTGCTGCCGCGGGTATCATTTCCATTGGCAGAGCCGCCTGCGCCGATGCCGGCTGCAGAGCCGCCGCCCTGTGCATCGATGGTTCCGCCGTTGATGACGATCTCTCCGTGTCCCAGGTATCCGCCGCCGATGCCGGCGCCGCCGTGATGGTAGTTGTCACTCTGGGTGTTGCCGATGGCGGTAACCTTGCCGCCGTTGATGGTGACGATGGCATCGGAGTACATTCCGCCGCCGATGCCGGCGCCGTTTGCACCGCTGTTGGCTGCTGCGTATACGGTACCGCCGTTAATGGTTACATCTGCGAAATAGTATCCCGGTCCCTTGGTGCTGCTGGAACCCGGCTTATTGCTTCCGAGGCCTGCGCCGATGCCGGCGTGTCCGGTGGCACGGATGTTGCCGCCGTTGATGATGATTTTTCCGCTGTCGCTGTGATTTCCGCCGCCGATGCCGGTGCCGCTTCCGGCGCCCTTCGCATTGATGTCACCGCCGTTGATGGTGATGGTTCCCCACTGGTCGTTTACGAATTTATAAGAACCGGAGCTGGTCCCGTTGGCCGGATTGTCAGAGCTTCCAAGACCTGCCGCGTTATCGCTGCCGTTCAGGTTATAGCTTCCGCTCTCGATGGTGATGTTGCCGTACACGCCGGAGTTATTGCCGGACTTGCTGCCGCCGATGCCTGCAGAATTGCTGCCGCCGCTGGCGGTAAGGCTTCCGTCGCCGGAAAGGGTCAGGTCTGCCATCTCGCTGCCGTTTACATATCCTACTTCCAGGGCTGCATATCCTGCAGCGCCGGTCAGAGTATTGTCGCCTTCCAGAATGATCTCCGCTTCCGCAGCCGGTTCCACATAGAGGGCTGCGCCGGAGTCTGCGGTTACGGTGACATTGTCCAGGGTTACTTCCGCGTCGTCCGCGATGATGATGCGGTCGGTGTGGGTATCGCCGATGGATCTTATGGTAACCTGGCCGCCGTTTACGGTCAGGATTCCGTTTTCAAAGGAATAATTGTCTGTGCTGTCGGAGGTGACGGCGAACTGGCCGATTTCCTCGGACTGCTCTGCCGGAAGGACTTCTTCGATGATTTCTTCCGGAACTTCGGTCTTTTCCACGGGAGTAATGGTCTCTTCTGCCGGGCCGCCCAGGAAGAACATGGCTGCCTTCTTCAGGGTTCCGGACGTCTCTTCTTCTCTGTCCAGGTCGCTGCCGCTGGCCTTACGAAGGCTGCTGGCGCTGGCCTTTCTCAGATTGCTTCCGGTTGCCAGGTCAGAATCGCTGGCCTTTCTGAGGTCACTGTCGGTCGCTGCCGCTGCGTTCTCTTTCAGATTGGAAGCAGAAGCCTTGCTGGCAAATCCCTCGCCGTAATAATCGGAGGTGATATTCTCGAATATCGTCTTTTTGGAGCTCTCGCGTCCAAACAGGTCGTTGAAAAGGCGGGTCTCACCCTCATCCAGATAAACCGCTGCAAACGTGTCAAGGGGAGCAGACAGGGCCATGCATCCGGCCAGCAGCAGGGTACCGATTCGGACTTCTCTTCTGTTCTTCTTCATATCTGTTCCTCCATCTGTTCTTCTATGTTCTGAAGTTCCCTTGGCTTTATTGCCGCCGGTCTTCGTTTCTTTTCGCTTTGCGCTTACATCCTATAAGACAGAAAGGAATTGGAAATCGTCACTATTTTGCAAAATAAACCTGCATTACGTTAAATTGGCACAAAAACACCCCGGAGACATCGTCTCCGGGGTGAATACGGGCGCATCGTCGTTGCCATACTCATGGCCATGCCCGTTTTTCGGATGTTCGGCAGCTCCTCCAGCCGCTTACATCCTATAAGACAGGAAGCCGGGGCTTCCGGTCACAGGAATTGTATATATTTTTTTAAAATCAGCCCACCTCACACTCGGATTGCAAAGCAATCCTCGTTTGAGGTGGACAGGGGCGCTTCGCGCCCTGTCCACCCCGGAAGCTCAGAAAAAGCCCGCCTGACAAGCAAGCTTGCCAGGCGGGCTTATCCTTCACTTCCGGGGGTGCTGTTTTATTCAATGTTTGCCGTCGCAATCACATTAACCCCTGTTCCGGCCACGTCTCTTATCAGCACGTCGCCGATTTTGATCGGTGCCGCTGCTTTTGCGTGGTTGATGACGTGCATGACGTCAAAGATTTTTGCCTTCGGGATGTCTGTCGCGGTTTTGCATGCTACGCGGTCTTTTTTCTTTCCGCCGGTAACCAGCACTGTGGAGGTGACGATTCTCGTCGGGTTGGTTACTTCTTTTCTGGCATAGATGTCTCCGCGCATGCAGGTGTTGCCGGCAACGCTAATGACCTCTCCCTTATCCATCTCTACTGTCATCTGGCAGCCCATGGGGCAGCCGATGCAGATCAGTTCTCTTTTCTCCATTCTGCTTCCCTCCTTAAGCCTGCTCAATCTTAACAGTGATCTTCTTCAGATTCGGATATTTCTGGATATCAGCCTTCTTCAGGATGATCTGCTCCATCTCACCCGGTGCCATGATCTGTTTCTTTCTGTGCTGCACCTGCTCGTCATCGAAGTAGACGCTGACGAAACTATCCTTGAAGACATCGCCCACACGGAAACGGACGGTCAGGAGATCCTCCATGCGGTCCGGATCGATGGTGGAGGGCACGGTGTAGCGGGCGCCGCTGGTGGCTTCCAGCTGAATGCATTTACCCTCGGTGTTGTCCAGCTCGCCCTTTACGAACTTCACCGCGTTCTTGCCGGCCCGGGTAGCTTCCTCGGATACGAAGTCTACCAGGTCATGTACGTGAAGGACGTTGCCGCAGGCGAAGATGCCCGGGATGCTGGTCTCGAGACTCTCGTTGACCACGGGGCCGCTGGTGACCGGGTTCATGTCCACGCCGGCGGACCGGGAAAGCTCGTTCTCCGGGATCAGACCGCAGGACAGAAGCAGGCAGTCGCAGGTGTAGCGCTCTTCGGTTCCCGGAATCGGCTTCCGGTCGGGACCCACTTCCGCGATGGTGACGGCGGAGATGTGCTCCTTGCCCTCGATGTCCACGATAGTGTGGGAAAGCTTCAGCGGGATATCATAGTCGTTCAGGCACTGTACGATGTTTCTCTTCAGGCCGCCGGAGTAAGGCAGAAGCTCTGCCACAACCTTAACCTTTGCGCCCTCGAAGGTCATACGTCTCGCCATGATAAGTCCGATATCGCCGGAACCGAGGATGACGACCTCACGGCCGGGCATGTAGCCCTCCATGTTCACCAGTCTCTGCGCCGTTCCTGCGGAGAAGATGCCTGCCGGACGGTAGCCCGGGATATTCAGGGCGCCTCTCGGACGCTCTCTGCAGCCCATGCAGAGGATGATGGCTCCCGCCTTGATCTGGAACATGCCGTCTTCCTTGTTCATCGCGGTGACGACACGGTCCGCGGAAATATCCATAACCATGGTGTTGAGCTTGTACTCAATGCCCAGGTCATATACTTTTTCTTCAAATCTCCAGGCATACTCCGGTCCGGTCAGCTCCTCCTTGAAGGTGTGAAGGCCGAAACCATTGTGAATGCACTGGTTCAGAATGCCGCCCAGCTCATGGTCACGCTCGAGGATCAGAATGTCGTCCTCTCCCGCTTCCTTTGCGGAAACAGCTGCTGCAAGTCCTGCCGGACCGCCGCCGATGATGACAATATTATAATGGTCTTTCATCTGTGCGCTCATTCTGTCACCTCCTTTGTGCGTTCCAGGACAAGCCAGGATCCGGAATCATTCTTATGAATATCTTCCATCTTCAGTCCCAGCTCACGCTGCAGAATCTCCATGACACGCGGGCTGCAGAAGCCTGCCTGGCATCTTCCCATGCCGGCGCGGGTTCTGCGCTTTACCGCATCCAGAGATCTTGCGCCCAGCGGACGGTGAATCGCATCGAGGATTTCTCCCTCTGTGACCGACTCGCAGCGGCAGATGATGCGGCCGTAGGCCGGTTCTTTCTTGATCAGCTCGTTTCTCTCTTCCAGGGACAGATGCTGCGGATTCAGCACGTCCTTTCTGGTAGAGATCCAGCTTTCCTTCGCCTGCAGGTCCATCTTGTCGCGGATCATGCCGCCGATGTACTCGCCGATGGCCGGGGAGCTGGTAAGTCCCGGAGACTCGATGCCGGCGCAATCGATGAAGCCCGGTGCATCCTCAACTTCGCCGAGGATGAATTCATGATTGTCCTCGTGGGCGCGCAGGCCTGCGAAGCTGGTGATAACCTGGCGGACGGGAACATTGTCCACATACATGGAGGACTTCGCCAGAATCTCGTCGAAGCCGCCCTGACGGGTTGCAACGTCTTCCTTGTCATCGATATCGATGGCCGTCGGACCAACCAGGGTGTTGCCGTGGATGGTCGGAGCTACCAGGATTCCCTTGCCGTATTTGGTGGGCTGCGGGAAAATGGTGTGTTTCACGAATCCGCCCGTGGTCTTGTCCAGCAGGAAGTAGTCGCCGCGGCGCGGGGTGATATGAATCTTCTTTTCGCTGACCATATTGTGGAAATAGTCGGAATAGAGGCCGGCTGCATTGACCACACACTTTGTCTTATATTCGCCGTTGGAGGTCCGGAGATGCCAGATGCCCTCTTCGTCCCGGCAGAGCTTCTCGACGTTGGTGTTGAAGAAGAAGTCCACGCCGTTTACATTCGCGTTCTCCGCCATGGCGATATTCAGCTTAAACGGGCAGATGATGCCTGCGGTCTCGGCATAGAGTGCGCCCTGTACGTTGTCAGACAGGTGGGGCTCCATCGCCTTGGCTTCGTCTCTGCTTAAGAGCTTCATGCCGGGCACGCCGTTCTTTATGCCTCTGTCATAGAGCTCCTGCAGACCCGGAAGATTGTCCTTGTCGATACAGACGACCAGGGAACCATTTCTCTCGAAGGGAATGTCCAGGTCTCTGCACAGGTCTGTCATCATCTCGTTGCCGCGGACGTTCATCTTCGCCATCATGGAACCCGGGACACAGTCATATCCCGCGTGGACAATGGCGCTGTTGGCCTTGGAGGTTCCGGAGCAGACATCTTCGCCGCGTTCCAGAACGCAGACCTCTGCTTTATAGCGGGAAAGCTCCCTCGCCACGGCCGCTCCGGTCACGCCGGCGCCGATAATTAATACATCATAAACCACGAAAATACTCCTTTCCGGATGGTATCCGGTTTCTCTCCCGTTCCGTTGAAAAGCAGGGGAACGGAAATCTGCTGAAAAGTGTCTTTAAAAAGGGGAGGAATGCCCAACCGTACGGGCTCCGTACTCAGATTGATGTCTCCTCCCCTCATCATTTATTTAATTGCTTATCTTGTCCACTTGAGTAACATTATGCTGCGAAGACTGCCATGTAAAGCAGGGATGCTACGATACCGCCGCAGATCGGAGCGATCAGCGGAATCCAGCCGTATGCCCAGTCAGGATCCTTTTTGCCCTTATTCGGAGCAAGGAGCTGATAAGCGAAACGCGGAGCGGAATCTCTTGCTGCGTTCATTGCATATCCGGTAAGGCCGCCGAAGGAAGCGCCCATGGATACGATGACGCCGTATACCAGGAACCAGCTGACTGCGGATTCACCGGCGTTGCCCGGGATGGCTGCCAGTGTGAATACCAGCATGAAGGTTGCGAAGAACTCAGACAGGAAGTTCAGTCCGGTGTTGCGGATGGACGGTCCTGTGCAGAAGCAGCCGCGGATGGTTGCATCATCATCGGTTGCCTTGATGTGATCGCCGTAAAGAACCATCAGGATTGCTGCGCCGCAGAAACCGCCGAGCATCTGTGCTACGATATAGCCCGGAACCTGTGCCCAGGGCATGCCGCCGCGAAGTGCTACGCCGATGGTTACTGCCGGATTGAAGTGAGCACCGGACATTGCGCCAAAGCAGAATGCCGGTACCATAACTGCCATACCCCAGCCGATAAGGATGTGAACGGTGCCCGCACCCTTCATTCCCGACTTGTTCAGGTTAACGTTGCAGCATACGCCGTCGCCCAGGATAACCAGGAACATCGTTCCGATAAACTCTGCTAAATAAGCCTGCATACCATTACCTCCTTAGTAATAACCCTTTTTTATCTGCACGCTCCGGGGACCGGAGCCCGGTCTCCGAAGCGGTGCGAACATTGGTAATCTGTAATTCAGAATAAGGTTCCTTTACACCTTAGTCCTCTTTTGCCCAGCCGAAGGTAGCCTTTACAGCCTGCTTCCAGCCCTTGAGCTCTTTTGCTCTGAGCGCGTCATCCATAGCCGGCTCGAACTCTTTGTCGATAGCCCAGTTCTTGATAACGTCTTCCTTGCTGGACCAGAATCCGACTGCCAGACCTGCCAGATAGCTTGCGCCCATAGCGGTGGTCTCTACGCATACCGGACGATGTACCGGAGCGTTGATGATATCGGACTGGAACTGCATGAGGAAGTTGTTCTTGCAGGCGCCGCCGTCAACCTTCAGAGCGTTCAGCTTAACGCCGGAACCCTCTTCCATGGCTGCCAGAACATCGTTGGTCTGGAATGCCAGGGACTCCAGGGTTGCACGGATGATGTGATACTTGTTGACGCCGCGGGTAAGGCCGGTGATAGCGCCTCTTGCATACGGATCCCAGTAGGGAGCGCCCAGACCTGTGAAGGCCGGAACAACGTAGCAGCCGTTGGTATCTTTTACTCTGGTTGCGAAGTACTCGGAATCCGGGGACTGGTCAACCAGCTTCACCTCGTCGCGGAGCCACTGGATAGCAGCACCGGCTACGAATACGGAACCTTCCAGAGCGTACTCAACCTTGCCGTCAAGACCCCATGCGATGGTGGTCAGAAGGCCGTTGTTCGGATAAAGCGGCTTGTCGCCGACATTCATCAGCATGAAGCAGCCTGTGCCGTAGGTGTTCTTCGCCATACCGGGCTCGAAGCAGGTCTGTCCGAACAGAGCTGCCTGCTGGTCGCCTGCCACGCCTGCGATCTTGATCGGGCCGCCGAAGAATTCCGGATCGGTCTCGCCGTATACGCAGCTGGACGGCTTTGCTTCCGGCAGCATGCACATCGGAACTTCCAGCTGCTTGCACAGCTCTTCATCCCACTGCAGTGTATTGATATTGAACATCAGGGTTCTGGATGCGTTGGAGTAATCCGTTGCATGTACTTTGCCCTTGGTCAGCTTGTAGATGAGCCATGTATCAACGGTACCGAAGCAGAGCTCGCCGGCCTCAGCCTTCTCGCGTACGCCCGGAACATTGTTCAGGATCCAGCGAAGCTTTGTGCCGGAGAAGTACGGGTCAAATACCAGACCGGTCTTATGATAAGCGTCGTCTGCGATGCCCGGATACTTTGCAATCAGTTCGTCCTTCATATCAGCAGTTCTGCGGCACTGCCATACAATTGCGTGGTAAACAGGCTGTCCGGTCTTTCTGTCCCATACGATGGTGGTCTCACGCTGGTTAGTAATACCGATTGCAGCGATGTCCTCATAAGTAGCACCAATCTTCTTCATAGCCTCGCGGGCAACAAAGAGCTGTGTCTGCCAGATTTCGCTGGCATCATGCTCTACCCAGCCGGGCTGCGGATAGTACTGGGTGAACTCCTTCTGAGCAACCGAGCACATCTCACCCTTCTCATTGAAAAGGATACATCTGTTGCTGGTTGTACCTGCATCCAGTGCCATTACATACTTTGCCATAGTAATACCTCCTTTATCTTCTGGTCGGGTTCCTCCCCGACAAAATTAACATGTTAAGCATTCCACAGCGTTTCGTTGGTTGTTGAGATGGAGATGGCACCATTTTTCAGTGCATTCATAATCTCCTCTTTCCGGGAAATGAGACCGCTGGCCATCACCGGCACCCGGCAGATCTGATTCGCTCTCCGGATGACATCCGGCAGAAGCGTTCCCGGCAGAAGCTCCATGATGTCCGGCTGCACGCTGTCCTGGCGGCTGTACCGGTCCAAGGTTTCCATCGACGTGGAGTCCAGCATGAACATGCGGAGTATGGTGTTGAGTTCCAGGTTCTTTGCATGCTGTACCAGGCTGTACTTCGTGGTAATAATGCCGTCCGCACCGGTCCGGTTCCGGATGAAGTCCAGAGACACCTCTTTCGGCTGCATTCCATTTACCAGATCAATGTGCACCATGGCAATTTTTCCGGCGTCCTTGATCTGTTTCACGATGTTTTCAATGCTCCCGAGGTCTCCGTATAGGGTGAACACGATTCCGATATCCGTGTCCAGGCAATGCCGCAGTCCTTCGTCACTCTTTACTGCAGCAATCACCGGATTTGCTTCAACAGCCTGTATAAACTCGTGGTGTTTCAAGTAAAATCCTCCGATATCTTTATAATAACTGTCAATTTTCCACAAAAAAAAGCATGGCAAAACTAAAGCAACTCCCATTGCTTTAATGCCAGGCTTCCGTCTACTAGGCAGCTATTAACTTAATAAAATCATACCATACGGCAAATAGTAAATCAACTATCTTTTTATAATTTTTCACAGTTTTTTTGGCTAAAACGCAGAATTCGTATATATTTTGCACATACAGTTTACATTTTCCTCCGCACGATGATTAATTATTTAAATACGTGAATAATTATAACCCGTACCGCCTTATTGTGCTCTTTTCTGCATATATTTCCGCACCGGTAAACTGCAGCGGCGCCGGCCCGGTTTCCCAGTCCGGGACATACTTCTGCCCGGGGTATTTCTGCCCCGGGCACAGTTCATCTTTCCTGCAATCAGGATCTGTTCTCTTCCTCAAACCGGTGCGCATTCTCCTCAGCGGCCTTCCTGGCCTTCTCTTCCTCCGCCAGTTTGTCCTTCTTCAGCTTATCCATGATAATCCACGTCACCAGTCCGGCAATGGCGAGAACCAGAAGCAGAAACAGGGCGACCACCAGTTTCAGGAACCAGCCGACGCTGGTCACATTAAACCCGTAATACAGTACTGCGCATACCGCCAGCACTGCC
>Ga0256405_10008005_pt1 | contig 15442 bp, 14 predicted proteins | sample RumenRJG_02DNA_FD_189096 | JGI IMG/M metagenome (GOLD analysis project Ga0256405, IMG submission 189096) | Bovine rumen microbial communities from Lethbridge, Alberta, Canada - RJG_02 | ecosystem: Host-associated > Mammals > Digestive system > Stomach > Rumen | place: Canada: Alberta... | reverse complement strand
TTAGTTCAAGGCAAGTGTTCTCAAGAATTACACGGTTCCAGACATAAACAGAAAAGCACACGAATTCAGGCTTCTTTTGAGCGAGACGAGAAGCAATCAAGCGAGCCACTTCGTTATCCCCGCCATTTTTGAGAGCGGTCACAATCTCGTTGTCCTCAAGAGAAAAGTCCATGAGAGAGACAGAAAAATTATCGCGGGTGCGAGAGTCGGACTTTATACTGCTTGCAATGCAAGCGGCTCCCAAAGGCAGCCCCTGAGGAGAAGTCTCAACTAAAAGAGTGGTACAGATTAATGTGTGCATTGCTACAGAGTATCACAGATACAAAAATTTTCACAGTATATACTGTGAAAAGGAATTGAAAGATTCCTTTTCACGAAGGCTTGCTTTGCTCGCCTTCGTGAAAAAAATTTAGGAGGTTTTTATGAAATCTTTGGTAAACAGGAGCAGAATATATAAAATCTTATCTGTTTCTGTTATTTTTTCTGTTTTTATTATTCTTTCATTGGCTTGTGCCTCTGCTCCAGAACCAGCACCAGAACCAAAAAGTACTATAACTTTGGCTGATGTAAATGCGATAGTAAAAAATCAGGAGGTGACACTCCTCGCAAATAATGGGCTTACAGCAGATCAACTCATGGAAGTAATAAAACTTTGTATTCAGACAGAAGAGCTTACGAATATTTCTATTGCAGAAGAGAACGCTAAACTTAGTTACGGAGTTCTAAGACTTAACATGAATCTGTCAAAGATTCCTGTAATTGTCACTTTCTCTTGTTCAATATCTAAAAACGGAACATTGAAAATGAGGGTAAGGAATGTAGTTGAGCAGAGTCCTGAAACAACTCAGTTTGCGGTTACTGTATACACGAAAGATTTTAATGCTTACTGCACTTCTCTTAAAAATGCTGTACTGAATAAAATAGAGAATATCGGAAATACCGTTATTGCTCGTGCGGCAGATTTTGCATAAAAACAAGCGAATCACAATTGGAATAATCCTTATAGTGTTGGATATTTGCTTATATGGATTATTCCATGATGTAACAAGGCTTTCCATTTTTTCATTCTTATCTGAAAATTCGAATTTTAGTCGATATATTTCTTTGCAAAGAAAATTTGCTTTGCTATTTTCAGATTATGGTGTCTACAAATTTCTGAACAACTATTGCATTGATATATTATGGTTTTTGTCTTTTCAATTCTTGTGCAATGGAATTTTGGATAAAAGTTACACATTTTTTATCGTTCTTTTTGGAGGAATCATTTCAGAATGCTTTCAGTTGATGTTTCCAAAACTCGGAACATTTGACTTTGCGGATTTAGGATTGTATGTTCTTATTTCGCTGGCTTCTATGCTATTAAGTCAAATGTCGAGTTTAAAAGTAAAGCACGCAGAAATCAACTCACAGAGGGAAGCCTAACGGGCTCTGCAACGAATGTGCTCGATCTCGAAATAAGGCGCGTTAGAAATTTCGCTGTGAATATCGAGCTGCGACCTACGGCTTACCGCACGTACTTAGTATGCCGTATGTGCAGATTTCTTTTCAAGCTCGGAACCTCACTTTTGTTGATTTCTGAACTTCTAATCAAAAATCGACATTCGTCCTAAAAAATATAATTGATTGATTGTTAACTCGATGCTTTATAACAACTTATCTTGATTATTTTCAACAAAATTAAAAATTTTATTATCTATAATTCCGTCGATTTCTTGTTTTAACAATCTTAGTGTCTGAATTGTTTCGATAGAGTTATCTTTTTTATCCATATGTAAAGGATATAGAAGTTTGTACGGCTCGATTCCAAAATAATTCGCCAATTTCTCTAAAATTTTTAATGAAGGATACTGTTTACCCCTTTCAATTTCTGCAAGATATGACGGTGCGATTTCGATCTGATAAGCCATTTTTAGCTGGCTTAAACCTGTCTTTTTTCGATAAAACCTGACATTTTCAGAAAGTACCTCTAAAAGTGATTGCATATTACCTATATAACTGAATTTTTTAATCTTGACAAAAGACTATTTATGAGTAAATTCGTAAATATAGGTATTACTAAAATTATTAACATAATTTAGTAGTAGCAAAATATAATTTGCGGAGGCAAAAATGAAAACCAATAAAGTTTTCGGGCTTGTGTGTTTATTTTTAATCGCGGGTTCTTCTATGACTTTTGCAAAAAAAGCTAAAGAATCAAAGGTTAAAATCGAGATTGTGAATCGCCCTGGTATGGCTCTTGGAACGGATATTCCTGGCTGGGTACAGGCTGTTCTTGAAGGGGACAACAAATCTATCTCAAAGTCTCTTAAAATCGATCCAAAAGAGTATCAGATTTTTGTTTTTTCTAATCAAGGTGATGATCTTGAATTTTTGAAAACATGGACTGATCAAGTAGATGTTCAGAGACAGGTTGCCAATTCTTTCTCTATGGCTGTTGGTCAGAGTGCGAATGCAGTTTTTGCTGGTGTATCAAACGGAAAGGAAACTCAGAGGCAGCAGGCTATCGATCAGACTGTGAAGGCACTTTCTGCAATGGAAATCAATGGTCTTTTAAAAGAGGCTCAGTATTGGGTTCAATTTAAGAAGCCAAAGCAGGGAGTAAAAATCACAAAGAAATCTACTGAAAAAGATTTTGACTATTACTACGAGTATTATGTTGTATTCACTATGAAACGAGAGGTTTATGATGCACAGCTTGATGCAGCATTGAACGGAGTTGAAGACAACGCTTCTGAAACAACGTTGCTCAAAAAGGCTTTGAGTGAGAATCTTCGTGCTCCTTTGATTGATAAAGCTGCTGATTCAAAAGTTGAGTATGAGTTTGAGTAAAACGAGGATTCTTATGAGAAAATATTTATTTTCTGTTTTAGTCATTTTCTTCGCAATTTTCTCAATTAATGCAAAAAGCGTTAAAAGAGGTGGTGATGCGAATATGACTCCATACTTAAATGAATCTGATGCACGAGTTGTCTGTAAAGATATCGTTGATCAGGTCATTCAGTCTCCTCGAATTGTTCGATTTTCCGCGAAAAATAACCGAGATCCTGTTGTTACAATTGGAACTATCAAAGATGAGACAGGCGAGTTTTTCGACACTCAGATAATTGCTAATAGCTTGAAAACCGCAATCCTTAAAAGTGGCGTTCTTGAATTTATGGCAAATAAGGATGTTCGAAATGAAATGCGTCAAGAAGTTGTCGAGCAGGCTGACCATTCTAGTGAAGAGCTGGCAAAGGCGATGGATGAAGAGGATGCCGCTGACTATATGCTTACAGGTTCTGTAAAGCTTATGGTTCAGAATAATGGCAAGCAGCAGGAGAGAACTTATATCGTAAACATTGAGCTTACAGATCTTCAGACTCACAGAACTGTCGATATGTTTGAGCCTTCTGAAAGTGTAAAAGATTACTTGAAAAAAGTGGCAAAAATTAAAAGCAAATAATTTTATTGGAGTATAAAATGAAAAAATTATTTAAAGGTGCTGTAGTTGCAAGTGCTACCGCTGTATTGTTCGCAAGTTGTGGTACTACAAGTAATGCGTCAAAAGCAGACTTTGATGCTGCATATCAGTCAGGAGATTATGACACTTGTATCGAAGTTGTTGAAAGTCGTGATTCTGGTTCAATCCTAAATGGTCTTGATGCTTCAATGCTCCATTACATGAAAAAGGACTATGCTTCATCTGGACGAAGGCTTACTGAGACTCAGTCTGAAATGCAGAGTGTTTCAAAAGACATGACTGCTGCAAAAACAATGGAAGCCGCATTAATTGGAGAAAATACGGTTACATATTCTGGTGCAACTTATGAGAGAATCCTTGCATACTCAATGAAAGCAGTTGACTCTTTTAAAATGGGAAATATTTCAAATGCGGTTGGTGTGATGAACGATTATACTGGTAATTATAAAGAAGAAATTTCTGATTTGATTGCTCAGCAAAATGAAATTGCTCGTTCAAGTGAAGGGGTTATGAATGATCCTAAAGTTGTACAGGCATCTGAAGCTTTGAGTAAGGCGGGTCTTCCTGTAAATCTTGGAAAATTTACGTCAAACGCTCCTGCGGCATCAACTGCTCCTGTATATGAGGCTTCTCCATTCCTTTCTTATCTTGGAACTTTGGCTTATGCTGCGAATGGGGATTCTATTCATGCAAATGATTTTGCAACTGTTCTCAAGAGTACAAATTCAAAAGTTGATGTATCGAAAGATTTGGCTATTCCAGCTGGAAAAGGTCGATTGGATGTTGTAGCACTTGCAGATACAATCGGAAAGAGATCTGACGGTGGTAAACTTGAGCAGGTCGGAGTTCTTGGAAATGTAATCCTAAACTTCAAGATTGCTTATCCTGTATTTGAGAAGCAGAACCATTCTGTAGAAGTTTCAAAAGTTACATTGTCTAATGGTGATAGTCAATCATTTATTCTTATCGAGAATTTCGATGATGCTGTAAGAAATGATGTCGAGCAGAAGGCTCGTGGTGCATATAACCGAAGTCTCTTCCGCAACCTTACTAAAAACTCTGCAGCAGTTGTTGCTGGTGTTGCTTCTTTGGGAAAAGCTCAAGATGCTGTAAATAAAGCATCAAATCCTATTCAGGTAAAAGCTGCTGAAAAAGCTTATGAAGTTGCAGTAACTACAGTAAACGCTTCTCTTACAGAAGTTGTTGATGCAGAAAAAGCTGACATCCGACAGGCTTCTTATTTCCCTCGTACAGCAAGTGCCGCGGGATTTACTGTTGAGCCTGGCACTTACACCGTTACTGTTGAGTATTCAAACGGTGCAAATGATGTCATCGAAAATGTTGCCGTTGCTGCTGGAAAACCAACGGTTGTCATTTCTGAGATGCTTAAATAGCACCATTTATGAGCAATAAAAATTACTTAAAGGTAGTTTTCTGCCTGTTTGCATTCCTCCTGACAGGCAGTTTTGCTTTTTCTGCAAAAAAGCAAAAAGCTCCAGTTATGCCGGAATGGGTATCGTCACCAGCAACTGTTTATCCTTCCAGCACATATTTGCAATATGTTGGTTATGCAAATGATAGGAGCAAAGCTGAAGTTGAAGCTGTAAACGGCTTGGCAGCAATTTTCGGGCAGTCGGTAAAATCAGACACTTTAGCCCAAAAAAGAATGGCACAGGCTAAATCTGATGGAAAAGTTGCGACTGTAAGTGTTTCGGCTTTCAGTCAGGATGTTCTTCGTTCTGTTGATGTGAGTGATTTGGTTGGCGTTGAAATAAAGGATTACTGGTCTGATGGGACAACATGGTACGCAATCGCAGTCCTCGACAAAACAAAGACAGCAGATATTTATACGGACATGATTCGGAAAAATGCCCGTGCGATAAAAGATTTACTTCAAAAAGCCGAGAATGACACATATTCAATTGAGGGCTATGCCGCATACGATTTTGCATGTGACATAGCGGTTGAAAATGAAGGTCATGTCAAAAAACTTGCGGTTATAAAACCAGAGGCGGTAAAAAGCCTGAATGTGAATGTTCCTTCTTCAAAAGAAATTGGTGCCCGAAAACTTGAAATTGCAAAAGAAATTCCAATTTGTGTATTGATTTCTGGAGATGAGGATGGAAAAATTGCTTCAATTTTCAGTGAGGTAATTTCAGCCAGTGGTTTTCGAGGTACGCTTGATTCAACTGCTCGTTATGTGTTGACAGGTTCTCTCAGTTTTGAGGAATCGGTTTCTGGCGATAAGAAAACAACAAAATGTCGTTACAACCTTGAAACTTATATCCTTGATACTGAAAATGATCATCAAGTTTGTCCATTCAATTTGAATGGCAGAGATTCTCATGTACAGTATTCTGAGGCAAAAAATCGTGCAATGAAATCACTGGAAAAGAAAATAAAAACTGATTTCAAAAAAACATTCGCTGATTATTTGAAATCATTGTAATTTAAAAAGGTATTGTGGATTTCTGAAAAGACTTTTGCAATACCTTTTTTATGGGAAAAATTATGAAAAAACTTGCCGTTATATTATTGATTTTTTGTTGTTATTCTTTATTTGCTGTTACTAAACAAAGAATAATATCTTGTAGAGGTAAAGAAATGGGGGCTGAATCAAGACCTAAATGGCTGACCTCTTATATAGAAAAGAATAATGAAAAAGAAATTAGGAAAAAATTTGAAGTTGAAAAAAATGAGTTGATTTTTTTTGAAAGCGCAGATGATTATGTTTTGGAAAATGCCAGATATACAGCTGAAATGCTTTGCAGAAAAAAAATCCTTGATTATAAAAATGAACTCAAAAATAAAACCGATAAGACTATAAGAATCTCCGGAATGCAATTGCTCACAGAATATTGGGAACAATATGAAGATAAGTCTTATCGGGTTTATGTTTTTTATTCCCTTCCTAACTCTTAAGAAGCCTGCTTCTAGTAAAAAAAAATTGAACCTCTGGAGATACATTTTATGCCGGATAAATGCATTGTCTGCCAGCTGGGGTAATCACAAGAACATCGTCATATAAACAGGCAGGTAGATTATGCCGTTATCTTCCCTAAAATCAGAGGTATGAAGAACAAAGCAGTCTCCTGCATATTCCGCATATTTTGCCTTGAACTTATTCAGCGAAGACAGAGTATATCTTTTTGTGGATTTGACTTCGATTCCCTGAATGTTGTGCCGTGCCGTGACTTTGTTTTTCGTAATCAGAAAGTCGATTTCCATGCGAGAAGATGCCTCCTCGTTATCTGACTTTGAATAAAAATAAAGCTTATGTCCATTTGCAGTGAGCATCTGTGCGACAATATTTTCAAAAATCATTCCTTCGTTTACTTCCAGTTTGCCGAAAAGAAGTTTTTTGTAGATTTCTTCGCTCACAAGACCATTTTCATCAAACGCATGACTGATTAAAAGCCCCGTGTTCGCCATGTAACATTTTAAAGTTGTGCGAGACATGTTCATTTTTAGACCGACATTCGGCTCATCGGCATTGTAGCAGATATTCACGATTCTTGAAGCTTTGAGCCACATAAAAGCATCGTCATAATCGCGCATTTTCGCATCTTTTTTGAGGGATGCAAGTTTGAACTTTTTTTCATGCTTTGAAAGCTGAGCGGGAATCTCATCAAAAATGGATTCAGCTTTTAATTCAGAACCTTTTGCATGTTTTTTAATGTCGTTGCAGTAAAGTTCAAGAATCTCACGCTTAATTTGGTCAACTCTTTCAAAGTTTTTTGATTCCGCATACTCTTTTACAGCCTGAGGCATTCCTCCGACAATCAGATAAAGACGGAACAAATCCATTGCTTTTCTGTGCAAAGCCTGCCCCATGGGAAGTTTTTTTTCGAAGCAGTCTTTTATGGCAGGAAATAAAGTTTCATTACCGAGTGCAAGAAGGAATTCCTCAAAATCCATCGGGTTCATTCTCAAATGCCTTTCTTCCGATGGAATCAGAATATCCTGCGTATTTTTGCTTATCGAGACAAGAGAGCCGGTTTCTATAAAGTCATAACTCGGCGTGCTCCATCAATCATAATGGCGTATTTACCTTGTTCTTCATTCTTCCATTGCAAAAGCTTCTGATAGAATTTTCGATACACGCGTACACCTTTTTGACCTTAAAGATGATTAAAATATACACCTTTTTGACATTATTAACAAAAAAAAAGCGGAGCACGAAGAATCATCTCGCACCCCGCATATTTTTTCCCTTGATTACTCAGCGATTCCCGCGTATTCATAGCCGGCTTCTTCAACGGCAGCTTTTATTGCGCTTTCTTCAACCGGCTTTGAGTTTTCGATTGTGACAAGAGCCTGCTCGTGAGAAGCTGTTGCCGAAGTGATTCCGTCGAGAGCTTCGAGAGCCTTTTTTACGTGCATTTCGCAGTGAGAACACATCATTCCGTTTACTTTGATTTTCATTTTGTTACCTTCCTTATTGTTGTTTTCTATTAATATTCCTTTTACAGGATTTTTAATCGCTTTGTTTTTTCCGCCGTAGGCTTTTACGAAATTGAGCCTTAGCGCATTTGAGACTACGCAGAAACTTGAAAGTCCCATTGCAGCCGCTCCGAAAATCGGATTCAGTTCCCAGCCAAAGAGTGCGACATAACAGCCCGCAGCAAGCGGAATTCCGATTACATTGTAGAAGAACGCCCAGAACAGGTTTTCGTGAATGTTTTTAAGGGTCGCTCGGGAGATTTTGATAGCGGCGACCACATCCATGATGCTGTTTTTCATCAGAACGATATCCGCAGAATCTATGGCGATGTCAGTTCCCGCACCGATTGCGATTCCTGTGTCAGCATGGGTGAGTGCTGGAGCATCGTTGATTCCATCTCCTACCATCGCAACTTTCCCGCTCTGCATGAGATTTTTGATGACCGCTTCTTTTCCGTCAGGCTTTACGTTCGCCACGATTTCGTCAACGCCCGCTTGCCCGGCAATTGTCTTCGCCGTGATCTCGTTGTCGCCCGTGAGCATTACGGTGTGAAGCCCCAGCTCTTTGAGGGCTGTAATTGCTTCTGCGGAATCAGGCTTGATTGTGTCAGCGACTGCGATGATTCCCAATAGATTTTTGTTCTTGGCAAAGAGAACCGGCGTTTTCCCCTGAGATGCGAGTTTTGAAATCAACTCTTTTTGTGAATCTGAAAGTCCGCCTGCCAAAGATGAGACATATTCAGCATTTCCGCCTGAGATTTCGTCCTCGCCGATTTTTGCCTTTAGTCCTCTGCCAGAAAGAACTTCAAAATCAGTCGTTTCTTTTGGCTCAACCGAATTTTCTTTTGCGTAGTCTGCAATCGCCTTTGAAATCGGATGCTCGCTTTTTGCTTCGAGAGAATATGCCACGGAAAGAAGTTCTTTTTTATCGATTCCTTCCGCCTCAAAAATCTCTGTGACTTTCATAACGCCAGTTGTAATCGTTCCGGTTTTATCAAGCACGACGATCTGAGTTTTGCCAGCCTGCTCCAGGCTCGAAGCCGTCTTAAAAAGAATGCCGTTTTTTGCTCCCACTCCGTTTCCGACCATAATCGCAACAGGAGTCGCAAGCCCGAGCGCACAGGGGCAGCTTATAACGAGAACCGAAACAGCCCTCGCAATCGCATAGCCAAAGCTCTGCCCGACTAAAAGCCAGACTGCGAGCGTGACCACCGCAATCAAAATTACAACAGGAACGAAAACACCCGAAACTTTGTCGGCAACTTTTGCAATCGGAGCCTTTGTTGCGGCAGCATCGCTTACCATTCGGATAATTCCTGAAAGGGTTGTGTCCTCGCCGACCTTAGAAGCCTTGCAGACCATGTAGCCCGAAGTATTGATTGTAGCCGCCGAAACCTTGCTCCCAGCCGCTTTTTCAACAGGAACGCTCTCACCTGTCAGGGCTGATTCATTCACCGCACTTTCGCCTTCGAGAACAATTCCGTCAACAGGAATGCTGTCTCCCGGCTTCACGACGAACTTGTCGCCAACTTTGACTTCTTCGATTGCAACGATTCTTTCTTCGCCATTGACCAGAAGAACCGCAGTCTTTGGAGCAAGATTCATCAGAGCCTTGAGAGCATTTGTGGTTTTTCCTTTTGATTTTGCCTCAAGCATTTTTCCGACGGTAATCAGAGTGAGAATCGTCGCCGCAGACTCAAAATAGAACTGATTCATGTAATACACGACCAGATCTTCATTTTTGGCAACAACGGCACTCGTCATACCAAAGAGGGCGAACACGCTGTACAAAAACGCCGCCGTCGCCCCAAGAGAAACAAGGCTGTCCATGTTCGGAGACTTATGAAAAATCGCCTTGAATCCGCTGACGAAGAATTTCTGGTTTATCACGAGAATCATGCCAGAAAGCAAAAGCTGGTAAAGCCCCATCGCGACATGATTTCCACTAAAGAAAGGAGGAAGAGGCCACCCCCAGAGCATGTGCCCCATAGAAAAATACAAAAGCGGAAGCAAGAGCACCACAGAAGCAAGAAGACGTTTTTTCATCTTCGGGGTCTCGGTGTCTTTAAGGGAATCCTCTCCAGCAGCCGAAGAAGATTTTTCTCTCCTCTTCAAGCTCGCACCATAGCCCGCATCAGTAACAGCACGAATTATTTCTGCTGGCGAGGCATTTCCCTCAATTCCCATAGAATTAGTAAGAAGATTGACTGCACAAGTCTCAACGCCTGCGACCGCTTTGACAGCCTTTTCTACCCTAGACTGGCAAGCCGCACAGGTCATTCCTGTTACGTTATATTGTGTCATAAAATGTTCCTATTTCATCAGTTTTTGGAATGTTACGACAAGTTCATCGATAACATCATCATCGCCATTTCGGATTCCGTCAGCAACACAGGTTTTTATGTGGTTAGCAAGCAAAGCTTTGTTGAAGCTGTTCAGCGCGCTTGTTATCGCCGAGACTTGCATAAGAATATCTGTGCAGTAAGCGTCATTTTCAAGCATCCCTTCAACGCCGCGCACCTGCCCTTCAATCCGTTTTAGTCGGTTCATTAAATCTTTGAACTCTTTCTCGTCTCTGTCTTTATGCTTTTTAGAGCAAAAAGGGCAAGTGTCCTGTTCTTTTTCTTGTTCCTGAGTGTCATGTTTCATAAAGCATCCTTTTGACTAGAATACCCTTGTGGGGTATCATAGCTACAAATAATATATACCCTATAAGGGTATGTCGTCAACAAAAAATAGCCACAGACACATAGCTTTAATAGAAATTTATATTGATTGATTAATAGTCCGACTGATTTCTCGAAAAAAAAGATTCTGAGCGGTAAGAATCTTTGACATTAATCCGCTCAGAATCTAAGTTTAGGGGGATATTAACTTTTTATATTATTATTAAATTTGCTCATTTCTGATTCGACATCAGCACCATTCCAGATGTTTCTCAAAGTGGTGTCAGCTTCTCCCCAGAATTTGCCCATTTGGGGGATTGACGGCATTGGAAAAGCATAATCAAGCTGCTGTAAAAATCCGTTCATATACTTGCTGCTCACGGTCGTGTTTATAGATGGCATAGCACCTGTAAGCTTAAATCGTAACTGCTGCATTTCTGGGCTCAACAAGAAAGTTAAAAAGTCAGCGGCTTCTTCTGGATGTGCTGAGCTTGCGGTTACGAACATTCCGCGAGTTCCGCTAAACGAAGCTGCTGGCTTGTTTTCACCTGGTAAAGAAGGAAGTGCGGCAACATTAAAATCTAGCCCTGCTTTTTCAAATGTGTTGACGTTCCACAATCCTGTAATGTGCATTGCCACGTTTCCAGAAGCAAATAGTCCGTCGCAGGAAGATGTGCTCAGTTCTGCGTTTGTAAGTCCTAACGACGAGCGTAAAGTCTGGAAAAATTTCATGCCCCTTATAGCCTCAGGGGTGTTCATGCGAGGATTGTAAGCGTCCGTGCCGCTTTCTCCATAAAGGCGGTTACCGTTTGCCGTTGTAAAGAGAATAGAATAATAGATGCTCATAACGTCCATTACAAAACCAAACTTGCCTGGATTCTGCGCATTAAAACGCTGAACCCATTGAACAAGCTCTTCCCATGTTCTTGGAACCTCATTGTCGCTTATGAGTCGGCGATTGTAAAAAAGGGCATAAGTTTCTGCACTTATTGGATAGCCATACATAGTATTATTATATGTAAGAGCTTTTGAACATGAGCCGAGTACTTGCCTTGAAACAGAAGATGCGTTTTCTGTTGGAAGCACAAGCTTTTTTGTGACAATCTTTCCCAAGTTATCGTGCGGGGCAGAAATAATATCGGGAGCTATACCCTTTTGTATGTCGCTTTCAAGGGTTTCAATCTCTGCATGAATATCAACGTTTATAAAGTCAATGATAATATTAGGATGCTGTGCTGTATAAGCTTTGCCTGCCTGCTTGATAAATTCGTCAATTCCGTCCTTCGATTCCCAGACACGGAGATGAATTTCCTTGGAATTTTTAGGAACGCTTCCTTTTTTTATCTCAGAACAACCAGTTAATCCCAATGTCAGAGAAAATAACGAAGCGAAAACTATCAAAAAAGATTTATATGAAATTTTTTTCATTCTTATTTCCTTATATTAGAGTTATCAGGTTTTATCAAAATTCAAAGTTGTTCTAAACTTTGAATTGGTCAACCTGACCACCAATTTCAGTTATAGAATTTTTCATCTGTGCTGAAATGTCAGAAAGTGAAGTTCCGTTCTCTTGTATTGCGACGGCTCCAATTTCCATTTGTTCCATGCTTTGTTTTAGCTCCAACGTAGACGATTGAAGATTTTGGATTTCTTTCAAAATCGCCGCGTTGCCTTCAGACATTTCCTTTACTGCAGAAATTACGACGTCTGTGCTGTTGTTCATCGTAAGAAGCGAAGTCTTTATTTTTTCAGAATCCTTGTTCTGCTCATCCATTGCGCTTGAAATTTCTTGAACGAGATAATCCGTTGATTTAATTTCATCGCTTACGTCTTTAAATGCGAGCCTTGATTCGCTTGAAGCTTCAATGATTTCCTTTATGGATTTCTGAATATTGCTGAGCTGTTCGCCAATTTCCTGAGACTGTGCGCTCGATGTTTCCGATAACTTTCTGATTTCGTTCGCAACTACGGAGAACCCATGTCCAGCAGCACCTGCGTGAGCAGCCTCTATTGCAGCGTTCATTGCAAGCATATTTGTCTGGCTTGCAATCTCTCGGATTGTTTTGTTCGCATTTCCAAGCATCTGGGATTGCTCGCCCATAAGCTCGATTCTGGAGCTTACGTCATCCTGCTTTAAAACCCCTGCCTGAGCTTTATGCTCAAGTATCTCAAAAGAAGCAGCCATTTTCTCAACGGAAGCATTTACTCGGTTGATATTTTCAATCATCGCAGAAACTGCATCTCCTGCAATCTTTACGCTTGAGCTTTGATTCTCTACCATGCGTTCAAGAGACTCAATATTTGAAGCTATCTCGTGAACGGCGGTCGCTGTCTGGTCAACGCTAGAGAACTGTGCCACAGTACCGTCCTTCGTTGAGTGAATGTTCTCGATGATTGTTCCGATTGAAGAAAGCGTATCCTGTGTATTCTGATTCAAAAGAATTCCGACTTCATACAGAGAGTCCTTTGATTCCTTCATTACTTTGATTATGCTCTGGAGCTTTGTTGTAAATGTGTTGAAACCGTCCACGACTTCACCAATCTCAAATTCAGTCTTGATATTGATACGCTGGGTCAAATCTGCTTTTCCAGAAGCAATCTCGTTAATGCTGGAACTTACATTTTTCAAAGGTTTAAGGCTCTTTGCCAAGAGTAAGCCACTTAAAGAACCAATCAGAATTGAGACTGCTGTTATTACAATCATTCGTGTCAAAATTATTGTCAAAATCTCAAGAGCTTGGTCTTTGTTCTGTATAATTCCTAAATGCCATTCTCCGTTATTAATAGAAATAAATGACAAGAAATACGCCTGTCCGTCCATGTAGAAGGTCTCAAACCCTGTTTTTTCATTTATCATTTTTATCTGTAGCTCCCTGAACTGACCGTTTTTGGTATTAGGAGCATATTCAGAGTCATGGATGTTGTTCTCAAGATTTTTCCATCCTTTGTAATCTACGCCGGCCATTTTATCGCCACCGTCATTTATGATAAAAATGAAGCCATCATAATCAAGGCTTATAGAGGAAGTAATCTGATTCGTAAACGAAGCGTCAGTAACGGCTGAGAGAACGCCGATAATACCGCCTTGCTCATCACGGATAGGGGATGAAACGACAACAACTATCTTTTGGTAACGTTCATCATAAACGAGGTCTGAGATGTTTGACGTGCCTCCGAGGGCTTTGCCATAATATGAGCGACCTCCAACCCAAATGTCCGCACCCTGTGTGGAATGTGCCATACCATTAGGATTGCCAACCTCAAAGGATTCAAATCCAATACGGTTTGCTTCTGCCTGCAAAACTGGTTTTTGTATGCTCCAGTCCATGCTGCGTATGTCATTGCGTTGTGCTATGGCTTCTACCTCGCGGATGTAGGCATTGATAGAAAGTTCGATTAGCTTTCCTGCATCGTCACGAAGTTTAATCATTGTGCTTTTTACTTGATTTGTTTGTGATTTGCTGATTAGAAGAACTGAAAAGGATGTAATCAAAACACAAATAAGAATAACAAGAAGACTTATTCTTAAAACAATCTTAAACGACAAACTGTTCGTTTTCATAGATTTTCCTCTGTTTGCGATATAATGTAACGTAATTTATGTGTCTTTATGCCAATTCTAGCAATATTTGTATGATATTACAATAATTTTTCAAAGAAAAATCTATTATATCTAATATAATTGTATAAAACAGAATAGAGTAAAATTAAAATAGTGAAATCCTTATATTTGCAATTAGTTTGATTTGCTGTATAATTTTTGTATGAGTTCTGGCGTTAAAAAATTTGGAATACTAACCTCTGGTGGAGATGCCCCCGGATTAAATTGTGCTATACGTGCAGTCTGCCGTACAGCAATGATTCAATACGGAATGGAGCCGATTGGTATAAAAAACGGCTATCGTGGCTTGGTTGAGAATAATTGTTTTCCTATAACAGGTGATGATATTTCTGGAATTTTGACACGAGGCGGTACAATTTTAGGAACGTCCAGAGACAAGCCTTTCAAAAATCCAGAACCAGACCCATCGACAGGACTTTTGCCAGTAGAGGCAATAAAAAAGACATACAAAGAATGGAATATGGATGCCCTTGTCTGCATAGGTGGCAACGGTACTAACACTACTGCAAGTCTGCTTGCTCAGGAAGGTCTTAATGTAATTGGGCTTCCAAAAACAATTGACAATGATATTGTAAAAACAGATATAACTTTTGGCTTTCACACGGCATTGGATGTAGCGACAGAGGCTGTAGACAGAATCCATACAACGGCACACAGCCATTCTCGCATCATGGTTATTGAGGTGATGGGGCACAAGGCTGGGTGGCTTTCTCTTTACTCTGGCATAGCGGGCGGGGCCGATGTAATACTTCTGCCTGAAATTCCTTACGATATTGATTCTGTCGCAAATTGCATAATGAAACGCCGTGATGCAGGAAAAGAGTTTTCAATCGTTGTTGTCGCGGAAGGTTCTTTGTCAAAGGACGAAGCCTTGCTGCAAAAAAAAGAGCTGAAAAAACGACGTAAGCTCATGCCATATTCCATTGCATATAGGGTAGCCCATGAATTGGAGGAGGCTACAGGACTTGTTAGCCGTGTTACAGTCCTTGGCTATCTTCAGCGGGGAGGAACTCCGTCTTCTTATGACAGGGTGCTTTCTTCGCAGTTCGGCTCCCAAGCAGCACATTTTCTTGCCCAAGAAAAATTCGGGAATTTGGTGGCACTTCAGAATAACAAGATTGTCCCTGTTCCTTTGATAGAAGTTGCGGGGCAAGTAAAAAATATTCCTTTAGACCATGAGATGATAGCCGCAGGTCGCGGTTTGGGGACGTGTTTTGGAGACTAAATTTAAATGTCATTTCTAAAGGAATA
>Ga0256405_10008004_pt1 | contig 15442 bp, 13 predicted proteins | sample RumenRJG_02DNA_FD_189096 | JGI IMG/M metagenome (GOLD analysis project Ga0256405, IMG submission 189096) | Bovine rumen microbial communities from Lethbridge, Alberta, Canada - RJG_02 | ecosystem: Host-associated > Mammals > Digestive system > Stomach > Rumen | place: Canada: Alberta... | reverse complement strand
GCTATGCATTCACAGGATATTCTTATTTTTTCTTCTGCTGTTACTTTTATTTTATGTGCCATAGAAAAACTCCCCTTATGATGACAGTTTTATTTTTTTACTGTCTCTCATAAGGGGAGCATATCAGATACTCATATATGATATCTGACAGGGCTTTTATATCTTCTTGATTACGCTACAGTTATACTATTCTTTCCATTTTGATTCTTGGATTTATACATAGCTGTATCCACCCGTTGGAACATGGACAATACCGTGTCATCCTTTGTTACTTCCGTAATACCAATACTTACCGTAATATGACAGGTATCATATTCCATAGCCATATTCATGATTTTTTCCCGGATTCTGACAGCAATATGTCTGGCCTCCTCAATATCTGTGCGATTAAATATAATAATAAATTCATCGCCGCCCCAACGCCCGGCTCTATCTGATGTACGGATATTCTGACGAATGATTTCCGCCACGCTTTTTAATACCTGATCCCCTACATCATGACCAAAGGTATCATTAATTTGCTTGAAATTATCTATGTCCAGCATCAAAACCGTGGATGTACTTTCACTAAACTTTCCGTCATAGATAACATTTTCCATTTCCGTTTCCAATTCCCCACGATTCATGAGATTGGTAAGGAAATCCGTATTGGCCAAGGCCTTTAGCCGACGGTTGCTCTCCTCCAGCTCGCTGGATACCGCCTGCACAAAATGCATGAGATGACTTAAAATGCCATTACGCCGCTCCAAACGAATCGGCTCCATAGTTTTGCTCTCATAAAAGCTGGTGATGGCACCGCCCTCACGCAGGCCAATTATTGATAAACACATATTATTAATGAAAATATCGCCGGATTGGGATCTGGTATACTCGCCCAAGGCATAAATCCCCGTTGACGGGGCTGTTTTACGGCAAGCCTCCAACTCCTGATTTACATCCTTATGAAGTAACGCCTGCCGGGCCCAACAACTAACGGCAAAGCACCCCTCAGGCTGAAAACGGGTCATATCCTGCTGCAAGCATCTGGCCTCATAAATAATGACCTCCGGGTCACCGTAGCAGAGTCTTACCTTGTCCCCTAATATAAAATCAGCACCATAGCAGGCACTGCCATCAGCCGAGACTGTCCGCGGTAATCTGGCCAAGGATGTTCCATTACGCATTACCGAAAACGGGAAAATTACCGCCTCCTGTAAAAAATCCTCATCCCATTTGGACATGCCCAAATACTTTTCATAAATAAACTTTACAGGAATATCATCTATCTCACAAATAGTATGCTGATCTTTAAGGCGGGTAACAGTCATAACCTTACCCAAAGGGCGCCAACCACTGCTGTATCCCACATTTACCTGAAGAGACCGTCCCTTCAGTACCATCATAACATGTCCACGATATATGATATCATTGTCGGTGAAAACAAAGCCCTGGCCATCCACGGTGCCATCATCCACGACACCACCGAAGAAGATTATATCCGAAGGCAACTGGGACAGTTCCTTAAAAAACGGCACTACATCCAGCACAAAGCCTGAGGTGTACATACCAATCGCCACTAACTGCTCGGTGTGGGACAGACGATTTAGTAATTCTTTTCCGATTTCCTCACTATTGTTGTCATCCCAATATACCGGCAAAACCTCTACTGTGGATTCTTCAAATACAGAAAAGGTAACGGATATTCCGTAATAATTGATTACTCCTGCGGTAATATTTGCCGATACCGTTCCACCGATAATCTTCACATTCGGCAAGGTTTCCCGCATTTTACTAATAACTCTTGGAGCATCCTTTTTCCGTTTAATATCTACGAAAATAGTCGCCAACACACTGGAATATTTACCCAATCCAGGCAACATATTAGCGAATTCATCCACTATACGAACAAATTCATTGATATCATCGCACAAGTAAGGAATATGCTTCATATCATGCACCCCACGCCCAAAAGCAAACACGAAAAGATAGTACACCAGACCTACTTTTTTTCATTATACCATAAAATAATACAAAAAAGTCATAAAGAAAATCATAATATAGCCAATGTAATAAATATTTAGCACTTTTGTTTGTAAATAGCTTGCAATAGAACATATATGTGCTATACTATTATGTAAGTAACAACTTTAAGGAGTGTGACATATGGGACGCAAACGCTGTGCAGATGAGCGCATGAGTCAAATTTACAGCTACATCAAGGAGTTCCTTTTGGACAAGGGCTATCCACCATCCGTTCGGGAAATCGGCAAAGCCGTTGGCCTGAAATCCAGCTCTACTGTTCATGGTTACCTGAATCAGCTGGAAGAATCCGGTCTTATCCGCCGGGACCCAACCAAGCCTAGAGCAATTGATTTACTGGAGGACAAACCTTGGGAGCGTACTGTAAACGTTCCGTTGATTGGTACGGTTACCGCCGGTACCCCTATCTTGGCGCAGGAAAATATCGAAGAGGTTTTTGCCTTCCCACAAAATCTTCTGGGTACTGACAGTGAGACTTTTATGCTTAAGATTGACGGTGAAAGCATGATCAATGCCGGCATTTATGACGGGGACTACATAATGGTCAAGCAGCAAAACACCGCCAATAACAGCGATATTGTAGTTGCCTTGGTTAACGGTGAAACCGCGACCGTAAAGAGATTTTTCAAGGAAAAAAATCATATTCGCCTTCAGCCGGAAAATGACTCTATGGAGCCATTCTACGAAAAGGATGTTACCATTCTCGGCAAGGTTATCGGCGTTTATCGGCAAATGTGATAATTTATAGCAGACGCAGAAAGAGCGTATCCAAAGGTTCTTACCTTTGAATACGCTCTTTTTATTTTCAATACACAGCTTCACCTCTTGGATACGTCCTCAATATCCTCTATGGCCTGGGCTGCCCCCATTATGCCAATGACTGCATGCTCAAAGGTTATGCCCCCCTGCATGTAAACATTGTATGGTGGACGCATTGGTCCATCGGCACTAAGTTCTATAGAAGCCCCCTGCACGAAGGTACCTGCCGCCATGATTACCTGATCCTCATAGCCTGGCATATCCCACGGCTCTGGTGCCGCAAAGGAATCCACCGGGGAATACTTTTGAATACCACGACAAAAGGCTTTCAATTTCTCCGGAGAATTTAACTGAACAGCCTGAATTATATCGCCCCGCACATCCGTAGGAAGTGGCAAAGTATTATAGCCCAGCTTGCTGAACATGCCCGCAGCAAATACAGCACCCTTGATGGCCTGGGCCACTACATGAGGTGCCATAAAAAGCCCCTGGAAAATCATCCGGTTGTTGGCCAGGGACGCTCCCAATTCATCACCCATTCCTGGGGAAGTGAGACGATAAGAAGCCAGCTCCACCAGCTCATCCTTACCGACAATATAGCCGCCAGTCAGGGCAATGCCGCCTCCTGGATTTTTAATCAGAGAGCCCGCCATAATATCCGCACCCACCTGCACCGGTTCCTTTAAGTCCACAAATTCCCCATAGCAGTTGTCCACGAAGCATACACAATCCGGTTTCACCCGATGCACCTCGGCACAGATTTGCTCAATGTCCTCTATGCTTAGTGGGTCACGCAAGGAATAGCCGCGGGACCGCTGAATAAGCACCATTTTGCAATCCGGGGTGATTTTTGCCGCAATACCAGCCATATCCACCTTGCCAGCAAGCATGTCCAGTTCGTCGTATTTTATGCCGAATTCCTTTAAGGAACCCTTGCTTTCCGACTCATAGCCAATAACTGTCTGCATGGTATCATAAGGGGCTCCGGTCAAAGAAACCAGCTTATCACCCGGGCGCAATATCCCAAACAGCACTGTGGCCAAAGTATGGGTACCGGATACAAACTGGGTACGCACCAATGCCCGCTCTGCCCCAAATACCTTGGCATACAGCTCATCTACCTTCATACGGCCAATATCGCTGTAGGCATAGCCAGAGGTAGTATTGAAGTGACTTTCTGCCACCTGACACTCCCGCATAGCATCCAGTACCTTCAAGGTATTCTGCTCCGCAATATCGTCAATATGGGCAAAGCTGGCCTGACATTCTGCCAAAACCTGCTGCTTTAATTTTACTAATTTTTCCGAAAACGCCATTATAAACAATTACTCCTTGATTTCATATTCCATATAAGGCTCTGCCTCGCTTACCGGCAGCTCCACCTCCAGCACTGTACCCTGCTCGGCATAATCAGTGCTTAACACCACCGCCTCATTATGCAGACGGGTTATAATACTTCCCTCCGTGTAAGGAATACACAGCTTGATTTTTACCTTTCCTTTATTAAAGAAGCTGGCCAGCTTGGAGCGTAATTCCATCAATCCAGCTTCCTCCTTGGCAGAAATGACCACTCCATCCCGATCCTGAAGCATCCGCTGCACCGCAAACTCAGTGCCGGTTTCACCTGTCAAGCGGTCCGCCTTGTTAAAGACAAAAATTGCCGGCTTTTCCTTGGCGCCAATTTCCTCCAGCACATTAACTACAGCCTTTATCTGCAATTCGTAGTTTGGATCGCTGGCATCCACCACATGAATGAGCAAATCCGCCTCCGTGGTTTCCTCCAAAGTAGCCTGAAAGGCACTGACCAGGGTATGAGGCAGCTTTTGAATAAAACCTACCGTGTCCGTCAAAAGAATTTGCTGCCGTTCATCCAAATTCACCAATCTGGTGGTAGGATCCAAGGTAGCAAACAGTTTATCCTCCGCCAATACATCAGCATCGGACAAAGCATTTAAAATAGTGGATTTACCAGCATTGGTATAGCCTACCAATGCCGCTGAAGCAATAGCCGAATGCTTTCGCTGCTTACGATGAAGGCTCCGCTGCTTTTTCAGCTTGTCAATGCGCTCCTCCAGCTCATGGATCCGTCCATGAATCCGGCGTCGGTCCATTTCCAGCTTGGTTTCACCGGGACCTCTGGTACCGATACCGCCACCTAAGCGGGACAATACCAACCCCTGCCCCCCTAGACGAGGCAGATTATATTTTAGCTGAGCCAGCTCCACCTGCAATTTACCGGCACTGGACCGGGCCCGTTGGGCAAATATATCCAAAATAAGGGCCGTTCTGTCCACCACTCTCAGGCCCGTACTCAACTCCAGGTTTCGCTGTTGGGATGGGGATATTTCATCATCAATGATTAACAGATCCGCATCCTCATTTTGGGCCAGCATGGCTATTTCCTCCACCTTGCCCTTACCTAAAAAGTAGGCATTATCCGGCTTGTCCTTATTCTGGATAACTTTAGCCACTACCACAGCTCCAGCGGTCTCCGCCAAGCCCTTTAATTCCTCCAGGGAATCCTCTGCCTGCCAACCATTGCGGCTGCTGTTAAAAGCCACACCGGCCAAAATAGCTTTTTCCGGTCGTTCCTGGGTATCCTTCAGCTGATTTTTGCCCAACTGGTTATTCACCAGCACAATAAGCTGTACCAAATCAATGGCATTCAGCTCCTTCAGGGGGATCTCCTTGGTGCCATGCACAATATATTCGCCGGTATCCGTCATTTCCCCGGAAAGAAAGCCCATACTGCCATAGATTTTTCCACCCTTTAGGCCAATAGCCACCATGCAGTCAAAGCGCATGCTTTTCAAAGAGGAAATATCCGGTCCGCTCAGGCGAGTATCGCTGCTGGGATGGGTATGAATACACCGAATCCCGGACAGACGAATATTGCTGCGAGCCTTAACCTCCGGCAGCTCAACTGTGGCATCATCCCCTACGGAAACCTGCACCACATTGCCCTTGCGATTGATGTATATAGCCACTTCCCGACCGATTTCCCCTGTCAGCTCCAGCATCTTTTCCGCTGCTTCCCGGGTCACAATCTGCCCTGTGGGTATTTCCATATCGTAGAGGGTTTCCAGCTCCCCGATTAGACCAGCTTTTATATTGGCCAAATTTCCGTTTACCTGCATAAAATCACCTGTTAGAAATATTCTGGATATTTTTCAGGGTAATAGACATGGAACCATCCTCATTCTTGAAAAACTCCACATACTCCGTGCTATCAAAATAATCCGTAGGAATCGTTATCTCAATGCCAGTATCTGTGCTGAGTTTATGCTTACGCATTTTCTTTAAAGTAGCTTCCTGGTTAACCGCCACTGGCTCAGCAAATCCGGCATCCTCCATGGCCTGACTGTAATCCGCCTGCATGGACGGATTGGCCTGGAAAACCTCTTTTCCCACTGCTACCGGGTCAATAACCGCTTCATTTTCCAAATTCTCCGCAATAAAATTCTTTACTGCAGCGGCAGCAGCCACCTGGTCCTGGCAATAAGCCTCCGTTACCTTTTTAACCACCTTGTTTATTTCTTTGATGGTCTCCGCCGGGGAAGGAGCCTGAGCACATTCCAGCAATAGTTCGGGAATCAGATAAATGGAATTACCCTCCACGTTATACTTCTTGGCCTTGGACAATACTTCCATGGTCTCCAGATTAATGAACACAAATTCATCCATCTTTTGGGAAAGTCCCGGCAATATAGCGTAATTATTCACCAGCTCCGTACTTACCTTGCCATCCTCATCCACACTGACCTGGTGAACATAGCCCTGATGATTGTTGCACTTAAAGATAACCAGCTGCCGCACCTCGTCAATCCGGGCATCGCAAATAAGCACATCCGCTGATGTTACCCCTTCGGCGGTAATCAACAGCTTATACAGAGAGCTGGCCACCTCCCGGGAAAAGGAAATAAAATCCATTTCCTCATTTTTATAGCCAGTCACCAGCTTTTTAAACTCGCTGTCTTCATAAAAACTACCCTTCTTGGCATCCTGGCTGTCCACGGTCTTTTCGATATGCTTTATGAGAAACTCCACCGTGCTCATATCCATATTGAGCAGGCCCTCGGAAAACACCTCGTTGGACTCATTTACATCCAAAATATGCAATATTGCTTTATCTATTACTACCATAATCCTGTCACCTCAACAACAAAAATGGACTGATAAAGCAGTCCATTTTTAAACAACTATGATATTTTACCACGCCCACCCCTTATCCGCAAGAATAAAGACGGGCTAGTGCAATTAATAAGTCCTCTGGATTCCGAACCACATGGCTTGATCATCCCAGAAGAGATTAGCCTCAAAATCCTTGGCAGAACGGCGCTCATACCCGAACTGTGCTCCCGGTGGCATGTATTCATGACTGCTGGTTAAGATATACTCTCCGGCGCCATTTACATTTGTACCTATCCGATGCCATTCATTTGGCGTATAACCATATTTGGCCAGAGTGTCCAAATCAATAAAGGCTACCCAGTCTCCCTTGTATTTACCCACTATCCAATAGCCGGCATTTTTGCCATGAGCCCCCTGGTCCGCATTGATTATAAAGAATACCTTATTGGAATTCTTCATAGTCAACCTGCTTATGTTGTAACCGATACCAGCATTATCTCCATATTTTTCGGCAAAAGTCATAAAAACCTTTTTGCCATCAGGGCTGCACATACGCAAAACATTATCTTTGCCCATCACAAAGCGAACCCTTTCTCCTTCACCGTTTAAAACCACCTCGCGGGTATCCAGATAAAGAAAGGTACCCTTCTCCAGCGGAGCAAACTGTCCAGCCTCAGATATGGACATATTGGCAGCCAAGCCCAGCACCAGCACAGCAGCCGCCATAATCCCCAAAAACAATCCTTTTCTCAGAAAGTTAATCGTCTTCATTACATACACCTCTCTACTTTGATAAAAATATTATTCCACTCCCGGAAATGCGTTGACAAATTTTATCTTAATATCTGGGAAGCTATCCACAAATTGCACCTTGAAATCCTCCCCATATTCCACGAATTGCCATTTGCCAATCTCATTAGGAAAGGCACTGACCACCTGCACTTTTAAATCCGGAAAAGCATCCACGGCCTTGACCTTAATATCCGGAAAACTATCCACAATTTTCACCTTGCCGCAAAGCTTGATTCCCTTGTAATACCCATCCTTGTTTATAACCGTTGCCGCCAAAGCCGAAGCGCTCATGGCCAACACAAACAAAATGGTAAATAACGCCGTCACTTTTTTCATTTTATTTGCCTCCTTAATATTGTCTAGCCAAACTGGGCAATCATAATTACGCACCACCATCAATAAGGGTCTGGAAGAGGTTGTTTAGCCGCATAATTTAGCAGTGGCACTATATCAAACACGCACTTGGCAGCGGCATCGCCTTCGGCAAGAATCCGCAGTTTCTCCTTGGAGGCATAGGTCACATACAATGAATAGCCATGGCGATGAACATTGTTTTTCATGTGGTAACCATTATACTGGCTAATACCTTGCTCGGCCAACAGATTTGCCAAACCAGCCACATATTCCGGGCTGACATTCTCATCGAAATTCATCACAACATAGGATGGCCCCATCACCCGAAAGCGCATATTGTACTGTCCGTCCCGCAGGCTGATTTCCCAGCTGTAAGATCCGTTAGGCCATTTGGGAGCCAGTCCATAGGAACCGCCCTCATTCTTAAAAGACAGGGAAAAAGTGTTTATTTCCTTGGACTGAATAGTCTTCGGGGCATCCTTGGACAAATCCTGTATTGCCATCTCCTGATCCAGTTTATCCGCCCGGACAAACCGGTAATGATGAGACTCCCCATCCAATACCATATCAGATGCCTCAAGGCTGCCATCCTCATTTACCCGAATATAAGTCATAAAATCAAAGTACTCGGTATTACCGCCATCGGCATTTATCATATAGGTCATATCATCTTCGGTTTTTAACTTGAAATTGCAGTTTGCCTGCCATTCCCCATGGGTAAAGGTGAACTGATTTCCACTAATATCCAAAGTGGCTTTACTGTTCACATCCACCCAATGCCCCTGCAACTCCTGAACCTTGCCAGCACCATTGGCACATCCCAGAGTAATAAGCATCAATACTGCCAATAATAAGGCAATGTAGCCCATATGTTTACCCACTCCCTTTTCCATCCGAATCCCCCTTTTACGAATGAAATTACGCTTGTATCCAAAGCCTTTACCAATAATTTTCCATTTTCTTTCATACCACAAAAAAATTATATCATGCCACGGAAGTACTATCCAACGATTTTTCATATGTCACCGTAGCTGATATGTAACAATATAAACAATCCAACACATAAAAATAAAAGTCATACATCAAATGCAAGCGTAGCTGCAAATGTCGTATGACTTTTGTACCTTATTTAGTTATTCATTTGCGGAATAAATTTGTTCGGCAGTTTTAGAATTAGCTTTTACTTTTTCAAAAACCTCTTCTGATACATCATCAATGTCTGAAATATTTCCACCAGAATTAACAAATGCAGTAAGCTGGCTTACAGCTTTATCAATGTCGCCCCGCAGGAAAGATGCTTTACCATGCATTTTACTAATATTTCCTGCATTGTTTTTTGGAGCAACCACCTCTAACATATTAGCCATTTCATCAATTTTAGTTGGATTTTTTGCTTGATAATAATAGATAGCTAAATTCTTAATAAGCCATTCTTTATCATTATCTGGGGCTTTTGCCAGTGCTTCTTCTCCATAAGAAACACTTTTTTGAGCAAGACCAGGATTATATTGACCATTCTTTTCTATCTCTGCCAAATTCATATGGCAATATGCTCTTGCCAAATTACCCGAAGCAACATAATCTGGCTCTAAATCATAACTTTGCTTAATTTCCTGAAGAGCAAGTTTATGAAGACCGAGTTTTGTATATTGTTCAAAATGCTCATTATAATTAGCCTTACTACCTGCTTTATTATCTACAATAGCTTGTCTTTCTTTTTCAATTTTAGCATTACGCTCTTTTTCTTCCTTAATCAGCTTTGCCTTAGCTTGTCTGCTATCTTTATCAGAAATATCAAGATGATAAGCCCCCTGAATCATAGTTTGGAAAGTAGCATACAGATTATTTTCCTTAATAGCTTTCTTTAATTCAGAATAAGCATTGGTATCATCCAGGAAGTCTTGGGTAGCATCATCAAAGTGCCACTCATAGAAGGTCTTTTTATCGTGCAACCCCTTGGCAATACCACCTGCAATTAAATAGGCATTTTCATAATCCTTTAATTCGACTGAATCATTAGCGGTAAGAAGGTATTTGTCGTCAACGAAAACATCCTTACCGTCTTTTACCTTGGCGTGGTTGTAGCCATATTCTTCCATCTGCTTTTCGAGTCTCTTGAAACGAGTAGCACTGTCAGGGTGGTTATTTGGAGCAAAGAAATCAGCAATAGCACTTCTTCCACCACCAGTAACGGCTACCATGTGGATAGCTTCGATAGGAGCACCACCTGGGTTATATCCTGCACTGGTAAAGAGATAGAAACCAGAATTATCTGCATCACCTTCAGATACGTTGGTAGTATTCTTTACAGTTACATAGTTGCTTAAAAATGCACCAATAGTTTGTTTAATGTAATCGGTGTTCTTGGTAAAAAGAGATGCACCATACTGATAAAGAAGTTGCTTTGCAGAATCATTTGCAATATGTTGATGCAATCCATGAATCATCTCATGGGAAAGAACCATTGCAAGGGCATCATCATTAGTTAAATCCTCTACCAATCCACTGTTTACTGCAATATAGTTATTGGCATAACAACTTGCATTCCAGTCTTTTGAATTAACAACTCTCCATCTAAAAGGAAGTTGGTTTGTCTTACGGACATAATTACCCTTTTCAATCAAATTGTTAAGAACTCTGGTTACTCGTTCATTATGTTCTACATTGCTATCTAAACCTTTTTTTGCAACATTTTCTCGTAAAGTCTTGTCCTGTTCAGAAGGAATATTACTCATATTTATAATTTGAGACTTTGCTTCATCATACTGATATTTAAGCATAGTTGCATTACCGATAGCTTCAAAGACCTTATTCCAGGTATTCATATCTGCATGAGCTACCGGAGCTGGAGATACAGGAGCAAATGCAAAAGTGCACGCCAACATCCCCGTACCAAGAGTATAGAGTACCTTTCTCTTTAATTCTTTTTTACTAAGCATCCACAACACCTCTTCAAAAATATGACATATAATATTCTATGTCTTTCATGTTTTTTTCAGATTACGAGACGATTATAACATCCGTGTCTCCTCATCGCAAGACGAAAGTCCCTTTCTAATAAAGGTATAATCTCCCTCTAATTTTCTACTAATCTAGCAAAATAAATATATCTGGGTAATCCCTCCACTAGCCCATTTGTCCCCCATAAAAGTACACAAAAAGCTACGCTTCGGCACCTCCTGCGGAATTTAGCTTCATATAAATAATGGGGTGTGGTCTGCCCTGCTCGTCACAATCTGAACACTTGTAGGGTACGAAACCCATTTTCTCATAAAAGCCGTACGCCTGGGGATTTTCCTTGTTTACAGTTACTTCTTTGACGGAGAGCTCATTTATGCAATACTGTACCATCCTCTTTCCAAGGCTCTTGCCCCACTCATTCGGCGCAAGGAACAGCATTTCCAGCTTCCCCGTTGAGGTTCCCATGAATCCCACGGGCTTTTTCTTGTCATCTACGGCAATAACCAAAGTGGGAACAGCCTTTAGTCCCTCAGGAATAAAATGCTTTATTTCGATGATTTCCGCTTCTGTCAAAAATAAATGGGAGGCCCTGACAGATTCCTCCCAGACGTTGGTAAGTTGCTCTATCAGTTCCTTTGATCTGTTTTTAATTACAATTATTTTCATGTTGTACCATCCAATAAGTTTCATTTAATTTCAAGTTGATTTGTAACCCTTGGAAAGAATTATATCATTATGTGGCAGCCCTACCAAAGATTTTATAATTAGATTATGGGCGGGCTTTATGCCGGATGGGGTAACAAAAAAGGGCTCATTTCTTGAGCCCTTGTGCCGTCAGTGGATGTTTTTTGCTGAATTATATCATGCTATGAAAATTCTACACAATGATTTTTTCTTACTGAACTGTTATATCAACTGTTGAACCAATGGAACCATTGCCCTGAATGCCAAAATCTACAGAGGCACCTGGCTCAATAGAAGAATTCCATGACATTGGTGTGATTACATAATAGTTAGCCTCTTCGGCAATATTTACACTCCAGCTTGAATCAATCTTTACATCCTTCTTATTTACCTTGACCGTCCAGTTATTCACCTTGGAAGATGAATTATTTTTTACTTTGATTAATACCTGATAACCTGAGCCCCAATTATTGATTGTGTACTCAGCCTTTAAGCCATCAGCGGCAGGCTTCTGTGTTGATACAGGAGTAGAAGTTTGCTGTTGTGTTGTAGTTGGTGCTTCTGCTGATTTAGGTGTCGGGGCCAGCTTACCACTAATAGTAGCTGGTGTCCCATCAACGTGCTTCATGATGGCACTGATGATTTCCGGGACCGTCCACTGTAATGTAGATCTATCAATATATCTGTGGCACTCACCGTTTGAACCGGCTGAGTTGTTATCATAGATATTATTATCCCAGAGAACCATTGCAACGTTGCTGTATTTAGCCGCTTTTTCCCAATAATAATCCGCCCACTTTACGCGGTCTGCCCTGTTATTTCTGTTTGTGGCACTTGTCTCACCAACCACAACCGGAACATTCTTTGACAAGAACTTGGAGTTAAGATCATTGAAGAAGGAATCAATATCTCCCTTGTTGCTGTCATCGAACTTTGTTGTGAAATTGTCGCTTGCCAGAGCAAAACGATATGGGATATAGGCATGAACCGACAGGATTAGTCTGTTTGGTGCAGAATCCTTCGGCATTACAAAGGTATCTGTCATACATCCTTCGATTGATGCATCATAGCCTGGAACCATAACGCATCTTGTAGCGTTGTTTCCACCTGTTGCTCTGATAGCATCAAGTGCAACCTGGTTGTAATCATTGATACATGCAACGGCTTCTTTTATATCCTGGCTTGGATTATTTCTTGGGAACCACCACTCCTGGCTGTGACCAATAAGTCTTGGCTCATTCATTGTTTCAAAAACAAGATGGTAATCATAATCCTTGAACTCATTGCCAATCTGTGTCCAAACTGACTTTAAGTATGCCTCTGAACGACTCTTATTAGCATTATTAGGAACATAGAAGCAATAATTGTCGTTAATATCATGATGTGTATTAAGAATTACATACATATTATTTTCAATACAGTAATCAACTACTTCATGAACCCTTTTCATGAAGAAAGCAGGAATCTGATAATCAGAACCTGTTGTGTACTGTCCCCAGGAAACAGGAACACGAACTGTATTGAAGCCTGCTGCTGCAACAGCATCAATTAATGCTTTTGTTGTTTTTGGATTCCCCCAGGCTGTCTCATTTGAGGTTGTATAGGGGAAATTAGCCTTCTGACCATAAGCGTCCAAGCTGTTTCCAAGATTCCAACCTGCCGTCATATCTGAGACAACCTGTGTAGCTGTTTTGTTTGTACCGCTGGCAACACTTGGTGTTTTCACACAAGCTGCTGTTACGAAGATTATTAAAGTTAACACCAAGGATAATAATCGCTTAATTGTTTTAATATTATGCATTCTTAGGCATCTCCCTTCGTATTACTGCCGTGGTATACATATATAATATTTTTGCGAAAACATTATAGTCAATAATTGAGCTAGATCAAGTAGAAGTCCGTACGCTATCAAAGTGCCTTCTTCGGACAGTTCTCCACGCATTCCATGCACAGAATGCATTCTGTACCATTTTCGCGGTTTCTTGAATTATCCGTCACATTCACATTCATCGGGCAAATCCGCTTGCATTTACCGCAGGAGATACATTTTTCTTTATCACACTTTATCCATATCAGTGAAAAGTAACTCATTGGTTTTAAGAATTCACCATTTAAGAATATAGCTTGCTAACAATCTTTGCAACTCGTAGATATTCAGCTGAGCATCTGCAGTCTAAACTCAGAGGCATTGCCTAATAGTTCGTCTAATAATCCCATAGAGAAACCTCCTAAACATGGTATTTATATAAATTACCCTATCGTATTCGCTATAAATATGGGATTTTCCTGTTATGGGCACAAAAATATCCCCTCCTTCCTGGCTGTCCAGAAAAGAGATTACCGAGCAAAGTCAAGAAAAACTCTCCATGTTCGATTGACTCAAACAAATATTCTGTTATAATAGTTATACAAACATATATTCTAAATCCAATCATCTTGCAAAGGAGGTCTTATCCCATGATTCTCTACCGTCCCCGGGCTGCCAACTATCATGAAGCCATGCGCAACATCAGGTTGTTCAGCACCAATCCGGAAATGAATAAATACATCATCAGCTACCATAACCTTTATAACCTGATGAAAAGCCCTTTGGACTCGTTTTTGCTCACCCCTGGGAATGAGGTAATCCCAGACGAGCGGAATGGCTGGATGCACTCCAAGTATATTTGCCTGGGCAATACCCCCCTGGGCATCTATGACAGTGATACCTTGGATGGTATCAAACGGCCTCTTTTACAAATTGAAGCAGACAGTCAGTGCGGTCTAAAATGTCAGTTTGATATGATGGGGGAAACCTATCTGTTCTTCGCTGGAATGGACCAGTGGTCCAATCAAACCAAATGTATCGGCTACAAGTCCAACAATATGGACGCGCCTTTTTTCCGGCTGGACAATGTCGCCATTACCCGAGAGGATTTCGCCCAAACCCTGTATTGCTTCATAGCCCAACAGGCCATCAAGAAGGTCCAGGCCCAGCAGAAACGACAACAGGATATCGAGGGTATGAAGGCAAAATAATAGTTAGCCTCCATTAACAGGCAGGGTCCCTTTTTATTTTGTAATATTTTCCTTCCTGGTCCGTATGTATAGACAAGAAAAGCAGAACGGAACTAGAAAAAAGAAAGGGGTGCTGAAAATGAAAAAGGCAGAGATGATGAACAAGATGGAACTGGACATCATGGCAATGGGGAATGTATCAGGTGGAACTGGCCCATTGACCAAAACCGGTCCTCTCAACGAAACTGGCCCATTGGGCACTTGCGATCCTCCAAAAGGCACTGGCCCTCTGAACGGAACCGGCCCGCTTGGTAATGCAGTTGGTCCTGTTAACGGCACTGGCCCTCTGGCATCCTGCGACCCACCAAAAGGCACCGGCCCTCTCGGTGCAGTTGGTCCTGTAAACTATCCTTACTAAAAAACTGATATATCCACTTCAATAGGCGAGGATGCCAAGGAGTTGGAAATCCGCAAGGAACACACGGAAGCAGACAGAAAAATAAATCCCCTGTCTGTTCCCCTCCAAAAACAGGCAGGGACCTATCGCCCATCTCCTTCCCCTGTCTGGTTCCTCTCTCCATGAATCAGGCAGGAGATTAAAATAATTGCCCTGACTATCAATGAACTGCTACCCGTCAAGAGGACAGTAAAAAAACATAAAATTTCTTTGGTCGACAGAGATTGTTCTGTCGACCTTTTTATGCGGCAAAATACATATCGTGTTTTTCTCTCGGCGTCAAAATGC
>Ga0256405_10008003_pt1 | contig 15443 bp, 11 predicted proteins | sample RumenRJG_02DNA_FD_189096 | JGI IMG/M metagenome (GOLD analysis project Ga0256405, IMG submission 189096) | Bovine rumen microbial communities from Lethbridge, Alberta, Canada - RJG_02 | ecosystem: Host-associated > Mammals > Digestive system > Stomach > Rumen | place: Canada: Alberta... | reverse complement strand
GTGCAAGCTCACTTCACTAAAGTCTATAGGGCTTCTGTAATGAGTAGCAAGAACAAATAATCTGAATGTTTCACCGGAATACTCTTTCAATAAATCTCTAATGGTAATGAAGTTACCTAAAGATTTTGACATCTTTTCTCCAGAAACATTCAAGAAACCAGTATGCATCCAGTATTGAACTAACGGTTCCTTACCTGATACAGCTTCCATTTGAGCAATCTCAGAATCGTGGTGGGGGAATATTAAATCAAGACCTCCGCCGTGAATGTCGTATTGAGGTCCAAAGTACTTTTCAGTGATTGCAGTGTCTTCAATATGCCAACCAGGTCTTCCTTTACCCCATGGAGAATCCCATACAGGTTCGCCTGCAAACTCTTTAGCCTCTCTGTTTTTCCATAAAGCAAAATCATTAGGGCTTTTTTTAGAACTGTCAATATCAATTCTATGAGTTTCAAGCTCTTCAATCTTACGATTAGCTAATTTACCATAATCCTTAAACTTAGCAACTTCAAAGTAAACTCCAGTTTCAGTTACATATGCAAATCCCTTATCAATCAATCTTTGGATTTGGTCTAAAATCTCTTCCATATGGTCAGTAGCTCTTGCAAAATAGTTGACGCTTTTAACATTCAAAGCAGCCATATCTTCAATAAATCTCTTTTCAAATTTCTTTGCAAGCAACTTGGAGTCTACACCACTTTCTCTTGCTCTGTTAATGATCTTATCATCAATATCGGTAATATTTTGTAAGTAGAATACAGAATATCCTTTAAATTCCAAATATCTTTTAATGGTATCAAAGGAAATGTATGTTCTTCCGTGACCTATGTGAGCATCATCATAAACTGTAGGGCCACAAACAAAGAGTTTAATCTTATCTTCAAATAATGTATTCAACTCTTCCTTTTCCCTTGACATAGTACTATAAATTTCCATTATATCTCCTTAAAACAATTTAATAAATAAAAATAAGTCTAAACTAAATAAAAATAAAATAAATCATGGTATAGAATAGATTTTATATTAAATCCTAAACATCCCAATACCAATTATAAAATTAAAATTAGTAGAAAAATCTACTAAAATTTTATAATAAATGTGCTTCAGAACCTAAACATGCTCTACAATCTGCAGGCATATGTCCTTTTTCCTTATGTATTTGACAAATGACATCTTCTGTTTTGATTCTTTTACAGATGTAACAAGTACGTGGAATAATATCTAATTTAGTTGCAGTTCCTTCATTTAAGTCATTTGCAAAATCCTGAATCAATGCTTTTACATCATCATTGAACTCAATGCCGCTACCTCTTTTATCAGTTAAATACTGAGAAACAGCAGGTTGTGTAATATCCATTAATTCAGATATCTTCTTTTGTTTCATTCCTAATTTCAATAAATCTTTTGCTAATTCAGATCTTATAGCTGGTATAATATACCATACTACCATTTCACAAGGTGGTTTCATATAATACCTCCTAATGTTTAAAAAATTTTAATTTGATTACCTAAATAAATTATCTAATCTATAAGAGTAACTTCATTCATCTTCGATATAATTATTTAATCTATAAAACAATTTTTCATCAGCACCCTTGAATACCTCTTCAACTTCAGAATCATGACTCAATTCAACATGTTCTATATCGTGGAAGTGGCTTAAGATATTGACTCTTTTTTCAAGCTCTTCCTGACGTTCTAAAAGCAAATCAATAGCTGATGAAACAGGGTCTGGGAATTCGTGCTCCAAGTCCAAGACACATTTACGGTCTTCACGAATGATTCTGCTTGGTACCCCAACTGCTGTAGCCCCTCTTGGAACATCCTGCAATACAACTGCTCCAGCACCTACCTTACAGGAACATCCTAAGGTAATGTTTCCTAAAACCTTTGCTCCAGAACCGATAACCACTGCATCTTCCACAGTAGGGTGCCTTTTGCCTTTGCTTAAACTTGTTCCACCAAGAACTACTCCCTGATAAATTAAAACATCATCTCCAACAATAGTTGTTTCACCTATTACAATACCCATTCCATGGTCAATAAAGACCCTTTTGCCTATTTGAGCACCAGGGTGAATTTCTATACCTGTCAAGAATCTTGATATCTGAGAGAAGAACCTTCCCCAAAAAGGCAAGTGATGTGTCCAAAGCCAGTGATTCAATCTGTGCAAAATGATGGCCCAAATTCCAGGATAACAAAGCAGAATCTCTAGACTGCTTCTTGCAGCAGGGTCTCTCATTTTTGCAGCTTGGAGATCATCTCTTAAATCATCAAACATATATTCACCATAATCAATAAGTATACAAATGCAATAATTTAACTATTGTTAATTATATTATTATATCTAATTTAATTTTATATAAACTTAACATTTGTTATAATAACAAAGTTATATTTTATCTTTTTTACTATATATACTATTTTAATCAATGATGGAAATTTAAAATAAAATAATAAAAAATAAGAAAAATAGTTTAATTTTTTTAAAAAAATTATAAAAAGAAGATTTATTTAGAATAAATCTCCAAAGATCCACTCAGTGGATAAGTATCTCTCACCAGTATCTGGCAATATGACTACAATAGTTTTTCCTTCATTTTCAGGACGTTTAGCAAGTTCTAATCCTGCCCAAGTAGCTGCACCAGATGAAATACCAGTGAAAATACCCTCTTCTCTTGCAAGTCTTAATAAAGTAGCCCCTGCATCCTCATCTTTTACAGGAATAACCTCATCAACAAGGTCTAAGTCAAGCACTTCTGGAACAAATCCTGGTCCAATACCTTGGATTTTGTGAGGTCCTTTTTCACCTTTACCTAAAGTTTGAGAGGTAGCAGGTTCAACTGCAACTGCCTTAAACTCTGGTTTTAACTCTTTTATGTATTGAGCAATTCCAGTTACAGTACCACCAGTTCCAGCAGCAGACACTACGATATCCACTTTACCATCAGTGTCTCTGTAGATTTCAGGACCAGTGGTTAATCTGTGAATTTCAGAGTTTGCCTTGTTTTCAAATTGCTGTGGCATGAATGAGTTCGGAGTGTTTTCAACAAGCTCTTTTGCCTTAGCAATAGCTCCACCCATACCTTCGCTTCCAGGTGTTAAGACGATTTCAGCACCAAATACAGCAAGCAATTTTCTTCTTTCAATAGACATTGTCTCAGGCATGGTTAAAATTAACTTATATCCTTTTGCAGCTGCTACAAAGGAAAGACCAATACCAGTGTTACCGCTTGTAGGTTCAATAATTACTGAATCCTCTTTAAGCAATCCTTCTTTTTCTGCAGTTTCAATTAAGTTCACTGCAATACGATCTTTAATACTGCTTACCGGATTGAAAGATTCAACTTTTACAAGCACGTCTGCATTCAATCCTTCTGTCAATCTATTTAATCTTACAAGAGGTGTGTTACCAATAGCTTCTGTCATATCATTAGCTATGCCTCTTTTCAATTCAGGAATGTTTACCATAATTATCACATCATAAAATTTAATTGTTAAAATAATTTTTAAAAAGTCTATTATTAAAGAATATAAAAAATAATATCTTTGCTTAAATCCCTTCTAATAACCAATACTTAATATTTAATATATAATTTAATAACTTATTTTATTTATAATTTTAATTTCATCTTTTCAAAAAGTCAAAATCAAAACTATAAAATTACAACAAAAGTTAAAAATATAACAATTGTTATATAATAGTTAATAAATGATGATATATAAATATTTCTATAGAAAACTAGAATTTCATCAAAAATTAAAGAAAATAAAGAATTAATATTATACAATAACTATAAATAAATTTATAAGATTATATTATTTTAACTATTTTATTAAAAAAGATGATAAAATGACTCTCTTTAAATACATTATTAATCCAAGCCCAATTGGAGAAATAACAATTATCTGGAGGAAAAAACCTAAATTCCAAATTGAAGAGATTATCCTCTCAAGACCAGATAAAAGCTCATCACAAATAGCTGAAGAAAAATACGAGCAAGAAGATAAACTACCAATTAATAAGAAATCAAAGCAATTGAATAATGTATTGAAAGAATTAGATAATTACTTCCATGAAAAGGATGCAAGATTTTCACTCGAATATCTTAATTTAGAAAAATTTACACCATTCCAAAGAAAAGTATTGGAAACTGAATTCAAGACAAAAAAAGGAACCATAAACACCTATAAGGATCTTGCAAAGGCAGCAGGCAGTCCGAAGGCATACAGATCAGTAGGCACTGCACTTTCAAAAAATCCATACCCTATAATCATACCATGCCACAGAACAGTTAAATCAGATAGAACCATCGGAGGATTCGGTGGTGTTGCAGAAGGACTTGAATCTAAAAAAATACTTCTTGAATTAGATGGATTGATGATACAAGGCAAAAAAGTAGTAGGAGATAGCCCTATAATTGCACTTGATAAAACAAGCCAAACAAAACTTGTCTAATCATCTAACTTGCTTGAATCATAGTCACAAAGGTCTGTAAGAGGACATTTATCACATTGAGGACCTATAGGTCTGCAAATGGTCTGACCAAACTGGACCATCAAATCATTTAAATCTACCCAAAGCTCTTTAGGAACTTTTTCCATCAAAACAATTTCAGTCTCTTCAGGTTCCTTTGTATCAGCAATTCCCCACCTATTGGAGATCCTATGAACATGAGTATCTACAGGAATAGCTGCATCCTGGAATGCAAATACAATTACACAATTAGCTGTTTTTCTGCCTACACCTGGAAGCTTTAGCATTTCGTCCATTTCTCTTGGAACTTCTCCACCATATTGGTCAATCAGAATCCTTGAAACCTCTAAAATACGTGCTGCCTTAACTCTATAAAAACCTGCAGGCCTAATCAATTCCTGAACATGCTCTACAGGAGCATCAGCAACTGCATAAATATCTGGATAAACATCAAATAATGCATTTGCAGCCTGATCAGTATTTTCATCCCTTGTCCTTTGAGATAAAATAGTTCTAATCAATACTTTATAAGGGTCATGGTCATGAAAAGTGCGGATAGTGTAAATTTCATTTAATCTTTTAAAGATTTCTCTTATTCTCTCTTCATCATTCATATTCTAATCTCCAATAATATTCCAAAAAAGACTTTCAATTTATTTCAATTCCATTTCAATGCCTATTTCACCCATAAGCTCTATAAAATTAGGGAATGATACATTAAAGCATTCTCCATTTTCCACTTCAACATCATGTTTCAATCCAAGCAATGAAAATGCCATAGCCAATCTATGGTCATTATGGGATTCAACTTTTCCATCACCAATAGTCTGGCCATAAATAGTCATTCCATCCTCAAACTCTTCAAGTTTGCATCCTAATTTTTCAAGCTCTCTGCATGTGGTGTCAATTCTGTCAGTTTCCTTTAATCTTCCATGCTTTACACCAGTGATTGTTGTTTTTCCTTCTGCAACTGCTCCAAGAACTGCTACAGTAAGCAATAAATCTGGTGCATTGGATAAGTTTACATCAATTCCTTTAAGATTTCCATCAGATCTAAGTGAAGCATAATCATCAAATTGAGTTACATTAGCACCCATCTCTTCTAAAATATCTAAAATAAATTTATCTCCTTGTTTGGAATCGCTGAATAGATTTTCAACTCTCACATAACCTCCTGCAATAGCTGTAGCTGCAAGCAAATAGGAAGCAGAGGAATAATCCCCCTCAACAATATAATCGCTGGCAATGTACTTTTGAGGCTTAACATTAAATTTAACTCCTAAGCAATCAGTATGCTCTTTCTTGCAGGTTTCATGGAATTGATAATTATCTTCCCCAATAGCTATTCCAAATTTTTCTAAAATAGATATAGTCATATCCACATAAGGTTTTGATACGAATTCAGGATAAACTTCAAGTTCAACTCCTTTTTCAGATAATGGTGCAGAAATGAGAATAGAAGATATGAATTGAGAACTGATACTTCCCAGAATATCTGTTTCTCCACCAACATAACCCGGATAAATCTTAAGAGGTGCTTTGTTATTATCATTTAATGATTCTATCTTAACGCCTAATCCTTCCAATGCATCAATCAATGCACCCATAGGCCTTGATTTGAGAGAATCATCCCCTGTAAATATTACTTCATTATCAGACAATGCAGCCACACTTGTCATAATCCTAAGTGTAGTGCCGGAGTTAGCGAGATCAATCATGTCTTCAGATGGATTTTCGCTAATATTATGTAATTTACCGCCAGTTCCATAAACTTCCAAATAGTCAACAGTTTGACTTTTATCCCCTTTTAAGATGATTTCTTTCTTTCTGTCAATCTTAGCGCCAAGAGCTTCACAAGCCCTAATTGAAGATAATACATCTTCAGAGTAAAGCACATCAAATAGCTTGGATTTCCCTTCAGCAAGTGATGCAAGAATAACTGCCCTATGACTATAACTTTTAGAAGAAGGAGCTTTAACGGTTCCATTAATTTTAGAAAAGTTTTTTATTTTAAGATTCATTTAATACATCCTTTGATTAATTTTCAATAATTAATCTCTTTATAATTAATATTCTATTTTATATTTAGATAAAATTTATTATATAGTTAACTAATAAAAAAAGAATTTGAATGATTAAAATTTAAAAAAAAGATGAAAAAAGATAATAAAAAAAGAAATAAAAAAGAAAATTTAAAATGGAATTCCAAATATTTTAATATTTAAAAGTCAATGAAGTATCTTACTACTGTGAAGACACCAAGAGCCAAACTTATTGTAAATCCTATAAAACCAAGCACCGGCATCTCATAAAATCTTGGACCTACATCAATCAACATAACAAGAGAAGAACCAATTAAAAGCGCTGCAATAATGATTGCAAGTGAAAGCTGGTTTGCTATCTCACTTATATGCTTAACTTCAATATTTACGGTGACTTCCCCTTCCTCTATCTTATAGAAGGTTTTTGAAATGAGACTTGGCAATCCTTTCAAGACATGTTCAAATGCAAAGAAACTATTTTTAGCATTATTGACCATTTTCTTAGGATTATACCTTTGAACTATAAGTTTTCTTGCAATAGGCTTAAGATATTCCACAACATTGATATTTGGATCCAAACGTAGTGCAATGTTTTCAACCATTGACAATCCTCTTGCCATTAGTACAAACTCATTTGGAAGCCTTACCTCATATTTCTGCATTAAAAAGAGCAAGTCCTCTATAATACCATTGAAACGGCTAAGTTCCATACCATAATACTTTGCGAACAAGTCATTTAAATCGCTTTTCAAGATATTGATGTCTGTTTTCTCATTCAGGATATCCATACGAATCAACTGATTAATCAAACCATCAATATTATGGTCTGAGAAATTAATCATCAATTCAGCCAAATCTTGCCTAAACTCATCATCAAGAACACCCATCATTCCAAAATCAATAAAGCATACTGCATTATCATCTGTAATGAAAATATTACCTGGATGAGGGTCTGCATGGAAAAATCCATCGAGGAAAATCTGTTTTAAATAAGCGCGAACTATCCTATCTGCAATAAGGATCTTATTATATTTCGGGTCATCTCCAGCAATGACTTCAGATAATTTTACACCTTCAACATATTCCATAGTCAAGACTTTTTCAGTGGAATAGTCAGGATATATTACAGGAACAATAATCTTGTCATTATATTTGAAATTATCATTCAAATGCCTGATATTCATCAATTCATTGTCAAAATCCATCTCCTTATGGATAGACCTATCAAATTCATGAATAACTGCAGGAAGATTAAGGTGCTTGAATCCAGTATCAAACCTATCGGATTCATTTGCAATGAATTTCATTATGCTTAAGTCAGTTTCAACAATATCCTCAATATTAGGCTTTTGCACCTTAACGGCTACTTTCTCACCGCTATGCAATTTAGCCACATGAACTTGAGCAATGGAAGCTGTAGCAAGAGATTTTTCAGAAAATTCAACAAAGAACTCATTTAAACTTCCTCCAAGTTGATCTTCTATCAGTTCCTTAATCTCTTCATAGTTTACAGGTGGATTATCATCATGTAACTGTGAAAGCTCTTCACTAATCTTTTCCCCAACTAAATCAGGCCTTGAAGCTAACAATTGACCAAATTTAATAAATGTTGTTCCAAGTTCCTGAAGCATTAATCTTAATCTTATAGGAAAATCTTCTTTCAATAATTCCTTATTATCCGCTTCATTTCTAAATGGACTTATCTTATTACGAGTAGTCTGACCTAAAACCTTATCAAAATCGTATTTCCTTAAGATTTTTATAATCTCATCAAAACGTGATAATGTTCTTCTTTGCATGATAAGCACCTTTTGAATTAGAATAATTTAATTGTTCTTTATTAATTATAACTGTTTTTTATTAAGACTTTTAAGATTAAATTTATTACTATAAATATATATGATTAAAATTATAATTAAATTTATCTAAAATTTAAAAAAAAGATTAGAAAATCAGTGATTAAAGAATTAGAAAATAAAATTGAAATTATACAAACTTATTTTCAAATTCCACTAAAACATCTAAAAGGTCATAAGACAATCTATGAACTGCTTTAGAATGAATATCATTTGGAACTTCCCAATATGCTGATGCAATTCCACCTGCAATAGCTGCCATGGTATCTGCATCCCCACCTAATGAAATGCAATTTCTAATTGTATCCTCATAATCATTAGCTTCTAAAAAGCAAATTATAGACTCTGGAACAGACCCTTGACAGGAAACATCAAATCTATAGTGAGGCCTTATTTCATCAAGAGTCCTACTTAAGTCATAATCATATCGTACCGCTATATGGTCTCTGATTTCTTCCTTTGATGAGCCAAGTCTTGCCAAATAGATAGCATCTGCAGTAGCTAATGCACCCTTGACACCTTCAGGATAATCATGAGTTACAATAGAAGATAATACCGCAAGCTTTTGAACCTCTTCCAAAGAGTCCCCTACCCATGCTACTGGAGAGACTCTCATTGCAGAACCGTTTCCCCAACTTCCATAAGGTTTCGGATGGTCTGTTCTTAACCATTTCTTAAACATTCGACCATAGCCACCATTAGGATACTTGTTTCCAAAATATTGGAGTTGCCTTACCAATTCATCTTTGGAGTTTTTATCATTAAGCAGCCATTTAGCTACAGCAAGGGTCATGATTGTATCATCTGTAAAAGTAGACCTTTTATTAAAAAGAGAGAATTCCTTAGTCTTGATAGGATGGAACTCATAAGTGGATCCTATTATATCTCCTGCGATTGCGCCAATAATTCCTTTCATATTATACCCCCATATTATTATATAATATTAATATGAACTCCGTTACTTATAAAAATATCTAAAACTAATCTAAATAAATCTAAATAAATCTAAATAAATCTAAAATAAATCTAAAATATGTCTAAAATATGTCTAAAATATGTCTAAAATATGTCTAAAATATGTCTAAAATATGTCTAAAATAAATCAAAAAAGCAATTTTTATAAATCTCATGATAAATAATATTTAATAGAAAAGATGAAAAGGTGGATAGATGAAAACTATTGTAATCAATGCAGACCCTAAAATAAAACAGGAAATAGGAAAGATATTGAAATCTGCAGCTAAAGGTGCTGAGTCTGTAGGAAGTGAAGTGGAATACTTTGATTTATACAAAATAGACATGAGAGGTTGCATGATCTGTTCAATCTGCAAAAAGAAAAATAAAGAAAGCTTCAAATGTTACTGGAAAGATGATTTATCCCCAATAATTGAAAAAATCTTAAACGCAGATACACTTTTAATAGGTTCCCAAATATTCTTCAATGAACCGACAAGCCATTATAGGGCTTTGGTTGAAAGACTCATCTATTGTATTGTTTCATATGATAGGAATTACTATTACAAAGGAAAAGTCAATGTAGGTATCTTTTATAGCATTATCTCCCTGAAAAAGCATTTTGAAAATAAAGTTCGTCCAAACCTTAAATCAACAGAAGACTTATTTAAAATGCTGAATGGAAAAGTTAAAGTTTATGAATCTTACAAAGGAATGACAAGCAAGAAAAAGACTGAGGAAGAAATTAAAGAATTGGAAAAACAATTTGAAATTGATTTGAAAAATGCATTTGAAATAGGTGCGGAATTAAGTAAAAAATAGATAAAAATTAAATTATGGATTATTAATGAAAAATATAAAATTAATTAAAAAATAAATTAAAAAAAAGAGTTTACATGAAAAGCATTAAACTTTTCATGAAATTAATTTTTTTTAAAATACTGAAAAACAGTTATCTGATTACTTCTACGATTACACCAAGCTTTTCAGATTGCAATATGTCAACTTTCTTACCGCTTGCACCTACAATTTCCTTTTTCATCTTTAGGAAATCTTCAGTGATTACACCATCAGCAATAGCTATTTCACCATTTTCAGCTAATTGTTTAGCTATTTCATCAGGAGCAGTTGACTTGATGAATCCAATGACTTGGCCTGCATTCTTCTTAAATGTTGGTCCAATCTTACTCATGTCAGGTTCGATTTCAATGACCTTCTCATGAACTTCAGGTTTACCAGTGGTAACTTGGAAGTTTTGGATTTTTAAAGTTCCTTTAATGTCATCTGAGAAGTATTCAAATACATCTTTCAAGTCTTCTGTCTTTTCATTTAAGTAAACAGTTGCACTTTCCACATCAGCATTCAATGGGATTTTAGAAGCGGATTTGAATCTTCTGACTTCACCAATGAGTTCAATAGCTAAGTCCCCATCCTCTTCCACTTGAGTGGAATCTAATTTAGGGTCAATTTCAGGCCAAAGCTCATTGTGAATGCTGCCTTCATGACCGAAGTATTGGTAAACCTCTTCTGCAAAGAATGGGGCAATTGGAGCAAGCAATTTTAAAGTGTCTTCGATTACAGTTCTAAGAGTGTATTTAGCTGCAATTCTAGACTCTTCGCTAATATCATCATTGTATAACCTATATTTTACCGCTTCAATGTATTCATCACAGAAATCATGCCATACAAACTGTTCGATTGTATTAACAGCAATGCTGTAATTATAATCATAAAACGCTTCATCCACGATTTTATTGACTTTATTGAGTTTTGCAAAAATCCAGGTATCCATTGGATTCAAGTTTGCCTTAATAGCTTCAATATCTCCACTTAAAGCCTTTTCAGACTCTTCATCGAAGATGTGCATACTGATAAATCTGAATGCATTCCAGAATTTTCTAATGAATTTATATCCGTGCTTGATGTTTTTCCAATCAAATGCAACATCAGAACCAGGAACACTGTTAGCAGCCCATAATCTTAAAGGATCTGCACCATATTCTGCAATAACCTCCTCAGGACCTGTTACATTTCCACGGGATTTACTCATTTTGTAACCGTCTTCACCAAATACCATACCATTGATTACAATGTCATCAAACGGTTTTTGGCCGGTTAATGCTAAACAACGGAGAGTGGTATAGAAAGCCCAAGTTCTAATGATATCGTGTCCTTGAGGACGAATGCTTGATGGGAAAATATCTTCCCAACCAGGATTTGGCCAGTTTGCAACAGACAATGGGGAAATGGAACTGTCCATCCAAGTGTCCAATACATCTTCCTCTCCAATGAATTCAGTGCATCCACATTCACATGCATGTTTTGGTTTATCTACTGTTGGGTCTATTGGCAATTGGTCTTCATCCGGAAGGATTACCTTACCGCAGTCTTTACAGTACCATACAGGAATAGGAGTTGCAAACAATCTTTGTCTTGAAATACACCAATCCCATTCCATGGAATCTGCCCAATTCAATAAACGGCTTTCCATATGTTCTGGAACCCAACGCATTTCATTTGAAGCCTTTTTACTTTCATCAATCATTTTTGTTACAGCTACAAACCATTGCTTTTTAACCAAGATTTCGATAGGGGTCTTACATCTCCAGCATTGACCTACATTTTGGTCAACTTCTTCTTGCTTGGTCAAATAGCCTTCTGCTTTCAAGTCTTCAATGGTTTGCTTTTTAGCATCAGGAAGTTCCATACCTTCGTATCTTCCTGCAGCTTCAGTCAATATTCCTTGTTCAGAAATAGCTTCAATTACATCCAAGTCATATTTGTTTACCCAAGCAACGTCAGTCTTATCCCCGAAAGTACAAATCATTACTGCACCGGTACCGTATTCCATATCTACCTCTTCATCAGCAATAATCTTAACCTTTTGACCAGATAAAGGAACTTCTACATACTTGCCTAATAATGAGTTGTATCTTTCATCCTCTGGGTGAACTACTACTGCCACACAAGCAGACATGAGTTCGGGACGAGTGGTAGCAATCAATACACCTGGAACGCTTGCATCAGCTTTCTCAGGATAATCAGCATATCTTACATATGAATTGCCTTCAACGTTTGCAAGGACTTCTTCTGGAACATCTGCAGGTGGGAAGTTCACATAGTTCAAAAATGTAGTGTTGTCACTGTATTCAACTTCTGCAAATGCAATAGCTGTTTCACATCTTGGACACCAGTTTACAGGGTGAATTCCTTGATAGATCAAACCTTGATCATACATTTTCAAGAATGATAATTGGGTTCTTTTTCTGTACTCTGGAGTCATGGTAATGTATTCCCTACTCCAATCTTGTGAGAAACCAACAGAACGCATTTGTCCTCTCATAACTTCAATGTTGTGAGTTGTGAGTTCAGTACACATATCTCTGAACTCTGCTCTTGTAACATCGTTCTTTTTAATGTTATGAGTTTCCTCTACCTTTACTTCAGTAGGAAGACCGTGACAGTCCCAACCTTGTGGGAACAATACATCCATACCTTTTTCTCTCCTGTATCTTGCATTGAAGTCCATATAAGCCCAATTTAAGATGTGACCCATATGAAGCAATCCAGTTGGATAAGGTGGTGGAGTATCTATAATGTATCTTGGTCTTGTTCCATCACCAATAAATTTATAAACTTCATCATCTTCCCATTTTTTCTGCCATTTTTCTTCGTTTTTATGGTCATAATCTTTAGGAATTTCTTTATTTGTCAAAATATTCCTCCAAATAGAATGAATAATAAAAATAATTAATTAAAAATGTAATCTTCGAAACTTCAATTTCAAAATAAAACATTCTAATTTAATATTTATTAAAAGTATTTATTAAATATTGTTGTAAATTATAATAATTTTAGAAATTTGGAAATAATTTTTAATTTTAATCTTAAAAACAATAATTATATAATAAATAATAGACAAAAAGAAACATAGTATAATAAATATTATAACTGAAATTAACTTTATTATTTGATTAACTAAATACGAGGTGACAAAATGCATTTATTATGGTTTTATGTAGCTATTGCACTTGCTATAAGTGATGAAGTTCATAGCAGACTTGTTTGGGACTATGTAAGAGACTTCTACATAATATTTGGAGGCATAATCAGCAGTGCATTAGATTCTGTAATGGAAACCTGGATTGTTCATGAAGCTTTAGAAGCACTTTTCCATTTTATTTTTGTGTCTTGTGTATTCTTCTCATTGAAAGTGGGATTTTTAGCGGCATTAATACATTTCCTATTGGATGTAAGCCATTCAATTGCAATTAGACATATGCCATGGTTACCTCACAGAGCATTACACTTTGTTTTTGAATCTTTATTCTTTATGGCCGTATTTGGATTATAAAGAATAACTTCTATTTTTAATTAATTTTAGATAACTCTATGATTGATTGGAAATAGCTTAATTAAAATAAAAATTTAATTAAACTTTAAATTAAAAATAAATTAAAATTAGATTAAAATTAAATAAAACTTAAAATAATACTTATAAATTTTATTAAAGAGATTAGGAGATAATATGCCTGTAATTACATTTAAATATCAAGATTTAAAGGATTTGGGTATTGATATGGAAAAAGATGAGCTTATTGATACCTTACCTATGATGGCAAGTGATATTGAAGATTATGATGATGAAGAGATTAAAGTAGAATTCTTCCCAAATCGTCCAGATAACTTATCTGTTGAAGGAGTGGCAAGATCATTTAAAGGATTCTTAGGAATGGAAACTGGACTTCCAAAATATGAAATTGAACCATCTGGCGAAAAGGTTTATGTGAGTCCTGAAGTTGCAGAAATCAGACCTTTCATCAGATTTGCAAGGATAGAAGGAGTGGACTTCACAGGAGATAAGATCAAATACATTATGGATTTCCAGGAAAACTTGCATTGGGTTATTGGAAGAGACCGTAAAAAAGTGGCAATTGGTGTTCATAACGCAGATGTCATAAGCGGACCATACAAATACATTGCAACTCCAAAAGACGAACATTCATTTGTTCCTCTTGAAATGGATGAGGAAATGACTCCTGATGAAATATTGAAAGATCATGCAAAAGGAGAGAAATATGCTCATTTGATTGATAAGTTTGACAAGTATCCTCTCATTATCGATAATGATGAACAAGTATTATCAATGCCTCCAATCATCAACGGAGAATTAACCAAACTTAAAGAAGACACTACAAACATCATTGTTGATGTAACTGGAACTGACGAGAGAGCAGTCGAACAGTCATTAAACATTCTCTGCGCATCCTTTGCAGAAGTTGGAGGAAAAGTCAAATCCATGGAAGTCATTTATGAAGATAAAACAATAGTCTGTCCTGATTTCACTCCAAAAGTAAGAAATGTTCATGTTGATTTAACCAATGAATTGATTGGTGGAACCGAATTAACAGCAGAGGACATTAAAGGATTGCTTGAAAAGGCAAGATTTGATGCTAACATCATTAACGATAACGAATTGGAAGTGCTTATTCCACCTTACAGAGTTGACATTTTGCATGAAGTGGATATTGTTGAAAACATTACCATCCAATATCATATCAATGCAGTTGAAGCAAAATTACCAGATATCGTTACTGTAGCAAGTGAAGATAACTGGTTTAAAGGTGAAAAAACAATTAGGGAAGTTATGGTAGGTTTAGGCTTCCAAGAAGTAATGAGCTTAATGTTAACAAGCGAAGAAAGCCAATATGAAAAGATGAATCAGGAAGAGGTTGACCATGTTCAAGTCTCCAAACCAATTACCATTAGTGGAACCATGATTAGAACAAGCCTGCTCAATAGCTTAATGGAATTCTTGGAAGACAACAAGCATGAAGACCTTCCACAAAAGATCTTTGAAATCGGTGATGTCTTATACATGGATGAGAAATCCGCTAACAAGACAAGACAAGTTAAAAAATTGGCAGGTATGATTTGTCACAGCTCAGCAAACTTTACTGAAATAAAATCAACCGTTTCCAGTGTGCTTTCCAATTTAGGATACAGCATGGAAATCAGTGATTCAAACAACCCTACTTTTATTCCAGGAAGAGTGGCTGATGTCATTGGCGTGGCTAAAAGTGGTAAAATTACTGGATTCTTTGGTGAAATAGC
>Ga0256405_10008002_pt1 | contig 15444 bp, 20 predicted proteins | sample RumenRJG_02DNA_FD_189096 | JGI IMG/M metagenome (GOLD analysis project Ga0256405, IMG submission 189096) | Bovine rumen microbial communities from Lethbridge, Alberta, Canada - RJG_02 | ecosystem: Host-associated > Mammals > Digestive system > Stomach > Rumen | place: Canada: Alberta... | reverse complement strand
TTATGTGGAGAAAAACAGTCTGTGATTTAAATTTTTCCCGCTATACTATGGAGGTTTTGGGCGAAAACTCAGCATAAAAACTTACTGAACATAAAGCATATTATGTTGAGATGAACATAACATGCTCAACTACCACGCCACCTTCACCAAGGGCACCATCGAGTTCCGGCTCTTCCAGTTCGACGCACCCGAGGGAGAACGGCAGAATGGCATCCACGCAGGCCAGCTCAAGAGCTTCATCCAGCTTTGCCTCGCACTCAGCCAGATGGCGAAGGACGCCAAGAGCGCCAGCCCAAAGCCCCAGCAGACCGAGAACCCGAAGTACGCGATGCGCACCTGGCTCCTCCGGCTGGGCTTCATCGGCGAGGAATTCGCCACTGCACGGGATTTCCTGACCCGCCACCTGGACGGCGACACGGCCTTCAGACACGGCAGGACAGCCGCCTGACGGCCACACGGAGGACTTAGCCTCCTGCCACCGGCTCCCGCCCCGCACGGCGGGCTTTCGGTGGTAGAAGGGTAAGCCCTTCGGAAAGGACGGTAGAAACCATGGCAAGATACGAAATGGCATACGGACGGATCCGCGACACCAAGAGGCGGTATTACATCGCCTACGGGAGCAACCTCAACATTCAGCAAATGCGGATGCGCTGCCCGTCGGCGCGGGTCATCGGCGTCAGCGCATTGGAGGGTTACCGGCTCATGTTCAAAGGGAGCAAGACCGGCGCATACCTCACCATCGAACCGCACGATGGCGGCATCGTGCCGGTGGCCGTGTGGGAGGTCACGGAGAACGACGAACGCGCCCTTGACCACTACGAGGGCTTCCCGCGCTTCTACTACAAGGAGGAGATGAAGCTGCCCGTCAAGGGCATCAGAACCGGGAAGGTCAGGGAGCGCACGGTGTTCGTCTACATCATGCAGGAGGACAGGCCATACGGCCTCCCCTCCGACCACTACGTAAACGTCTGCCGCCAGGGATATGACGCATTCGGATTCGACAACAGGCGACTGACCGAGGCGCTGCAGGCCAGCGCGATGGAGGTGTACCAATGAAGAACGAGAACAAACAGCCGAGGCAATGCCCGATCTGCGGAGCAACCTACTCAGAAGCGCCGGCGCTCTCGCGCCTGGACAACGAGACGCTGATCTGCCCTGACTGCGGCACCCGTCAGGCTCTGGAAAGCATCGGGGTCAGCCAGGAAGAGCAAGAGAAGATCCTGACCATCATTCACAAGGCGCAGCAGTAGCCAAAAACAAAAAGAAGCCCCCGCCGTGCGTGGCGGGGGTGTGCTCTATTCAATCTCGCAGTAATCCTTGCCCTGGCATCCATCGTCAGGGATTTCCAGTTCTTCAGCGACAACGGTGAGCTGTCTGTCGTTCATCTCCTTCACCGCTGCCTCGATCACAAACCTGTCAATGTCATAGCCGTACTTTTTGAGCCAGGATTCAACATAGGCCAGCTTCTCGTCGCCCTTGCCCTCGCCGGTGATTATCTGTTCTGCGGCTTCCACAAGGCGCTTCACGACATTCCAGATCACGGTCTGCTGGTTTTTCGTAGTATGAGATTCCAGCCATTTCTTCGCGGGAGGGATGACTGCTTTGAGCAGCCACGCCAGAATCACTTCACCGATCAGCACGACGATAGACACGACCAGGCCGGTGAGGTCGATCATGGGGGCGCTGGGGGCAGGCTCGGCGGCGGTCTCGGCCAGACAGGACAGGCAGATCACGGTAAGGAGCATGGCGGTCAGCAGAATGGCAATAAACTTCTTCATGGCGATTCTCCTTTCAGAGTCAGTAGAAATCAGTGAAAATCAGTAGAAATCTGCTAAAATTGCATCATTTCGTATAACTACACTTGCACGTATTCAACCGGACACGGCATGTCCGGTCTACTTCTCAATCAAGTGTTTTTGGATCTCTTCAAGACTGGCTTTCAGCTTATCATCAGAGTTGCCGCTGATCTCATGCGACAGCAGAGGCATAAGCGCTCTCATGATGATCCTGTTGCTTTCCTCCAGCTCGTTCAACCGTTCATGGTCGTTTTTCAGCTTCTCGGTATGGTCCTTCACGGTATCCTCCAGCGTGTTCACAGGTTGGCTCCTCCGCTTCTTTTCTTCCCTGGCGTTTTTAATCGCCGTCATGATCTTGTTGTAGATGTCGATCAGCAACAGGATCACGGCGATAGCCACCACCAGCTGTTCAAAGGTGAGCGTCTGAATCTGCATCGGTCTCACCTCCCATCTCATACCAAGGATCCCCGTCATCCGGCCCTTCGCTGGTGATGTCTACTCCAGGGGCGTCATAGTCGATCAGATACGGATCCGGCCTGTTCGCCCACACGATGAGCAGCACAGCCAGAAAGAAAATGGTCAGAGGAACGACCATGGCCAGCCAGCGAAGCGCGGAGCAGATAAACAGGTCGGCTTTTGCCACCGCAATCTGAATGGCTTTACTGGTATCCATCAGGCATCCTCCCCGGTTTCCGGCCAGAAGATGAACGCCTGCTTCAAACAGGATTTGAACTTGTCCTGCTTCTGCTTCCTGGGGCATTCCTTCTTGTTGGGGTCGTTGGCGTAGATGTACCCGGCGTCATCGAAGCCGATGGCGACGATGAAGTGTCCGCCGGACGTCCAGAAGTGGCCGTCGTTGCTGTTCATGGAACACACGGCAAGCGCACCGTCGGCAAGCGCCGCTTTCAGCGTCGGAATGCTGGTGGTCTTGATGAACTTCTTGAAGCCCTTGTACTTCTTGAATACAAACTCATAGAAGCCCCAGGACGTGCCGCTGTTGTACGTGCGGAAGCCGTTGTCAACGGAGAGCTTGCACATCTCCACCGGGGTGATGTCCTTGTCGATGAAGGTGGCCATGATCATGGCCATGGAGCTGGGGCCGCATCCGCTGTTGCCGATGGTCTGGCTACTGGTGTGGGTGCTGTACTTCTTGCTCTTCCAGCGGGAATCCCACTGGAGGTAATGGACGCACTTGTTGATGGTCTTGCCGCCGGTGGTGGTCTGGCCTGCGCCGGTGCCGGAGGAGGTCTTGGCGCTCGTTCCGATCAGAGCCGCCCAGGTCTTGGGGCCACAGACACCATCGGCGGTCAGCTTCTTCGCGGACTGAAATGCGGCAACGGCCTTCTTGGTGCCGGAGCCATAGACGCCGTCCACGGTCAGCTCACCGATCAACAGCTGCACCGCACAGGTGGCGGCGCTCTTCTTGTTCTTCGACGTGGAGCACGTCGGAGCGGTATCCGCGATCTTCGCCCAGGTCTTGGGGCCGATCACACCATCGGCGGTCAGATTGTGCTTGCCCTGCCAGCTGCACACGAAAGAAACGAATGTCGCATCAAAGGTGCTGCTGGCTTCTCCACGCTCGGAGTAGCCGGTCAGGTACTTGGCGACGTTCACCAAGGCGCTGTTGTCATTGTGCTTTATCGTTGCCAGCATCTTCCGTCACCTCCTCGGTATCGTCGGGCACGTCAATCTCCACGACATCCCCGGCGGCATTGCGCTTGAGGATCACATCGGTCTTCCAGTTCTCCGGGGCATCGCATTCGCGCTCAAACGTCATGGTGGTTCCCTCCTTTTTGGCATAGAAAAAGCGCCGGCATAACGCCGACGCTCTTTCCGTCGATAATTACATCCACCGCTCCATGTCTTCTCGGAACTGCTGTTCAGCGGCTTCAAGTTTGCCGCCGTCGGTATCTATTCCGTGCTGGGCGAGTAGTGTTGATTGTTCGTCGATAATCTCTAATGCCATTCTCAGCATATTTTCGAGGCGCTCGATCACACGCAAGTAACTCATGGGGCCGCTCCTTACTGCTCTTCCAGGGCAGCGATCACGGCATCGCGCCAGAGCTCGGGAACATCATCGATGGTCTTCCGGCCCAGCCGGATGAGCTTCACATACAGATTCACCATGGGGCTTTCCTCCTTTACGCAATGAGTGCCGCCAGCTCCGTGACGGCGTCGGTCAGATCGGCAACGATGTCAGCCAGATCACAGATGGCGTCATCGGTGGCCGTGACCTTCAGATCTTCCAGACGTGCGGCGGATTCCTCGGCGGCGGTGACGGCCTTAACCTTCGCCCTCCACAGCTCCGGGTCGCGCCGGATCCTCTGGTTCAAGTTCGCCTGCCAGGGACAAGACATCTCCCACATCATCGCTGTGTAGGCAACACCGTCTTCGCGCTGCACCTCTTGAACATCCTCGTAAAACCTGATACGGGCCGTCCCCGCGTCGTTGGTGACAGTATAGGACGGAGGCATCTCCGACAATTCCGTTCTTACTCGCATACGAAACCACCTCTCTCATGAATTTTATGTCTATTCTGGGCTTGATGTAGTTTTCCACAAAATGCTTGCTGTCAGCGTGCTGGAACCATCCGCACAGGCTTACAACGCCCTCGGCATCCATCAATAACACCTCCCCTCGTTCCCGCAGCCGCTTTTCAATTTTCGTTGCCAGTCTCGATGTGTGTAAAAAGATGCTTCCACGAACTTCAGTGTGATCACGATAAAAACGATATCCGACGATGTCCACCGGCGCGATACCGGGACCAATGTCTTTTGAATCGGCGGCGATACGCCTAATCTCCCAGCAATCCTTGATTTCCAGCTTTAGCTCCGCAGCACAGAAGCGGATAATCTCGCGCACGGCCTTTTCAAGGTCGCGCTTGCTGGTTCCTATCAGCAGCAGATCATCCATGTAGCGGAGATAATGCGTCACCCAGTTTGTGCGCTTCCCGCGCCGGAGTTTGCACATATCCTGCTTGATATGGTGATCCAACGGCTGCAGGAAGAAGTTGGCGAACCATTGACTTGTGTATGTCCCTATGGGCACACCCGCCGGAATGCATTCGATGACGCTGTCCGTCACTTCCAACAGACGGGGATCCTTGATGACGCACCGGAAGGCAGCTTTCAACAGCTCATGGTCGATGTGCTCATAGAATTTGCGGATGTCCAGCTTCACAAAGTATTTCGCCTTTGTATCCTGGCGCACCCACTTCTCCACAGACTTCCGAGCGGCGTCAATGCCACGCTTCGGGATGGAGCCATAGGAATGCTCATACATCCCGCGCATGATGATATCATGTATGGTCTGTATGAGCATCCAGTGTATGATGTGGTCGGCAAGGCAAGGGCAGTCTATTGTGCGCTTCTTCCCATAGGTTGGCTTTACGATCAGGTGGCGCATGGGTGACGGATGCCACCCGGCGCAGAGATCATCCACGCGGTGCTGGGCATAACGCTTTACCTTCTTCGGATCCAGCTTGCCCTGGTGATCCGGGAGATCGTCATGGTATCCCAGCTTCCTGCGCACAACAAAGTCGGTGCGCTTGTTCTGCGTACCGTTGTACACCGCAAGCTCCGCATTGGCCAGCGAAGCGAAACCATCCCACAGATTGCCAACTCGTTTCATGCCTTTTTCCCTTACGGCGTTTCAGTTCTTTACTAAGCCGCTCCAGCGGGAGTATTTCGGTTGTTTCCAACCACGGAAGAGGATGCGCATGAATAATCCTCGTCTCCTGGGTATCCTCCCAGGCGTGGGTGTCGCATCAGCGGCCACGCCTGGGCGCTGGTATAGGTAAGGGTCGCGCCGTAGTTCCAGTTCGCGTTCGAGACGTTATCGTTGGCGTTGAAGTAGACGGGCGTGTGTTATCCCTGGGCTTTTTATCCCAAGCTCTGCATCATTACAACGCAGTCCAGCATATCTTTTTACCACAAGCCTAAGCCTGTATCGTCCGGTAGCGCGGCCTCGTGGAGATGTTATTTCAATCTCTATGCGTTGCCCCTGACCGTTTCCGGCCTTCGGTTCTGGTTTCCGTTGCAAACGGAGTCCCAGTTTAATTCCGCGCTCATAATCCATAACTACTCGACGATTTCGTTATGGACGGCTCACCAGACACTATGCATTTTTCCCGTGTCTGGTCCATCACCGGCATTGCCGCCATTGTTCACGTTACCGCCCCGACGCACGCAGCGCACCTCGTTGGAGTTCACGAGGTTCGCAGGAAGACAAACGGCCAGTAAAGGCGCATCTCAATCCCGTTGCATGACATTATAGCAGGACTCATTCCAGAAATCCGCAAATTGCAAGATTCTGGCAAAAATAGCCAGAGACTATTTTTGGCGAAAAATTTCGGCGCTTACGCGCCATTTGGTTTTGGGGGATTAGGGGGCTGCGGCCCCCTCTCGGCTTCGCCGATTCACCCCCTACTGGAGCATATAAAGGGTCGCGCCGCAGTACCAGGCCGCGTGCGAGACGTAATCGTAGGCGAGGAAGAAGACGGGACCGGCATAGCCGCCAGTGTTCACGTGACCGCCCCGACGCACGCAGCGCACCTCGTTGGAGGACACGAGGAACGCATAGTCGCTGTAATACGTGGACGCGCTACCACCAGAAGTGAGGATTGGAACCTTTACCCACGGATAGGTCGTATCGAAACCCAGTTCCTTTATATATCCGTTGACGTAGCTGGCCACTGGCGTCGAGACGCCAAGCTTAACCCAGCCCTTCGCAGTATTCTGGATGTCTGCCTTGCCATAATTGCCGAACGGAATATACTTGCGCGGATCCGCGAGGAAGTACCAATCCAAGTGGAAACTCTCGCCATCTGCGACGCGCAGATCAGCCAGATCAAGCGTGGTCATATTCTGATTGCCATAGACATTCTCACGCCAGCGGTATCGCATGGGGTATTTGCCGTTGGTATTATTGACCGGGGAGCCGGTGTGTCCCTTCACTGCGTTCACACCGGGAGCGAATCCCGCAGTTGCGCCAGTACACCACGGGCGTGTCGATACCGCCCATGTATTCACGACTATGCTGGAGGATCTGTTGGTGCCGTCATAGGTAAACCGATAATAGGAACCAGACGGGTTAAGCGTGCCGTCAGCGTCGCATTTGTCTATGGCAGTGATCCTGTTATAGTCAGTGCGCACATTCACGGAAGCGCTATAAGACGCGCCCATGTAGATTGTCTGTCCTACCACAAAGTTACTACCGATGGAGCCGACAACGATCATGTTTGCCCCCGGAACGGCCTCAATCTTGTCATCCGCATACCGCATGGACACCGCGCCATTCATGATGCTCTGCATATTCGTGGTTGCAAACTCGATGGTCATCAGCAGCCACTCATAGTGCCATACAGCCGACGGCTCGATCATGGCGTAGGACGCCACCTCCGTGTTGGCGTAGGTCTTGGCATAGTTGCGCAGATCATTATAGCCGCCGCGCTGGTTGTAGAAGCCGGGAAGGGACACGGCCTTGCCATTGGCGTCCTGGGCCAGTGCGTACACCGGCAGATAGGTCTTGGCGCGGATGTTGCCGTCGTAATCCACGCAAACCGGGTGAATCTTGTACCCCGGCCATTGGTAGGTTGAAACGGCAAGGATGCCGTCTTGGTCGTAGTAGTAGAACGGCTCCACCTCCACGGCAACATAGTCGCCCATGCTGCCGTCCTCGGCGTAGTCCGCATCGCCCTCATACGCCTGGACGTTGAACACGGCCTTGTTGGTACCAGCCGTCCAATTGCCGACGCACTTCTTGCGATTGAAGGGGGCGTATTTATCGAAGTCGGAGCTGCCCTCCGTAACGTCCGTGCTGGGCGTGGCCGTCATCCCTACGGCATCATACAGCCTCGTCAGCGTGGGTGAGGACTGGCCGACGCCGCTGACGCCGAAACGCTTGTGCTCCACCTCGTTTGCGCTGATCGCGCCGATGTTCTGCCGCGCAATGAACTTCTCCTGCTCGGTGAAGGTCTGGGCGGTCACATGGACAACCTGGCCGAATTCTTCGTCAATGGCTTCCAGGGCTGCGTCAATCGCGTCCAGCGCCGTCTGTACGCCGTCCAGCGCGGCCTTGATGATCTTGTTCTGCACGGGGTTGGTGCTGCTGTCAGACAGCGCCGCATCCACCGTCAGAGCGGCGATGGCAGCGTACACGGCATCCGACGTGATGAGCCGGGTGCTGCCGCTGGTCGGGGTGGTGTCAGGAGCCTGCCACGCGCCCTCGCTGGACAGGTAGCGGGAGCCGCCAGCGGCGGGAGCAGGGACGATGCCGGCGGTGCCAGCGGTGCTTGCCGTGGCTCCTGTGAAGCGCACATAGTCATCGGTGTCCAGCTTATCATCCAGGGCGCTCTTGATGCCGCCGGACGTGACCGGCTTCGTGCTGCCAGCCGTGGGCGTGGTGTCCCATTCCAGGCTGTCCTGCTTCGTCGGGTCGTGCGGGGTGACGGTCAGCGATGCGCCGGTGGAGAGCGTGATCGTGATCGTGCCTGCCGTGTTGTCGCAGGTGAAGGAGCTGATGGCGGTCAGCGCGGCTTTCAGCTTTGCCCATGTGATACTGTAGTTCCTGGAGCCATCATCAATGACCAGCAGATCGTTATCTGCAATGGTATTGGTCTGTGCCAGCTCCGCTATGGTTTTGACAGCCAATTCTATCCCCCCTTATGTTAATGCCAGCCGAGAAGCTGTGCTTCAGTATGGAATACCAGCTCATCCCCGTCGTGGTCAATGAACTGCGTCTCATCGTGATCGACCCAGTGATCGATGGAGCCGATGGCCTCTTGAACGGATTCAAGCTGTCTGGGAAGGTCGCCCAGATCCAGATCTTCAAGCGTCAGGTCGTGGGCATTGCCTTTCTGCTGGGAGTGCTCATAGGCAATCTGCCCCAGGTCTCCATAGAAGGCCGTGTCGTGGGTCGTACCAAGAATGGTGTCCATCAGATGGTTCAGCCTGTCCACGATGCGCTTGATGACCTTGGAGCTGCCCTTGTAGTTGATCTGGTAGTTATACCCGGCCATTCTCATTCACCCCCGTCCTGCTCATCTTCTTCGGTGACATCAATCAGGGTGTAAATGATCTTCATGGTCTGGGCGGCGGTCTTCGTGATCGTCGTGCCAAGGTTGTTGATGGTGCCGAGGTAGTTTGCTTCCCATCCAAATCTGACATAGGTGCTACCGCCGGCACACCAGAATATGAGATCGTCATCACACGTCCTCAGTCGGTCATCGTAAATATAGCTATTGCCATGAGCGCCGCTTGTGCCAGCGTAGGAAACGTTCGGCAAGATAAACACACCATCAGGATAGAGGATGCCATGCAGATACTGATAGCTCGATGTCGTATACTGATAAAGCTGGAAATAAATGCCGCCGTTGTGCGGAGAAATATACTCCATCCTTTCAATGAAATCAGAGATATCATCTGATACAATCCTGATCGTGGTGTATGCGCCAACATTATTCAGAGGCACAATATAGAACAGCTTCCGATTGCCGGACAGCTGATAGAACTTGCCATTATTGACGTGTCCATATGCTCTCCGCGCCCAAGCGAATCCGCCGGTATTATAGGCATAGTACGAAAGACCTGTACGTTGGCGAATAGTATCGGACTTTTCATAGGATTCGTCCGCATACTTGATCGTGAAATAGGTCAGTCCGTACTCATAGATATTATATGAGTTTGTAGCGCCCAGGCCGATGCAGTAAATATACCCATCGTGCCCATCTTCATACATAAGAGGATCGTCGGCATAGCAATACTGCTCATACTCACGATCATGGCTTGCGTTGTTGTAATATGTGTACGTTGTCAGCAGAGTATCCCAGCTTGCCACAAGCTCATAGTTTCTGGCTACGTCAGAGTAGTCAGCAACACCCATCCGCATCCTCGGAATCTTGACACGCGCCATTCGCATCTGGTGAGTACTGGTATTACCTTTCAGCATAATATCATCTACTAAAGAATCTATTAATGGGTCTATTAACTCTTTAGTAGAAGTTTCGGCACTGGTGCCATTTTGATTTGGCAATGGCGTAAAATCGTTTTGGCTCTCATGCCGTATCGTTTCGGCACTGGTGCCATTTTGATTTGGCAAAATTGCCAAATCGTCACCGCCCTTTTGAAGCATGGATTTTCCCTTCTTCGTGAGCGTGTACCACAGGGTGCTGGGGCATTCGTTGGTTGGAAAATGACCAGTCTCGATCAGCTTTTCTTGCCTGAGACGTTCGATGGCGCGGCGGATGGTATTCTCTGTGTAGTATGGGTAGAAGTAATCCCGTACTTCGTCCAGGGATTTGCCGGTGAATCGAGGGTCGCCATCGATGCTGACCGTGTAGGTGCGAGTGCCATACGCTTCATACTTGGTCAGGATGTCGAAGTCCTGACCCATGCGCTTCGAGTAGATGATCTTCATGCATCCAGCGCGGTATCCCATGAGAGTTTCCTGCCATTCCTTGATGACCTCGACGATCTCATGACGGGCTTCATCGTCCTCGATGAACTCGATGGTGTACTCCATGCCCTGGATGAGGCTTACCAGATGCTGGAAGGCATTCCCGATTTCCCTGGCCTTGTCGCCGCCCTGCTCCATGAGGTTTTCGAGGTCGGTGAATTCTCCGTTCAGATCAGAAGCGGCATGGCTGACGAACATGAATGCGTTGAAATCCTTCATTGTGACATCCTCCTTCAAATTGTCCGCATTTGCGGATTCACTATGACAAGTATAGTACGCCTTTGCGGATTTGTCAAGACTTTTTTCTGAATTTGCGGATTTTTTTATTGACAATGCGGACAATCTTCTATATAATGGGCCTTAGAAAAAATACTTTTGGAGGTGCCGATATGCTGGGCGAAAAGATAAAGGAGCTGCTTGAAAAAAGGGGAATGAGGCAGACCGAGCTTGCGAGGATTACCGGCATCTCAAAGACCACGATCAACTCCATCATCATGAGGAACAACAAGAGCGTGGATTTCAGCGCGATGGAGAAAATCGCCGACGCGCTGGGAGTGCCGATTGAGTACTTCCTGGAATCCGGATCTGCGGACACAAAAAAAGAGCCCATCGACACGGATGAGCTCCCGGAGAAAGAACGTCGTTTCGCAGAGCTGTTTATTTCTCTGTCTCCGTCGAATCGTCACACGCTGCTTGTGATTGCAGAAGCGCTTCTGCGAGATCAATCAGGAAATCCTGATCATGGAGAGTGAGGGCACGGAAAATAGACAGGGCCTCCCGCGTTTCCTTGTCAATGAACATATACAATTACCTCGTCTCGTGATACTCTCCGGAGGCGAGGTTATTGTAGCATACAAATTTAGCCAGAATATGACTTTGCCGGAATCTGGCAATTTTTGTCAGATTATTGAAAAAAGCGGCATAAAGCCGTTTGCATAAGGAGGTTTTCTCATGAGAAGGATAGCCTTGTCGCTTCTGCTTCTCGCGCTTCTGGCTGTATTTGCTACGGCAAGCGCGGCGACATCGTCAGACACCATCCGGGAATGGATTGACGGCGGTATCGGGGAAGGAGAAACGATCACCAGCGTGGAGCTGGATGACAACACTCTCTCGATTGTGGTGGATCTGGGTAGCGTGGATGAGCTGTATCCCGGATACATAACTGACCTTGCCACTGATCGCGCATCGTCGATCACCGACGAGCTGCTCAATCACCCGGAGCTTGATGCTGAATGGGAGATCATCTATCTCAATTTTGAGAACGTCGGATACTTCTTCTTCACCAAGGATGACATCGAGAAGAACGAGTACGACATGCGATACATGAATGTGTACGATGAGGATTATAACTCGCGCATTACCACAGATGGAGAAGCGCCGGCGGCAACCCCGGAGCCTGATGTGACCACTACCGTCATCGAGGCGCTTGTGCGGTATCGAGCGGGAGAATACGATAATGCGGTGATCGATTCCATCACCATCAACGATCATCTCGGAACGGATACACCCGGCGACTATATCGTGCTGGTGTACATGACCTGGAATGGAAAGAACAGCAGCGCCACTTCAAAAGAGGTGTTGAAGGTGTACAGCGATGATCTTGCGGCAAGCCTGTATGAAGGATCCGAGGCTGTGCAGGAGATCGCGGTGTTCTGGACGGTTCCGTATCAGGACAACCGCAACGGGAAGTGCGCCTATGAGCGCAAAGCTGATGGGATGTACCTGACTGACGAGGTCTGGACGTTCTGACAAAAAAACGACCCCGCACCATGTGGGCAAACATGATACGGGGTATACAGTCCGACAAGGAATCAGCACGAAACCTTAATGCGTCTGCTCTACCATTATAGCAGACGCCAACACAAAACGCAAGGGGTCTGTCTATGGCAAGAAAGAAGGAACAAGCACAGCCAGCTCTCACAGCTGCCATCTACGCCAGGTATTCATCCAACGCACAGAACGATGCCAGCATAGAGCAACAGGTGGCGGAGTGCACATTGTACGCCCAGCAGAACGGTCTCAAGGTCGTGGCGACGTTTGAAGACCGTGCCATCTCTGGCCGGAGCGACAAGCGCCCAGGCTTCCAGAAGATGATCAGGGCGGCAGAGCGCCGGGAGTTCCAGGTGTTGCTCACCTATAAGTCAAACCGCATCGCCAGGAATATGTATGACGCGCTGCGCTACGAGACGCGCCTGGAAGATGCCGGCGTGAAGGTGGTCTACTGCAAAGAGAACTTCGGCGACAATGCCGCCGGCAGGATGATGCTCCGCATGATGATGTCCATCAACGAGTTTTACTCGGACAACATGGCAGAGGACATCCGGCGCGGCCTGATGGACAGCGCGTCCCAAGGGAAAGTGGTCGGGGCGCTACCGTATGGCTACAAGAAGGGCGAGGATGGCAAGGTTGCCATTGATGAAGAGCTGGGGCCAATCGTCCAGGAGATATTCAGCCGGGTGATGAATGATGAAACCTATGCGGACATCGCCAGGGATCTGAATGCCCGTGGATACCGCACCCAGCATGGGAAGCAGTTCGGGAAATCGTCCTTCCGGGCGATCCTCGAGAACGAACGCTACACCGGCGTGTACCTTTACGGCGACATCCGCATTGAGGGCGGGATGCCGAAGCTGATAGAGAAAGAGGTGTATGACGCTGTGAATCATATCGTAAGGCATCGGCAGACGCTTCATGCGCGGCAGCGTGAGAATGGCGAATACCTCCTGACGGGAAAAATCTTCTGCGGCAAGTGCCTGGGGCCTATGGTCGGGATCTCCGGGAAGGGCAGATGGGGGAAGGACTTCTTTTACTACTCCTGCAACACAAAGCGGCTTCAAAAGAAGTGCGACAAGAAGAACGTGCGCCGCGATCAGATCGAGGAGGAAGTGACGAGGGCGGTTCTGGAATGTGCCCTGGACGATCCAACCGTGGAGTGGATCGCGGACACGGCCATGCAGATGTCGAAAGAGATGGAGGAACAGTCCCAGCTCGGATACTATGAATCCCGGCTCAAAGAGACAAAGAAGCAGATCGCCAACATCCTCCGCGCCGTGGAGATGGGAATCATCTCGGACGAGTTCAAAGACCGGATGACGGAGTTGCGGATGGAGAAGCAGGAGCTGGAGGGACTGATAGCCACCGAGAAAATGGGAATCCTGACGGTTGGACGCGATGACGTTATTAAATACCTGCTCATGCTCCGCACCGAGGATTACAGGGACAAGAAATTCCAGAAGCGGATCATACGGGATTTTGTGAAGGCCGTCTATGTGTACGATGACCACTTCAAGCTGGTGGTTGACTTCACCGGCAAGGACAAGACGTACACCAGGCCGCTTAAGATAAAACTGGCGAAATCCGAGGGAGTCCAGGACTGTTCTGGGGTTTGTATAAGCTCTGATGTGGCCCACCACTTCTCTGACCACCATATCTCAGGATATGGTGGTTTTTGTTTGGGGTTATCTCTATATATTGTGGTAGCAGAGAATAATGGCAGAAAACTGATGCCGCCTTGAAAGGTGATTGGCAGAATGGCAAGGATGAAAGGTGCAAAAATGCCTCTGCCGGGAGTACGGCAAGCCCTACCGCCCCAACTCTATTTCCAAGCTGTTCACGATATTTCTCAAGGACAACGGCTTGAAAAAGACCCGTCTCCATGACCTGCGCCACAGCTTCGCCTCCATCGCCAACGACCTGGGCGTGCCGATGTTCAACATCAGCAAGGCGCTGGGCCATGGCTCCACCGCCGTCACCAGCGGCATCTATACCCACATGTTCGACGATTCCCACAAGGAGACCATCGACCGGGTGACAGAGGCGATTCAGCAGTTCAAAAGGACGGACAAGGCGACATGAGATATAGGATACTAGGGCATCGCGTGAAGCGGTGCCCTGTTATAATGTTCCATGTGGTGATTGAATGTTCGTAATGTGTATCCGTCCCTTTTTCTCCTGCTTCCTTGCATATTCCAGGGTTTTATAGGCTCCATTGCTGATATGTGATACACAGGCAATCATATAGTCTGAGGACTACATGAAAAATATGAATACGGCAACGAAGCTGAATCAAGAGCAAAACGCAAAGAAGTGTGTGTATACCGTCGATGAAATCAGGATGATGCTCGGCATCGGGAAGAACGAAGCATACCGCCTGACCCACAGCAAGAATTTTCCCGCGATCAGAATCGGCAACAGGATCGTCATCCCGAAGGAAGCCTTTCATCAGTGGCTCAATGGAAGTTCCTGAGCAGTCGCCGGGAGGGGTGACCTATGTATATCAGATTTGCCCCTTGTCGAAAAACGTCCTTTCCGATATAATAATAACAAATCCACAAACAACGAGGGACGCGCTATGATCACCGGCGAGCTGAAAAATAAAATCGACAGTCTTTGGGAGATATTCTGGACCGGCGGGCTGACCAATCCGCTGGATGTCATCGAGCAGATGACGTATCTCATGTTCATCCACGACCTGGACGCCACGGACAACACCCGCGCGATGGAGTCCGCCATGCTGGGCATCCCGTACACCAGCATCTTTGCGCCGGAGGTGACCATCGGCGAGCGCACCATCGACGGCAGCCAGCTGAAATGGAGCGTGTTCCACGATTTCCCCGCCGCGCGCATGTACTCCGTCGTCCAGGAATTTGTATTCCCCTTCATCAAGGGACTGCACGGCGACAGGGACAGCGCTTACACCAAATACATGGGCGACGCCATCTTCAAGGTGCCCACGCCGCTGATGCTGGACAAGATCGTCTCGGCCATGGACGGCATCTACGAGGCCATGGCCCAGCTGAAGGACGTGGACGCCCGCGGCGACGTGTACGAATACCTGCTCTCCAAGCTGTCCACCGCCGGCGTGAACGGCCAGTTCCGCACGCCGCGCCACATCATCCGCATGATGGTGAACATGATGGCGCCGAAGCCGGACGAGCTGGTGTGCGACCCGGCCTGCGGCACCTCCGGCTTCCTGGTCGCGGTCAGCGATTTTTTGAAGGAGAACCGCAAGCAGGAGGTCTTCTTTGACCGGAAGAACACCGACCACTACATGAACCGCATGTTCCACGGCTACGACATGGACCGCACCATGCTGCGCATTGGGGCCATGAACATGATGACCCACGGCGTGGACAACCCCACCATCGAATACCGGGACAGCCTGTCCGACCAGAACCCCGACCGGGACATGTAC
>Ga0256405_10008001_pt1 | contig 15444 bp, 12 predicted proteins | sample RumenRJG_02DNA_FD_189096 | JGI IMG/M metagenome (GOLD analysis project Ga0256405, IMG submission 189096) | Bovine rumen microbial communities from Lethbridge, Alberta, Canada - RJG_02 | ecosystem: Host-associated > Mammals > Digestive system > Stomach > Rumen | place: Canada: Alberta... | reverse complement strand
GAGTACGGTGTCACAACAGGACGTGCACGCCGTTGCGGTTATCTTGATCTTGTTGCTTTGCGCTACGCTTGCCGTACAAACAGCCTTGATTCGCTCGTTCTCACTCATATCGACATTTACGACCCAATGGAACAAATCGAAGCTTGTGTCGCATACAACATCAACGGAAAAATCGTCACAGATTTCCCTGCTGGCGTTGAAGATATGGAGAATGCAAAGCCTGTTCTCAAAAAATTTACTGGTTGGAAAACAAGCCTCAAACAGTGCAAGGATTATGAGTCTTTGCCAAAGCAGGCTCGCGAGTATATCGAATTTATAGAAGAGTTCTGTGAAGTTCCAGTAGGAATCATTTCTGTTGGCTATGACAGAAACGAGACATTTATTAGAACTAATCCTTGGAAATAAAAAAAAGGGGGGCTGTCTAAAAAGAAATGGGCAGCCCCTTTTTTTATTTTTCCCCAATGTGATTGTACGCGATAAGTTCTGGGTGATATTCAAAATGCATATTGTCCCAAATCGCCCATTTACCGCCCCAAATAAAACCTTCTTTTTCAAAAATCTTTATTACGGCTGCTGGTGGCATCCATCGCTTTGAAAGTGGCAGCCTCATCCAACCGTCACCACGGTGATCTCTTGCCCATGACCAGAAAACTTCTTTGCCGCCGTATCGCAGGGGAAGCAAATCAATCGCAATGCCGTAGCTGTGGAACGACATCCTCTTTGTTCCAGCAATTCGTCGCCAATGGTAGGCTTCAGCTGATTTTAGCCCCTTTACAAAAGCTCTTACTTCATCGTCAGTTTCTGCCTGTTCTTGTATTGCTTTTTCAACACGTTTCAATGGTTCCAGAATCAGCTCGTGTATTTTCATTCCTTTGCCCAAGAATGAGACTTTTACGATATGCTGCTCAATTATTCTTTGAGAGTCCGCGGAATACAAAAAGTCAAAGAAAAACATGGGGCTGCCGCTTGCAGTTTGCCTAGAATCCGCCGAGACAAACTCTTTTAGCTGCTCAATTTCCTCGTCCGTGAATTCTTCTGGTGAACGTAGCTCCTGTTCGTATTCATAGAGAAGGCTCCACCACTCATCTTTGTGTTCTAGCTCGCTTTCTGGCAGAACCCTGCCATCAGCCCAGTAAAATATGGCTGTTTTGGTGTCAATTTCTCCTGGCGATTGTACGACAACAAGCTCCAGTTTCCAGTCGTTGTACTTTTCGTCCCAAGTCTCGGTAAAGAGAATCTCTGGGTAGCATCGCTCAAAAAGAGCTAAAAGCTCTGGAATTTTAGACTCCGAAGATGTTTTTTCTTCTTTTTTCTCTAAAGGAACAATATCGTCCACTTCTGGATTATAATCCGAAGTCTTGTGAAACCAGCCCATTGCAAAAAAAGAGCTGGTGGTACAAACAAAGCATAGAAATAGAAGTGTTCCTTTAAAAATGTTCATAGTTCAAGTATATCATTAAAATCCTTTTTTGAATTTCAAAGTTGGCTCAAAAAATTGAAGTTTTTTGAGCCGCCCTTAAAGAAGCCTCATAAACTTAGTTTTAAACGCCAGCAGAATTTTGAGACGGCTTCCATTCTGTAAATGCATAAGCATTATGATTGTGAATGCTTTCAAAATTTGTGCATTCAATGCTAAAGTAATCAAACGGCTTTGCACTTGGAAAAGACTTGAGGGCGAGATATGTTTCTCGCACAATATCTTCCACAAAGCGAGGGTTGTCATAAGCATGCTCGGTAACGAATTTTTCATCTGGGCGTTTCAATGCGCTGTACAAGCCGCATGAAGAAGCCCCTTCGACAGCCGAGATAACGTCTTCTATCCAGAACATACCTGAATTTTGCAGCCGTACCTTGATAAGCCCCCTCTGATTATGTGCTCCTCGCTCGCTTATAGCCTTTGAGCAAGGACAGACCGTTGTTACGGGTATCCCTATGCTTACAAAAAAATCTCGGTGTGATGAGCTTACTTCACCCTCGTAAGTGCATTCATAGCGCATTATTCCCGGCGCACCTGTGACAGGGGCTTTCTTCTCTATAAAGAACGGAAAGCTCATCGTACAGTAAGCTCGTTCTGCGTCAAGCGTTACACGTACTTCTTCAAGCATTTCAAGGAAACGCACCATGCCTAAGTCGCTGTGATATTTGTGAAAAATCTCTATAAAGCGGCTCATGTGTGTTCCCTTGTAATCATGCGGCAGATTAACGAACAAGTCTATCTCTGCCGTGGTTGGCTGTGTGCCGTGAACTTTATCAAGCACCGTGACTGGGTATGATAAGTTTTTGACACCAACTTTCTGTAGAGGGATTTCCCTTGTATCTTTTTGTTGCTGTATATCAATCATCAGTCTGAAACCGTCTGCTACTGGTTATTTGAAGCATTTTCTGCCGCTTCAAGCGTGTTGTACATGAGCATTGCTATTGTCATTGGTCCAACACCGCCTGGAACAGGAGTTATGAAAGAAGCTTTTTCTTTTATCTCGTCAAAGTCTACGTCACCAATCAGTCGGAATCCAGATTTCTTTGTTGCGTCAGGGATGCGGTTAACGCCTACATCGATTACGACGGCCCCGTCCTTTACCATGTCGGCAGTAACTGTATGCGGGTGACCGCTGGCGGCAACGATGATGTCTGCCTGTTTTACAATATCAGCCATATTTTTTGTTCCTGTGTGGCAGATAGTGACTGTACAGTTTGTCTCTCGGCGGGCAAGTAGCATAGATACTGGCTTTCCTACAATATTTGAGCGACCTATTACGACGGCGTGCTTTCCGCTTGTCTCAATGCCCATTCTTTCAAGCAAGACGATGATTCCGTGTGGTGTGCATGGCAAGAATCCTGGACGACCAATCATCATGTTACCTACGTTTACTGGATGAAAGCCGTCAACGTCCTTTTCTGGGGCTATAGCCATAATTACCTTGTCCTCGTTTATATGTTTTGGTAAAGGCAACTGAACCAAGATTCCGTGCACGGTTTTGTCAGCATTCAGCTCAGAGATAAGTTTGAGCAGGTCGCTCTCTGTAGTTGATTCTGGAAGGACAACGCTTCTGTCTGTCATACCTGCTTCTGCAAGTGCCTTGCGTTTTCCTGTAACGTAGCTTACGCTGGCAGGGTTTTCACCAACAAGTATAACTGCAAGGCAAGGATTCACTCCGTTTGCTTTGAGCGCAGAAACTTTTTCTGCGACACCAGAACGAACATCCTGAGCAATTTTTTTTCCATCAATAATCACGGCACTCATTTTTTTTCTCCTATAATTTGTAACTTAGCAAAATCTCATTTTTTTTATTAATGTTGAAACAATCATTATAAAAAGGTATATTTAAGAACCTTTAGGCAACATATAATACCGACTATATAGAATTTGCCATAAAATTTCTATCAATTAATACGCACTTCTTGCTAACTTATTGAAGATTTTTTTAGATCGGCAAGGATTTTTTTGTCGCTTGACAAAGTTTTTCTAGCAGATCTGATGATTGGGTCGTTTATAAGGAAATTGAGATGAAAAAAGTAACGCTTTTGCTGCTTGCATTTTTGTTTTTAAGTCCAGTAGTTTTTGCACAGGATTCAGATATTGATGATGACATGGAAATTGAAGAGCCAGCTGAATCTCCCAAAAAAAAGCCCATGCAACTAAATGAGTCTGGTGACCAGTTCATACGACTTGCAATTATGATGACCTGTCCTCTTAACTTTGGAGGCTCCTTTCCGTTGTATCGTACAGGTCAGATGAATACTGGTGGTTCTGGTGCGATTGGTTATCATAGATTTTTGACCAGTTGGTTTGCTTTGGGGCTTGATATATCTTTTGGTTACAACCCTACGCTGGGTAATAATGTTTTTACTTATGTTCCAATTATTCTTAATATGACATTTGAACCAACTCTCGGAAAGTTTGAATTTCCTATGACAGTCGGCGTTGGCGGTTCTCTTGAAACATATCTTAGCAGAAGTTATTTCCCTGGTTTTACCGTAAAAGCTGATGCCGGGGTATTCTACAGGGTTGCTCCTGGCTGGTCTTTTGGTATTGAGGGCGATTTTATGTATATGCCACAATGGTATTCAAGCGGTAACTCAGAATATAAGAACCACGGAAATGATTATGGAAACTTTCTTTCTTTTGGTCTTGCTGCCCGCTATCATTTCTAATGGAGGCTTGGAACAATGGTATCTTTATTGAATCAAAAATCATTGCGTGTAATATGTTTAGTTTTAGTTGCAGCTCTTGCAGTTTGTTTTACGGCTTGTAACGATGTAATTTTTGCAGAGATAAGACAAGAGACAAAGCTTACTAAATCTCAAATTTTAGGCGAGGTAAGTTCAATTGTAAGATATAAAAGCAGAATATATGTCCAGAACGGAAATGTTTGGTGTAAAGAGGCTTCTCAGAATGCACAGGGATGGACTCCATGCTTAAAGCCTGCTGGGGTAAGCTATGTAAATAAACTTGCTGCTGATGATAAATATATTTATGCGCAGACAATGACTTATGTTTCTGATGAGGATGAAGGCGAGAATATTCCTACATACAGGGGTTTGTTTTATTCTGAAGATGGAATTACATGGACTGCCGTGCAGGATTATGGAGCTGTTATATATAGCAATTATCTGACATTTAACATTTTTTGTACAAATGCTCCAAAAGCTGAGAACCGTAAAGCCTACGCAAACATTAACGGTACAATCTATGAATTGGGAACGAGCCTTACTGAGGTGACAGACCCTAGGGATGTAACTGCTGGAACTGCGGCTTCAATCAGAAGTGCGGCATATTTTGATGGTGATACGGTATTTTCTTCTGCACATTCTATTGTTACAAATGAGACTGCAACGACTGATGCGACCAAGATTTATTTCTCTCTGTCTGGTTACATATATTATTCTTCAGATGCGTCAACTTGGTCAGCTGTTGCAACTGATACCAGTACAATTTATGCAATGGCTGTGACAAGCGATTACATTTTGTGCGGTACAGAGAAAGGTCTTGCTCATATTCAGCTGACGAGTGATGGAGTTCCTACTGGTGTGAACCCAGGTTTTGTTACGAATGCCTCGTCTACACTTTCTTCGTATTATCAAGTATTCTGCGTGCTTGCCGTAGACCCTTCTTTGTCAGAGTACGCAGGAACCTTGTATGCATCGACGACATTTGACGGCTCTTCTTCAAGTACGTCTGCGACAACAAACAATGTGTGCCTTTGGGCCTACTATGCTAATCGTGCTAGCTGGAACAGAGAATAAGCAAAGAAAACGCTATGAGCGATTTATTTGATGTAGCAAAACCACAAAAACAACCATTAGCTGCTCGTATGCGTCCACGTAATTTGGACGAGTACATTGGGCAGTCTCACATTGTTGGCAAGGGACGGCTTTTAAGGCGGGCTATTGCTGCTGACCAGTTGACTTCCGTAATTTTTTATGGTCCGCCTGGAACTGGAAAAACTACCCTTGCCCGTGTAATCGCAAATCATACAAAATCAAATTTTCTTACATTAAATGCCGTTCTTACAGGCGTTGCAGATATTCGCGAGGCAATAAAAACTGCCGATGATTTTTTTAAGCATTACAACAGGAAAACAATTCTTTTTGTTGACGAAGTCCACAGGTGGAACAAGGCACAGCAGGATGCTCTTCTTCCGTGGGTAGAAAATGGAACGATTATTCTTATTGGCGCGACAACGGAAAATCCTTTCTTTGAGGTAAACAAAGCACTTGTAAGCCGTAGCCGAGTGTTCCAGTTAAAGCAGCTTACAAAAGATGACCTTATGAACGTTGCGACGGCTGCACTTTCGGATAAGGAACGCGGTTATGGTAACTGGGATGTTGAATTTGAGGAAGGTGCGTTGGAGCACCTCGTCGATACAGCAAATGGGGATGCCCGCTCGCTTTTGAATGCTTTGGAGCTTGCCGTTGAGACAACCCCAGAAAAATGGGATCCAGTTGCACAAATTCCTCCTTATGGCAGTAAAATTTACATATCGCAGGAAACGGCCGAGGAGTCGATTCAGAAAAAAGTCGTGCTCTATGACAGGGATGGCGACTATCACTATGACATAATAAGTGCCTTTATAAAAAGCCTTAGGGGCAGAGACCCAGATGCTGCGATGTATTGGCTTGCAAGAATGATAAGGGCAGGAGAGGATCCTGATTTTATATTCCGACGAATGCTTATAAGTGCGTGTGAAGATACGGGGCTTGCTGACCCTTATGCGTTGGGTGTCGTGACCAGTTGTGCACAGGCATTTGACAGGGTAGGGCTTCCTGAGGGGCGGTATCATCTTGCTCATGCGGCTCTTTATCTTGCAACGGCTCCCAAATCAAATTCCTCAATGGCTTTTTTTGATGCGCTTTCAAGCGTTGAAAAAGAGGATGCAGAGGTTCCAAATCATCTGCGTGATTCGAGCCGCGATGCAGAGGGATTTGGGCATGGCGACGGTTACTTGTATCCGCACGCTTACCGAGACCATTGGGTTGCACAGCAATATTTGCCAGATACGCTTGTCGGACGAGTTTTCTATACTCCGTCGTCACAGGGATATGAGGCAAAGATACGGGATGAAGTCCTTTCTCGCCGTGAAATTCAGATTTCGACGATTTTAGAGAATAAAGCTCCTGAAAGAGCACCTACAGATGCTAATTGTGGAATGCATCCGTTGCCTCACTTTGCTTCTGACTTTGAAAATCCAATTGGTGAGTGGTGGATAAATAAAAATTTCAAGCAGAATTCTACTGTAAAGCAGGAGCAGCTGACATTCACGCCGTCTGACAGCAGCAAGGAATCAGCACTTTCTCGTGCTGATAAGGCATGGCGGGCAAGGCTGGATTCAAACAGGGCAGAGATACTTACTCACATTCGTGATGCAATGCTTCAGTCGGCAGCCCTTAGCCGCCATTCCCGCTCGCTCATTATAAATGCCGATGACGGACTTTTGGTTTGGGAAGTGCTTAGAAAAACCCCTGAGGGCGTGACTTGTGGAACTTGCCGTTCTCAGGGCGGAATGTCTGTAATTGAGCAGTACGGCAAAACTTTGGATGACTTGGACAAACCTTTGCTTGTAACAGGGCAAGACAGCCTTGAGTCTGCTGAAAACTATTTTGCCTCAAAAAGCATTGTTTTTGATAAAATCTTTTTAAGAGACCCATTTTCTTCTGTTGAGACAATAACTAAAATTGCGGAATGGAAACCTGTCTCGGCTGCAGACGGCAAGACCCCGCTTATGCTTGTTGTTTCTCAGCGTATACCTTGCAATGGGCAGCGGATTGCTGAGCTTGTAGAAACTCAGGCAAACTGCAAGCTTTCGCAAGAAACTCTTATGACCTTAAAAGCGGCGGAGCAGGCTTTTTTCTCTGATTCTGAAAATCCTCTTTTTGCATGGGATTCAAACACGATAGCCGAGATTTTTGAGAAAAATGGCTGGAAAGTGATTCATGCCGAAAGCGTTCTTGAAGAAAAACGCCGTATATCGGAGACAGAGATTTCAAGATGGTTCAGCAAGGAATCATCATCTTATGGAAAAGCTCTGCTGGAGGCAATAGGAGAGGATTCCTTGGAGCTTCTTAAAACGTCGCTTGTTCAGGAATGTTCCAAAAAGCTTTTTAATTGGAAAATGCAAGTAAGTTTTTTGACGATTATTCGGAACTAGGTTATAATGGAATGCAACAATGCAACACCGTTAACACGGAGTTTGCAACATCGCTAACGCGAAGTTTTTAAAGGAGGCATGATAAAATTACTTCCATGTAATTTTATCATGGCCGAGTTTTCACCGTTGGCGAAAACTCGCTTATTTGTTGCCTCCATGCAACATCGCTAACGTGAAGTTTTTAAAGGAGATTTTAATGAACTTTATTTTTTTGGGCCCACCGGGAGCAGGCAAGGGTACTCTCGCAAAAGAAGTTGCACAGGCTTATGGAATTCCTCACATTTCTACTGGTGATATTTTCCGTGCAAACATTAAGAATCAGACTGAGCTTGGAAAAAAAGTTGATGCAATCATTAAGGCTGGTGGTCTTGTAAGTGATGATATTACTTGCGAGCTGGTAAAAGACAGGCTTGCACAGGATGATGTCAAGAACGGCTATATTTTGGACGGTTTTCCGCGCACAATTCCACAGGCAGAGGCTCTTGAAAAATTCAGCAAAATTGATGCTGCTGTAAATTTTGACATTGCTGATGAAGCTGTAGTGGAGAGACTTGGTGGTCGCGTATGCTGCAAAGACTGCGGTCAGATGTTCCATGTGAAATTCAATCCGCCAAAAGTTGCTGGAAAGTGTGATAAATGTGGCGGGGAGCTTTATACCCGTGATGATGATAAAACTGAGTCAATCCAGAACAGGCTTGTTGTTTACAGAAAATCAACAGCGCCGTTAATTGATTTTTACAAATCAAAGGGTAATCTTGTGGATGTGGACGCTCGTCCTGCTCCAGAAAAGGTTCTTGAAGAATTTAAGAAAAAATTCCCTAAAAATTAGGTTTTCTTAAAAGAAGCGGATACTGGCTAAAAGCTGGTATCCGTTTTTTTATGTGTAACTGAGTTTTCTTAAATCAAGTACATTTGTACTAGTATTTTTATCTCTTTCGTTCTGCCAAAACCGCCTTATACTTTTTATATGTGAATGAAAACGTTTTTATAAGGAGGTTTATATGAAAAAGTTTTCACGTATTGGTATTGCTGCTATGCTTACAGCTGGCTTAACATTGGGGCTTGGCAGCTGTGGCAATGACAAACAGGCATCAGCAAACCAGACGGCAGATTTGAATAAACCGTCAACACTTACAGTTTGGTGCTGGGATCAGAATTTTAATATCTATGCAATGAACGAAGCTGCAAAAATTTATAAAAGAGACAATCCTAATGTCACAGTAAACGTTGTTGAGACTCCTTGGGAAGACTTGCAGCAAAAGCTCATTACATCACTTTCTGCAAATGATACATCTTCTTTGCCTGATATTATTCTTTGTCAGGACAATGCAATCCTTAAAAATGTTTCAAACTATCCAAAAGCTTTCGAGCCGCTTAACGGAAAAATCGATTTGAACCAGTTTGCTCAGTTCAAAGTTGCATTTGGCGAAGTAAACGGCAAGAATTATTCTGTTCCATTTGACAACGGCGTTACAGCTACATTCCTTCGTACAGACCTTCTTGCACAGGCAGGTCTTTCTGTAGCTGATTTTAAAGACATTACATGGCAGAGATTCCATGAGCTTGGAAAAATCGTCAAAGAAAAGACTGGTAAGTATATGATTTCCTATATCGGAAACGACCCAGACTGTGTAATGATTATGCTTCAGAGTGCAGGAACTTGGTTCTTTGATGCAAACGGAAAAGTAAATATCGCTAACAATGCGGCTCTTATCGAAGGTCTTTCAGTTTTCGCAGAAATGGTAAAAGACGGAACTTGTCTCAATGTTCCTGATTGGAACGCATTCGTAGCTTCTGTAAACAATGGACAGGTTGCTTCTGTAATCAATGGCTGCTGGATGGTAGGTATCATCTCAACTCAGGCAAATCAGGCAGGAAACTGGGCTATTACAAACACTCCAAAACTTACGGTTCCAGGTGCTACAAACTACTCTAGCCAGGGTGGTTCTTCATGGATGGTTATGTCTAGCTCAAAGAACAAAGATATTGCTATGGACTTCCTCGGAAAAACATTTGCTGGCAGTAAAGAGCTTTATGAGACAATCCTTCCTTCTTCTGGTGCAATCTCTACATGGATTCCTGCAGCAGGTTCAGATGCTTACAACAAAGGAAACGATTACTTTGGTGGACAGGAAATTTACAAAGAGCTTGTTGACTATTCTGGAAAGATTCCTCGCGTAAAATACGGTATTTATAACTATGAGGCTCGTTCTGAGGTTGGTGTAGCTGTTTCTAGCATTCTTGGTGGAGCAAGCGTTCAGGATGCGCTCAAAGCAGCTCAGAAGAACGTTGAATTCATCATGGGTGAGTAATCCGTAAAATGAGAGGGAACCCTAGAAACTTCAGATTTTTAGAGGTTCCTTTGAAAAGTGACTAAATCCATGGGGCTGCAATTTACAGCTTTGTACCTCTTACGAGCAGTCCCATTTTTAAGGACAGAGTAATATGGAAAAAAAATTATCATTGGAAACAAAATATGGTAGAGCTGGGTGGCTTTTTGTTACTCCTGCTGCCATCTTGATTTTTGTTTTGAACTTTTTCCCGATGATTAGGGCTTTCTTCCTTTCATTGCAATCTGGCGTAGCAAGCAACTTGCACTATACAGGATTGCGCAACTACATACGGCTTTTTCAGGACGAACGCTTTCTGTATTCTGTCCGAAATGTTTTTATATATCTTATTTTCCAAGTGCCTCTCATGCTCTTTATGGCACTTATTCTGGCTTGCATTCTGAATGATACCCGACTCAAATACAGAGGTTTGTTCAGGACTATGATTTTTTTACCGTGCGCTACGGCTTTGGTTTCTTCTGCCTTGATTTTTAAGTCTATTTTTGGAATGGACGGTATAATAAACCATTGGGGCATGCACCTTGGACTTTTGTCTGCTCAAAAAAACTGGCTTACTGACCCGATTTGGGCAAAAATTGTCATAATTATTTGTATTACATGGAGATGGACAGGATACAATACTGTATTCTTCCTTGCTGGCTTGCAGAACATTGATTCAAGCATTTATGAGGCTGCAAGAATTGACGGGGCTTCTGTAGTGCAGCAATTCTTCAAGATTACGCTTCCTATGCTGCGTCCTGTAGTGTTGCTCACGTCTATTATGTCTATAAACGGAACGCTCCAGCTGTTTGATGAAGTAAAGAACTTGACGGGTGGAGGTCCTGGAAACGAGACAATCACCATCTCTCAATACATATATAACTTGTCGTTTGTAAATAATCCGCAGTTTGGATATGCGGCAGCGATTTCGTACACAATCCTTATTATGGTTGCAGTTCTTTCATTTATCCAGCTTAAAGTAGGAGACAAAAAATGAAATATCTTTCTAAAAAGTTAAATCACTCTCCTTTTTATGAGTACGTATTTGTAATTGCAGTCTGTTTGTTTTCAATATTCCCATTCTATTTTATGCTTGTATCGGCAACAAACAAGAGTACGGATGTAATAGCTGGAAAAATGGTACCAGGCTTATACCTCTTCCAGAACTTAAAGACAATGTTTGCTACTACTGACATTGTTCGTGCGTTGTGGAACTCCTTGCGAACTACTGTGATTCAGACTGTCCTGAGTATATTTGTTTGTTCGCTGGCTGGCTATGGTTTTCAAGTATACAGGGACAAGCACAAGGATTTGTTAATGAACATCCTGCTTTTGTCAATGATGATTCCTTTTGCTTCAATTATGGTTCCATTGTTCAAGATGTTCAGTTCGGCACATCTTTTGAACACGACAGTAGGTTTTGTGTTGCCGTCAATTTCGACAGCGTTCTTGATTTTCTTTTTCAGACAGAATTCACAGACGTTCCCGATTGAGACGATTCAGGCGGCTCGTGTTGACGGGCTTAACGAATTCCAGATTTATCTGAGAATATATTTTCCGATTATGTCGCCGACTTTTGCGGCTGCTGCAATCGTTACGTTTATGAACGCTTGGAACAACTATATGTGGCCGCTCATTGTAATGCAGTCACAGAGCATGAGAACCATGCCTTTGCTTGTAACAGGCCTTACAGCTGGCTATGTAACGGACTATGGTCTTCTTATGCTGAGTGTCTCTATTATGACTCTGCCAACCGTAATCCTGTTCTTTACTCAGCAGCGAAGGTTTGTCGAGGGTGTTGTAGGTTCTGTAAAATAGAGTCGGTTTTACTTTTGTAAGTGGAGCCTCCGCTTAACTTTTTTCTTTGGTTCCTGTTCCAAACCTCCTTTGGAGCAGGAACCTTTTTTTGTTTGTGCGGGCTGGTGTCTATTCCAGGCGGTTTGCGAGCTGGATAATTTCGAAGCGATCTTTTACTTCAAGCTTTGAGTAAATTGTGCTTACCTTGTTGCGTACGGTCTGGTCTGACAAGCCAAGCTCCTGTGCAATCTGGTTGTTGTCTTTGCCAGTAGCAAGCAGGGCAAAAATCTCATGTTCCCGTTTTGTAAGCGTATCAAGCCATTCGAGTTTTTTCTTTAATGAAGGCTGTGCTTCAAACGGGTCGTTTTCAACATAGGTGCGCTGGATTAAATTCTTTGCAATGCTAGGAGAAATTTGAATCATCCCTGAATTTAAAGCCCTTATTGAGACAATAAGCTCTGTAGGCGAGATATCCTTTAAAAGGTAGCCCGAAGCTCCTTTTAGCAATGCGCTACGAACAAAATCGTCCTCATCATAGGTTGTGAGCATTATTATCTTTATATTTGGATATAGTCCCTTTATTCTTTGGGTTGCCTCAACACCGTCCATGACGGGCATTCTCACGTCCATTAGAATTATGTCAGGTTGAATTTCCTGTACGAATTCGCAAGCTTCTTGTCCGTTTGCGGCAATGCCTATTACATCCATATCGTCTGCATAATTGTTAAGGAAAGTCTTTAGACTTTCAGCAAACATACGCTGGTCGTCAACCAGCAACAGTTTCAGTTTTTCCATATTCCTCCATAAGCACCTGTACAAGCGGAATCTTTATTACAAGCTCAAAACCACCTTCTGCGCTTGAACCGGTCTCAAGCAATCCCCCAACTGCATGAAGCCGTTCTTCCATACCAGCAAGTCCTATCCCTTGCACAATATGTTTGGAACCTATTCCGTTGTCTTTTACGGTCATCTGTAAAAAATTTCCGTCGTCAAAGAAATACACAGTAACTTGGGTTGCTTTTCCATGGCGAACGGCATTAGTCAGGCTTTCCTGCATCGTTCTTATAAGGATTTTATTTACAACCCTGCCATAATCGGTTTTCATGTTATTTCTGACAACTTCTACAGAGATACCTGTTACGCTCTCAAAAATGTTTTTTATCTCATACAATGCGTTTAAACTTGTCTCAACAGGGTCTTGAATATCCCTTATTGCTCTTAGAGTTTTTCTTGTCTCCTGCAAGCCGTTGCTGGCAAGGTTCCGCACAGTCTCAAACGTTTCCTTTGTCTTGTCCCATTCCATTGGCTTGCTGCTTATGCAGGCTTCCATAAGTCCTACGATGTTAACAAAAACGTAGCCCAGCCCGTCGTGCATATCGCGTGTGATTCTTAACCGCTCCTCTTCCGCAGCCTTTTGCCCGCGGCTTTTTGCAAAGTCCTGCAAGCGGTTGTTCAAGATTGTCATTTGGGACATAATCACATTCAAGTGTTTTGTGGTCTCATTGCTTTCAATAAGTTTTTGCACAATAATGCGATAAATACATGCAAAAAAGCTTACGACGAGCAGGATTATTGCGATTCCTATAATTTCATTTATAGAGAGCGGCTTTGAAGCCTGTGCCATATCGACAATACCTAGTACTGACGGATAGAACTGAGCGTACAAAAAGCTTCCTATTCCAATGAACAACGCTATAGAAGACCGCTTGAAGGAAAATCTCATTCCTACGGTAATGCACCAAGCCATGAAAACAGGGAGTTTTAGCGTAAAAACTTCTGTCGTAGTGTACAGGAACAGATTTGCAGTTACAAGAGACATGATTAATAGGGGCAAATAAAGCTTTCGCATTGAATTGCAGAGAAGCCCGTAAAGGGAAAGGGAAAAAAACGCGAAAAAAACGTAAAAATCAATATAAAAAATCTGCCTGTTAAAAAAAAGTCCGTCCGCAAAAGAATTTACAAGAACATCTTCGTTAAAAACATATTTTAATGAAAACTGAAGCAAAGATATAATCAAAAATATGGTATCTATAACAGCGGGAATACAATTTGTGTAGAAAAAAATCGGGCTGTACCGCTCTTTTAGATTTAATTTCATATAACTAAGTATATCACAATTTGCTAAATAGTACAAAAGTCACTTGTTTTTGAAAAAAAACAGACCTACACTTAAAATACCATGAATAAAAGAATTTTTCTAAACAATGACTGGTCATACAGCCCTTCATTTGATGAGGCTATGACCAAAAGTGACTATATCGGCAAGTTCGATACTGTAAGACTTCCTCATACGGTATCAGTAACTCCTTTTAATGATTTTACGCCAGAAGTTTACCAGATGGTTAGTGCGTACCGCCGCACATTCAAAACTGAATCTGCATGGGCTGGTTGCAATGTGCTTCTTACAATAGAAGCCGCCGCACATCAGAGCGAGGTGTTTTTGAATGGAAAACGTCTTGCTGAGCATAAATGTGGCTATACGGCGTTCACGGTAGACCTTACTGCGGCTCTCTCTGCAGCTGGGCAGGAGAACGTACTTGTAATAAAAGTTGACAGCCGCGAGAATATAAATCAGCCTCCATTTGGAAATCTTATTGACTATATGACTTATGGCGGTATTTATCGCGAAGTCTACATGGACATAAAGCCGTCCGTTTACATTCAAGATGTATTTGTTATGACTCACGGAACCTCATTGAAAACAGAGGTTACTTTAAATTCTGACTGTGAAGGCTACAAAATAAAGCAGACTGTAAAAGAAGCGAATAAAGATTCTTGTGCCGTAATCGTTGAGAACACGGCAGACGTAAATTCAAAAACACTAAAAACGCAAGCAGAGGCTTCTGCCGCAAAGCTCTGGAGCCTTGAAGAGCCAAATCTTTATACTCTTGAAACTGAGCTGATTGCTCCTGACGGTACAACGGCAGACACCTTCTCGGTAAGGTTTGGATTTAGGGATATAGTATTCAACAAAGACGGATTCTTCTTGAACAACAAGAAAATAAAACTTCGTGGTCTTAACCGCCACCAGAGCTGGGCTTACATTGGCTATGCAATGCCAAAGAATATGCAGCGGGAAGATGCCGACATCCTTAAATACGAGCTTGGTCTGAATGAAGTACGTACTTCGCACTATCCGCAGAGCCATTATTTTATTGACAGATGTGATGAAATAGGCTTGCTTGTGTTCACGGAATTCCCAGGCTGGCAGTACATTGGAAACGCCGAGTGGAAAGACATTGCTGTTGAGAATGCCCGCGAGATGGTTTCTCAGTACAGGAACCATCCGTCTGTATTCATGTGGGGCGTTCGCATAAACGAAAGTCCTGACGATGATGAATTCTATCAGCGAACTAATGCCGTAGCTCATGCCCTTGACCCGACTCGCCCTACTGCGGGTGTACGAAACTTTAAGAACAGCAAGTTCTACGAGGATGTTTACACGTACAACGACTTTAGCCATACAGGTGACAATGAGGGAACAAGACCAAAAGCAGAAATCACAAAGTCTGAGGGCGGCTACATGGTTACTGAGTACAATGGTCATATGTATCCTACCAAGTCTTTTGATGATGAATGGCACCGCATGAAGCACGCTTTGAGGCATGCAAGGGTTTTGGACAGCGTTGCGGGGCGTGACGATATAGGCGGTTCCTCTGGCTGGTGTGCTT
>Ga0256405_10008000_pt1 | contig 15446 bp, 13 predicted proteins | sample RumenRJG_02DNA_FD_189096 | JGI IMG/M metagenome (GOLD analysis project Ga0256405, IMG submission 189096) | Bovine rumen microbial communities from Lethbridge, Alberta, Canada - RJG_02 | ecosystem: Host-associated > Mammals > Digestive system > Stomach > Rumen | place: Canada: Alberta... | reverse complement strand
GAAATCAATAATTGATGCTGTTTCCTTAAATGAAGATCTTTTAGAAAAAAATGTGCGTCAACTAAAAATAGAACGCTTATAATTTTTGCAGAGTTTAGGGTATAATATTATTGTTTGATGTGGGCTTTAAATTGCTAATCAAATTTTATCAAAAGGCGCCATAATCACTCCCCGTCTTTTTAGGGATATAAGACGAAAAAATAATCAGGTATTGCCGTTGTATTTCTGTAACTCACCATCTATAATAAAATTCACAAGGGCAGGACTTGCAAGGTTTAAAGTGAGTCTAGTCTTGAACTAGAGCCTCTGTAGTCTCAAAAAAGACTGTGGCTTAATGAATCTCATAAGAGGTCAGCCTCTCCAACCCTCCGAAGAGGGCTAAGCAACTAGCCTCTACAGTAGGAATACTCTTGCTTCAGCAAGAGGAGGATGTCAATTTGTGCACATCTCAAAATCAGCGTGAAAAAAAGCATAACTTATGAATAGTTTTTAACTGTATAAACTGCGGACGTACAGCACATACAAATGAAATGAAAACCATCCTAAGAGTTTGGTAATTTTTTGTGGACAGTGAATTCTAAATAAAGTCTGTACTGCAAAGCTACTTAAGTCAACAGTAATGGGTTCAGTTCAGAATCTCTTGTTTCAGCAAGAGGTTGTTTCAACAGTATTCTTACATAAAACAGTAACTCGAAAAATAATGTGCTGTGGGATCTTGAATATGATGATAACAGTTTATAAATTAGAAGAACAAGATTGAAATAAATAGAGTAAACGCTCTAACTAAAGTATTGGTATGTGAAACGTCCTATGTGAGTGTCCACGTTTTACATGGTCATGACGACATAATTAAAATCTTGCTGTCGTTATTGGATGCTCAGCAATTCATTGCCGAAGTAGTTCACTTTGCAGTGTTATTTATTATGAAATTAGAGTTTGATGTAATGTTTTGTATTTTTTCTCTCCGAATTTTTAGTAAAGTTCTGCTGAGTATGGCATTTTTATGGGGGTTCTCTGTCTATGCTGAGCCTCAAAATGATACGTCGCCAAAAATTGACACTCAGAATAGCGCATCTCAAGACACCTCTTATGAAATTGGTCCTGTCGCAATTAAGTATAACTCTTCTAATGAAAATAATCCTAATACTAGGAAATCCAAGTGTGAAGTTAGTAGTTCTAAGAGAATCGCAGTGATTGAGTCTGGAAGGTATCGGACAACTCCTGAATATTTAAAAGTGATCATTGAAAAACTTGCGGATGACAAGTATATAGATATCCCTTCTGAAGGAAATGATGGACTGTATGAAGATGTTCAGTTTTTACGCGATTTTCTGGCTAATAAGGTAAAAGGAAAATGTATTAGTTTTCCTCGCGATAGTATTTTCTTTTTAGGTTTTAACAATACTCTGTTGAAAAATTCTGTAGAAAAATTAGCGAAGCAGGCTGATGAGCAGAAAATTGATCTCATTATTTCAATTGGTGATCTTGCTACAAAAAAATTGGCTGAGTTTGGAAGTAGTATTCCGGTACTAGGTATTAATGTTGCTTCTGCAGACTCGTTTTATGATGATAAAGTTACCTCTCAGGAGGAAGGGAAGATATTTTCCGCAGAAGAACGCAAGCATAAATACAAGAATATATACGTAATAAATGATTCTCATTCATTTAGTGAGTTTGTGGATTTATTTGTCAAATTTTTTAGATCAAAAAAAATTGGGATTTTGAAGAATTCTAATCCTCTCATGAATTCTATTTTTGATTATGAGGCTCTGACGAAAATAATGAAGAATAAGAATGTTGAGGTAGTCGAATGTGTTGGGGATTTCTTTAATGATGATGAAAAAATATCAAGACAGGAATTTTCAAAATGCATGTCATATTTTTCAACTATTCTTAATTTGGATGCAGTATATATTGGAGAAATGGGGCATGCTGTCGATGTTGAACGTTTCTACAGTGAAATCAAACCACTTTTGGCAAGTCAAATACCTATTTTTGCGTTTGATTATAAAGAACTGATTGAGGCTGGAGCGATTTTTGGCATTTACGATAATGGTATGAAGAATATAGGGCTTTATACTGCAGATATAATTGAAAAAATTGTTGATGGTTATGACATGGGCAATTTGCAGTTTTCAATTTCTGTGCCTATGTATGCAGGCTTGAATTTAAAATCATCTGGAATAATCAGATGGAAACCGCCTTTTGATATTCTAGTTAGTGTTGATGAAGTTTTTTCAACTATAGAAAGTAAATAGTGTAAATTTTTTCTAGTTTTATAATGTGGGAGAATAGAGTTTTAATTATCGTATACAACTGTAACCGTCTATATTTATCCCATCGCAGGGAGCTTAGCAATTAGCCTCTGCAGTAAGGTTATTGTTGCTTTTGCAAGGTCAACCAGAGACCGCGTAACCCAACTTCCTTTTGGCGGATATAAGTAGACTTGGCGAAAAAATACTCTAAGGTATAGAAATATAAGATGGCGTTGAAAAGCAGGAGAATGCAATTCTTCTTAGATTGTGTAGGACGATGTTTGCTATGCGGTGGTCTGTGAATCGTGAATGCCATGACTTTAGTCGTGTGGAGAATTAAGAAATTTCATAAAACCAATGGTAAGAAGAACATAAGTTAGACATAGAATTTGGCCTAAGGTAAATATGCCTATAAATCCCACCACAATATCTGGCTCGCGGAAGAATTCCGAAAAAAAACGCAGAATACTGTAGAAAATAAGGTAATAGCAGGATAAATGGGAAGTTGTTTTTAAATATCCTTTGACAGCAAGTTCTAAAAGAATAAGTCCTAATATCGGTCCTTCTAGAATGGCTTCATATAGTTGTACAGGGTGTCTGGGTTGGTCATCAATTCCTTCAAAAATTACTCCAAAGTTTAAACCTGTTGGACGTCCCCATAATTCACCATTGTAAAAATTGCAAATACGTCCGAGAGGAATGATAACAAGAGCAATAAGACATGCTCTGTTTAATGACGCAAAAAAGAGATTGACGGATAGTTTATTTAGATTTACGTAAAGATACAGTCCGAAGATTAAACCGATGACACCGCCGTGGTATGACATACCACCATGCCATATACAGATAATTTCAAAAGGATTGTTTATATAGTACAAAGGTTCGTAGAAACATACATATCCAAGTCTTCCTCCAATAATTGCTCCGTTACCAGCGGCAAGGGCTAAATTCAATCTTTGGAGTCTGCTAAATTTTAGGGAAGGACACATAGCATATAGCAAGAATCCTAGTGCATATACTCCGCCGTAAAAAAAAGAGTGAAAATCCATTATTATCTTGGTAAAAAAGTCTTAATGTTAGCTAAAAATCATTTTAACGAAGAGTAAGTTCTATTCTTTTCAGATCCAATTTATAAATACGCGGTTACGAACAAGTTTTTGTAATGTTAGAACATACTATTTTGTATTATTATGATAATATTAAACCAAGATGACAATGTACACAAAGTCTCCGTCTATGTTTAATTTTGTGTATTTTGACAAAAATAGAATTATATTTATAGGGATATTTTCATGGAAGTTGTTATTGATGATGCTAATTCGCAGGGAATTGGGATAATTCATGTCGATGGACGAATTGATGCTTTGAATGCTGGAAAATTTGAAGAAAAAATTCTCCCGTTGTGTCAGAGTGAAGATAAGGGCTTTGTTTTAGACTTTTCTAAACTTGTGTATATTAGTTCTGCTGGATTGCGCGCTATTTTAAAAATGGCTAAACAATGTAAAGCAGTTGGAAAGAAAATTGTGATTTGCAATCTTGCCTCGGAAGTTAGGGAGGTTTTCACAATTTCAGGTTTTGATCTCATCATAAAAATAAGTGAAAACACTGATAGTGCTTTAAGTCAGATATCAGAGGAGTAGCTATGAAGACCATTGAATTACCTGCGTCAATTGAACAATTGGCATATATTAATGATAACTTGCGAGAATGCATGACTGGCAAACTTGCCCCTCTCCTATTGAAAACGCAGTTGGTAGTTGAGGAACTGTTGGCAAATATTTCCTCATATGCCTATGATGGCAGCGCTGGTGTGGTTGAGTTCTCATGCGGTTCAGTAACTTTCGATGGTAAACATTTTTTGCGGATTTCTTTTTTAGATCACGGCAAACCTTTTGATCCTTTTTCCGTAAATCTAGATCCTCATGCAAGTGATAGTATAGATGACAGACCTATAGGTGGATTAGGAATTCATTTTGTAAAAACATTGTCGACTCACTATATGTATTCACGGTTTTCTGACACTAATGCAGTTGATATCTTGATTGATGCCTCTGATTGTAATAAATCAAATGAGAAGTAGGCTTTGTGTCTGCTGGGATAGAAGTGGTGAAGGAAGGGAGATTATCTGAACTTTTTGTTTAGATAGTATTATTAAATATGAGAAATGTTGCTCAAGCATTAAAGAATATGCGTTTTAAAACAAAGGTTCTCTTGATAGCATTTTCTCTTATATTTTTCCCGCTATGTATCTGTAGTACGTATGTTTATCTGTCACAACAAAAAGTTTTAATTCTTGAAGATTCTCAGTCAATTAGAGTAGAAGAAAAATTACTTTCAGAACTGATCTCTGACAGTTTTCGCTGGAATATCAGTGAACTTATGCTTCATATTGCGGTTACAAAAAAATCATTAGAAGGTCAGAGTAAAATTATAAAGGATGGATTAATACAGGCTTTTAATCTGTATGACGATGCTTTGACCCTAATTGTCACGAATAATCTTCTCTCAAGCATTAATTCTGGTAGATTACATGTCTTTATCTATAACAGAGAGTCCCCTGAATTAAGTATTTTTTATCGTGACAGTGACCGCGAATTATTAGAAGGGAAAAATGATTTTAGTTTAGGAAACCTAGAATATATACTGTCAAAATACATAATAGATGATGAATACTCTTTCTTTTTCATTTATCATAAAGACATTCCATACCTTATCTGTGTAACTAACTTCAATAAGTATTTAAGAATCTGTTGCTGTTTAGATCTTGTATCAATGTATAGGTTATATTCTAATGATGTCAGTAAGGAAAGTATTAAACAGGATTTAAATGCTACTTTGTCTTCTGTAAATTTCATTGACTATCAGAATTCCTATATAAAACTGTACGATGCCAAGGGTAATGCTTTAAATATACTAAACGACAATGATGAATTACTTAATCTGCCTCAAGAGATTCTTGATAAATGCCGAGAGAGTAATAATAATTGGATTGGGTATTTTAATTATAATGATACCAAATATTATACCAGCATAAGTTATTTACCCTCACTTGAATGGTTTGCTGCTGTCATCAAAAATGTCCAAAGACCAGTCGACAATCTTCGCAAGAATTTAGCAAAAGTTTTTGTGATTGGTTTCATCATGGTTCTTTTGTCTATTTTCTGCTGTTCTTATTTGCTGAAAAGACCATTGACTAATATTCAGAGAATTGTCAGCAGTGCAGAAAAGATAGAACAGACAGAAGATCTTGCAGATGCTAAGGATTTAGAAAAGCTTAATCTTGATTTGCCAGTGAAAAATAATGATGATATTGGAAGACTAGCAAGAACTTTCGAAAAGATGGTGGGATATCTGTCAAATAATGTGAATCTGTTACTTACTGCAAATGCGCAAGAAGATCGCTTAGAAGGTGAATTAAATGCGGCAAAGGCTATTCAGATAGGTATTTTGCCTGCTGATTTGACAGTCCCGGACTTACAGCCTTTAGATATCAGTGGCTGTATGTTTCCTGCCAAACAGGTGGGCGGAGATCTATATGATGTTCTACCTCTTGATGATCACCGTGTAGCTATTATTATCGGTGATGTTTCAGATAAGGGCGTTCCTGCAGCACTATTCATGTCTATGAGTGTGACTATCATTCGCGAGTGTATAAATTTAAATCTGTCACCTAAGAATATTATGAATGAAGTCAATAAAATTCTTTGTGCACATAATCCTAATATGATGTTTGTGACTCTGTTTGTTGGTATTTTAGACAAAAATACGATGTCACTTTGTTATTCAAATGGCGGTCATTGCCAACCTCTGTATTACAAGAATGGTGTAGTTCATATTGTAACTGGTTTATCAGGACCAGCACCTGGTGTTGTTGAAAATTTTGAATACAGTGAATTTGTTGAGAATATAGATGGAGCCTCATGTTTCTTTATGTATACTGATGGTGTCAGTGAGGCTCAAAATGAAGAAAAAACTTTATTTGGTGAGGAACGTATCAAGACATATATCGCGAAACATGGAATGCAGGGAGCCCATGAGATTTTAAATGGACTTATGGATGAAATTGCTAAATTCAGACAGGATGCGTTGCAGTCTGATGACATTACCATGCTAGCCTTGTCTTTTGCTCATTCAGAGAGTGGAGCACGAGCATGAAGTTTAGCCTAACCTTTAGAAGTAAACTTGTGAGTCTCTTGGTATTTTTTTCAGTTATACCAACGGCAGCAATGCTTTTTTACCTTATTTACAGTCAGAGTGAGGATTTAGAAAAAAAAACGGCATTTCATCAGCAGTCCAACAATGTGATGATTTCGGAGGTTTTTGACAGTTTTTATTATCGTAATCTGACTATGCTATCTGACAGTCTTAGGGGATTGCGCTTTAAATTAAGAATGGTTGGTAATGCCATTATAAGTGCCAATAATTCAAAAGATAACAAAGAAATTCGTTCCGGAACAGAATCTATTATTCGAAACATCATGTTTGAGAGTACCAGAAGCGCTGGTGTGATGGTGATTATTTACGATAAAGAGGATCCGGTAAAGTCAGTTTATGTACGCCCTGAATTCCGTAAACTGTTAAAGGCTAAAAATGTTTTTCATGAAGAGATTAAGAATTTTTTATCAACTACCAGATTTGATAGTAAAGGCTCATACCATGTTATTACGGATAAAGATGACGGTATGGTGTATCTTGGACTGGTGATGCCTATGGGCAATAGAGTTATGCTTATTGCTGAGTCTGTTACTGAATTGCGCACTAATTTTGAGAATGAGAACAACAGAATTATTGATAATGCTGTTTTACTTATGAAAAATACTGAAGAATTTATGTCGAATAAGGGCATGAAAACTTATATTCTTGATAAACATGGCAGTCAGATCATCCCAAGGGTTGATGATAATTACGACAGTACGGTAATGTATATTCCTCGTAATGTACTAGAGGAGGCGAAAAAAAATCTGAGTTTGTCCTATGATGGAATTGTTAACAATGACCTAAAAAGAATGCAGATTGCTTACTACAAGCCGATGGATTGCTTTATTGTATCGGCAACTTCAAAAAAAATGATTTTTTCCTCTCAGATTAATTTGTCTGTGGAACTGCTGGTTTTAGGTTTTATTACTTCAGTTTTGGCTTTTATTCTCGCATATCTGCTTATTTCCTCACTTGTTTCTCCTTTACAGAGTTTAAATAGTCGTACGGGATCATTAAAATATCTCAAACTTACAGATAAGAATCAGGTACAAAAATTCGTCGATTTCATTAATGTGTCCTCTGAACGTGAAGTTAGTGAAATTTCCAAAGCCATATGTAAGATGACGGAGTCTCTATCGAACAATACTATTAAACTTATCAGTTCTCAAAACCGCAGTCGAATGATCGAAGGTGAGTTGAATGTGGCTAAGGAGATTCAGTTAGGTGTTGTAGGTAATCAGTTTGACGATTCTGCTTTTGCTCCTCTTGATGTTTATGCTAGACTTCTGCCTGCTAAGGAAGTAGGTGGAGATCTTTATGATATTATTCCACTTGGTGACGATAAAGTGGCTATTACGATTGGTGACGTTTCTGATAAAGGCGTTCCGGCTGCGCTGTTTATGGTAATGACACTGACTTTAATTCGTGAAGGCATCTCTTTGGGCATGGACATGAAAAAGTTAATCTGTGAGGTTAACGGTTCATTGGCAAAATATAACCCTAACATGATGTTTGTTACTCTTTTTGTTGGAATTTTGGATAAAAAGACTGGCAGGATTTCATTTGCTAATTGCGGACACTGTAAACCGGTAATAGTCAGTGCTGAAGGCTTACGTGTAATTGAGGATATCAGTGGTCCTGCCATAGGTGTTCTAGAAACATATCAGTATGTGGCATATGAATGTGAGATTCATGATGGGGAGAGACTGTTTATGTTCACTGACGGTGTGAGTGAGGCACATAACAGTGACAGGTCTGTTATTTTTGGTGAAGAAAGAATATATGATTATCTGAAGTCTTCTTATCATAAGAATGTCAAAGACTGCATAAATGATCTCTATTGTGTTTTAGATGAATTTAAGGGGAATGCCACTCAGTTTGATGATATTACGGTATTAGCCCTTGATTATAGAAAGTCGTGATTAGCAACAGGATTTTCTAGTGGGGCTAGATCTTTATGGCTGATGAGAAGACCGAACAACCGACACCTAAAAGACTGAGAGATTCAAGAGAAAAGGGGGATGTGCCTAAATCTCAAGAGGTTCCTTCTGCGGTCATTGTTACCATGGTTACGGCCTACTTTATTGTAGCATCTAAAGACATATTCACATTATTATCTGACTTAGTTGATGTAATCATCAACTATACTCTTTCTTTATCATTTGATGAGGCCTGGCCTCGTCTTTCAAGTCTCACAGTGCTGGTGATGCTAAAGATTGCATCTCCTATTGTGGTAATTGCCATGTTTGCTGCATTTATAGGGAATTTGGGACAGATTGGTTTTATGTTTTCCCCTAAAGCGGCAATGCCAAAACTTGAAAATCTTAGCCCTAGCAAATGGTTTAAAAAAGTCTTTTCCAAAAAAAATGCCTTTGATTTTCTAAAAAATATTATAAAAGTGGTTGTTTTATCTGTTGCTGTTTGGATTTCACTAACCAATAATATACGCTCTCTTTTTATTCTGCCTTATCTAGATATGGGGCATATTTGGCTGATGATGGGCACCATGTTAAAAGATCTTGCCAGTTATGCGATAGCGGCCTTTATATTTTTAGCTATTCTTGATCTAATATATACTAGAATGAAATATATGAAAGATCACATGATGTCAATGGATGAGGTGAAAAGAGAATTTAAAGAATCGGAAGGTGATCCACAAATTAAACAGAAGCGTAAGCAAATTCATCAGGAAATGGCAAATCAAAATACACTTGGCAAAACAAGAAAATCAAAGGTGGTTGTTGTGAATCCTACTCGTTATGCTATTGCAATTGATTATGATAAAGAAAAGGATCCTTTGCCTAGAATTTTAGCTAAAGGTCAGGGCGAAATGGCAAAACGTATGATAGAGGTGGCAAAGGAAGAAAATATTCCGGTCATGCGTGAGCCTCCATTGGCTCGAGCTCTTTTTGCTGAGGGTAATGAAGATGAGAGTATTCCTGAGGATCTGCTGATTCCGGTGGCAAAAATTTTAAGATATGTTGAATTCCTGAAAAATCAGAGATAAATATGGCGACGTATCCTTTGGCAAGACTGATAGGTTTGAGAAAGCATCGCCAGGATGATGCTTCAAGATTGAAGTCATTGGCGCAAAAAAAGTTAGAACAGTCAAAAAATGCTGTAATTACAAAAAAAAAGGAAATTGAAGAGTATAAAATTTGGAAAGAAGAAGAAGTTGTCAGACGTTACGACGCAATTATGTTTAAACAGATGACATCTGAAGGTTTTGAATCATTTAAGCAAGGTATAGCCAATTTAGAATTTGGTCTTCTTAAGCTTATGGAAGAACTTGAAGAATGTAAACAAGATGTAGATACAAAAAAGAATGACTTGCTTCAGGCAGAGGCAGAATTAAAGGAGGCCATTGCTGCTTTAAACAAATTAGAGGAACACCGCAATATGTGGATTGAAAGCCAAAGAATTGAACAGGAGCGAGCGGAAGAGAAAGAACTCGAAGACTTCAAAGTTAAAAAAAGTGTGATGTAGATCAAAATTTAATAGGTAGTGCAAAAAATCTAATAAAAATATTCTATAATACTAAAGAGTATTGATAGAAATTTAAGTTTAAAAATATGTCACAGCAGAACTAAATCTATCGCTTTGTGTCTATAGAAAACCAAACATTTTGTATGTGAATGTAAAAAACTTAAATTTACTATTTGTAAATTATAAATAAGCCTGTACTGTTTAATTATGAGGTTATTATGAGCGACTTAGGCGGTGTTAATCAGAATGTTGTTTCGAATTCCACTCAGTTTAGTGCTGCAACAATGCAGATAAAAAAGGAATTCACTGTCGGAAATCTCTTTGGCTATGAGATTGATATGGCTGAGCTTGTTGATTCGGCACTAGAAGATGCCCAGGAGGAAGTAACTTTTGGAAAAGATAATAGTAAACAAACAAAATTAGAAAGACGTCAGCAACGTAATTCAGAGCTTCGTTTTGAAGAAAGCTTGAAAAAACTGCGTGAAGCCTTGAAGTCAAAGGTGACAAGTAATGAGAAGTCATCTGATCTTAAAAATATGGCTCAGCGTTCAGAAACAAAACCTGATGATCTTATTAAGCGTCTTTTATCATATGACCAGAGACATTCTGCAGAAGATTATGCTCTTTTACTTAATCTGGCCGATGAGGCTACGAGTACTCGTGAGGCTGAGCTTTTCAAAGCAGCAGCAGAAATAATTTATGCTGAAAACAAGGGTACCATCAATGCTGTTATCAATGCTATTGATGTTAATGCCGATAATTTTGCTGGCTATACTCCACTAGAGAACGCTGAAAATTATTCAGATGCGCTCATTAATTTTAAAGATAGTTTCCAGATGCTTGATTTTATAGAGAAAAAATACGGTGCTAATATTGAGGAAGGTCTTGATTTCATGAATAAGGCTTTGGGTGCTGATCTTGATTCGGCTCAGAAGAGTCATGAAGCAGAATTTCTTCAGAGTGTTGCGATGGGATTAGGCCAGACCAAACAGCTTTATTCAGCATATAATCATGAGAAAAATTTACTTGATAGGCTTGCCAATAATCTTGAGATTGATGTATCCGGTGTTAATAAAGTTGACTTCCTCAAAAAGGTTGGAGTGTTAAGTGCATCTTCGTTTGTAAGTCCATCTGAAGTTAGAAACCTTTTATCTGAGGTTCAGACTAAAAATCCTGAGCAAGAAGTGATCTTGTGTCAAGAATTAGGTAAAACATTGCATAATCTGTCTGATGTGGTTTACGGAAGTAATGAAGCTCGTGGTAGAATTAATGATGCCATTGAAAGACTTATTGACGATAAAATTGCATTGGAGGATGAATGGTTAGCAAAACAGTAATTGATCAGAACTTACTACGTCGTGAACTCAGAAGATTTGAGTCTCGTGTTGGAATGTCTGGTGTTCCTGACTTTATCGAAGGCAAGGCTCTAGTGCTGAAGATTGCAGATGGTGCTTTGTCTATTGAGTTGAACAAAGAAAAGACTGAGGTTCTTTTAACCTATAGTGTAGAGCCTCAGATAGCCTTGGTTGATTCGTATATTAAACGTTCATTAACATCTACTAGTTACATTGGTGGTTTAGTGATTACTGCCATGTTCCAAGATCCAAAACTAATTTTTCTGGTGACAATAAAAAATCAGGAAATTAGTGCAGAATTTTTTGAGAATGCGGTGATGAAGCTTATGAAGTTATGGGAGGATGTAAGAAATGGCATCAGTTAGTTCCTTAAACAGTAAAATTGGCGTTGGTTCCATCCTGCCACCGCAGGATGAAGTGTTGCATTTGCCTGATTCACGTAGTTTTGTATCAATTGGTGAATCAGTAAGCGGTTTAGAGGATCTCTTTGATTCTCAAAACAGCGAGAAAATGTTGATGTCGGCCCTAACTCCTAAACTTTCCAATCCTGAAGATGCAACTCCAGGAAAAATTCAGGAAAATCTTGATAGTGCTATTGACAAGTTAAAACAAGTTAAAGATCCGTTTGTTCGCGCATTTTGTAGGGATGTTGCGATTCCATTAGAGGAAAATCATGATTTACTGAAAGCCTATCAGATGATGCTCGTTGGGGGATAATCGGTGTCTTCAGAGAACTTGAAACGAGCAGTCAGCAGTTCCCTTAATCAGGACGAGGTAAAGGTACTTGAAATATTGGCATTCCTTTATATCAACCTTGGTTATCTTGATAAGGCTGAAAAGACGGTTAATGCTATTTTGGTAGTCGAGCCGTCAAATATATGGGCTGTTTTTGCTTTTGCAGTAATTAGCTTCAAAAAAGGAGACTACAACACCACAGTGGTGCTAATTGATAAACTCTTGAAAAAAAAATCAATTAAGTTTAATGTTATTGAGTTAAAAAAATTAAAGGCAAGATGCCTGTTTAGGCTACATAAAAAAGATGAGGCGATCGAAATAATGCGCACTATTTTAGAAGAAGTTTCATCTGAGAAAAAGGATAATCAATGACATTTCTTGAGTCTGCTAGAACATCTGTAGGAATGGTCACCAAACACGCAGATATTATTTTGGTATTTGCTGTGATTGCGGTGATCGCACTAATGATTCTGCCAATGCCTACACCTTTGGTGGATTTGTTGATTTCCATGAATTTAGCAGTGTCTTTTCTTATCATGATGATGAGTCTTTATACTCCATCAGTACTTGGTTTCTCCTCATTTCCAACTGTTCTTCTGTTTACCACTTTATTCCGACTTGGTCTGAATATTTGTACTACACGTCTGATCCTGTTGCAGGCTGATGCCGGTGAGATTATTTTTACTTTCGGTGACTTTGCGGTAGGCGGTAATTTCGTGGTAGGTGCAGTGGTATTTATCATTATTGCTATTATTCAATTTTTGGTGATTGCCAAGGGTGCCGAACGTGTATCTGAAGTTGGTGCTAGATTTTCTTTGGATGCAATGCCAGGCAAGCAGATGTCTATTGATGCCGACTTACGTGCTGGTACCATTGATGGAGCAGAGGCACAGAAACGTCGTGATGAAGTTGGTCTTGAAAGTAAACTTTATGGTTCCATGGATGGTGCCATGAAATTCGTCAAGGGGGATGCGATTGCCGGTTTAGTGATTGCTGCTGTAAATGTGGTAGCAGGAACCATTATTGGTTCATCTATTAACGGACTCAGCATGGGCGATTCCTTAAAACTTTACGGTATTCTAACTATTGGTGACGGTCTTGTTTCTCAAATTCCTTCTCTTTTGATTTCTATTTCTGCAGGTATTCTTGTAACTCGTTCCGGTGGAAAAGTTGATAACGTTGGTGAACAGATTGGTGGTGAAATTTTTGCACGACCAAAGGCTTTGCGTGTAGCCTCTGCCATGGTTTTTCTTTTTGCGCTTGTGCCTGGTTTTCCTAAGCCTCAGTTATTTTTTCTTTCGATCATCATGTTTGGTATTGGCTATGGACTTGAGCGTATGAATGCACATCCTAAGTCTATTGATCCTAAAGCCAAGCTTGATAAAACCCTAGCCCCTACTGTAAGAGGAAAACAGCATCGAAAACAGATTAGTCAGGGAGATGCTGATGATTTTTCTCCAGTAGTACCAATTATTCTTGATTTGTCAGATCAGCTTTTCAATTCTTTTGATTACGATACTCTTGATTCACGTATGGCTGAACTTCGCAGGGCTCTTTATTTTGATTTGGGAGTTCCATTTCCTGGTATTAATCTAAGAAACAATCCTTCGATGTCCGGTTACTCATATGCCTTAAATTTAGATGAAATTCCAATTGCTTCAGGTAAACTTGAAGAAAATAAACTCCTTATCCGCGATAATCCAGAAAATGTACAGATGTTGGAAATTGATATCGAAGAGGGAGAAGATTTTTTACCTGGTGAAAAAGCATACTGGGTTGATAAGAGTCACCGTGATGAACTTGAGAAATTACGTATTTCCTGTCTTGGACACGAGGATATCATTACTTTACATACATCGATGTTGTTATCAAAACATGCCGGTGATTTTGTGGGGCTGCAGGAAAGTAAGTATATTCTAGATAAAATGGAAGAACGAGCTCCTGATTTGGTTCATGAGGCTACTCGACTTCTTCCTTTGCAGAAACTTGCTGATATTTTAAAACGTCTTGTTCAGGAGCAAGTTTCGATACGTGATTTACGTACAATTTTAGAAAATATTATTTCCTGGGCTCCACGTGAGAAAGACATTATTATGCTTTGCGAATATGTGAGAGTTGGATTAAAACGTCAGATTTCCTACCGTTATACAGCAGATCAGAATATACTTCCAGCGGTGTTGATTGATCCTCAAGTTGAAGAACTTATTCGTAAGTCTGTTCGTCAGAGTTCGTCTGGTTCTTTTTTGGCACTAGATCCAGACAATACTAAAAAATTCATAAGTGAAGTCAAAAGGATAAAAAAATCCAATACAAATAAAAAGACAGTAATCATTGCTTCAATTGATATTCGTCGTTATGTTAGACGACTTATTGAGGCTGAATTTTATGATGTGCCTGTGCTTGACTATCAGGAACTTACAAGTGATGTTTCTGTTCAGCCTGTAGAAAGGATTCGCTTTTAGACAAATCATTTAATGCTGCTCAGCTTTTACAGATTTTGACACTATTTTTGTCAGTACTCCGTTTATAACGACGAGAAATGCCATCTAAATGACCTATAGAGTTCATGGAGAATGCCTCACTGCACTAATAAAGACATTCTTTAGCATAATGTAGTAAATATTCCTCCATGTGTAAAAAGGCTAAATAGATGACGGCTGAAGAATACAACAAAGCCTGTATACATGCCAAAACTGTAGAGCTTAAAGTAAGTTACAGCAAAGATAAAGTCATCGCCATCCTATGTACCGATTTATCTTTAAGCGATGAAGAGGTTTGAGATATACTTCGCCCGCTTCAATATAGATTTTGGCTTTTCAACATGAAACACTTCTTAAACCTAGAGAGTGACTTATGAACCACTAATTATGATCTGTGTTTGGCCATGTAACCATGGCTTGTATGCAACTTATCATCATGAGCCTTCTGAAGTTTTTCAATGAAGATAATAAGACCATCGGCATGCTTTATCGTAAAACCACAGATCTTTTTATATTTACACCGTAAGCCGATATCATTTTAAAGATTGTAACCATGGTACAAAACTTCCTGACAGGATGATAGGCAAGGGCTATATCGTCAAGAGAAAAGAAAAAGAGTTTTAAGAGATGTCCTTTAGAACTTAAGAGTATCTTAAAAGGAATAAGTACGTGGCCGATTTTATCCTAGATACCATAGATAGAGTACAGAGACAATTTAAGTCAATAGTATCTTACGCTAAAATCTCTTAGAAAGGAATATTCATATGTTAGAGAACATAATGCCTGTTAAAAGTTTTTTCTAAGCCAAATTTTTAGGTTCAATAAATATTCCTGTGGGATCATCTTCTAGATTCATCCATAATCTTTAGAAATAGGTAATCATCATCAGGAATACCAAAATGTCTTCTTCTTAATGTTTTAATCATGTTATTGGTGCC
>Ga0256405_10007999_pt1 | contig 15448 bp, 15 predicted proteins | sample RumenRJG_02DNA_FD_189096 | JGI IMG/M metagenome (GOLD analysis project Ga0256405, IMG submission 189096) | Bovine rumen microbial communities from Lethbridge, Alberta, Canada - RJG_02 | ecosystem: Host-associated > Mammals > Digestive system > Stomach > Rumen | place: Canada: Alberta... | reverse complement strand
TTACGAATTCATCGTAAGGAGGAACTCTTCGTTGTCTTTCGTTCCAAGAATTCTGTCGTGAATGGTGTTCATCGCTTCAATCGGATTCATGTCGGCAAGATATTTGCGCATAATCCACATGCGGTCGAGCGTGGTCTTATCCTGTAGCAGCTCGTCACGACGCGTAGAGGAAGCCACGAGGTTGACAGCAGGGAAGATACGCTTGTTGGAGAGTGAGCGGTCGAGCTGCAGCTCCATGTTTCCCGTTCCCTTGAATTCCTCGAAGATGACCTCGTCCATCTTGCTGCCCGTGTCGATGAGCGCGGTTGCGACAATGGTGAGCGAGCCTCCGCCCTCAATGTTGCGCGCTGCTCCGAAGAAGCGCTTCGGCTTCTGGAGGGCGTTCGCATCCACACCTCCCGTGAGCACTTTTCCGCTGGCTGGCGCCACAGTGTTGTAGGCTCTTGCCAAACGGGTGATGGAATCGAGGAAAATCACCACGTCGTGTCCGCATTCAACCATTCGTTTCGCCTTTTCGAGAACGATGCCCGCGATTTTCACGTGGCGTTCTGCCGGTTCGTCGAACGTGGAGGCGATGACCTCGGCGTTGACCGTGCGTGCCATGTCGGTCACTTCTTCCGGTCGCTCGTCAATGAGCAGCATCATCAGATAGGCTTCGGGATGGTTGGCGGCGATAGCGTTGGCAATATCTTTCATGAGAATCGTCTTACCGGTTTTCGGCTGCGCCACAATGAGTGCGCGCTGTCCTTTTCCGATAGGAGAGAAGAGATCGACGACGCGGGTTGACAGGTTGGTCGTTTCCGGGTTGCCGCACAGCATGAATTTCTCGTCAGGGAACAATGGCGTGAGGTGCTCGAACGGAATGCGGTCGCGCACTTCTGCCGGATTGCGTCCGTTGATTTTGTCGATACTGGTCAGCGGGAAATATTTCTCTCCGTCGTGTGGCGGGCGCACGTGGCAGCTGACCACGTCGCCAGTCTTCAACCCGTATCGTTTGATTTGACTGGTTGATACATAGACATCGTCAGGAGACGACAGGTAGTTGTAGTCACTTGAACGCAGGAATCCATATCCGTCGGGCATAATCTCGAGCACGCCGTTGGCAGTGATGATGTCGGTAAAATCGAACTCCTGTATCTCTTCCCGCATGTCGTTCATCGGGTTGTTCTGCGGGATGAACGGTGCTGGTGCTGCATGGCGGATAGGATTGTCGAAGATATCGTAAGTCGGCAGTGCGCTGCTGTCTTCGATAGGCAGGTCAACTACGGTAATAAAGTCCGTTCCGTCGTTGGGGTCGCCCGCCCAAATGCCTGGTTCTGTTTCCATTACGGGGTTGTTCTCATTATGAGCGTTGACCTTTTCCTGCAGCTGCGTGAGGAGTTCTTTCTGCTCTTCGTTCTCGTTTCTTTCGGAAGGCTGTGCAGCTTCAGGAACGATGAACGCATCCTCGTTTTTGGCTGTGGCGGCGATGTCTTCCGTTTCCGCTACCGGCTGTTCTTCTTTCGGGGTATCAGCGACAGCAGCTTTGGGCTTTCTTCCGCGTTTCTTTGGAGCAACCGGCTCTTCAGCAGGCTGCCCTTCAGCGATAGGCTGCTGCGCGTCGTTGTCAGCTTCTTTGCTGTTGTCAGCCTTTGAAGTCGTTTTCTTTTTCTTTTCTTCCATTGCTTTTTCTTCGATGATTTCATCCTTGAAGAGTGGTGCCTGTTCTGCAGCCGCCACTTTGTTCTTTTTCACATCAAGGTTCTCTCCGTCATTTCCTTTTACGGAATATACATGGTCGGTATTGTTCTTAGCGATTCGTGTGCGCTTGCGTTTTGTTCCAGCCGGATTTTGCGCAGCACCGAGCACTGCCTGTTGCTCAAGTATGGCATACACGAGTGTCTCTTGGCTGTCGCCTGACTTAAACTCAGCTCCTAATTCCTTGGCAATATCTACCAATTCGGAGATATCCTTCGATAGTAAATCGTCTTTGTAGTACATAAAAATTGTTATGAAATTGTATTTGAATAAAGGGGTTTAACGGGTGTAAACCGCCTGTGTGTCTTGAAAATCGAATGCAAAAGTAGTAAAAATAATCGATAATCAGCAACGATTGCTGTATATTTTAAGATTTTTAACGTTTATGTGGGCGTTTTATTCCTGTCCCGAAGACGTTTCTTTCAGTTCGTTGTTGATTTGTTCGATATAATTGAGAATCTCCTCTCTGCCGATTTTCTTTTCCGCGCTACTAATATAATAAGGTGGAAGTTCTTCCCATCTATCCTTGAGAGAGTTCATGTAGGCATCGACGTTGGCTTTTGCCTTTCCTCCCGTCAGTTTGTCGGCTTTTGTGAAAATGATGGTGAAGGGAATGCTGCTTTCTCCCAGCCAGTCGATGAATTCTCTATCTACTTTCTGCGGTTCATGGCGTATGTCGATGAGCACGAACAGGTTGACGAGCTGTCGTCTTTGCAGGACGTAGGTGCGAATCATCTGGTCGAGTTTCTTCACGACCGTCTTTGAATGCTTCGCAAAACCGTATCCAGGCAGGTCAACGATATACCACTCATTGTTGATGATGAAGTGGTTGATGAGGAGCGTCTTCCCCGGTGTTGCCGAAGTCTTGGCGAGTCCCTTGCGGTTGCAAAGCATATTGATGAGACTTGATTTCCCGACGTTTGAGCGTCCGATGAACGCATATTCAGGTTTGTTGTCGTTCGGACACATCTGTACGGTCGGGCTACTGAGTGTGAATTCTGCTTTCTTGATGTCCATGATGGTTGTTTTGATAAGATTTGCGAGTTTGCAAACAGGCTGACGGTAGGTCGTCAGTCCTTGTGGTTTGATACGCCCTTTCCCTTCTTGAGTCGTAAGGCACTGCAAAAATAGGAAAAAAAATGCAAGTGCGAATAAAATTTTGTGCGAAAGTGCTGACTTTATCTATTTTTTTTTACCTTTGCATAGACATAAACCATCATATAGATGGTTGCCTTAGTGAGAGAATCAACAGAAAAAGAAAATAGATATGAATTTGAAAGTACGTTTATCAGTGATGAATTTCCTGGAGTTTGCTGTCTGGGGAGCTTATCTTACGTGTATGGGTAATTATCTTGGCAGTGCCGGTTTGGGTGCCGAGATTTCTTGGTTTTATGCCATTCAGGGTATCGTTTCTATCTTTATGCCTACGCTGATGGGTATCGTTGCCGACAAGTATGTGCGTCCGGAGCGGCTGCTTGGTATTTGCCACCTGATAGCCGGTTTGGCTATGCTGGGCTGCTGGTATATGGGGCTCTCTGCAGGCTTTGGCAATGAACTGCCCTCGAAGGGTGCTTTTATTGCAATGTACACGTTGAGCGTCGCTTTCTATATGCCGACTTTGGCACTTTCCAACACGACAGCTTTCACGATTTTGAAGAATAATGGTTTGGATACAGTGAAAGACTTTCCGCCGATTCGTGTCTTTGGAACGATAGGTTTCATTGCGACGATGTGGTTTGTGAACTGTGCTGTGTGGGACGGAAGTTCCTTCTTCTTCACGTTGTCCGAGAGCACCTACAAGTTCCAATACACCTATATGCAGTTCTTTGTGTCTGGTGCTTTGAGCTTGTTACTCTTCCTGTATTGCTATACGTTGCCAGCCTGTCATCTGGAGAAGAAACCTGCGGCTTCGTTGGTGGAGACACTGGGCTTGGATGCGTTCAAACTCTTTAAGGAAAAGCGCATGGCTTTGTTCTTTATATTCTCTGCAATGTTAGGTATGTCGTTGCAGGTTACAAATGGTTTTGCAGGTCCATTTATCACAAGTTTCAAAGGCAGCGCGGATGCAGCTATAGCAGATTCGTTCGCAGCAAACAATGCCACGCTCTTAACATCCATATCGCAGGTGAGTGAAGCCTTGTGTATTCTGATGATTCCTTTCTTCTTAAAACGATTCGGCATCAAGGTGGTCATGTTGATTTCAATGTTTGCATGGGTTTTCCGCTTCGGTTTCTTCGGAGTGGGCAATCCCGCTATGCCGGGCGTGATATTCTTTATCCTTTCCTGCATCGTCTATGGTGTGGCATTCGATTTCTTCAATGTGTCGGGTGCGATGTTCGTCGATAAAGAGTGCGACCCTTCCGTGAAAGCATCGGCTCAGGGACTGTTCATGCTGATGACCAATGGTCTTGGCGCGACGATTGGCACGCTTGCTGCCGGTCAGATTGTGAATCATTTCTGTCAATGGAACGAGCAGGGCTATCTGCTTGGCGACTGGCGTTCGTGCTGGTTCATCTTTGCCGGCTTTGCATTGGCGGTCGGTATAGCATTTGCCATCTTGTTCCATCCGGAAAAGAAAAAGGGATAGGGGCGTGTCCCGTGATGGAAATGTCCCTCAATAACCAATAATGAATTGAATAACGATGAGTTTGACGTTGTTGCGCTTCAAAGGGTTCTCGGAAATATACGGGAATGACGGTTTAGGACTACTCGTCCTGACAACCGAGGATGAGACGCGTCAGCTCTCTGTGGTCTGTGACCGTTGGACGCTCCGCCAGTTCACCCTTCGCCAGCGTCTTGGAGGGAAAGGGGAGGTCCTGTTGCCGGAAGTGTTGTGGACAGCCATTTCCCGATACACAGACTTGTCGTTTGAAATACGCATTACCGGGTTGCGTGATGGCGAATGGGTGACATATCTGTATAATATGGCTTTACAGCAGGCTTTGCGCTTGCGAGCGAGCGATGCCGTGCTGTTGTCAGAGATAGCGGGCATACCTTTATATATAGACACCGCATTGATGTTGCGCCAGAGTGTTCCGTATGACGGAAATGCTCAGCAGGTGGCGATACCCATCACTCTGATTACCTCGGATATGCTGAAACGTGCATTGGAACGTGCCATTGAAGAAGAGAATTATGAACAAGCATCTCAGTTGCGTGATGAGTTGAAGCGTCGGGAGGAAAGTTGAGAGACAGAGATGAAAGAAGAGCGATATTTCTATGTTCCGAATGCAGCTGCCTCTGATGTGTTGCCGCCAGAGGAGGCAGCACATGCTGTTCGCGTCCTGCGTTTGAGTGCTGGCGATGAAGTCTGTCTGATGGATGGTTGCGGCAGTTTTTATAGGGCGCTCATCAGTCAGGCGGACAAGCACGGCTGCAAGTACGAAATCAAGGAACGGGCTGAACAAGTGCGTTGCTGGAGCGGACATCTGCATCTGGCTATCGCTCCGACAAAGATGAATGAGCGGATGGAATGGCTGGCAGAGAAAGCAACGGAGATAGGTTTTGACGAGCTGTCGTTCTTAGATTGCCGGTTCTCAGAGCGGAAAGTGATGAAGACCGAGCGCATTGAACGGATTGTCGTGTCGGCAATGAAACAGAGCCGGAAGGCATGGAAGCCGCAAGTCAATGCCATGTGCAAGTTCGATGAGTTTGTGCGACAGCCGCGGACAGGCAGGAAATATATAGCTCATTGCTATGAGGAGATTGAACGGAAATACCTGTATGAGGAGTTGCAACGGAGAGGCGAGGCGGATGATGACATCATCGTTCTGGTTGGTCCGGAAGGCGATTTCTCGATAGACGAGGTTCGTTTGGCAATGGATAATGGCTACGTGCCTGTTACTCTGGGCAGCAGTCGGCTGCGTACGGAGACGGCAGGACTGTCAGCAGTGATGATGATGCAATTAGTCAACTCAAAGGAAGAAATGAGAGGGGAGAAATGAGACGTTACATTATTTGGATATTGTTTTCCGTTCTGCTTGCATCATGTGCAAGTGATGACTATGTGGATGTGATACCGGGAGAGAGTATCGCATTGTTGTCAATAGATTGCCAACAAGGGGAAAGTACCAGTAGCGGGACAAATGTGCTGCAAGCGCTTCTCGGTGTGGAAGGGCTGGAAGATGCGGGCTTGGACTTCTCAAGTAAAGTATATCTGTTTGAAACGGCAGACGGCACTTTCGGTCTGTGTGCAAAAGTTGATAGCAAAAAAGCGTTGACCCGCTTACTGGAGCAGCATTTCGTGGCATCACGCCGTTGTCAGCAGCTCACGGAGCGCAAAGGCTATCAGTTCACGGTTCTTGACGACAGTTGGCTGATAGGTTTCTCTTCCGACGCCTTGTTGGTGATGGGACCGACAATCAAGGGCAGTTCCGAGCAGGCGCAGTTGCAACAGCGCATGGCGAAATATCTGGATGCTGATGAGGAAACGGGCATTCGCAGTACGGGAGTCTTTGAGCGTTTAGGAAAAGATGCTCCCGTCTGTATGGTCGTTCAGATGGATGCGCTGCCCGAGGCTGCAGCTCTGCCGCTGATGATTGGTGCTCCGAAAGAGGCTGACGCTTCACAGGTGTGGTTGTCTGCTGCGGTGACCAATGCGGACGGATGTCTGGAGATTGCCGGTGATGTTTTTTCTTTTAATACCAAGATTGACGAGGCTCTGAAAAAATCATTCCAGTCGTTCCGTCCAGTGTCGGAAAAGTATGTTGGAAAAATGTGGAAGGGAGCATTGTTGGGCTTGTTCTTGAATGGTGATGGGAAAACGCTGTTGCCGATGTTGCAGGCAAACAAAGGGCTGCAGGCATTGTTGGCGGGCATGAACACTGCCATTGACATGGACAACATACTTCGTAGTGTTGATGGTGATATTGCCGCCATCATCTCTGGCTATGAAAACGATAAGCCGGTCGTGGGACTGCTGGCACAACTTGCCCACACTGACTGGCTGAAGGATGTGGATTATTGGAAGCGTTCTTGTCCTGCAGGAACGGCTATTCGTGATAAAGGTCCCCAGGCTTTCTGCCTGGATTTGAACGTCAGCGCCCCAGGAACGGATATTTTCCCCTTCGGCGTGGCTGACGGTCTTCAGTTCTATGGCGGTCGTTTCCATCATGATGGCGGTCATCCTGAGGGCATTCCTGTGGTGAAAGAGGCTCTTCCTTCACAGATTCAATCGAAGATAGAAGGAAAGAAAATGGCATTGGTGCTCACGATGGCAGCGTTGAAGTCTCGCATCGGAGCAGAAACTTTTAAGATGATAGAATCGGTCGTGACGCCTTTGTTCGGCGACGTAATGACCATTATATACACAATGAAATGAAAACAATCGTATTCAGAAACGTTATTCCTCAGGTATTTTCCTTGCGTGCAGACTTGGTCTCTGAAGTCTGGAAGGCAGAGGTGACGTTTGAAAAGGAGAAAACATATCTTATCGAAGCGGAGAGCGGTAAGGGGAAAAGCACATTCTGTAGTTATGTCACCGGCTATCGCGATGATTATAGTGGCAGCATCTTGTTCGACTCGACAGATACCCGTTCGCTGAAAGTGAAAGACTGGGTGGCAGTGCGTAAGAAGCACGTCAGCCAGTTGTTCCAGGAGCTGCGCCTGTTTCCGGAGTTGAGTGCTTATGAGAATGTGGAAATCAAGAACAAACTGACGGGATTCAAGTCGAAGAACGAAATCAGGGCATGGTTTGAACGGCTTGGGATTGCTGAGAAATGGGATGCTAAGATTGGTCGGATGTCGTTTGGTCAGCAGCAGCGGGTAGCACTAATCAGGGCATTGGTTCAGCCGTTCGACTTCCTTCTTGCCGACGAACCGATCAGCCATCTGGATGATGCAAACGCACACGTGATGGGGGAGATTCTGATGGAAGAGGTGCAGGCACAGGGTGCCGGACTTATCATCACGAGTATTGGTAAGCACATGGACTTGACTTACGACCACATTATTCAATTATAAAACGTCGGCAGATATGTCTCTTGTCTGGAAACTTCTTCGTCAGCACATCAGCATCCCGCAGTTTGCCGGCTTTTTCTTTGCCAATCTGTTTGGCATGTTGATCGTTCTTTTGGGCATACAGTTTTACTATGACGTGAAACCGGTGTTCACTTCAGGCGACTCGTTCATGAAGCCCGATTATCTGATTGTGAGCAAGAAAATCGGTGCGGGGACGACTCTTTCCGGTCGCACCAATGCGTTCAACGGTTCGGATATTGACGACTTCCGTCAGCAGGATTTTGTGAAAAACATCGGCGTGTTCACAGCCACCGAGTATCGTGTCGGTGCGTCAATGGGCGTGAATGGGCAGCGGATACTCAACACGGAACTCTATTTCGAGAGTGTTCCTGATGAGTTCGTGGATGTTTCTCTGAAAGAGTGGAAGTATGAAGCGGGCAGCCGTGAGGTGCCCATTATCCTTCCGCGTATATATATAAATATGTATAATTTCGGATTCGCCCAGAGTCGTTCGTTGCCGAAAATCAGCGATGGGCTGATGGGGATGATCGACTTCGACATTGATATTCACGGCAGCGGTGTCAATGATTTGTTCAAAGGTCGTGTCATCGGCTTTTCGAGTCGCCTGAACACGATACTCGTCCCGCAGTCGTTCATGGATTGGAGCAATGCCCGTTATGCGCCCCAATCCACGTCGCAGCCTACGCGGCTGATAGTGGAAGTGGGCAATCCGGCAGATGAGCGTATCGCACAATATATTGACCGTAAGAACTATGAGGTGGAAACGGATAAGCTGGATGCGGAGAAGACCACCTATTTCTTGAAGATGACCGCTCTCCTCGTGATGGGCATCGGACTGGTCATTGCTGCCCTCAGCTTCTATATTCTCATGCTGAGCATCTATTTGCTGGTGCAGAAGAATGCAGGCAAGCTGGAGAACCTGTTGCTGATTGGCTATAGTCCTTCTCAGGTGGCGCTGCCGTATCAGTTGCTGACAATCCTGTTGAACGTGGTGGTGCTCGTCATCGCATTCGTGCTGTTGCTGCTGATTCGCAATTATTATTACACTGTTCTTGAGATACTTTTCCCGCAGATAGAAGGCTCTCTGCTGCCATCCGTCGTGACGGGAATCTTGATATTCATCCTGGTATCGTTGCTCAATATATGGGCAATTCGGCGCAAAATCGTTCAGATATGGAGGCGGAAAGGATAAACCTACAAAAAAGCGGTTATAGTTTGCATATCCGTTAGATTATTCTTACCTTTGCAGTGCTGATAAAAACACATCCCTTCTCGTCTGTTGGGAATGGCAACGGGAAGGAGAAAGAGCAGACAAAACAACGATAAATTATAACAATTAAAAACTTTATTTCATTATGCAGAAAAGATTATCCCTTCTCATGGCATTGATGTTCATGGTGGTTGCAGCCTTTGCGCAGGTGACCACGTCAGGCATCAGTGGCAAGGTGACTTCCGCAGGTGAGGAAGTCATTGGTGCAACGGTGACAGCCAAGCACCTTCCTTCGGGAACAGTCTATCGTGCAGTGACCAATATTGACGGTCGCTATACGATACAGGGTATGCGTGTGGGCGGTCCTTACACGGTGGAAATCACTTACGTCGGTCACCAGCCGCAGGTGTTCAGCGATGTGAACCTGCTCTTGGGTGAGACGCAGAACCTCTCGTGCAGCCTTGAGGAAGATGCTACTGTGCTCGAAGAACTCGTTGTCACGGGTAAGAGCGGACTCAATGCCACCAAGACCGGTGCGGCAATGAGTATCAACTCGCAGCAGATCAACGACATGCCGTCCATCACACACGGTATTGCCGACGTGGCACGTCTCAATCCTCAGTTGACCGTGACCAACAGCGGTGTGATGTCGTTTGCCGGTGTGAACAACCGTTACAACTCGTTCCAGATTGACGGTGCGATGAACAACGACGTGTTCGGTCTGGCTTCTGGCGGAAGCAATGGCGGTCAGGCAGGTACGCAGCCCGTTTCGATGGAAACGATTGAGCAGATTCAGGTGAATGTCGCTCCGTTCGACGTTCGCCAGAGCGGATTCACCGGCGGTGCCATCAACGCCATCACGAAGAGCGGTACGAACCAGTTCCACGGCTCACTCTACGGCTATGGCTACAACAAAGACCTGATTGGAAAAAAATATAAGATGAGAACCGGTGAGTACAGCCAGGCTTACGACGACCAGACGGAGTATCAGTATGGTGTGACGCTCGGTGGTCCGATCATCAAGGACAAACTCTTTTTCTTTGCCAACTTTGAGCAGGCAAACAAGGAATATCCCAACCTCTTCGGTTACGGAACAGAAGGCTCGCAGCTCACTACTCGTGCCATGGACCAGTATTACGTGCAGCAATATGGCGCACAGGGCTATCAGAGCATCGGCGATACGAACGTGGATGATGTTCTTGAGAAAGTGAAGGAGTTGGCAGCCAAGCAAGGCTACAACTACGACGGAGCATTCAGCAACCCCGACATTTATACGAAGAGTACGAAGGTGGGTGTGAAGCTCGACTGGAACATCAACGACTTCAATAAGTTCAGCATACGCTGGAGCTTGGTCAATGCGAAGCAACTGAACAACACCAGCGGTTCGACATCACTGAACGACAACAACTACAGCTATCCGTTCAAGAGCGTGACCAACTCGTTCACAGCTGAGTTGCAGAGCCGCATCTCTCCTGTGCTCAGCAATGAGTTGCGCGGTAGTTATGTGCGTGTTCGCGACAAGCGTGATGTGGGAACGGCATTCCCGATGATCAACATCCGCAACGTGGGCAGTGCGCAGCTGAAAGACCCGAGCGATGCTTCGGGACAGACCTATCTGGTGAACCGCCGTGGCGGTACGCTGAACATCGGTAACGAGCGTTCATCAATGGCAAACAACCTCGACCAGGACATCTATACACTGGAAGACAACTTCACATGGTTCAAGGGCGACCACACACTGACATTCGGAACACACAACGAGATTTATAAGTTCGCCAACCTCTATATCCAGGATGCACACGGAACTTACTATTTCAACGACCTCGACCATTTCCATAAGTACTATAATGACTACATGGCAGGAACACTCGATCCTACCTATGCTTACATTTACCAGTACCGCTATGGTCATGCGAACGTCGATGTGACGGGCGACCCGCATTGGAAGGCAGCGTTCAGTGCCGGACAGTTCGGTTTCTATGCACAGGACAAGTGGGATGCGTCGAACAACTTCCAGCTGACCTATGGTCTGCGCATGGACATCCCCGTGTTCTTCGATGCACCGGCAGAGAACGCACCGTTCAATGAATATGCGAAGGCTCGCGGATGGAATGTGAAGACCAACCACAAGCTGTCGAGCATGCCCCTCTGGAGCCCGCGCGTCGGTTTCCGTTGGGACATCAACAACGACCGCCGTTTCATCCTGCGCGGAGGTGCCGGTATCTTCACCGGTCGCATCCCGTTTGTGTGGATCAGCAATAACTATTCGAACACGGGAGTCCAGCTCTCTACCTATAACGTGATGAACCCGAAGGGCATCAATCTGATTCTCGACCCGAACGGACAGGATGCCAACGCGCAGCTGCTGAGAGCAACGGAAGGCAGCCAGATTATCAATGTATATGATGAAAAGTTCAGGTTTGCGCAGAACTTCCGCGCCAACCTCGGATTCGACTTCATGCTCGGAGGCATCAACTGGACGGCAGAAGCCATCTACTCGAAAACCCTCAACGACATCTACTATAAAGACCTGACCATCGAAGAGACAGGACAGACCTTCGGACAGACCTACGGCTACATGTGGGACAACCGACCGATGATGCAGTCAACCACCGGCGGAACGGACTTCTCGCATGTCTATGGACTCTACAACACGTCTAAGGGTTATACGGTGAACCTCTCGCTGAAAGCCGAGAAGCATTTCAACTTCGGACTCGACCTGATGGCATCCTACACGTGGACACGCTCAATGACCGTCAACAACGGTTCTTCGTCGGTGGCAGAGAGCAACTTCCGCTACAACTACACCTATCGCAACCCGAACGATCCCGAGCTCGGATTCAGTGCCTTCAACGTGCCTCACCGCGTACAGGCTTCGGCATTCTATCGCATCGGATACGGACACAACAAGGCATGGACCACGACCATCGGACTCATCTATCAGGGTAAGAGCGGAAGTCCTTACACGATATACTATTACGGCGACGTGAACGGCGACGGACAGAACGGAAACGACCTCTTCTTCATCCCGACCGACGAGCAGATCGACCAGATGCGCTTCGAGGCAACCACCTACAACCGTCAGCCGCTGACCGAAGATATGCAGCGACAGTTGCTCAAAGAGTGGATTGCAGGCGACTCCTATATGAAACACCATCGCGGTGAGTACTATAAGCGCTATGCCGACAACCTGCCGTTCGAACACCACTTCGACGTGCACCTCGCACAGAAGTTCTCATTCAAGGTGGGACGACAGATCAACTCTATCGAGCTCTCGTTCGACGTGCTCAACGTGGGCAACCTCCTCAATAAAGATTGGGGACACACCTACGGCGACGGCTTCGGTATCTACTACAGCCCGGTCAACTACCAGGGCGGCGGACTGTATCAGTTCACAGGTCAGTATGCCGTGCGCAACTATAGCGACTACTACAGCCGCTGGCGCGGACAGCTTGGTCTGAAATACACCTTCTAAGGACGTTAACAACAGGCGTGCGGATGTCCAGCAGCAATGGGCATCCGCATTTCTTTTTACATATTACAAACAACAATAACACACACAGAGTATGATTATCAATTACAAAGAGATGGAACAGCAGCGCATCACAGGCTTCAAAGGTGGAAACGGCGATGTGCTCACACAGAATTTCGTGGACGAGAACAACAAGATCATGATGAGTCGCCTGCAACCGGGAGCCAACAGCGGCTACCATAAGCACGAAGGCAATTCGGAAATTGTCTATATCATCAGCGGAACGGGACACTTCGATTACGACGGCGTGCGCGAGGATGTGCAGGCAGGCAGCGTGCACTATTGCCCCATGAACCATTCCCACGCCATGTACAACGACGGCGACGACGAGCTCGTCTATTTCGCCATCGTGCCGGAACACATGGCACAGCGCTGAATGATAATGGATAAGTGGGGTTAAAGAGCTTTTGTTCCCTTCCGCTTAGCAGGTGGGGATAGATTCCGTTGTAAACATGGTGATTTAAAATATAGTATCCATTTGGATTGTAGAGCTTTGCTTCCGCCAGGCGCTCCCCTCCCATTTCAGGGGAGGGGCAGGGGTGGGGTGAGTAAGGAAAACGGAATATGCAGTATTCAGCAAAAGTAAATGATAAAAAGCAAAAAGGACATCGGAAAGCACTGAGAAATAATGCAACTCCGGCAGAAGCTGTTTTATGGAAAGCCTTAAAGTCACGCGGAGCTGGCGGATATAAATTCCGCAGACAGCAAAGTATAGGCTCATACATATTGGATTTCTATTGTCCCGAACTACGTCTTTGTGTTGAGTTGGATGGCTTATCACATAGTCATAAATATGAATATGATGAGCGCCGGACAGAATTCCTTTGCCAGCAAGGAATACGTGTTGTTAGGTTTGACAATCAACAAATATGGACTAGTATTGAAGGTGTTGTTGCTGAAATTGTGCGAATAGGAGATGATATAAAGAAAGGTGGCTTGACACCTAATATCTAAATAGGGGGATAATAACGTGTAGTTATGGACCCCACCCCTTACCCCTCCCCTAAGATGGGAGGGGAGTTTAGATAGGTTTCGCTTCTTCGTTTTTGCTTCCGCTAGGCGCTCCCCATTCATTTAGGGAGGGGAGTTTAGATAGGTGTTGCTTCTTCGTTTTTGTTTCCGTTAGGCGCTCCCCATTCATTTAGGGAGGGGAGTTTAGATAGGTGTTGCTTCTTCGTTTTTGCTTCCGCTAGGCGCTCCCCATTCATTTAGGGAGGGGAGTTTAGATAGGTGTTGCTTCTTCGTTTTTGCTTCCGCCAGGCGCTCCCCATTCATTTAGGGATGGGAGTTTAGATAGGTGTTGCTTCTTCGTTTTTGCTTCCGTTAGGCGCTCCCCATTCATTTAGGGAGGGGAGTTTAGATAGGTGTTGCTTCTTCGTTTTTGTTTCCGCTAGGCGCTCCCCATTCATTTATGGAGGGGAGTTTAGATAGGTTTTGCTTCTTCGTTTTTGCTTCCGCTAGGCGCTCCCCTCCCATTTCAGGGGAGGGGCAGGGGTGGGGTGAGTACGTAAATCCTTCGTCTGCCGGATTTGCAAATCCAGCGGTAAATTGAATGTCGGGATTTGCCTGTGTCAACGTAGGGGCGGATCGGTGTATCCGCCCGCTTTCTGATAATGAGTGTCACTTCGTGACAGAATTGAAAATCGCCGTAGGCAAATCTCACAAATCTATTCAAATCTCACAAATCCTTACAAATAGATTTAAAGACTTTCTTCCGTTAGGCGCTCCCCTCCCATTTCAGGGGAGGGGCAGGGGTGGGTCATTCTCTCCGAATTTCCGCGCAGACGATGGCGGTGGCGGTGGCTACGTTCAGGCTTTCTGCCGTGCGTCGGTCGGCAGGATAGGGAGGGATGAGCAGGCGGTGGGTCAGCAGGGGGACAATCTCCGGTGATATGCCGCGCCCCTCGTTGCCCATGATGATGATGCCGCGGTTTTCTTTCCGCTGTGCATAGAGACTGTCGCCGTCGAGCAGCGTGCCATAGACGGGCATTCCTTCGGGGCGGTTGGCGATGAGTTCTCGCAGGTCAATATAATAAATGTACACGCGCGCGATGCTCCCCATTGTTGCCTGCACCACCTTCGGATTGTAGGCGTCGGCAGTGTCGGTGCTACAATAGATGTGCTTGATGCCAAACCAGTCGGCGATGCGGATGATGGTTCCCAGGTTGCCCGGGTCCTGAATGCCGTCGAGCGCCAGCACGAGTTCGTCCTCGTTCATGCGATGCACACCGTCGGTTGCCGTCTGTGGGATGGGGAAGAGTGCCAACACCTGTTGCGGATGTTGCACGAGGCTTGCCCGTCGCAGTTCCTCTTCCGTCACTTCAACCACTCGCTCGGCGTTCGCCCTGTTTGTCGCGAGCCATTCAGCCGTTGCCACGAGCAGCCGTGCCCGTTGCGCAGCCAGCAGGTCGCCCACCGTCTTCGGACCTTCGGCAATGAACAGTCCCTCCGCCTCGCGTTGCTTCTTCTGTTGGAAGCTGCGGATATATTTTATCAGATTCTTACTGAGCATGCTGCAAATTTAATTAAAAATCTTGAGAATGATACATTTGGAATAAAAAAATGGGATGGAGCCCCCCTGTATAAATATACGTTGCGGAATGGCTTTCCAAAAGTTCAACTTTCAGCTTGCAAAAGTTGAACTTTTAGGCGGTGAAAGTTGAACTTTTAGAACGCAAAAGTTGAACTTTTGGAAAGCATTACTTAATCTATTGATTATCAAAACCTTACGTGTTGTATATTTATTCATTTTGTTGCATGTTTATGCAAGGGAGGATACTCCTTTATTTTTTTCTTTCCTTTTCTTGTTCATCTGCGAAAAAATTCCTAATTTTGCATCGACTTATGACCGAAGGTCATTTAGAAGCCTGTGTGCTCATGTTCGGGTGCATTGATATTCAGGCTGATACAGCAACGACAATAAAAACAAATAAAAAAACAAAATAGATTATGAAAAAACATTTACGTTATCTTTTGACGCTACTGCTCGT
>Ga0256405_10007997_pt1 | contig 15451 bp, 11 predicted proteins | sample RumenRJG_02DNA_FD_189096 | JGI IMG/M metagenome (GOLD analysis project Ga0256405, IMG submission 189096) | Bovine rumen microbial communities from Lethbridge, Alberta, Canada - RJG_02 | ecosystem: Host-associated > Mammals > Digestive system > Stomach > Rumen | place: Canada: Alberta... | reverse complement strand
TTGGGACAGACCCAAGTCAGCGATGTTATTGAACATCTAAAAACAATTATCAAGGATTAAAAATCTTAAAATCTTTGCAAAAATAGGCTAATTAAGCCCCATCGATATGGTCTTTATAAGAATCGCTGTCGCTTTTGATGCGATTCTTTTTCTTTACCATGGAGGCATCAGAACCCTTGTTAGAGGTTCCAATAACTGCGGGTCCTTTATGACGATATGGTTTCTTTTTAGAATATGACATCAAACATATTGTAATTGAAAGACGAACCATTGACACTATTAACACTAAAACTAACCTTAAATAAGTTTTTATAACACGAAACTCTGTTTTTTGACACTAAAGCCGAAATAACACTAAAAAATCACACCATTAAACAGTTTGGATACTAAATGTTGAAGCTGATTATGGACACAAAATGTGACACTAAATGTGACACTAAAACATAAAAAAGTGACACTAAATCCAAAAAATGTGACACTAAACGCTTAAATAAATAATGCTAGAACCATTGATGATCTTTGATTAGAGTTGCCGTTTGCTCCTCAAACTTAGGTTTATAAGTCTAACTCATCCTCGGAAATGCTATCACGACCGCTATTTATTGCATTTTAAATGCAAGTGCATTGTGTTTTATCTATAATAAGCAGTATGAAAGCAATTGATCTCATCACTGCCAAAAGCAAAGTCGACTTCGTCTACAGCGATAATACCCTAGATGAAGTACTCACCCGCTTCTCCAAGAAGCGTTATTCCATGGTTCCTGTATTAGAAAGAGGATCTGGTAGATATATCTATTCGATCTCCTCTTTTGATGTCTTGATGCACTTGCTTAAGAATAAAGATATCGAAGCAGCAAAGAAAGAACCACTTTCTAGTGTCTCTATCGACCGCCTTATTGTTGCCTGCACCAAAGATGGCGACATTGAGGAAATCGTGGATTTAGCTAGAAACCAGAACTATGTCCCAATTGTCGATAGCAAGGGGCAATTCCTAGGCATCGTGACCCGTGCCTCATTATTAGATTATCTTGCGGGTCTTACATTAGATAACGAAGGAGAATAACTATGCCAGACTGCAATCATGATTGTTCCAGTTGTTCTTTAGAATGCTCTTCTAGAGAAACACCAGATTTACATTTCAAAGCCAATGAACTTAGCAACGTCAAGAAAGTCATCGCCGTTGTCTCTGGTAAAGGCGGCGTTGGCAAAACTCTTACCACCGCTTTGCTTGCCATCAATGCCCGTCGCGATGGCAAAAAGGTAGCGATCATTGACGCCGATGTTACTGGCCCATCGATCCCAAAGGCATTTGGTTTGCATGAGATGGCAAAAGGCACCGAGACCACCATCTTCCCCGTGCGCACCAAAACCGGCATCGAGGCGATGTCATTAAACTTGCTCATGGAAGATCCAACTGCTCCCGTAGTTTGGAGAGGACCCGTCATTGCCGGACTTATCAAACAATTCTGGACCGATGTTGGATATGGGGATATTGATGAACTCTATATCGATATGCCACCCGGAACTGGAGACGTCCCGTTGACTATCTTCCAGTCCTATCCAGTCGATGGCATCATCATCGTAACCTCGCCTCAAGACTTAGTAGACCTCATTGTCTCTAAAGCCGTCAACATGGCCAATATGATGAATATTCCAGTCCTTGGCATCGTCGAGAATATGTCGAGCTATGTCTGCCCATGCTGTGGAAAGACACTCCACCCATTCGGTCAGCCATCCCTAGCGGTCGCGAAGAAATATGGCATTGAATTAACCGATTCCTTGCCAATCGATAGTAAGTTAGCAACGCTTGTTGATAACGGAGAGATTGAAGACTATGAAGGCGATTATCTCCGCAAGATAACGGATGCCATTCATAACCTATAATTCTTAAAATCCCTGCAAAACCTATTTAAATGAAGATGATTCTAACTGGATCATCTTCTTTTTTTGTAACAAAAAGACCGTCGCGAGGACGGTCAAGGTAACAACTGATAAAGAGTGAGATTATTCCTCGGTTTGTCCGCTGGGCTCTCCTTCCGCTGGCATCAATGTCGTGAAGTCAACATAGTTTTCAGCGTCTGCTGGAGCGGCAATCTCAAGGTCACGGTTGAAGTTGAGTTCAAAATTCAGTTTGACGTCGCCAGCCTTATTGAAGGTCTTGACTGGCTCCGCGCCTTCTTCTTGAGCAGCCACGGTTGGAGTAGCGATTCCAGTTTCAAGATCAACAGATAATTTCTTGAGGCCATTCTCATCGAAGGTAACGGCAATCTCATTGGTCTCGACTAAGCCAGGGAGAGCGCCCTTCACATCATCAAGAGGAATGGTCGCATTCTCCCCGACGATAAGCTGAGCCAAATTGGCGATGTTGTTGTAGCTGGTCTTGACGGCAAGGCGATATTCGCCATTGCTTTCATTGACTTCTAAGCCAAATAATGTCGCGGCTAAATCAAGATATTCGGTGAGATCGGTTTCGGCAAGGCCGTCCTTCACGGTTTTGACGACTTCATTTGCATAGTCGAAGCTAACCGCTTTGATATCATCATAGGACGAACCAGCAACGGCAGCGATATCTTCGAGGCTGCCTCTGATCTGACGATGATCGCCAATCAAGGTTTTGGCCATATCAATGTAAGAAGATACCTCACTCATATCCTGACCGAACATGGAAACGAGGGCCAAGGTGTTCTTGATGTCATCGAAATTCACCTTGGTGGCGTCCACATAGGCGGTTTCATTGACGTAGCAGGCTTCTAAGCCAAAATTGCTTAATAGGGCCTGTGTGGTGCTGGCCATAGTAAGGTTGAATTTCTCAATGCCTAAGCCAAGCTTAGCGGCGCAATCAGCCGCTTTGACGGTATCGCCTTCTTTTGGCATCTTGACACCGGCTTTGAATTCGAGATTCTTAAGCTCGACTTCTAAACGGGTTTTGGTCTCAGACTGCATGCCCATCAATGCAGCCACATCGTCGATACCAACCTTAAGGTTGATTTTGGCATCTAAACCAAGGGATCTGCCTTCGACGGTATTGTTGACCGCTTTCTTGAAGGATTCATCCACGCGGACATTGACTGGACGGGAATCTCTTGCTGGTTCGGAGGATTGACCAGGATTGTTGGTATTGCATCCAACCAATGCAAACGATGTGGCGAGCAATAGTCCTAATTTCTTTTTCATAGTGTAACTCCTTTTGATAATGCATAAGTAGTCATTACTTATGTCACCTTTATTATAGTAAGGGGTGCTGAAATTGCAATCTTGTAAGAACATTCATTAAAACAAATAAGAGCATCGCACTCAAACAGCTTCAATACTCTATTTTAGTATATTCATATACTAATATTAGATTTCAACATTTTGTATATCGTGTGGATGGCTATTTAAGAATCTACCCTAACGCCACATCCATCACCATCATCAATACAAAGCCAAATAAGAAGGCCCATACCCCATGATGACGGGTAGAACTCGCTTTCATCTCAGGAATCATATCCTCAGCGATAACATAAAGCATGCATCCAGCAGCAAAAGATAAGGCATAAGGCATCAATACCTGTAGCTGCATGGCTAAGAATAAGCCAAGCACCGCTGCGACAGGTTCTACTGCGCCAGATAAGACACCGAATAAGAAGGATTTGCCAGTCTTGCCGGTTTCCGCTTTCACGCATAAAGATACGATTGCTCCTTCTGGGATGTTCTGTAGCGCAATGCCAATTGCAAGCATCATCGCTCCTGCTAACGCAACTTCAGGGTTGCTGTTCCAATTGCCTAAGGCAACCCCAAAGGCAATACCTACCGATAAGCCTTCTGGGATATTATGGATCGTGACCGCTAGAAACATCTTCGTGTTCTTAGAGATGCGGTTTGTAGGCAACCCTTCTTCTTGCATGCTCGCATGGATATGAGGCACGAATTTATCAATGCCCCAGATAAATGCTGCACCAAGCAAGACCGATCCTCCAACAATGACCCATAATGGGATAACGGAGGAACTATTATCATTTAAGGCTGGCACGATCAAAGAGAAGATCGATGCTGCAAGCATCACGCCTGCGGCAAAGCCAGTTAATATGGAATTGATGGTACTAGAGAAGCTCTTCCCCTTCATGAAGAAGACCAACGCTGATCCTAGGCTTGTGCCTATGAAGATTATCAAGATACCAATGATTGCAGCTACAATCGGATTCATAACGTTTACCTCCTTCCAAGGCAGGCTATTATAGCCTCGAATCTATAATTGTTAAGTAATATTAACTAATAAGAATAGGTATAATTACCTAAAGTTTGCTTAAAGATTGCGCTTTTTGGTTTCAAAGACGATAAAAAGGTGGATAATTCCAGTATGAAACAGATTACAAAACTATTAACCCTAAGCGCGACGATGCTACTTGCTTCTTGCTCTAGCGCGAGCATCATCGATGTCACCTCGACTGCTACGCCTTCTAGCCAGGAGAACTCAACCTCTGCTGCAACAAGCGCGGAGCAACATGTGGATTACAGCACTTTAAAGAAGACTTTCGGGGCGTTCTCGATCACCAAGGAAGATGCGAATGCCGATTATACCTATGACGAAGAAACACATACCTATATCCTAAAGGTCACAAGCGCTGCCAAAGCGGAATTCACCTTAAGAGGCTATTTCGATGGCAAATTATCCATCGAAAACCCAAATGGCATCGAAGAAGGCCTATATAAAGGCGTCGCCCTCAATTTGGATAATGCCTGCTTGGTCAATCATGACTATAACGTTGCTGGGTCCATCATCGATTACACGCTTATCTCAAAAAACGTGCAGATCAAATCCAAGAAAGGCACGAACAATAAGATCATCGGGAGCGCGGCCGTTGCTCCAATCTATTCGAATAACAACATCGAATTCTCTGGCTCTGGTTATCTAGATATCCATAGCTATGGCAAAGATGCCCACGCTGTCAAATGCGATGGTGATATCTCAATCTATGGCTCCCATATACTCAATGTCACTTATGCTGATCATGATGCCTTCCATGGCAAGCATCTTTATTTCTCTAACGAAGGATTAACCCCATATACTGGCAGGGTTGATGTCAAACAAGCCGTATCCCAAGCCTTTGATTTTGAAACCAATAAGGGCAAGGGAAGTATCGATATAGAAGGCGGCAATATCGTTGTCAGCAACTGCGAATCCGTCTTCAAGACCGATGCAACCTTAAAGATCTTCGCTGGTGCAACTGTCGCTGCTACTGGGCTTAGCAAAGAGCCGGTTGTCAAAGGCGATAATTCTAGTGGCATCACCTATACCTGCGAAGGTAGCTTCACTGTTGACGGCCTCCCTTATACCTACGCCGAATAAGTCATAACTAAAAGACCTTCTAGATATCCAACTAGGAGGTTTTTTTGGTGCAAAAATCGTAAAAAGTCTGCAAAAATAGTGTTTTTTATGTTTTAAGCGCGGAAATCATTGTCCCCTGGGTCACGAAGTTTCTCACCTAAATAGGTGATGATTGCAACCTGAAGTTTCATGCCAGTCTCGCTGATTTCATAATAATCTTTGCCTTTATTGAAGATGCCTAGGCCACAACATTCATCCATGAAGATTTTGATATCGCTAGGCTTCGTGGATGGATCAATCAAACTAGAGATGCGTTCTTCTGGGGTGATCTCTTGGAATAAGGCGATGATATCAAAGATATTCGCACGAGCTGGCAATTCATCCATACACATGAAATAGTAACCTAGATAGTTCTTATAGGTATCACTGAGGTTAAAACTATCTAAGAGTTTCTCGCTGCCAAATAAGGCAAGATTGACTAATCCTGGCTCGAATCCATTTTGCATGCGGATAAAGTATAAATAAGTATCAAATAACGTCCGCTCATGCTGCCCTTCTAAGATGCTGATTGGCGTCACGAATTCATATCCCTTATAGCATCCATACATCAAACTGCTTGCAACATTTATATTGATATGACTTAGCCTAGAAGCAAGCTCATAAGCCTCCTCTAGATTGCCTTTGCAAGCTTCGATATAAGCATCATCGAAATCTAGGACCCTTAAATCCAATTGCTTCCTTAAAGCGATATTTTTCTCATAATCATGTTGCAATAAATAAGCAGCGCTTAATATCGGCAATAAGCAGTTCCTACCGATTGGTAGTTCAAAGAGGATATCTTTGATCGCTTCAATATCCCAAACGACATCTTGGTATTTGCCAAGCCTAAGATTAGCCACATCAATATAGAAACGATGGTATAGGTAATAATAGCCTTTATCACTGCTAAGGAAATTCGCATCGATCAGATCATTATCTTGGATATGATTCCGCTTGAGATAATTATCTAAGGCGGCTTCTAATCGCTCTAGCGATAATTCAAGATCATCGAGCAGAAAGATTTGTTCTAATGTCGCTGGAAAGTACCAGGGGTTCTTTTTAACGAATGATGCAATGTTCTTAGGCAAATTATCCTCATCGCTTCCTGCGACTACTTGATGATATTGATAATAGGCTTCATAACGCTTCTTAGGGTCATCTAAGAAGGCGATATTGTCATCAATGTTATCGAATAAGGCGACATCTGCTCCGGTGGATAGGTCCATGTGATCGATGATATAAAGACAATCTAGGAATTCATCGTGATGTTCATTGATTTGAATCACTTCAAGTGAACGGTATCGATCTATTTTGAAGCCATGGTTCCACTGCAAGCAGTCGAATGTCTCTAGCCCTTCCATAACAGCGTATTTCGGTTTGACCTTGCCACCTTTTAGCATCTTGGTATATAAGCGATATTCTTCTTCGAATATCCCTGCCCCTGCCCCATCATAGATATAGCAATATCGGTTGCCACGGTGACGCTTGATGGCATCGCATCCTCCAACGAATACATACTTGCTCGCGCCATAGAGGATATGGACCGTTTTGAGTTGTTCTTGGGTGAACTGATTAAGTCGCACTGCAGTTGCATCTTTTAATTGATACAAACCTAATGAAGGATCCGCATAGCCTTCTCCTTCAATGATGATTGCGGGTTCAAACTTATGATGGCAACCAAAGATATAGCAGACGAAGTTCGCAAAAGAATGAAGTGTAGCGAGTCCACTGACTTCAAAGCGGCGGAAGAACACATTACGTGCCTTCATCTCTATCATCGTAAAGGAATAATAGCTTACCATGGGACTATCTTATCACACCTACAAATTGAAATGTGATTTGGATATCATAGCATCCTATATATTTATATACAGGGTAAGAAAAGAAGCACCCGAAGATGCTTCTTATTGATGTATACGTATGTAATTATTGCTCTTTGCGGCGACGGAGGAAGAAGAATCCAGCGGTAGCAACAAGCGCAGTAGCAGATGCAATCAAGACAATCGCCATCGAAGCTTGACCATCGGTGCTATTCAAAGTAGCAAGCGAACTATATGAGCCTCTTGGAGTTAGGTTCCATCCTGTAAAATTGGTAAGTTCCCAGGCAGTGCCATGATTTTCATAGATGTAGACATATAACGCATCAAAGTCACCGAAACTATCATTATTATGCCTTGTACTACCATTTGCATTACAGATTATACCTTGAAGTTCAGTCGCATTAGTATATTCGGTGTTGAAATTAGACCAAATAGTCGAGATTGCAGCACCATCAGAATTAAGACCTTGACTATCACATTTCGCGCTGATGGAAGTCACAAATCTGTCTGCGAAATCATGCGCCGCAACCTCGTTTAAATAATTATAAGAGAGGTTCGTGGCCAATACATTTGCAGCACTCTCCGCACTCAGCACAAGTTCGATATTGTTGAGAACGACATAATCGTAACTAATATGTTCTGCATAGTTGTTCTCGGACATTGCAACCACTGTAAAGTGGTATTTATTGGCATAGACATTCTCAAGCGCTGTTAAATCAACACGGAATTCAGTTCCACCGGCCTGAGGAACAAACTTGGTATTGACCATGGTGTTGGACCAGCCGTTCATACTACCCGCCAAATAGAATGCTACGCCTTCTGGAACGGCATTAGCAAAAGAAATGGAAAGATAAGATCCTTCTGGAAGTTCCTGCAAAGAGAGATCACAATCAAGATTTTGACCCATAGTATATGCAGTTGTTCCATAAACGAAATCGATAGATTGATCGTCTTTTGTGATTTCAAGCGTGTATTGTGGATTGGATTCATTGAAGGTGTAATCTGCAACAATTTTGTATTTTTGGCTAAAAACATAAGAATGCTCAAGCGAATAAGTAAACACTGTTCTTGTTTCATTCGGAGTCATTCTTGCATTTTCCATAGCCCAGTTATTAAATGTCCCGGGAAGATAGATATCTGCATATTCAGGAACAGGATTGTTGAATGATACAGTTAAAGTTGTTTGTCCCATTCTTCTAACGCAAGATAGTCCATAACTTGGTTCGTCATAAGATCCAAGACTCTTTGCGACAAAGAATGTGTAATCGCCAGTTACAGTAGGAATGTACAAATTGCCATCGCCGCCAATATTGGCACCAGTTGGATATGTATCAAGCAAATAATCCAGACCATATTCTCCGTGTTGTGCATGAGTTCCATACATATAGAATCCAGACCAATCGCCGATAGTAAGATTGGTATATGTATAGGCATAGGCATCCGTAGGATTCGCGATTCCTTTGAAATAACAGGTTTTTACCTCGTCTGATAATTCATGGGCAACCCAATTGTCAGCTGCGCCTTTAACATAGTACGGGGCAGTTGTTCCAATCGCTGCTCGAGTTTCAATTGTCGAACCATTGTTATTCACTAAAACCGCTGCAACACCAGAACCGACACCCAACGCTAACCCGAGTGTTAATAAAACATTCTTCAGTTTCATATATAATCCTTCCCAGGGCGCTAAGAACACACGTATTTATTAACCCTGTTTTATGAATGACGCAGTGTCTTTTGCGTCTGTCTTCACGGATTATACAACCGCGCGTGTCACATATTTGAAAAGGCACATAAAGTGCAACTTGCACTAGTAGTTATAAAACACAGAGATCTATGCATGGCTTGCTCTTATACATTATGTTTGATTGTTCGAAACCCATAGAATAGCAAAAGTTCACAATTTGTATATCGTGTGTAAATCTAGATCCAAAAAAAACACCTATTTTAGCCTCAATATTGCTAATCGGTCAGATAATGATACCAATGCATAGTAATCATTGGAAAAAAGTTTCGATTTTATCTAGTATTTTTGTCCAAATATGGCAAACGTATGTCTTTAATCCAACATTAAAATTATTGCTATTAATATATTATAGAGATGTGCGTGCGCACGCGAAAATAGTTTGAAATCTACATATGCGCGGTTGTATAATCCACGAAGACGGACGCAGAAGACACTGCGTCACCCATAAAACGGAGTACGACTTAAACGTATGCAATTAAGTGGCTCTGGGGAAGGATTATCTATGAAACTGAAGAATGTTTTATTAACACTCGGGTTAGCAATGGGCGTTGGTGCTGCTTCTGGAGCTGTATGGGCAATGAATAATCATGAAAATGCTCTTGAATCAAAAGCGGATTCCGTAATTACTGGGTTTTATGTTGTAGGCGGGTTTAATAGTTGGACAGCAAATGATTCATCTAAGATGGATGTTGATGCAAATAATGGCATCCTTTACGCACTCACCGGAGTATCCATGAAAGTTGGAGACGAATTCAAAATTAAAGGCGAAAATGGCGGAGACGGAGCATGGATGGGATATAAAAACTTTTGTGACGGATCTAGCACGAGCGCAATCAAAAATTGCTTTGAAGGCACTGACGGCGACCAGTCTTATAACAAAAACACCAATATTAAAGTAAAAACTGATGGAACATATAATATTTATTTCTCTCCTACTGGATCATGGCCGATTATCATTACAACAGGTTCTGACACTATCTCCGCTATAACTTTTGATGAGCTAGGCGATGGAACTTGGACTACAAATGAGTTTTTCGCTGGTAGTTATACAGTCGAGAGAAATCCGGTTCGCGTGAGTAATAATGTGGATCAATATGGTTCATGGTATATTGGCGATACGAAATATAATGGTCAAGCGTTAACATCTAGTTGTGTTCTTACCGCTAAGGACTGGACCGATATGGAAGATGTCCGTTATATCTATGTGATAACTGGGCATGATGCAGATTGGTCCTCTCGTTACATTTATGGTTACGGCGGCGGAAATGGCTTCGGTAATTTCCCGGGAAAATTAGTTTCATCCATCTCGGCTGTTACAAACCATGCGAACTTTGGTGGCGGAAATGATAGTTACTGGAATGGTGGTATCTTTAAGGTTCCATATTTCGCCGAATACAAAATGTCAAAGATCATTTTCAGCAATGGATACAGCGGGGATAATAATCAGGCTGAACTTGATTTAGTCGAAGGTGCAGCGTATTTCTACAATGGTGGAAATGGTGCAACAAAGCAAGATGCCACAGGCATCGATGCGAAACTCGTATTTGATTGGGATCTTGTCCTTGGCGGAGCAGGTGCAATCTGTTCAGAGGGCGGAGCTTTCTATAATATGGACGAGGATGAAAGGGCGGAAACATTTGCAAACATGTATTCCGAATACTTGATTGCAAAGAAGAACGGAAATAACTGGATTGACAGCTCTGTATTAACTGAAAGTAATATCAATGCTAGCGTGTTTGCCGAGGAATTCCTAAGATATACAACTCGTCGCGGATACTCTTACGATGAAAACGGCAATATCACGAAACCAAATGGATTGATTCCGTCGGTTTGGCCAACATTAGTCAATGATGATACAACTCCACTTATCGTTGTCGTTCTTTGTGGATTCATTGTAGTGGCTGCTGTTGGAATGTTTGCTATTCGCAAAAAAGATCAGTTCTGATTCAAAAAGTATTAATTATCAGGCATCGCTTCGGCGGTGCCTTTTGCTATTCAAGCCGCTTAAGCACTTTATCCAATACGGAATCCTCTGAATGAGAATACACGTCTAATAGGATCGTCGCAGAGTGACCCATATATCTCGCTACCGCTTTCACTTCTAGCATATTCTTGCATACCTTCAGCATCTTTGTAGCTCTCGCGTGTCTCACGCAGTGAGGCGTAATCCGCTTTACCTTGGCAAGTTCAATATAATGATTAAACAGCTTCCTAAACGCTGCCTTCGAATATGGCAATGAACTATCCTGGTTGGATGAGAAGATATATTTAGTATCCGGATGCAACTTCTTATATTCATTGAGCATTTCTTTGGTTTTCTTCCTCAACTTACATACGCGATAGGATTCTTTGGTCTTAAGGTGATCCGATAGTTCAAAGGTCTTCTGGGATCCATGCAGCAATTGCTTGCAGATGGTAATCTTGCCTTTCTTGCCATCATAGACATCCCAGGTTAATCCTAGGAATTCACCTAACCTAGCACCTAATTCCAAAAATAGAGAGAACATGACGTAATGATCATGATGATCAATGACGGACATAAATCTCTCTTCTTCGCTGCTAGTCCAAATAGGTCTTTCAACCTTGCGCTTATCCTCAGGGATATTCTCCAATGTAGATATGGTTTCTTGATAGGTATCGGCATTGATAATCTTACATCTAAAAGCAATGGATATCATGTTTCTTAAGATGCCGATAATACGATTCTTCCATGATGGGCATATCTTATCGTCATAGATGATGGATTCATAAATGCCCATCATATATTCAATTCGTAAGATAGAGGATGCTTTCTCATTCTCATAGCAAGATAGGTATTTATGATAGGTGGTTTCAGCTTGTTTGATAGATGAATAACGGACATGACGCTTACGATATTGTAAATATCGTTCAAAGAAGGTTTTCAGACTTATTTGTGTACCTTGTCTGGCATTTTCCTCATCTACCTTAGCTTTGATTAAGGATTCTTTTGCTTTTATTGCGGCTTCAAGCGTAGGGTAGCCACTCCCATAGATGTGGCACCTTTTGCCATGAATGGTCTTAATGAAATTAACAGTGTAAGTGTGTTTGACTTCATCATAATGTATTCCTGTTAGGAGTGTATTGGGATGTGGAGTTTGATTCGACAATGGCTTCATCATTGGTGATATTTACCTCCGTAAGCATTATCAAACCAAATGCCTACAAAATGAAAAGCACTGCGAACATGTCGCAGTGCAAGTCATTAGATTCGTCGATTAGTTCTCTTTGCGACGACGGAGGAAGAAGAATCCACCGGTTGCAAGGATTGCAACAAAGGCTGTAACTGCGATGACGAGAGCAGAATTATCAGCATTAATGAAGTTTGGGGAGATGCTAATCGCGTGATGAGTTTGCGCAAAGGTTGCGTCTTTTAAAGCGATAGTATAGATTTCAGGCATAATGCGGCTGAATAAGATGTTGTCTTCAACAGTTGTATCTTTGCCGACATATGTATAGGTGTAAGAGGCATCTACATCACTCTTTACTCCTGAGTCAAGCTCCTCGTATTTGCCATATATATAAGCTGCGTTCGCGGGTGTAATACCACAAATTGAGTATTGTTTGATGGAAGAGGTTTCGCTGACGGCTTCACGATAATTTTCAAATTCGACTACGAAATCGGCTGCCAGACCCATATCAGAGCTTGCAACATAATTATAATATGCTTTGTTATCTTGAGTCTTATCATACCAAGTATAATAAACGGCGCCACGAGTAATACTCTCGATGTTCCAAGTTTGATAAATACCATGAATCAAGATGCATTCAATATTGCCAGATGACGGCACAGGGATTTTATATAAATGGCCTTCCCCTTTAAGATTGAGAACCTCGCTTACTAGGCAATCTTCAATTGTCACATCAGCTTGATATTCACCCCAGAAATGGACACTGCCCTCAATTAAATCGCTTGAATCTTTTTCAGTCCAATAGAAATATGAGTCAAGCGATAATTGCTCATATTTAGCATAGAGAGTCAAATCATCTTCTATTTCCGTTTCTTCATATTCAGAGGTGCAAGCTGCATCAGTGTACCAGCCTACAAAATGTTCCAGGTTTTTAGTGACACCAGCAGGCACGGGATATGAAGCTCCATCTATTACTTCATCTGTTCCTAAACTCCAATCAGCTGGCGATTGTGCGACGCCGTTGATAAATTCCACAGCAGATTTTGTGATTGTATGATAGACAATAGGAGTAACTGGCGAATAACTATCATCCCAGGTTCCGCCTTTGCTATCTACTGCGTTATCGGCGTAAAAATATACTTTACCTTCGTAACTAGAAGTATCCCAACTTCCAATCGGTTGATGTTGTTCTTTCCAAACACCGCCATCTAAAATTTGAAATTGGAGTGCATCCATGCCACCCCAATCTTCATAATAATGGCCTGAGAATACAGTGTAACCAGAATAAGTTGTTGTATCGTTTAGATTAACTGCAGTTTCTTGTTTCCAACCGCTACCTCCTGTGTTGGAATTGATTTTAACAGATGGAGCAGTATAGGATGCTAAAATATTATTATAAATAGCTACATATACAGTATGTGCAGTCATAGTTCCGCCAGCAGCAGATAATTCAGCTAGTTTCTCGTTGTTAGTAATTATTGACGCAATTCCAGCGCCAGTTCCAAGAGCTAAGCTTAACCCTAATGTGACGAAAACGTTTTTCAGTTTCATAAAATGTTCTCCCCCAGAGCTCTATACTACACACGTTTTTTACGGCTCTGTTTTATGGATGACGCAGTGTCTTCTGCGTCCGTCTTCACGGATTATACAACCGCGCTTAAATCTCGTCCCCACTACCGCTTATCCTCATAAAGGATAAATATTGTATATCAAGTAAGCATTTTCCTTTGGCATCCTTAGTTGATTAGACTAAACTTATCCCGTTCACTTAGGAGGATACATCCATGTACCGTAAATCCGCATGGCAAAAATACAAAGACCACACACCTATCATGTCCTTCGCTGAAGGATATAAGAGTTTCATCTCGAACGCGAAAACCGAACGATTAGCCACGAAGCTTGCAATCGCCTTGCTTCAGGCTAGAGGCTTCAAAGACGGCGAGAAACTTTCATCCGTCAAGCCAGGAGACCGCGTCTATTTCATCAACCACGGCAAAAACGTGGCCGCCTTCATCATCGGCAAGAAGCCCATCAAAGAAGGCTTACGCATCTTAGGCGCCCATATCGATTCCCCAAGATTAGACCTCAAAGAGAATCCAATCTATGAGGATCATAATCTCGTCTACGCCGACACCCATTATTATGGTGGCATCAAGAAATACCTTTGGGTCACCATCCCTCTTGCCCTCCACGGTGTCATCTGCAAGAAAGATGGCTCTGTCGTGGAAGTCCATATCGGCGAAGACCCAAAAGACCCCGTCTTTGGCATCACCGACTTATTGATCCATCTTTCTGCTGATCAATTAGCTAAACCTGGCAGCAAAGTCGTTGAAGGTGAGAATCTTGATATCTCCCTTGGTTCCATCCCGGTTGAAGAAGATGAAAAAGATGCTGTGAAACACAATATCCTCAATCTCCTCAAGCAGAAATATGACATTGAGGAAGAAGACTTCGTCTCCGCGGAGATCGAAGCTGTTCCAGCTGGACCGGCTAGAGACTATGGCTTAGACCGTTCCATGGTCGCGGGATATGGACACGATGATAGAAGCTGCGCCTATACTTCCTTAATGGCCTTATTAGAGACCGAGGAAGTTGAGACCACCGCTTGCTGCATCCTAACCGACAAAGAAGAGATCGGCTCGGTTGGCCCAACCGGAGCCCAGTCCCTCTTCTTCGAGAATACCGTTGCAAAGCTTCTAGCGATGTCAGGGGAAGCTAGACCATTATTTGAAGCCAGAATGACATTAGAACGCTCCAAGATGCTTTCTAGCGACGTCTCCGCTGGATTTGATCCATTATATGCTTCCGTCAGCGAGCCCAAGAATTCCGCTTATTTCGGACAGGGCATCGTCTTCAATAAATATACCGGTAGAGGCGGCAAAGGCGGCTCTAATGACGCTGATCCTAGCTTCTATGCATGGGTCAGGAATGTGATGGACGAAAATGACATCCACTGGCAAAGCGCCGAGCTTGGCAGAGTCGATCAAGGTGGCGGCGGCACCATCGCCTATATCCTTGGCAATTACAATATGGATGTCCTCGATGCTGGCATCGCCGTCCATAACATGCATGCCCCAATGGAGATCCTCTCTAAGGTAGACCTCTATGAGGCCTATCGCGCCTATAAGGCTTTCTTGGCGGCTAAGTAATTAACAACAACATTAAAGGCTATCCCTTGTTGCAACAGGATAGCCTTTTTTGGTTGGAAATAAAATAGGAAAACTAGGATTTCACTGCGGTGATTTGCAATAACTCGTTGCGGTGATTTGCAATGCAAAACCTCGATATCATCGCAATGTCACTAACTTAAGCGGTTAGAGCTGCCGATGGCTGATCGGAACCATGAAGACCCGCCCAAACGAGGCGGGTTTTCAATTTCTCGTATTTGTAG
>Ga0256405_10007996_pt1 | contig 15453 bp, 9 predicted proteins | sample RumenRJG_02DNA_FD_189096 | JGI IMG/M metagenome (GOLD analysis project Ga0256405, IMG submission 189096) | Bovine rumen microbial communities from Lethbridge, Alberta, Canada - RJG_02 | ecosystem: Host-associated > Mammals > Digestive system > Stomach > Rumen | place: Canada: Alberta | collected... | reverse complement strand
CACATTTCCTCAACGCCGCTGCAAGGTTCCGCGAACTAGGCGTCCGCGAGTGACAAAAAATGTTTGAAATACTTGGAAATTACGTATATTTGCAGTCCTTTTGGTTCCGTAGCTCAGCTGGATAGAGCAACAGCCTTCTAAGCTGTGGGTCTTGGGTTCGAATCCCAACGGAATCACTTTTGTCAACGGCCAACTTGCTGATTATCAGAAGTTGGCTGTTATTCTTTTTGAAATTTTGGCGATAATTTGGCGACTTGTGGTTGCGGCCTGTTTATGGAGGTCAATCTGACCAATGGAGATTCCTGCGTTAAGTGGCCCGGTCGTGGCCGGGCGGAGCGGTTCTTTCATGTTCGGGCAGTAGTAGGTTATCATATCGGCGGTAAAGGTAGGCCGCCGATGTGCTAAGGTGGGGTACAATTCCCTGAAACCCTATATTGCCATTACGGACAAGACCAGGAAGAAGATGATGACGACGATGTTCAGCAAGTAGATAGATAGACTTGGAGGGGGATCCTATCAAGGAAAAGAGGCGAGAGATCTCTCTTCGTTTTCTACTACTCGTCGATAGACGCCCTAAGCTCTTTGAATACTTCCGTCAAGTTTATGATTTCAGGTCGCAATCCTTCAATCGCATCTGAATCCTCATCTTGAACGGCATTCTCAACTCTCTGTAATAACGATACCAAGCGGCCACAGTTGCTATCACTCTGTAATGAAGGCCACCAGCACTCTGCCGATAAAGACTCTCCGGACAGAAACTCATAGAAGACACCATCTGCACCATAAACAATACTCCCCGGGACAGATGCAAATACGGCATTTGTGATTAACTCACTCAATTCGAGGAATGTTTCAGAAGAGATTGTGCATCTACATGATGTGACTTTCTTACGGCCTTTTCTATCTTGATTGCAGACAAGATAGATCAATTCGTATCTCTTCTTTGCAGAATCATAATTGGATCGAAGGCACGCATTACTGCCGAATGCATTCTTTGTAATCATCGCAACTCCCAGTAGCGTATTGGAATACTCTTCTCCTAAAAATAGGCTATCCAATGCGTAGTAATGGTTATCAGCCCGATTGATAATCCTTGGAGTAGTCCCAAGTCGTGTCTGCGCCGAAAGAGAGAAGATGCTTGAAAACAGAAGGGTTAATATGATAAGAGAGTGTTTCATTTACTAATGTAATCTATTGCTATGAAGATAGAAACATTTCTCTATATTTCCAAAGACTTGGTGCGACAACGGTGCGACAAAAATGCACAAAAAATGGCTTGTAGATACCTACAAGCCACATTAGTGCGGAGAGAGCGAGAGTCTCACGGCAGCGGAAAGAAAAAGAGGCCCCCTGAGCCTCTTTTTTTCGTATATAGCATTCAACCGACAATCTCATATTCATCGACACCGGGTATGAGCGCGATTCCGGTTTCTTCGAGGTGAATCTGCCCGGCGGAGTCTATGAAGCGCACGGTGAAGACTTTCCCTTCGAGCCGTTTCGCCTGCCAGTCCATTCCGCCGGCCCCGTTTTTGAGGGCGTCGGTTTCGTGCGATTCTCCAAGAATTACAGAATCTCCATCAATCCTTTGTTTTATGAAATAGAATCGTTATGTTTGTACCACCGAAAAAGGTGGTACAAATAAAAAAGGTGGTACAATATGAGCAAACTAGATACCCTCCTGCAAACCTGGAATAGCAAGCAGCCATTCCCAGAACAGCTGCAAAGTAGGCTGGACCGGAAGTTTACATTAGAGTTCAACTACAACTCCAATCATATTGAAGGCAATCAGCTCACCTATGGCCAAACCGAGATTCTTCTTCTATTCGGCAAGGTTGTCAGTGAAGCCAATATCCGTGATTTGGAAGAGATGAAGTCTCACGACGTCGCTTTGAAGCTGATGATTTCTGAAGCGAAAGAAGTTGATAAGCCTTTGACTGAGGTGTTCATTCGACAACTTCATCAAGTCATGTTCCGGGAGGATTATGAGGAGCACCGAACTCTACCAGATGGCTCTACCTATTCCTTTACTGTCCATGTGGGGCGGTATAAGACCCGTCACAATTCTGTGAGGACAAAGACTGGAGAGCTTTTCGAGTATGCTTCGCCGGAAGAAACGCCCGGCCTGATGTATGACCTTGTGAAATGGTATAATGAAGAGGTTGAGAAAGGAGTCCTGTCTCCTATAGAGCTTGCGGCGTTGTTTCACTACCGCTATATCCGGATACACCCTTTTGAAGACGGTAACGGGCGAGTCTCCCGGTTACTGATGAACTTCATTCTTCTCCGTCACAATTACCCGATGATTGTGGTTAGGCACAAAGATAAAGACCGCTATCTCGGCGCCTTAGGCAAGTCTGATGCCAATGTCGATCCTCGTCCGTCATTTGGCGCTCAAGCATCAATCAGTCAGATTACACCGTTCTTTGATTACATCGAAAAGACGATGGAGAAAGAAATTGAAGATAACCTTTCCTTCATCGATGAAGCGGCCGAGAATGTGTGGTGGTTTAATGGAGAATTCATCAAGTTTCGAAGTGAGAATACCCGAAAGATTCTGAATCTCCTGACAGAGCACCCAGGTATAACTGTCCGGGAACTTGTTGATGAAGTTGGAATCAACAAATCCGCCATTCAGAAACAACTTCAGAATCTTCAGAAACATGAGTATATCATTCGGACAAAAGGCCGGAGGGGAAGTTGGCATGTGGCCATTGTTTGTACCACCGAAAAAGGTGGTACAAAATGAAAAGGTGGTACAACTGTTCTTCGAAAAATCTTCGTGCGATGCACAAAATGTGAACACGATTATTGTGGTCTTGTAAGTGATTGAAATACAGGCGTTTAATAAAAGCAAAAATCAGCCTTCTAAGCTGTGGGTCTTGGTTCGAATCCCAACGGAATCACCTGGAACAACTCCAACCGCCTCAGAGAAGCCTCCGGGACGGTTTAGTGTTTTTTTACTCCCTTTTCACGCGCAAGGGTCCATCTGAACGCACCCTTGAGCACGATTTCGGCCTTTTTCTCGCTCAAGGGTCCATCTGGGCGCACCCTTGAGCACGGTCGCACCCGTATTCCTACAATCCAGGTTTGATTCATTGTCAAAACGTAGAAAAACAGGTTGAAACATACTTGAATTCTTACGATTCACAGAGGAAACGTACTCGATTTAGCTGTTTTCAGATTATTCTGTATCTTTGTAATGCAACAAAGGCCTTTGCACGTACAATGAACAGACGCATTGCTCTTCTTTTACTCATCATTTTACCTGCATTCTTCTCCTGTACTGAGAAAGAACAGGAGATACGGGTTGAATCAGTAACCATCAGTATACCTTCCGCGGAATTGGAGATCGGAAAGACCTTGCAGCTCAGCGCCACGGTCACACCTACGGGTGCGACCAACAAGGATATCACCTGGTCGAGCTCCAACCCTTCCGTGGCATCAATCAGTGCTGCCGGACTGGTTACGGCTCTGAGTGAGGGAACCACCACGATTACAGCGGCTGCGGACGGGAAGAAAGGAGAATGCAAAGTGTCTGTCGTGAAGGCGGCAATAGCGGTCACCGAAGTCAAACTTGACAAGACGGAACTGACTCTCTACGAAGGTGAAGAGGAGACTTTGACCGCCTCTGTTCTGCCGGAAGATGCTACGGACAAAACGATTACCTGGATCACCTCAGACAAGTCCATAGCCTCAGTAGAGTCCGGCAAGGTAAAGGCGGTCGGAAAAGGAACAGCAAAGATAACAGCTTCGGCAGGCGGGAAATCGGCGTCTTGTAATATCGAGGTGTTCAGGCCGGTCAGCGGAATTAGCCTGAATAAGACTACGCTGGAACTGCCCCTTGAGAAAACTGAGACATTGACCGCCACCGTAATTCCGTCAGATGCCACACTAAGAGGGGAGATAACCTGGTCCAGTTCCAACACCCAGGTAGCAACGGTCGATGGCGGAAAGGTTACGGCGGTGAGTATGGGCAGTGCAACGATAACTGTCTCTCTGGAAGCTTTCAAGGCAGAGTGTAGCGTCACCGTGAAGGGAATGGAGTATGGGAAGATTGCGATTACCGATGTTAGACCGGTAGACATCCTCCCGGTTATTGGACAGGTTACAGTTGGCGATAAGGAAGTATATAATCACATTGAGCATCTTCGCCTTGCAGAGGCGACAAGAATCAGGGATATGATGTGGGAGTATGGTGCTGGTGATCATTCGAAGGAACAGTATCAGCAGTTGATGGGAAGGCTTCGCACAGGAATGATGCAAGAGGCGTTACCAACCTTTATTGATGATGTTGAGATCATTGGTAGGTATTATCATTTAGATGACTTGAAGCAAGGATCACCACACTCCCATATTGAATGGAGTATTTTGAACTCGATTGTTAATAAAGCACAGTTCATATTGGCCATATCCGCTTTTCAAGAGGACGACATGGGCACTTATCTATCTGATAATCCGAAGGCAATTGTCATCCTTGGTTGCTCTGCATGGGGCGAACGTTATGGGGATGAATATGGGGACGAGGGTTTCATTATGTCATCATCAGAAGATCCGAATATCATAAAGCACTGCAAAGCTGGTAGATTGATCCTCTTCAAATCTGGCGGAAACATTCATGAGCATTATGATGTTCTGGTAAATAAATGCTTTCATAAAGATGTAAAAGGGGATGAGCATGGAATCTATAGTTTACAGTCAATTGCAAATGGTAAAAACGACTCTGACGCTGATATGGCATTGTTTGTAACTATCGGAACCAATGCCAATGGAGACATGGACCAAACCAACGAGATATATGCAAGCAGTCTTTTCCCGGTTGGTTTTCATGATAAAGTTGTGTTTGCTGGTCGAGCATTTCCGTATAGCGAGTTTAATAGCGGCGTAATTAGTGCAGAAGGAAGTACAAATAACGGCAAATATGCTACGTCTTTCACGAATTATGTGAACGTCGCTATGATGAGCATCTGTTTCCAGATGTACGCCGAAGCAAATGATGTGTTCGAGTTGCTGGATATGGTCAGATCGACCTGCCTGACGGATTACATCCGCCTAGATGGACAAACTCAACCCCTTCAACTCATCAATCCGGCCGGTCTGTACAAGAAATACCTCACCCCGCAAAACCTCCCGGCCAGCATCTCCGGCGGAGAAACCGTCAATCTCGACAAAGGCTACTACAAAGGCGTCCTCTTCAGCATTCCCGGCGCCGAAGTCAAGGTCAATGGCGAATGGATCGCCTTCGACAGCAAGAACAAGGAAGTCATCCTAAGCCAGAATCCAATGAACCTGGAATGGCGGCTCAACGGCAATCTTATCAAAAAATACGGCTACGCCCCCGGACAGACGGTTGAAGGACAGATTATTACCGTCGATGATAAATGGGGAGGTCTAAGACTGGAGGTTCCGATGACCGTACAAGTAAGGTGATGACACAAAAAAGGAGGATGACCAAAAAGCTTTTTGGTCATCCTCATCAAAGAATCACAAAGGGCGATTATTCCACTACTTTGGTCATCGTGGCAGGAATCGCCGTGTCAGTACCGGTCCACGATACACCGCTACGGCTTCCGTCCGCCTTCGTATAACGGCCATACCAGCGGATGCAGTGGAACGTTGCCGGAGCGCCGCCGGAGGTAACAGTTCCAGGAGTAATGGTTGCTGTCTTGTAGTCCTCGGACATAGTAGCACGGCAGATGACAGTCCCGACACCGGAACTGTAGTATGTCTTGCCTGCGACATTCGTATACTGTCCGCTAAGCAAGCCGTTCATCTTTCCGTAGGTAGAATTATTCCAGGTAACGGCCGTGTTCTCATAGACCTTGAAGACCAGTTCGCCTGTCTCTGCATCATAGTCCACAACCGCGACCAAGGCACCGCTGGCAAAGGTGGTCGCATCCATTCCGCCGAAGCCGGAGACCTTGACAGTCTTTTCATTCTCCCCTGCTTCGATGACCCAGGTGTCCACTTCAGAGCCGCGAGGCACGTTCCAACTGCCTATCCACTTGTAATACTTCGGCTGACGGTCGTCAATGGAAAGATCGACATACCCCCATCTGCCAGTTACATAACCGTTGTCACCGTATCCGACGAATATGGCATAAGCATCAGACGTGAAATCCAGATCGTAGATCTTTTCCGTCAGGCTCCCGGAGGAAAGGCCTTCGGCGAATGATGCAATCTGGCCGCTTTCAACCTTGGCCATAATCTCATTCTTCTTCTCGACAGCGACGACGGAGAAAGCATAATCCGCCACATCCGTCACCTTGGACTTGTCGACAACTGCCCAGACGAATTTCTCGGCTGGATTGGTAGCCTGCATCGAGATGACGTCGAATTGTTTAGGATGCTCGTATCCACCGTCGACGACGGTAGCTGTCCAGCCGTCCTGTACAAGGATCGTTTCCGGATACTGGAGGACGTTGAACGTCCCGGAATGACCGCCGATCGTATAGTTTACGACACCGGCACGGGTCCCCGCTTCCGTATTCTTATCGATCGTGATCTTGACGATCTGGAGTTCCTCATCGATTGCGATATGGATCCAGCTTTCATTTGCAACCATGCTGACCGGAAGATTGGAGACGTATTTGAATTCCTTTACAGAACCCTCGGCCGGAGAGGTGACATCAGTCATATCCAGACCGCCGATTACCTCGCCGAACTGCTGGGCCGTCAAGGAAATCGTCTCCTGGCCGGATTTGATGGTAATCTTGGCATACCGGCTTTCCTTACCTGTCCATTCCGGGACCGTTACGGTAATGGTCATCCCGTTGGCGGTTACGTTGCACCAAGGACGGTCTGCAGAGGCCGACACGGGAGATTCCGCTTCGACGACAACTTCTCCGGAACCACCCTGTGGCTGGAAAATAAGATTCTGGCTTACGACAGTGATGTTGTCGTGGATCTCGTAAGTGATCTTTTCCTCCTGGCAGGCGACCGCCAGCAAGGCGGCCACTGCCAATAAGATATATAAATACTTTTTCATAGGCTTCATTTATTGACGAACGAATGAAGTGATGTACTTGAGGGTATGATCCCCGTTCTTCCAGAACCAGCCATCCGTGACATAACCGACACGGTCGGAGGTGGAATACGATCTCCTGGTCAGGAAATACAGAGCGAAGGAGTCGGTTCCCCTGGCCCATTTCCCGTTATCCGACATGGTAATGGTTGAAACGCCGTTGATGTCGGAAAGCACTCCCTTCATACCGTAGGTTTGAGAGAATGAGTAGTATCCGGTGGCAATGGAGCGGCATCCCATCAGGACATAGTTGCCCGATTCGGGATCCTCCGCGACGTGCTGGGTCTGGATGGAAATAGTTCCCGTTCCGAGATCATAATTCGCGAGGACGTCGAATTTATCGTGCAGGCCGCCGATCAGGATCGATTCCCCAGCGACATTCTCCTTGAATTGCACGCCGGAAAGTGTTGCCCCATTGTTGTAATTGAGCGTCCAGGTACCAAGGAACGAAGAATATGAACTCCATCCTTCCGGAAGCGATCCCTGCAGGACGAAATCCGGGTACTCCGTTGAAGTCAGCGTCGCTTTGTCCCTGTCGAACTTGAACGAAGAGAACGTGTTGTCTCCTATCTTCACGTCCTTGTAGAAACGGATTCCTTCCGGAGTGAAATTGTAGGCAACAGTCTTGGTGTTCTCCTCATCCCCGTTCAGCGTAATCGTAGCCTGACGGGCTTTCAGGTCGAGAGTAATGTGTGCAGGCTGGCCATTGAAAGGCCCGTCGAAGGCACTCATAAAGACCAGTTTGCTCGTCTCCGCGGTCTTGGAAACATACTCCTCGGGAGAAACTGTAAGCGGATACATCTTGTAATAGTTCAGGGAACGTTTCCCCTTCAGGATGATCTCCTCAGGGCTGTGCTTGAGGACGAGGAACTCGAAATCTCCCTTGTACGCCTGGTAATTGCCGGTCTCTCCGTAAAGGTTACTGCTTGATCCGGAAGGAGTGGCGAAATAGTGCAGGCTGGTATTGAAAGAGTCGAAAGCGAGGACGGGACCGTCATCGTTAGTCAACTTATAGAGGGATGTGTCTGAACCGGTAAGCTTTTCATTCCAAGCCGTGACCTGGGAATCGGTAAAGGTCATCGTAAGGACATAACCTCCGATGCCCTGGGTACCGGCATTGAAACCAGCGCCGCCGTTCGGATAGTAATACATTACCCACCCCTGGCTGGAACCGGTCAGAACTTTCTGGATGTCGACCAGGGTCTCAGCCATTCTAAGGGAAGAAGACTTTTCGAAAAGGTCTTCCTCCTGGTACAGGCAGGAGACGAGGGACATCGAAGCCACGACCGCTGTCAAAACGTATGATAATATTCTTTTCATATCGCTTATTCCTTAATTGATGGTTAAAGAGGTAAGGTCGACCTGTCCGGCGGCCACTTCATCCTGACGCCTCAGGATGGTTGCCCTCAACTGGTCGATGTTGATATCGTAAGTACCTAGCATATAAGACTTGACGAGATCCAGTTTCGCTGTGATCAGGGAAGCGGCATCACCGGCATCCGCCATCCAGCTATCCCACTGCTCCTGAGTATTCGTCACGTAGATGGACAGCATCTCAGCGAAATCTTCACCGTCGGAATGCTGGGCATAGGAAGAGATGAAACCTCTCTGCATATAACCGGAATTGTACGGTGCATTGCTCCAGTCGTTGTAGACATAGTCGTTCGGCGTAATCTGGCTGAACTCGACCGGGAAATCCTTGGTCTGGTTCAGGATGTGCGTGAACTCGTGATGGATCGTCTTGATATAGTAGTGGTTCAAGCCTCGGGCGATATCGTAGCTGGAACTGTAGGTTCCGTCCAGCACCTTTGGAATCCAGTTGACCCCCGTGAGGAGGATCTTCTTTCCACCTTCAGCAGTACCCAGGATCATCGTACCGTTGTTGTTGTACTCCCATTCCCCGATGATGAAGAACATCTTCGGGAAGTACTGGCGTGTGAAGTTCACGCCCGCGACCTCGTCGTACGAATCGATGCAGAGATACTTCACGATATGGGCCATGATGATGGCACAGTCGTAAGAGGCAGGAATCGTGTAGTACGTACGGTTCGACTCGTCAATCTGGTACCGGTACTTGAAAACTATGTTGTAAGGATTGACGAAATTCGCTTCCAGCCATTTGTCGAAGTCATTCTGGATATAGTCGTCCATCGTGATGATACTGTCCTTGCTGAGAGGTTCATCCTTCCGGCAGGAAGAGAACGCTACGGCGAACAGGGCGGAAACCAGTGCAAAAACTATATATTTTTTCATATTCGTTCCTCCATGATTTAGTTACGTGGATTCGGCTGAAGACCGGCATCGATACACTCCTGAGGGACCTGGACGGCCTGGCGAGGATCGCGATACTCCATAGTATCCTCGATGCGGTCGATATTGCCGTTGGAATCGCAGAAACGACGGTAGATCGTAATACCGTAGCGCTTTACATCAAACCAGCGTTCACCGTTGCCCCACCTTTCAGCGCGGTGGAAGCGGAGACAAAGCTGCAGCATGCTTTCCTGCACGGAACCTTCAGCGTCAATCGGGAAGGCAGGATGAAGGTGCTTCTTCTGCGTCGGCTTATCCCAGAGGTAGTAGTCCATGCTGTTTTCGAATTCGGTGATACTGGCAGGGGTCATCTTGATTTCCTCTGAAACAGCATAAAAGTTGTTCGCCCAGAGATTCAGGTCTTCACAGGCGGAATCGTACTGCTTGAGCAGGACCTTGGCCTCGGCCCGGAGCAGCAGGGTTTCATCTGCCGTAAAGGCAGGGAATATACCGCGTGCATATCCGGTTCCGGTCACCTGGTTCGTGGTCTGGAACTGGTAGAACACCTTCCAGAGGAGGATATAGCTCAGCGAACCGCTGTTATAACGGCGGGAACGGAATCTGAGATCCGCATTATCCACGCCCGTCCTCTTCCAAGGGAGCGGAGCCAGCAGGTCCTCCGTCAGTGCTATATTGTTCGTGTAAGCATAGTGCTTGTTCGCACCGGAAGAATTGTAGAACGTCGTGCTGCCCAGATTGCTGTAGGCGGAAGTCATCAGGAGGTTGCACTTGTTGTCAGTACTGTTGTACATCGTACGGCCTTCCGTCAGACTCGAAGTATTGTTCTGAAGGGCATCGTAATCCCTCAGGAGGCTCTTCGGGGCGGAGCCCAGGCACTCGTCGGCATACTTGACGGCAAGATCCCATTTATGATAATAGAGGTAGAACTTCGTCGCGAAGGCGCAGGCGGCCTGGCGGGTGAAGTGCCACTTAGGTACATCGTAGGTATCACCGATATACTTCAAGCCTTCCTGGATGTCTGCGTCGATCTTCGCATAGACATCCGCCACATTTCCGCGCTCATATTCCGGATTGAGACCTTTCTCAGGGGTTTCCATGTAAGGAATGCCCAGGTCCGTAGAGCTGTGCTGTGGATCGTAATGGAGGCAGAAAACGTTGACGAGGATGAAGTGGGCGTAAGCGCGGCAGATCAGTGCCTCGCCGTAAGCCTCGGCGATTGCTGGGCTGACGTCAGGGCCGCCCATATCCTGAATGGCTTCAAGCGCCTGGTTAGCACACGCGATAACGCTCCAGCTATCAGACCAGATATACCTCGGAGAAGAGTTGTTTGAAAGGGTGTTGTCCTTCCAGTTCCAGAGATCCTGGAAGAATTGCCCCTGGGTACCGGAAACGACCGCAGACATGTTGTCCAGCTGGTCGGACATATATTCGGTTACCGTCACATACCAGTGGGTAGGATAGGCCGATTTCAGCAAAGCTTTCACCTTTTCTTCCGTATCGATTTCGGTACGGTTATCCGGCATCGTATCCAGGTATTTATCGCAGGAGACCAGGCCCACCAACGCAATTGCTATAGCGAAAATATATTTTTTCATTTTCATAACTTGCTAATTATTAGAGACCTATCTTGAGAGTGAGCGTAAACTGTCTCGGCACCGGGACGGCGACACCGCCGGAATTGAAGAATTCAGGATCCTGGCCGTTGAGTTTCTTGTCGGCATAGAGCAGGCAGAGGTTGGTCGCCTGCAGTTTGAGAGAGAGGTTCGACATCTTCATCTTCTGGACGAAAGATTTCGGAAGGTCGTAAGAAAGAGAAATCTCCTTCAGACGGATGAAGTCACCGCTGGCAATGCGCTCGTCGGAATAGTTGTAGGCGTTGTACGCATAGCTGAGGTTGCTGTAGTTGTAGGACTGCATGCGGGATGCGATGACCGGGATCGTCGTGATATTCTCGTCACCAGGAACCGTCCAGCGGTTCTTGAATTCCCTCGGCATCGAGGTAAGGTCGGAATAGCTGGAACGGAAGACCGGATCGAGGCGGATGACATTCCCGAAGGAACCGGTGACGAACACATTCAGGCGAATGCCCTTCCACTCGATGGTGTTGCCGATGGATCCGACTCCGGTCGGATCGGCAGTGCCCTCATACTTGAGGTACTTGAGCTGTTCCTGGTCGGAAAGCTGGAAGTTGATGCCGGTAACGGTAGTCTCTCCGTCCGGTCCGTAGAAAGTAGGAAGACCTTCCTCGTTCAAGCCGGCAAACGGGATGGAGAATATGGAATGGTTGGTATAGCCCTCCATGGCGAAGCCGCTTCCCTTCACGAGGTCGATGACCCGCTTGGAAGTGGTCAGCTTGGTGACCATATTATGTGAGTGCGACCAGATGAAGTTCGTGGTCCACTTGAAACTCTTGGTCCGGATATTCTGGGTCGTGAGGGAAAGCTCATAACCGCCGGAGGTCATGGCTGCTACGTTACCGTATTTGGTGATTTCACCGCCGATACCCATCGTATTCGTGATACCGATGAGGTCGTAGTTGTTACGGTCGTACCAGTCCGCGATGAAGTTGACACGGTTGTCGAAGAAACCGAGTTCGATACCGATGTTGAGCTCATGCTTCTTCTCGAAGGTCAGATCCGGGTTCGCGAGGCTCGAGATGTCGATGGATGTCTCCATGTCACCGACGACCGGACGCCAGATGTTGCGTGCATAATAGACGGCGTTGGAGTTGGTGACCCATGACGGACCGCTTTCCGCAGTCAGGGAATAGGAAGCCTTGAGGGCGGCGTGGCTCAAAACCGGCTGGAGCGGATGCATCCAGGACTCGTCGGAGATATTCCAACGGGCGGATACGTTCCATGTCGGGAGCCAGCGGGCTGTGCGGGAATGGCCGAGACGGTTGGATCCTTCATAACGCATCGTACCGTTGAGGCTGTACTTGCCCTTGTAGGAATAGTTGGCAGTGCCGAAGAAGGCGGCCCGGCGCTCATGGGTATTGTCCAGGGAGTAATAGTCAGCCGCATTCTCAGCGTCTTTCTTGAAGACCTTGTAGTAGTAGCTCGGGACCTCGCCCATGCTGTACTGCATGCCCCAGCCGCGGAACCAGGTCTCGTGACGGTCATTGGAGTTGACCTCCATACCGCCGTATGCGCTCACCTGGTGCACCTTGGCGAAGGTGTGGTTATAGTTCGCGGCGAGACGGAAGTCCCAACCGTTCATCTTGTTGTCCGTCCTCTGGAAGATACCTCCGTTCGGGAGGACCGATTCAGGCAGGGCGTAACGGATATCCGGATCCGTATACATATAGGAGTTGTTGTCCCGGATCGTCGTCGTATAGGCGGCGCGGTATGCCTGGGCCTGGTTGGAGTTGTCAAGGATGTAGTGCTCACGGGAGCTGCCTGAGAACTTCGAGGCGGCAAGGGCGGAAACTTCGAGGTCGCGGAAGACTTTCCATTTCAGTTCGCCCTGGAACCGGAGGTTCGTTACATCCAGGTCCATGTAGTTGTTCTCCAACTCGTAAAGGATGTTGAAAGGAGCGTAGTTACGGGTATAGAACACGTCCGGATCGAGGGTCCTGGAAGTATTCAAGGCATAAGAATACGGGTTGATATCGAACGCACGGGTGACCTCGCCGCTGACCACGTTCGTCGTACTTCCCAAGGTTCCCGGAGCACGCTGCTGCCTGTAGGAGGCGTTGGCGATCATATTGAGGGAGAGGTTCGGGAGGATCTTGTACGTGGAATTGATATTCGCCGTATAGCGCCTGACGGAACTCTGGTCGGTCCATCCCTTGTCGTCCATTATCGACATGGAGGCGTAGTAGTTGCCCTTGTCGGTACCGCCGCTCATCGAGATGGAGTGGTTGTGCTGGACATTGTATTTGAAGAGAATGTCGAACCAGTCAGTGTTGCGGTACTCGGCCGCTCTCAGGTAAGCAGCCTTCGCCTCGTTGGTATTGGAGATGGCGAACTGGCCAGTGACAGGATCGAAGGTACCGAGGAGCTCGTACATCTTACCGTAGACGCCGCTCTGGGATGCATTCGCGGTCGAAGCGTAATTCAGCCATCCCTTCTGCTCCAGTTCCTGGTAAATACCCATCTGGTCCTGGGAGTTCATGATATTGAAAGTCGAGTAGCTCGGCTTCCGGCGGACTGTATATTCTCCGGTGTAGCTGATGGAGCTGTGTCCGACGCGACCTTTCTTCGTCGTGACGACTATGACGCCCGCCATTGCGCGCGCACCATAGATAGAGGTTGCGGAACCGTCCTTAAGGATGTCGAAGCTCTCGATGTCGTCCGAGTTCAGACCGGCGATCGCCGAGGAGATCAGCGTGTTGGCATCACCCGAGCTGAGGTCTTCCGCATCGATCTCCACGATGTCTTCCATGATGACGCCGTCGACGACCCACAGCGGTTTAGAGGAACCGTAGATCGAGGTGGCGCCGCGGACGCGGATCTTAGGGGCGGTACCGAACGTACCGGAGACGTTCTGTACGGAGACACCGGCGACACGTCCTTCGAGGGATCTCGAAATATCGGCCATACCGCTGATCTTCGTATCTTCGGCGTCCAGTTTGGCGGCGGAACCCGTGAAGATACGCCGGTCGACCTGGGTCATACCCGTGACGACAGCCTGTTCCAACATTTCGGAATCCGGCGACAGGGACACGGTCACGAAGTCCTTCACAGGCACCTTGGCTTCTTCATAGCCCATGAAAGAAATGATGATGTTCTTCGCACCGGAAGGAACCTTGTCGAGGACAAAGTTACCGTCGAGATCTGTTGTCGTACCGATTTTCGGGTAGCCCTCGGCCATGACGAAGGCGCCGGTGATCGGCTGGTTGTCATCTGATGCGATGACATGGCCCTTCACCGTCCTCGTCTGCGCCCAGGTTACCCCGCCCCACAAGAGGGCAGCGGCGACACAGATGATCAGTTTTAGATGTTTTGAGTGCATAAGATATTGAAATTATGAATGGTCAGGCATTTTTTAATTGTCAGATTTGACAAGATAAGCATTTTCTGAAAAAAAATCAAGAGCTTTTATTTTCTGACTATCTTTGTAGGGAACAAGCGTTTCTATTCATGGCAAAGGACAGTGCTTTCTCTCAGGATATCCTCAGGCAGGAACGAGCGTTGAGGCTGGACGGGGCGATGGGTACCCAGATCCAGGGATTCAACCTCACTGAGGCGGATTTCAGGCAAGGGCTTCCTGTTGTCCCCACGCGTGACGTGAAAGGCAACAACGAATGTCTCAACCTGACGCGGCCGGACGTAATCAGATCCATCCACCTCTCTTATGTGGAGGCCGGGGCAGACATCATCGAGACCAACAGTTTCGGCGCTAACACTATGGCCCAGCAGGATTATGGTCTCTCATCCATAGCCGGGGACATGGCCTTCGCTGCCGCACGTATTGCACGCGAGGCCGCCGATTCTGCTCCCCGCAAGGTCTGGGTGGCCGGGAGCATGGGCCCTGGCTCCAAGTCCCTCTCGTTGGTCGCTGATTTCACACGTCCTGAATGGCGCCCGTGCAGCTTTGATGAAGTTGCGGCCGCCTATGAAGGACAGGCCCGGGCGCTGATAGAAGGCGGAGTCGATCTGATTATCATAGAGACTTGCTTCGATGCACTCAACGCCAAGGCGGCTCTGTATGGTGTTCAGAAAGCCCGGCCGGGATTCCCTGTCATCGTTTCCGTCTCGGTGAGCGGAAGCAGCGGCCGCGTGCTGACCGGACAGAGCCTGGAAGCCTTCTTTACGGCCGTCTCGCATGCACCGCTCTGCGCTTTCGGACTTAACTGCTCGATGGGCGTGGAAGGACTTGTCCCGCTGGTCCGTTCCCTGGGGTCCTGGTGCCCGGTGCCGTTGGTATGCTATCCGAATGCCGGCTTGCCGAATGCAAAGGGTGGCTATGACGAGAGCCCGGAAGCGATGGCGTGCCACATGGTGGAGATGGATGGAATGGTGAACCTCTACGGTGGCTGCTGCGGAACGTCGCCGGACCATATCCATGCACTTCCCACCCTCCGCTCGCGAATGGTGCCTTCCCGCGACAAGTCGCTCGTACTGAGCGGACTGGAGATATGGAACATGGGGAACGGGCCGATAAAGGTGGACACGGCGGCCCACGTCGGTAAATCTGCCGGATTTGCCGGCATGATG
>Ga0256405_10007995_pt1 | contig 15453 bp, 9 predicted proteins | sample RumenRJG_02DNA_FD_189096 | JGI IMG/M metagenome (GOLD analysis project Ga0256405, IMG submission 189096) | Bovine rumen microbial communities from Lethbridge, Alberta, Canada - RJG_02 | ecosystem: Host-associated > Mammals > Digestive system > Stomach > Rumen | place: Canada: Alberta | collected... | reverse complement strand
TCTTCGATGGCGCCTTCGATGGGGACTCCATCAACGACGAGGAGAGGGGCAGTGTTGCTGTGGAGGGTTCCGACACCACGGATGATGGGTTTGCCGCCATAGGTGGAGAGTCCGGCTACGCGGCCTTCGAGGTTGTCAAGGACGTTGGTGGTGTAGCGTTCGTTGAGTTTGGCGGATGAGATTGTGGTTACTGAACCGGTCATTTTCTCTTTTTTGACTTCCTGATAGCCTGTTACCACAACTTCATCCAAACGACTGTCACTGCGCATCACCACATCACGGGTAACCTCTTTTGTTCCCTGCGGGATGTTCACGTAAGCCGTTTCCATACCCACATAAGTATATTTCAATACCGTTTGTTCCACGGGGATGGGGAAGGTATAGAAGCCCTCGGCATCAGTGATGGTGCAAACGCGCCCCTCACCGATACATACCGGTACACCCACAAGCGGTTCTCCCGCATCATCTTTCACATAACCTTTTACAGTACGTGTTCGCCCGCTCACTTGCTGTTTCTGAGCATACACCTGGATAAAGCGACCGTTCATCTCATACTGCAGGTTCGTATTCCTGAGCAGTTGTCTCACAGCCTCCTCTGCAGAGGCATTCTTGATATTGGCCGTAACACTGTAAGGTGCCACATCCTCCATCGCATACTGCAGACGGTAGTAGCCCGACTGCCGTTCAACAGTCATCAGTGCCTTCTGCAACTTCTCGTTACTGCACTTGTAAGTGATTGTTTTTCCTTTACCCGTCTGTGCGCCGACCGGCAACAGGAAACACATACAGACGAACAAGACTGTCAGCCTCATCCAATCCGTCATCAGGTTCTTTGACTTTTCTTTCTTCATAAAAACAATTGTTAGGTTTTTATTGAGAATACAACATCGTTACTGTTTCGGTACCTCTAATGACCAAAAAAAAGTAATATTTGTTCACTTTTTCAAAGTAAATTGGTAGTTATATCGATATGAAGGACATAACTTTTCAGTTGGATATGATACCTTTCCGCAGAGCAAAACAAGTTGTTTTGGTTCGGAATCGGTGACTTTTCTCATGAGATTTCATCACCTTTTTCAAAGCAAAACAAGTTGTTTTGGTCTCATGAAGGCTTATGAAGGCAAAAATTTTGCCTTCATAAGTATAACACAATGATTATGAATACATTAAGCGAAATATGAAGGCAAACAACAAAAAAGAGGAATTATTCCACGATGATATTATTTCCCTGAAGGGTAATCTTTACTTTTCTAAGACCGTTCAGACTGGACAATGCTTCCTCGATAGTACCCTCACGCAGGGCAGAGAAATGTACCTTATGATTCATCGCGTTAGCATTGCGGAAGATGACACCTAAGTTATACCAGCGTCCTAACTCACGCAATACCGTCACCAGTGATTTATCATTGAAATAGAAGAAGCCGTCTTTCCACTGGATAACATCATAGACATCCACCTCTGCCACATGAATAGTACCCTCCTTGTCATACCAGGCATCCTGACCGGGAGTCAGGCGCTTGTCACCCACTTCCACACTACCTTTCACAAGTGTCACATGAGCCGCCTCATTGGAATAACTCTTCAGGTTAAACTCCGTTCCCAGCACCTTTACCTCCATCTGATCAGTGCTGACGATGAAAGGAGACTTCTCATTGCGAGCCACCTTGAAATACGCCTCACCCAACAATTTCACCCGCCGTTCTTTCCCTTGGAAATTGGTGGGGAACTCGATCCTACTCTCTGCATTCAGCCACACCTCTGAGCCGTCGGCAAGGATTACCTTATAGTCCATGCCACGAGGTGTTGACAGGCGCTGCATCTTCTGGTTTAAGGTTGAAGGTTTAATGTTTAAGGTATTGTCGCCAGAAGCCGGGAAGAAAGAGATAGAGTCACGCTGGGTGATATCCACAGCCTTTGATCCCTCAGACTGTATCGACACCTTTTGTGGATTCTCATCATATACCATAGCCACCTCACCCTGCTCAGACGGAGTAACAGTCTGCGTGGGGAACAATTGGTGACGGAAGGTGAAAATAATCAAGAACATGGCTGCAGCTCCCACCAAGGCAGAGACATACAGATGCCACAGAGGACGACGAGAGGCAGAAGGAGATGACTCATCGTGTACTTCGATAGTCTCTCCTGAGAATTTCTTCTCACTGAATGTTTTCCACTCGGCATCCACATCTGGCTGCTGGGCGGTATTCAGACGGTGGTTCATCTTGATCAGATCGCCCATCTGCTCTTCATTCATGTTGTTTATCTCGTGCATGATAATAGAATAATAGTAACAATAGTGACTAAAGTGACTATATTGATAATACAAGGGAGAGGAGCAATCGGTACCCCTCGAAAGAGGATTTATTTCCGAAAGCCTCACGGAATTTAGCCAATGCCTGACTCACATATTTATGTACCATAGCAGAGGAGGTACCCATGATTTCTGCCAACTCATCGTATTTCTTACCTTCCAGATAATGTTGTTCGATGACAAAGCGCATCTTGGCATTCATACCATCCATAATCTTTGAGACGAGGGCCATACGTTCATCGAGCACATCCGGGGAATCGCCGATCAGATATTCCTTATTGGCAATCATCTCATCGATAGCCTTCCGCTCCACCACCTTGTGGCGCAGGTAGTTCACACAGCGGTTCTTGATCGATCTTCCGAGATAAAAATCTGCCGTGTCAGGTTGCAATACCGTCTTGTTATCCCACAGGTCACCGAAGAGATCAGCGACGATATCCTTGGCCACATCCTCATCCTCCACCCAACTGAGCGCATATCGATATAACCGCAAGTAGTTCTTGCGATAGATCTGCTCGAAGATATGTGCTCTGGTTGATTCCATGAGGCGTTAGCGATAGATTACAAAACAAAATGAACCAGATGAATTGCTATCATCCGGCTCATCATATAATTATATTTTATCGGTTATCAGAGATCAGGTTCTCACCCGTCATGTCAGATGGCTGCTCGAGTCCCATGATGTGCAGGATAGAGGGAGCCACGTCGGCCAGGCGACCGTCTTTCACCGTTGCCGAGTTATTATCGGTGACATAAATGAAAGGAACGGGGTTCAGAGAGTGAGCGGTGTTCGGTGTGCCGTCGGGGTTGATGGCGTTGTCGGCATTACCATGGTCGGCGATGATGATAGCCTCGTAGTCGTTAGCCTTGGCAGCCTCGATCACCTCCTTCACACACTGGTCTACTGCCCATACAGCCTTGGCGATGGCGTTGTATACACCGGTATGTCCCACCATATCACCGTTGGCGAAGTTCACCACGATAAAGTCGTATTCCTGGGTATTGATAGCACCCACGAGTTTGTCTTTCACCTCATAAGCACTCATCTCCGGCTTCAGGTCGTAGGTAGCCACCTTGGGAGAAGGAACTAAGATACGGTCCTCATTCTCAAACGGAGCCTCGCGACCGCCATTGAAGAAGAAGGTGACGTGTGCGTACTTCTCTGTCTCAGCGGTGTGCAACTGCTTCTTACCCATCTTGCTGAGGTACTCGCCTAAAGTATCATCCACGTTCTCTTTCGGGAAGAGGATGTGCACGCCCTTGAAGTTTGCATCATACGGTGTCATGCAGAAATACTGCAGATCCTTGATGGTATGCATACCCTCCTCTGGCATATTCTGCTGGGTGAGCACTACGGTGAGCTCCTTGGCACGGTCGTTACGGAAGTTGATGAAGATCACCACATCACCCTCCTGGATAGTACCATCAACGGTGTTGTTATTGATTGGCTTGATGAATTCGTCGGTAACGCCATCGGCATAACTCTCCTCCATGGCCTTCACCATATCGTCAGACTGCTTTCCCTTACCCTCTACGAGCAGGTCGTATGCCTCCTTGACACGATTCCAACGCTTATCACGGTCCATGGCGTAGAAACGTCCTACGATGCTGGCGATGGCAGCGTCGTTCTTCTGGCACTCCTCTGTCAACTGACGGATAAAGCCCACACCACTCTTCGGGTCGGTATCACGACCGTCCATGAAGCAATGTACGAAAGTATTCTTCAGGCCATACGCCTTGGAGATCTCTATCAACTTAAACAGATGATCCAAAGAAGAGTGTACACCACCGTCGGAGGTCAATCCCATCAGGTGCACTTTCTTTCCCGTCTCCTTCGCATAACCGAAAGCACGCTTGACCTCGGGATTCTCCATGATACTGCCATCCTTGCAAGCGCGGTTGATCTTCACCAAGTCTTGGTATACCACACGACCGGCACCGATATTCAGGTGACCCACCTCTGAGTTACCCATCTGTCCGTCGGGCAGACCGACATCCTCACCGGATGCCTGCAACTGTGAATGTGCGCTTACCGCTGTAAGATAGTCTAAGTAAGGTGTCGGGGTATTATAGATCACATCACCGGCACCATGTTTGCCGATGCCCCAACCATCGAGAATCATCAATAAAGCTTTCTTTGCCATAATCTTCTTATTCTAAAAACGTCTTTTTACATATCTTTTTTAACAAGGCGCAAAATTACGAATAAAACCACATATCGCAAAATCAAAAAGTAAAAACATGATAAAAGTTAAGGTTTTTTGTCATGTATATCAAGGAATAAGGAGAAAAAACACTACCTTTGCAACATGAAGAAGATATTGTTTTGCTTACTGATCGGTTTGCTCTCTGTGGCAGCCTGCAACAACGACGATAATGATCTGAGGATCTTTGTCGAGTTGTTTGATTGGGATGAGAACGTATGGGAGCAAACCGTAGACATCAAAGTGAACGGGAAATGGAGTGTCAGTTCGAATGTAGACTGGTGCGGTCCCTACCAATCATCGGGTGAAGGTGACAAGCGCATTACGCTATGGGTAAAGCCTAACCTCACGAATACCGCACGCACGGGTAAGTTGACCATCAGATCGGGCGGTGACACCAAGACCATCGCCTTGTCACAAAAGGCCTTCAGCGGTAATCTGGAGAATTTCACCTATCAGTTGCCGGTGATCTTCCATATCCTCTACAAGGATCAGAACAATGCGCTGCAATATCCTGCCAAGGGACGCATGGCAGAGATCCTAAAGGGAGTGAACCGGTTGTATGCCAGTAATAAGATGAACATCCAGTTTGTCATGGCGAAGTATGACCAAGACGGAAAAGAACTCGAAGAGCCGGGTGTGATGCGCGAGGAGGTGAAGTTCGACAGTATATCGAGCATGAAGTTCCTGGAGCAGAAGAATACCGACTATGGTTATCTCAACCAAGACCTGCAAAGATACATCAACATCTTCGTGTTTGCCTATAGCGAAGAGAAGACCTTAGGAGTGTCTGACCTGCCTGTGATGCCCACCGAGCATACGATGGACGGACTGTCTAATCAGGCGGGCAAAGAGTTGCAGACCTTCAAGACACTCAATTTCCCATGGGGTGTGACTATCAACAACAACTTTATCGATCAGGATCAGGATGCCAATACCATCAACCCTCTCTATGTGACGCTCACCTTAGCGCATGAGTTGGGGCATTATCTCGGACTGTTGCACACCTTCTCACAAAACGAGTGTTATGAGGATGACTATTGTGATGACACCAAGAACTGCGATTATCACGCCTACGAACAGCAGTTGGAGGAATACATGACAGAGGTACAGAACAGCGGTGGACGACTGGAAGCCAAGAAGGTGCTCCGTCGCATCAGTTGTGAAGATGCCAGTGAGTATCAGGCAGATAACATCCTCGACTACATGTACACCATCGGGAATGTGTTCACCGAGCAACAGAAGAAACGGGCACATCAGGTTTTGAACTACTGTCCGATGGTTCCCGGGCCGAAGTTGGAGACCTATTCCACAGCTACTTCCAGAGCGGCAGCGGCATTCATACAACCCCGATTGTCTGATTGTCCGAAGGTTAACGATAACATTAACGGGAACGTTAACAAGAGATAACAAACGACTACATATAAAAATATGAACAAACTATTAATTACTATCGCTATGTTAACCAGTTGTGTAATGTCTGCCACGGCAGGTGAGATACACGTTGACAAGAACAAATCATTAGAGGAAGCACTCTTCCAAGCCAGGGAGTGGCGGAGACTGAATGCCCCGGAAGCGACCGGAGGCATCCATATCTATTTAGGAGATAACACTTACCGACTGAATAAGCCCCTGCTTCTTCGTCCGGAGGATAGTGGCACGGCAGCATCTCCCACCATCATCCACGGGGGAACGATATCAGGTGCCGTCAGCATCAAGAACTGGAAAAAGGAGGGAAAGTTATGGGTGGCCGACGCTCCTATGGCTGGTAATAAGATCATCTATTCACGACAGTTGTGGGTAAATGGCCATAAGGCCCTGCGTGCCCAGCAGTTTGCTGCCGGTAAGATGGAGCGGATGATCGACTTCAACGTGGCAGACAAGACCATCACCATCCCCACCCCGAAGGAAGATCTCTCCAAGGAGACACAGTTGGAGATGATGGTTCATCAGCGTTGGGCCATCGCCATCCTCCGGGTAAAAGAGATGAAGAAAGTGGGAAAGAACACCGTGGTTAGCTTCCATGAGCCGGAGAGTCAGTTGGAGTTTGCCCACCCTTGGCCTCAACCGGTCATCAACGGAGAGAAGGGCAATTCTTCTTTCTGTCTGATGAATGCCAAGGCGTTCCTCAACGAGCCCGGTGAGTGGTATCAGGATTACCCCTCTGGAAAGATCTACTATTACCCCTTAGCCGGTGAGAGCATACAGAAGACCACCGCAGAGATGCCCCATTTAGAGCAGCTCATCTATATCGCAGGCACCGAGGAGCGCCCTGTCACCGATATCCATTTCGAAGGAACCACCTTCTGTTATGCCGGATGGCAACGCCCTTCTTACGAGGGACATGTCACCCTGCAGGGCGGTTTCCGTATGCTCGATGCCTATAAGTTGCAGACACCCGGACTCTTCCACAAGGCGGCATTAGAGAACCAGGCGTGGATAGCCCGTCCGGAAGCAGCCATCACAGCCGTTCATGCCGAGCGCCTGCAGTTCAACAAGTGTTCTTTCACCCATCTTGCAGCCACCGGTGTGGATCTTGAGGGATACGTGAACAACTCTATTATCCAAGGCAATCGTTTTGAGGATATCGGAGGCACTGCTATTATGGTGGGTTATTTCGGAGAACAGGGCTTCGAGACCCATATCCCCTATCTCGGTAAGAATATCTGTGATAATATCACCATCAAGGAAAACCGTGTGAAGGATGCCACCAATGAGGACTGGGGTGCCGTAGGTATTGCCGCAGGATATGTCAGCAATATCAATATAGTACAAAACGAGGTGTGTGACGTCAACTACTCAGGCATCTGCGTAGGATGGGGCTGGACAGCCCTGAAGAGTGGCATGCACGACAACCGTATCGAAGGAAACTATGTGCACCGGTATGCCAAACAGTTGTATGATGCCGGCGGTATCTACACGCTGAGCAACCAACCGGGATCGTTTATCATCAACAACAGGATAGAGGCTCCCACCAAAGCGCCCTACGCCACCAACGACCGTGGATTCTGCATCTACTTCGATGAGGCGACAGACGGTTATACCGTAGAGAACAACTGGATGCCGACAGAGAGTTTCGGTTATAACCAGCCCGGTCCGGCCATGATCATCCGTAATAACGGAGCGCAGGTGAAGTAAGCGCAGAATAATTTTCAATTATCAATTTTCAATTATCAATTATTAATGAGACCGACGAATTATCATTTATTTGATTTTCTTGACTTTGATGTCAACTTACAGAAAGACGAATCTTTATGGAAGGCTTATAAACCTACCGCTATATATGAGAAAGACGGAGATATCTGTCTGGATGTGCCTTTCCAGAAACAAGTGTTAGACAGTGATATGGCTGCCGACCTGCAAGTGGCGCAGGAGACGCACCGGTTATATATCCGTTACTACGAACCGAAGATCATCCGACTGTTTATCGATTTTGCCGATGAAGAGACGATGAGCGATGAGTCTGAGATGTTGCAATACGCTGAGCGTGTGAAGAGAGGGAATCTCTCCCTGCAGAAAGATGGAGAGAACTACAAGGTGGTTTCTCCTGAAGGTGTGATGCGTGCATATATCAACATGACAGATGCACCGGTTGACCGCTGGAGTGATCTGCAACCCGATCCGCAGCCCACCATCGATATCCGTCTGTATCCCGATGGAGACAAAGAGATACGTATGGCTGCCTACGATCATTTCTCACCGCCACGTTACGATGCACTACCCTTGGCATTCTGCAAGACAGAAGGACAGCGTGACCGGGCTACCCTCTCCTTTGAGTGTAAGCATGATGAGTGCTTTGCAGGTACCGGTGAGCGCTTTATGAAGATGGATCTCAGTGGACAGACCTTCTTCCTGAAGAACCAAGACGGACAGGGTGTGAACAACCGTCGTACATACAAGAATATCCCATTCTACCTCTCCAACAGGATGTACGGCACCTTCTACCACACCTGTGCCTATAGCAAACTGTCATTGGCGGGTCATTCTTCCCGTAGTGTACAGTATCTGAACGACCAACCCCGTATCGACGCCTTCATCATCGGAGGTGACAGCATCGAGGAGATTATCCGTGGCTATCGTGACTTGACCGGTTATCCCACCATGCCCCCACTGTGGAGCTTCGGCGTATGGATGAGTAGGATGACCTACTTCAGTGCTGATGAGGTGAACGGTATCTGTGACCGTCTGCGTGAGGAACATTATCCCTGTGATGTAATCCACTTGGATACCGGATGGTTTAAGACTGACTGGCTCTGCGAGTGGAAGTTCAACGAAGAGCGATTCCCCAACCCACCAGCCTTTATCAAGCAGTTGAAAGACAAAGGCTTCCGTGTATCTCTGTGGCAGTTGCCTTACGTGGCAGAGAATGCCGAACAGATTGATGAGGCACGTGAGAACGACTATATCGGTCCGCTCACCAAGCAACAGGCATCAGAAGGCAGTAACTTCTCTACCCTTGACTATGCCGGCACGATCGACTTCACCTACGACAAAGCGACTGAGTGGTATAAAGGACTGCTCAAGCGACTGCTCGACATGGGTGTGAAATGTATCAAGACCGACTTCGGAGAGAATATCCACATGGATGCCGTGTATAAGAACATGAAACCGGAGTTGCTCAACAACCTCTATGCCCTACTCTATCAGAAGGCTGCCTACGAGATTACCAAGGAGGTAACCGGTGATGGTATCGTATGGGCAAGAGCAGCATGGGCCGGTTGTCAGCGCTATCCTTTGCACTGGGGCGGTGACAGTTGTTCATCATGGGACGGCTTAGCCGGTTCATTGAAGGGCGGACTGCACTTCGGTCTCTCCGGTTTTGCTTTCTGGAGTCATGACGTGCCGGGCTTCCATACCCTGCCTAACTTCATGAACGGCATCGTGGATGACAAGGTATATGTGAGATGGACGCAGTTTGGAGTCTTTACCTCACATATCCGCTACCATGGCACTAACAAACGAGAGCCCTGGCATTATCCCAACATCGCACCGATCGTGAAGAAATGGTGGAATCTCAGATATGCCCTCATTCCTTATATCCTGCAGGAAAGCCTCATTGCCACACAATCCGGTCATAGTATTATCGAGGCACTCGTCTTCCAATATCCCCATGATCATACCGCATGGCATATCGACGATGAGTATTTCTTTGGGCATGACTTCTTAGTAGCACCCGTGATGAACAGCGAAGACAGCAGGGATGTTTATCTTCCTGAAGGCAAATGGGTACAATTCTTTACAGGAGAACGTCTTACAGGAAATCAATGGATACACCTTGAGAACATTCCATTGGAACAGATGCCCGTCTATGTACGAGAGGGTGCACAGATACCGATGTATCCCGAGCATGTGGAATGCACCGACGAGATGGATTTGCAGAAAACCATCATTACAACGATTGATGAACAGTTCAAAGGTTACAACTTATAACAAAACAATATGAATACTTGGAAAGCTAATTTAGAAGAAACAAAGAAAAGATATGTCAACTGGTGGAACCATAAAGGCATTATCGTTAACATGTGGGAGCACTTCCAGGAAGGAGTCACCCCACATGCTGATATCCCCGCTCCACACCCCCCAAAAGATCTGAACCAGAAATGGTTCGACCCTGAATGGCGTGCAGAATATCTCGATTGGTATGTGGCACATAGCTGTCTGAAAGCAGATATGTTACCCGTGGCTAACACACAGTTAGGACCTGGTTCATTAGCAGCCATCCTCGGTGGTGTCTTCGAAGGTGGTGAGGATACTATCTGGATCCACCCGGATCCCAACTACTCCGACCAGCTCACCTTCAACAGAGAGCATCCCAACTGGCTGTTGCACAAACAACTGTTGCAGGCTTGTAAGAAGAAGGCTCAGGGCCATTACTATGTGGGTATGCCCGACCTGATGGAGGGTCTCGACGTGTTGGCTGCCATCAAGGGCACCGACAAGGTATTGCTCGACACGGTGATGCAACCCGAGGTTCTCGAAGAACAGATGCGGTTTATCAATAAGGTCTATTTCGAAGTCTTCGATGAACTCTATGATATCATCCGTGAAGGCGATGAGATGGCTTTCTGCTACTTCTCTTCCTGGGCTCCCGGAAAGATGACAAAGCTGCAGAGTGATATCTCTACGATGATCAGTGTGGAGGATTACCGTCGGTTCGTACAGCCCTTCATCCGTGAACAGTGTCAGAAGATCGACTATACCCTCTACCATCTTGATGGTGTAGGTGCCATACATCACCTGCCCGCCCTCCTGGAGATAGAAGAGTTGAATGCCGTTCAGTGGACCCCAGGTGTCGGTCAGCCACAGGGAGGTGATCCGAAGTGGTATGATCTCTATCGTCAGATCCTCGATGCCGGCAAGAGTATCATGGCTTGTTGGGTAACGTTGGATGAACTGAAACCGCTGTTGGATAATATCGGTGGTGACGGTGTACATCTGGAAATGGACTTCCATAATGAGGATGAGGTAGAGAAAGCACTGCGTATCGTGGAGGAGTTCCAGACAAAAGAAGAACCAGAGCGCAAAGTAGCTGATATCATCCGACTGACAGAGAAGCGTTTCAAAGATCTCAACGAAAAGATCAATATTGAACAGCAGCCACAGGCACCGACCTATAAGAGTCTGGTGGACATGCAGAAGAAACCTGTCAGAAAGAAGATCTTAGGACAGCAGAAGACCACCGTGATTTCCACGGAGGGACTGCAGATAGAGAAACCTTCGTTAGAGAGTCAGTTGAAGCAGCGCATCCTGATCTTCGACGGTGCTATGGGAACCACCATTCAGAGCTTCCATCTGGAGCAGGTCAAGAGCAACGAATACCTGTGTATCGAGCGTCCGGAGGTGATCAATGAGATCTACCGTAGATTCCTCGCAGCAGGCTCAGATATTATCACCACCAACACCTTCAATGCACAACGTATCTCATTACCCGATGGTCTGCAAGACAAGGTTGAGGAGATTAACGTACAGGCAGCAGTGATGGCCCGCAGAATGGCTGACAGTTTCACGCTGACAAACCCCGATAAACCCCGTTATGTACTCGGTGGCATGGGTCCTACCCGTGAGACCATCTCCATGGAAGGTGCCAAGGTAAACTATCAAGAGATGAGCGACATCTACCAAGAGCAGGCAGAAGCGCTGTTGGACGGTGGTGTTGACGGACTGATCCTCGAGACGATCTTCGACGTGATGAACGCCAAAGCGGGTGTCGAGGGCTGTATCCGTGCTATGGAGAAGAAACAATGCGAGGTGCCTCTGATGCTGAGCTTCACCGTAAGAACAGCTGAAGGTATGAATATGATCGGGCAGGATGTGATCGACTTTGCCAAGTCGTTGGGCGACTATCCAATCTTTGCGGTAGGCATCAACTGCAATCCCGATATCCCGATGGTAACAAACCTCATCCGTCGGTTGGCCAACGAGACACCTTATTATATTATAGCCTTCCCCAATGCCGGACTGCCTGACGAGAACGGACAATATGCCACCACGCCCGATCTTTTCCAGAAAGAGATGTGGCCGATGTTCGACCAGCACCTGATTAATATGGTGGGTGGCTGCTGTGGCACGAACGATCAGCACATGGCCAAGCTCGCAGCACTCACGCAACCGGCTCCCGGCTGTTGGGTGAGTCCTCATCAACCAAATAGCAAGCATTACGCACCGGTGGAAGAACCCACGGAGGAGCCTATTGAAAAGGAAGAAGTTGCAGCAGAGAGCACTGCGCCGACAGGACCATCTGTCTTCGACAGCATCGTAAACGGTAAGTCTGACGAATGTACCCAGGCTACGCAAGCAGCTATTGAACGGGGTGAGAAGCCTCAGGAGATCATCAACAACGAGATGATCCGTGCCATGGCAGAGGTAGGACAACGTTTCCAGGATGGTAAGGCATTTGTACCACAGCTGTTGATGGCTGGTCGCTCGATGAAAGCCGGACTGGAGATTCTCAAGCCGTTGATGGCAGGTGAGAGCACTACTTCCTTAGGCAAGATCGTCATCGGAACGGTAAAGGGTGACCTCCACGATATCGGTAAGAACCTGGTAGCCTCTATGCTCGAAGGATGTGGCTTTGAGGTGGTGAACATCGGTATTGATGTTTCTGCCGAGACCTTCATCGAAGAGGTGAAGAAGAACCAGCCCGACATCCTCTGTATGTCGGCCCTGCTCACCACGACCATGGGTTATATGAAGGTGGTGATCGACGAATTGGAGAAGGCAGGTATCCGCGATCAGGTAAAGGTGATGGTGGGTGGAGCTCCTGTCTCTCAGGGTTATGCCGACGAGATCGGTGCCGATGGTTACAGTGACAACGCTAACTCAGCTGTTACCGTGGCCAAACAACTCTTAGGAAAACTATAATAACAAACTACAGTGGGTCTTCGTTCATCAAGGATGACGAAGGCCCACCATAATATCTATCAAACTAATGCACGCGAAATTTTTAGGAACTTTAGATTGGACCATTTTGATCGCCTACTTCGTCATTCTCTTGGCGATTGGTATTTGGGCAAGTACAAAACGCAAGAAAGGAAGTAGTCTCTTCCTTGCAGAACACTCTCTACGCTGGTATCATATCGGCTTCTCTATGTGGGGTACCAATGTAGGACCCTCTATGTTGATCGCATCAGCCTCAGCAGGATTCACCACAGGTATCGTATCCGGTAACTATGCGTGGTATGCCTTCGTGTTTATCTTCCTCTTGGCCTTCGTCTTCGCACCCCGTTACTTAGGCAGTAACGTAAGTACCCTACCAGAGTTTATGGGACTGCGTTTCGGGCAAGACACCCGCAATATCCTGGCATGGTACACCATCGTGACCATCCTGATATCCTGGTTGGCACTGACACTCTTTGCCGGTGGTATCCTCATCCGACAGATCTTCTCTATCCCGATGTGGGCTTCCGCATTGATCCTCTTGGCGATCTCTGCTTTCTTCACCATCCTCGGAGGACTGAAAGCCGTGGCCTATACCAATGTGTACCAGATGATCCTGTTAATCGTGGTGTCTGCCACCCTGACCATCGTCGGTCTTATCAAGGTGGGTGGTGTCAGCGGATTGGCAGGTGCTGTACCAGAAAACTATTGGAACCTGTTCCTTCCTAACGATAATCCCGACTTCCCATGGTTACCGATCCTTTTGGGTTATCCCATCATGGGTGTGTGGTTCTGGTGTACCGACCAGTCGATGGTACAACCCGTTTTGGCAGCCAAGAATCTGAATGAAGGACAGCGCGGAGCCAACTTCACCGGCTGGTTGAAGATCCTCGATGTGCCCCTGTATATCCTCCCCGGTATTCTCTGTCTGGCATTATTCCCCTCTATAAGCAATCCCGACGAGGCCTATATGACCATGGTAACCAACCTCTTCCCTGTGGGAATGGTCGGTTTGGTACTGGCAGTGCTCACAGCAGCATTGGTCAGCACGATCGGTTCTGCCCTGAATGCCTTGAGTACGGTCTTCACCATGGATATCTACGTAAAGAGTCATCCTGACGCTACCCAACCGCAGATTATCCACATGGGTAGGGTTGTCACCATCGTGGGTGCCATCCTCTCGGTGATTATCTGCGTGGCTATCGACAGTATTAAGGGACTGAACCTCTTCAATATCTTCCAGTCGGTATTGGGATTCATCGCGCCACCGATGTCAGCGGTCTTCCTCTTCGGTGTTTTCTGGAAACGCACCACCTCACGGGCAGCCAATATGGCACTCACCTGGGGTACCGTCTTCAGTATCGGTACGGGTATCCTCTATCTGTTTGTGCTCAACGGAGCTGACTTCTGGCCGCACTTCATGATGCTGTCGTTCTGGATCTTCGTCATCATCGCTGCTGCCATGGTGATCGTCAGTCTGCTGGATAAGTCAGAGCCTCAGCCATCGATGATCAAGAAGATCAACGGAAAGCCTTCACTGGATGTAAGAATCGGTTGGGCATTGCTGATCATCGCCATGATCGCATTGTACATCTTCTTCAACGGACATTAATCACTAATAGTCATTATGAAATAAGGTGGAGCCACACAGAAGTGGTTCCACCTTATTATATATGTCCGGATGATTCTCAGCGTGAGGCGATGGCAAATGCCACATCCATCATGTTGATGAAGTTATTCTGTCGCTCCTCTGCCGTGGTCTCCTCACCGGTAATCAGAGAATCGCTGATCGTACACAGACAGAGAGCCTTGGCTCCGGCACGCGCGGCATTCATATACAAGGCCGGGGCCTCCATCTCTACCGCCAGCACACCCATCTCCATCCATTTCTTGGAAGTGGGATTGGCATCATAGAAGGTGTCAGATGAATAGACATTACCCACCTTATAACGGAACCCTCTCTTCTCTGCCTCTTCCACACCGGCACGCAACAGGTCGAAGTCGGCTATCGGGGCATAGGTACCTCTGAGTTCAAACTGGTCTGCATAACTGCTGTTGGTGCATGCTCCCATGGCAAATACCAAGTCACCGATATGCAGATCTTTGTTCATCGATCCCGCAGACCCCACACGGATAATGGTCTTCACATCATAGAAATTAAACAACTCGTAAGTATAGATGGCTATGGAGGGGATGCCCATGCCATGTCCTTGCACAGAGATTCTTTTTCCGTTATACGTGCCGGTATAACCCAGCATTCCTCTCACCTGATTATACAACACGGGGTTCTCTAAATACCGTTCTGCCATCATCTTGGCACGCAATGGATCGCCTGCCATAATCACGGTATCCGCAATCTCACCATACTTAGCTCCGATATGCGGTGTTGGTGTATTTTCCTTTAACATGATATTGAATATTTTTATAAGTTAATACACTACTGTCCGGTTAAATTTTCCCGAACGTTATTTAAATGTTTAAAATTCAATGAGATACAGCGATCTTAAAATTTTCCGATTTGATTTTGTATCTTTGTACTATCTCATATATAAGATAGCACAG
>Ga0256405_10007994_pt1 | contig 15455 bp, 10 predicted proteins | sample RumenRJG_02DNA_FD_189096 | JGI IMG/M metagenome (GOLD analysis project Ga0256405, IMG submission 189096) | Bovine rumen microbial communities from Lethbridge, Alberta, Canada - RJG_02 | ecosystem: Host-associated > Mammals > Digestive system > Stomach > Rumen | place: Canada: Alberta... | reverse complement strand
TTTTTACCGTAACACAAGTTTTCGGTTTTGCAACTTTTTCCTTTTCCTCCGACGAGTTGAAGGCCCATTCTCGGAAAAGGAAAGTTGCAAGAATACATCAGCGGGTAACATACAAGCATTCTTAGAAAGTTCGCGCCGCGCCGATCCCCCGCACGGTCAGTAATTTTCCACGGCTGCTTTCCCCCCATTCCGCTGACGCATCAGCGGGAAGAAAAGAAATTTTTTAAATTTCGATTTGCAAAATCTGTTTTTTGTGCTATTATATTTTTGGAAGGGAACAAATAATGGTACAAAAAAACATAAACGAGGTTTTCCCGCATGAGCCGAAGCCGGATCCGGCGTATCAGCGGCTGTATGAAATGCTGAAATGCCGGATCGGGTCGGGAAAACTGAAGCCGGGAGACCAGCTGCCGACGGAAAGTCTGCTGCTGGAAGAATTCCGGGTGTCGCGCAATACGGTCCGCCATGCACTGGCCGGACTGGAACGCGAAGGATTGATCGTGCGTTTCCCCCGCAAAGGGACCTTTGTCCGCCAGGCCCCGGAAGGCATGGCCAAAGCGAAAAAATATACGGTCGGAGTCACTTTCTTCAGTGAAAATATGAATGCCACCTTCTATGGGCCGCTGACCCGGGGAGTGCTGGCCGCGGCCAGGAAGAACAATCTGGTCATCGAAGTCGTTCCGGTCCATGGCGATGAAAATTACGACGGGCTGGACGGATGTCTTTTCAATTATGAGATCGATCCGCATACGAGGATCTACAAGCAGATCGCCAAAGGGATCATGCCGGCGGTCGGCTACAATTTCCGGATCGGACGGAAATGCGGGTTCGTCGGAGTGGACTACTATGCCGAATCGTTCAAGGCCGTCCGGCACCTGCTGAACTGCGGCTGCCGCCGGATCGCATACATCGGCAAGCCGTTCGATCCGGCCGAAACGGAAAAGAACCGCTATATCAGTGCGACGGTAAGCCGGTTCAACGGATACCGGGACGCCCTGAAACAGGCGGGCATCCCCTGTCCGGATTCCTCGGTCGCCCTGCTGATGCCGAAACAGGCGAAGTGCTACCGGGAGGTGATCGACTTCCTGACGGAGAACCGGTTCGATGCCCTGTTCGTGTCCCAGGCAGGCCTTTTCCCGTATGTCCTGTATGCGCTGACTTATCTGAAACGCGGCATTTCTCCGGATCTGCGGCTCTTCTGCTTCGATGATCTGGCGCAGGAAAAAATGGCCTGGCCCGGGTTCAGTTACATCAGGATGCCGCTGTTCGAGATCGGATACACCATGATGGATTCGCTCTATCAGCAGATGCTGCTGCAGGAGAAGGCAAAGCCGATCGATCGGATCTTCCCCGCCGATTTCATTACCGTTCCGAAAATCGTCATATCCGAAAAAAAGTTATTTCGATCGGGGATCGCGGGAATGAAAGACTGCTTTACTCCGGAGTTTCCTGAATGCAGACAAAGAAATGATTTATCATGATATTCAACTAATAAAAAAGGGAGAAGAAAAGATGAAAGACATGACTGAACAAAAAGCAAGAAACCGGGCGCATTTTACGCTGATCGAGCTGCTCGTGGTGATTGCAATCATCGCCATTTTGGCGGGAATGCTGCTGCCGGCGCTGAACCGTGCCAGAGAAACGGCCCGGACCATTTCCTGCACCAACAAACTCAAACAGATCGGAACCGCGCATCATCTCTATATTTCGGATTTCAAGGACTGGCTGCTTCCCCCCCAGCTCAAGGATTGGGCGATCGGCGATTTTACGGGTTCGGCTTATTATTATGCATGGCAATGGTTCGGCATGCTTTCCGGATATCACCAAAAGGGATACAAACAAATAACTCCCGGATATAATTTGAAATACGGCGGAAATTCCGACCGGAAAAAAAGCCCGTCTTTCGACTGTCCTTCCGAACCCGTAGATTTCGGCAGTTACGGCATTAATTTATTTGAGGACACGCATTATGCGAGCAATATCTATATGGTCGGATCGACCAATACAAGGACCTGGACCGGGGGATTCACCCGGAGACTCAACTGCCTGACCGAACCCTCTCAGGCATTGATCTTCGCCGACAACCGGAACCTGGGGCGCGCGGATATGTATGCCACCTCGGATTTCAATCCGGTGGACAACCTGGCATTCCGTCATGGTGTGCCGGATACGCGGCCCCATACCGGGAACAAGATGACGACGGCTTCGGTCACCAGAGGGAAATGCAATATGGTTTTCATGGACAACCATGCCGGATCGATGGATTACCGGACCTTCATGGCCAGGCAGCCGAAACTGCAACTGCATAGTTATTTCAATTACGATAAATACAAGCCGTTCGTGCTTGGATTCGACACCAAGAAATAATTTTGAAAAAACTCAAAACGGAAGACAAGGCACCATGAAAAAAACCGGATTTTGTTTGCTGGCCGCGGCCATGCTGTCGTTCGGCGGCTTGCTGGGGGCGAAGGAATATGACAACGTCCTGCTGTATAAGAACTGCGGATCGTGGAAGAGCGATGCTTCCGTCATCCGGTCGGGGCTGGATTCCGGCCGGATCGTCTGGGACGGGAAAACGCTGAAATTCACGCCGCGCGGCGGGACGTTCGACCTGAAAAATATCTACAGTTTCGGATTCGCCGTCCGTGTGCCCGAAAATATGAGGAACCAGCCGATCTCGGTGACCTTTGTCTATGATGAGGGAAAGCCGGTGGTCTGGAATCTCCGGACCCCGCCCCACACAGGCTGGCGGAGCGCGTGCGTGAAACTATCCGGGAAGGACTGGCCGTATATCCGCAAAGGCAAACTCAAAGCCGTGGAGATTTCCACCCAAGTCCCCAACTTTCAGGCGGTGCTGGACGATATCCGGTTCGTTTCCGACGGTCTGGATTTCCAGCTTCACGACGAGTGGGTGCCGCCCGTGACGGACGGCTGCTTCTTCCCCGAATACACGCTGGAGCAGCAGCGGCAGGAAACGCTGAACGATCCCGATTTCAAAGCGAAAATGGCGGAGATCGAACAGCTCCGCAAGACCCGGTTGAGAGTGACCTGGAAAAAAGAACACACCGACCCGAAACAACTGTTCGGTCTGGCGGCGATCGACCGGATCCGCCCGGACGGCACGATCGAAGGAATGTCGTATGAAGACGTTGAGAAGATCCATAAACGGAATCGTTCCTGGCACGATGTCAACGAGACATTCATAAATCAGCACTGCGAATTTTACAAAAAACTGATGGCGAACTGGGAATGGGGGCGGGTTCCCCGGACCGAAGCGAACCGCAGGAAACTGTTCAAGAGCCTGATTCGGACCATCATTGCGGATAGCAACCGGCGGCAGGAGCAAACCAGGGTCATCGTCCCTGCCTTCGTGCTGCCCTCCACAGCCTGCCGGGCCTATGCGCTCTTTTTCGACGAAATGGACGCGGTGGAAAAAGGGACCAACCGCGATCCCGATGCGGTCCTGCTCAACCGTCTGCTGAAAGAGGCGGCTTCCTGGTGTTATTTCCAAACGCTTTACAACACCGTTGGACCGGCGCTGACGATCGAATCATTCCGAGGCGACTCCAACTGGACCGGGGGGAACTTCGGCTACCGGCCGACCCTTCAGGCGGGGTTGATCTGCCGGAACCCGAAGATGCTCGACCTGGTATCCGCTGTGGCGAAAAACTGCCTGAGCGTCACCTCCTACAACACGATGAAGGACGCGTTCTGGCTGGACGGGATGACCGCCGACGGCTCCTCCTGGGGGCATAAGAATCAGAATTATCCGTTCGAATATCCGCTGAACGGGTTCCATGCGGTCGGCCGGATGATGGTCGATCTGGTCGGATCCCGCTGGGCGCTGCAAACGGACGGTCCGGCATTCAACCTTATTTGCAACCATCTGGAAACGCTGCTCTGGTATGGAACGACTTGGGCCGAAAACAAAAACCGGAATATCGCGCCGGCCGGACCGCTGCTGCAGCTGGACATACCCGCCGCCTGCGGACGCCGCGGCCTGAATTACCGCGAAGGAAAAGGCTACCTTGATTTCGGCACGGTTTACCGGACGGCGAAGAATTTTTCTGCGCTGGCGCCGGAAGGTTCGAAACAGCGGGAACGGCTCCAGCACTGCATGGACGTCATCACCGGGAAAAGCCGGGACCTGCCGGTCGGATGCCGTTATTTCTGGAACAACGACCTGCTGCTCTGCCGGGAAAAGGAATCGATCGTGTCGGTCAGCATGCTTTCCAGCCGGGTCCTCAGCATCGAATCGGCTCCGTCGGCCTCCCATTTCACCGATTTCTGGAGCGACGGCGCGGCCTGGATCATGAAACATTTCGATTCCTACCGGATCGCGCGCGGTTTCCTGAAAATGTATGCCATCCCCGGCGTCACCTCGCGCCAGTGGGATTTCAAGCATGAAACCAATAATTGGCGGAGCTATACGGGCCTTTACAATTTTGCCGGGGGCGCGGCGGACGGCAGTTACTCCGTCTGCGGCTACAAAATGGGACGGAAGCGGCTCCGGTCGAGTCCGGATGCGAATTTCTACGACCTCGAGGCGGAAAAGTCCTATTTCTGGCTGAACGGGAAACTGATCTGCATCGGCACGGGGATCACGGATAAAACCAGCCGCAATGTTCCGGTTGCCACGACGCTCGACCAGACGCTCTGGCGCGGACCGGCTCAGGATGCTTCCGGCACGATCCGCAAACCCGGCACAAGTTTTCAGACAGATTCGCAGCTGCTCTGGCATGACGGAGTCGGTTACGCCATACTGAACGGGAAGGGCAGACTTTCCGGCGAGACACGGAAAGCCCGCTGGGTGGAAATCAATCCGACCAACCGGACAGTCAAAAACCTGCCGAAAAGCGCACCGATCCTGATGTTCCAGATCGACCACGGGAAGAACCCGGAAAACGGTTCCTACGCCTACGTGGCGGATCTCCACAGTCCGGACTTCGCCGCGCTGAAGAAACTGGCCCAGCAGCCGCCGTTCGAGATCGTTTCGGCGACTTCCGATGCGCACGTTGTCCGGGAGAAAAGTTCCGGCACGCTGGCGGCGGTCTTCTTCAAACCCGGCGAAGCGGGCGGACTCAAGGTCGATGCTCCGGCGGTCGTGCTGCTGCGGAAGACCCCGGACGGGAAAGTCCAGGCGACCGTGAACGATCCCGAACAGAACCCGAAACGGGATTCCATCACGCTCACCTGGGATGGAAAAGATCACAAGATCCAGCTGCCGGACGGAGTCTATTGCGGACAGCCGGTGACCACGGATCTCTCCGGCACGTCGAAAAAATGGTACAACTTCTTGTTTTGAACAATAACTGAAAACCCAAAGCCGATCATCGGCAAAGGAGGAAAAAAAATGAAAAAACTGATGACTGCAATTCTGTTCGGAGCCGCGATGCTCCCGGCCGCAACTTTGACAGGAGCCGATTTCCGGATCGATCTTATTGTCAACAAAAACACCTGCGGACTGGAATTCAAAGGCGGATCGGAAGGGGTCCGCGGAGACAAAGCGAAATGGCTGAAGGAAAACGCCGACAGCCGTCTGGTGGTCGTAGGTAAATCCGCGGACGCCTGGGAGGAAAAAAGTTTCCAGTTCACCGCGAAGGAGGATTGCGATGTGAATCTCCTTCTGATCGCAGAGCTGGCAGGCAAAGGCAAGGTGCGTCCCTGGGTCGCTTACGACAATGTCCGCATTGAAGGCGCAGCGGCAGCGATCAAAAACGGCAGTTTTGAGAAAATGAATCCCAAAACAGGAATGCCCCAAAACTGGGCTACCGGCAAAACGAAAAAATATGTGTTGAAAAAAGGCGACGATGCGGCAGACGGGAAAAATTACATTGAAGCCTCGCACGACTATCGCGCCATTCAGCGGATCAAATGCAAAAAAGGCCAGACCGTGAAGGTCACCTTCATGGTGCGGAATATCAAACCCGCCACGGAACAGAAGTAAATCCCGAAAAAGGGCAGATCTCCGCAGCCGGGCGCCCTGCCCGGCTGCCGGGGAACGGGACAATGCCTCCATTATAAAAACCAAAGCAACAAGGAACGCTCAGAATACAAGAGCGTATTATTAAAAAATGAAAAAGATTCTTCTTCGCGGCAGCTGGCAAACCAAAAACATCGGCGACATTGCACACACGCCCGGTTTTCTGAATCTGGCGAAACAATTCCTGCCGGACTGCGAGATCTGGCTGTGGCCCTGCCAAATCAACCTCGGGGTCCGGGAAATGCTGCTGGAAAACTTTCCGGGTCTCCGCATCGTGGAGACCAAAGCCGAACTCGATGAGGCCTTCGAACAGTGCGACATGCTGGTCCACGGGTCCGCGCCGATCGTGGCGGATCAGAGCATCAAGCCGTGGAAGGAAAAAACCGGAAAACCGTATGGCCTGTACGGCGTCACAGTGGACGGGCTCTGGACGGAAGAAAAGAAAACCGCGCTTTCGGAAGCCGATTTTGTGTTCTGCCGTGACTCGCTCTCCCAGTATTTCCTGTATCAGCAGAACCTGAAATGCCCGATGATCGGTTTTACCCCGGACAGCACGTTCGGCATGAAGCTGGGGAAAGATGCGTCCGCGGAAAAATACATGAAGGAGAACGGCCTGGAGCCGGAGCAGTTCGTCTGCGTGGTCCCGCGCATGCGGCTCACCCCGGCCTCGTTCGACGACGACCATTTCAATTACACGGATCCCTGGCGCGAATCCCACGCCATGGACAATCTGGAATCCGACATGGCGAAAATGCGCGAGGTGATCTGCCACTTTGTGGAAAAATACGGACTGAAAGTGATGATCTGTCCGGAAATGACCTATCAGGTGCCGCTGGGCCGCCGTTATCTGTATGAGCGCCTGCCGGAATCCGTGAAGAAGCACGTTGTGCTGAAACGCGAATACTGGATCACGTCCGAGGCGGAAAGTGTCTATGCGAAGGCGAAAATGCTGGTGAGCATGGATATGCATTCGCCGATCATGTTCGTGGTGGAACACAAGCCGGCGATCATGCTGCGTCAGGCGGAAGACACCTGGAAGGGCCAGATGTGGCGCGACCTCGGGATGCAGGACTGGATCCTGGAACTGAACGTGACGGAAGCCCCGGAGATCAATGCGTGTGTCGACAAGATTTTGCAGAACTATCCGGCCGCACTCAAACAGGCGGAAAAGGCCGCAACGCTGGCCGTGGAATATGACAGAAAAGCCATGGAATATATCCGTTCGCTTTTGAAATAAGTTTTCCCAGTGCTTGCATTGAGGCAAAAGAAAATCAAAAAATGAGAAAGAAAATCAGATTGATCCTGTCTGCCGCAGCCGTATTGCTGGCTGCCGGGGCGGCGGATGCAAAGGAATACGGGAATATCCTGCATTACAGGAAATGCGGGACTTGGAAGACCGATGCTCCGGTCATCGCCGACGGGGCGGATGCCGGACGGATCAAATGGGACGGCAAGGAGATACACTTCACACCGCCCGGGAAAGGATTCGACCTGAAGGACACTTTCTCGTTCGGTTTTGCGATGCGTGTACCCGAGAAGATGACGAACCGGCCTATTCAGGTGAAGTTCGTTTATGAAGAGGGGAAACCGGTGCTATGGAGAAAGAAGACGCAGCCGCATACTGGCTGGCAAGGCGCCGTCATCCCGCTGCGCGCGGGGAAAAAGCCGTCTCTCCGGCCGGGAAAAATCAAAGAAGTGAAATTTGTTTCCACGGTCCCGGGATTCCAGGCGGTGCTGGATGACATCCGGTTCGTGCCGCGGGGACTGGATCATCAGTTTGAGGATGCGTGGGTGCCGCAGGTGACCAGCGGCTGTTTCTTCCCGGAATACACGCTGGAACAGCAGCGGAAGGAAACGCTGGAAGATCCTGCTTTCAAGGCGAAAATGGCGGAGATCGAGCGGCTGCGCAAAACCAAACTGAAGATCCGGCTGAAACCGCAGAAGCCCAGTGATGCGGGCAATAAGGCAATGGCCCGGATCCGGCCAGACGGCTCGGTCGAGGGATTGTCTTATGAGGATGCGGTCCGGATCAACCGGGAAAAACGCGACTGGCGTCCGGTCAACGAAACCTTCATGCATGAACACTGCACCTTCTATTCGGAAGTTCTGCGGCTCTGGGAAACCGGCAAGATCGCCCGGACGGAGGAGAACCGGAAAAAAATCTTCCGGAGCCTGATCCGGACCCTGACGGCGGAAAGCAACCGCCGGATGGAATATCTGCGGCTGCTCGTTCCGGCCTTCGTGCTGCCGAACATGACCGTTTATGCCTATCAGGTGTTCTTCGATGAAATGGATGCGGTGGAAAAAGGGACCAGCAAGGATCCGGATTCGATCAGGCTGAACCGTCTGCTCAAGGAAGCGTCTTCCTGGTGTTATTTCCATGGTTTCACGGACACCGTGGGACCGGCGCTGACCGTGAGATCTTTCCAGGGGGCATCCAACTGGACGGGCGGAAATTTCAGTTACCGTCCGACTTTCAAGACCGCCCTGATCTGCCGGAATCCGAAAATGCTGGAGGTGATCTCCGAAGTGGCGGGAAAGAGTTTGAGCATCACGTCCTATAACACTATGGGAAGTGCGTTCTGGCTGGACGGACTGACCGCCGACGGCTCCGCGTGGGGACACCGGAACCAGAATTATCCGTTCGGTTATCCGCTGGACGGTTTTGCGGGGATCGCACGTCTGATCGGAGCTCTTTCGGGAAGCAGCTGGGAACTGAAAGCCGACGGACCCGCTTTCGATGCGCTCTGCAATTACTTCAACGCGCTGCTCTGGCACGGCACCGGGTGGGCCAGGAACAACGACCGCTACGTCAAGGTCGACCAGATCCTGCAGCGGGACATTCCGGCCGCCTGCGGACGCCGGGCGATGGCTTATTATGAAGGCAGAGGATACGCCGATTTCATCAAGCCTTTCCGGGTGGCGGGCCTTTTCCTGGATGTGATGCCGGAAGGTTCGGCGCGGCGGAAACAGCTTCGATCCTGCACCGAGGTCATGACCGGGAAAAAACGGGAGCTGCCGATCGGCACCCGGTATTTCTGGAACAACGATCTGCTCCTCTGCCGCGAAAAGGAATCGCTGGTGTCGGTCAGCATGCTTTCCTCCCGCGTCCTCTCGATCGAAAGCGCACCGAATGCCACCCATCTGACCGATTTCTGGTCCGACGGCGCAGCATGGATCATGAAGCACTTCGATTCCTACCGGATCGGCCGCGGATTCATGAAGCCGTATGCCATTCCGGGCGTTACCTCCCGGCAATGGGAATTCACCCACAAGGGCCAGAAATGGCGGAGCAATCCAGGGCTTTACAACTTCGCCGGAGGTGCGGCGGACGGCAAATACGCAGTGTGCGGCTACCGGATGGGACGGAAAAAATCGGAAAACAGCCCGGACCCGAATTTCTACGGACTGACCGCGAGCAAAGCGTATTTCTGGCTGAACGGCAAACTGGTTTGCCTTGGTGCCGGGATCACCGATGAAACCGACCGCAAAGTCCCGGTCGCCACCACGATCGACCAGACCCTGTGGCGCGGTCCCGCCAGTGATGCTTCCGGAAAGGTTTACCAGCCCGGCAATGCATTCCGGACGGATTCGCAAATGCTCTGGCATGATGGAGTCGGTTACTGGATCCTCAAGGGAAAAGGAGTCCTTTCCGGCGAAACGCGGAAAGACCGCTGGCTGGATTACCACCTGGCAAACAAGCAGGTCAAAAACCTGCCGAAGTCCGCGCCGATGCTGCAGTTCCAGATCGATCACGGAAAAAATCCGAAGAACGATACGTATGCGTATGCGGTGGATTTCCATTGCGGAAGTGCCGCCGAGCTGCAGAAGAACGCGAAGTCGCCCTCCGTTGAGATCCTGTCCCTGACTTCCGACCTGCAGGCAGTGCGCGAAAAGAGTTCCGGAACGCTGGCGGCGGTCTTCCACAAGCGGGGAGAGACCGGCGGGCTCAAGGCCGACGCCCCCGCGGTGGTCCTGCTGCGGCAGACTCCGGACAGGAAGACCAAAGTCACCGTGAACGATCCGGAGCAGGATCCGAAACGGGATTCCATTACGCTTACCTGGAATGGAAAAGATCATAAGATCAAACTGCCGGCCGGATTATACTGCGGCCAGCCAGTGACGGTAGATTTGGAGTAAAAACAACATAGAAAAAACCGGCGGTCCTGCGCTATGCGGCCCGGATCGGCGGGAAACAACATCAGAGGAAAAATCATGAGAAAACCAGCAGCGGCATTCATTTGCCTGAACGAGTCGAAAATCACAGCGGTTTACGGGAAACAGAGAATGGATCAGATCGCCGCCATGACCGAACTTTATCCGGAGATCATCGGCAATGGAAATCTGGATTCGGCGGATCTGAGCTCGATCGAGTGTTTCTTTTCCACCTGGGGAATGCCGAAATTCACGGACGCCCAACTGGACCGGATACCGAATCTGAAGGTCGTATTCTATGCAGCCGGAGCAACGGACGCTTTCTGCCGTCCGCTGCTGGCCCGGGGCATCCATGTGATCAGCGCCTGGCGCGCGAATGCGCTCCCCGTGGCGGAGTTCACGGTGGCACAGATCATCCTGGGGCTGAAAAATTATTTCCAGCAGGCGAGGAACCTGCGGACCCGTTCAGCATGGAAAGTCAATGCGGGCCCCGGCGCTTACGGAAAAACAGTGGCGCTGATCGGCGCCGGCATGATCTCCACCCATGTGAAGAAACTGCTGGGCTCCTACGACCTGGACGTGATCGTGGTCCCGTCCCGGAAAGAAAACCGGACCATTTCGCTGGAAGAAGCGTTTGCCCGTTCGCAGGTGGTGAGCAATCATTTGCCGAACCGCGACGACAACGTCGGCGTGCTGACAGGAGAAATGTTTGCCTCGATGCCGCAGAACGGCGTGTTCATCAACACCGGCCGCGGACGTCAGATCAACGAAGCGGAACTCTGCGAAGTACTGAAGGCCCGGCCCGACCTGACCGCGCTGCTGGACGTGACTTATCCCGAACCGCCGCAGGAAGATTCTCCTCTCTACAAACTGCCCAATGTCTTCCTCTCCCCGCATATTGCCGGTTCGCTGAACGACGAATGGGGCCGGATGGCGGATTTCATGATCGAGGAATTCAAACGCTATCTGGCGGGCGAACCATTCCAGCACGAAATCAGCGAATCCATGCTGATCACATCCAAATAAGACGCCGTCCTTTCCGGAACGGTCCGGTTTGGACATGGAGACCCGCGATCATCCGATCCGCGGGTCTTTTTTCTGCCAGGTTCATTCGATCTCCACGGCCCAATGCTGGAAGGCCGGCGTCTCATACGGATGCGCCTGCCGCAAAGCGGCCAGCACTGCCGGAAGTTTTTCCTCCGGAAAAATCATCTCCAGTTTCCATTCGGTAACGTGTTCCACCCGGTTGGTTTCACCGAGGTAGGGATCGGCTCCGGGCAATGGACGGAACTGTCCCCGGCCGACGGTCTGGAAACAGCAGCAGTCATAATTGCCGAGTGTGCCTGCTCCGGCATCGAACATGGCCTGTTTCACTGCTTCGGCATGAGTTTCCGGCACATAAACATCGATCCTGCGGTATTTCATCATTTCCCCTATTCGTTTTTTGAGATCTTTCCGGATAATATAGTTGTTCATCACGATTTTTCCAGCGGGATGCAGAAAACTGCAAAAAAAATGGTTTTTCATCTTTCTTCTCTTGCACTTTTGCTTTTTTGGTCTATAATATTGTACCAAAGATCAGACGGTATGGAGAGCCTGAAAGCGCTGAAGGGATAAAAATGGCCAACTATCAATTCCGGGGGACTCTCTCCCCGTTCCGGGCAGTCCGCAAGAAAAATAAAATCATCGTTTCCAATGAATTTGTCCGCTGCGTGCACGATTTGGACCAGGGCGGGGAAATGACCGAGGCGGTCATTGTGAACGGTTCGGGGAAAAATCTGTTCGTCCAGGCACAAAGGACGATCATCGGACTGATCGAATACAGCCGGTATCATTGCTACAGCAGTTCGGCTGCACCGGTGAAGCAGTTTTCGATCACGGAAAACAAGGGCAATCCGGTGATCGAATTCAGTTCGGAAATGGTGGATGACCAGGGCAAAAAACTGCCGGGCTTCACGATCCGTCACCGGGTCGAATATACGCCGCTGGGGGAAGCGCTGCACCAGGTGACCTTCCGCGCGAAGAAGAAAATTTCCGCACTGGGAATGGTCCAGATCGGAAGTCTCTATCCGGCGAAACGGATGGATACGCTGGCGGTCATGCCCTGCCAGGTGGAAATGGCCTCGGCGTATGCCAGCCGGTGCCGATGGTATAAACTGGAGGGCGACGCCACGACCGCATTCATGACACGCTGGGTGCCGAATGCCATGCTGATCTTCCAGCGGGGTGTGGACGGCTTCCAGTTCGTCCGAGGCAGCGATCTGGAAAGCTGGGACAAGATAGGCGGGACCCTGCCCGGGTTCGGCATGGGATATTTCAACTATTCAAAAAGTCTGGACGCGTATGAAATGCGTATCGCGCCCCTGGACTGCCGCAGGGAAGGACAGTATCTGGAAGGAGAAAACTCCTTCGAATTCAGTCTGGCGTTCCCGTATGTAAAGAAAAACATCGTTCCGCTGTCGCCCTGTTCCGGCAACCTCTTGGCGGAGACCGGAGATTTTGAAAAACGCTGGCCGACGGAAAAGGATTTTGCCGCCTGGGAAAGCGCGGGCATTACCCTGATGCGGCTCCATAACGATGGAGATTTCTTTGACAACGGGATCTTCTGGCGAGATGCGGCATATCCGCCCTACCCTCCGAAAGAAATGAAGAAGATGGAACGGACCCTCGCGCTCGCCCGCCGTCACCATATCGACGTGGTGCCGTATTTTTCATTGAACGAATATCATCCGGAAGCAGCTGGCTTCAAGCAGAACGCGCATCAGTGGGGGCGTATCGCAGAAAAAGGCGACGGGATCATCCCCAGTTATTACCGCAAAGGCTATTACGGCTATGTGATGTGCCTGAATTCCGGCTGGATGAAGAAACGGAAAGACACCATCGACGAAGTGCTGCGCAACCACGATTTCGCCGGGGTCTACTACGACTGGTGCATCGCCAAGGAGTGTGTGAATCCGGAACATGGCCCGCGGCACTGGGATTTCCGGGAACTGATCGAACTCCTGCTCTGGAGCTACCGCCGCGTCGGAGAAAACGGCGTGGTGTATCTGCACCAGACCAGCAACCCGAATATCGCGGCGGAAAATCTAGCCAGTCTGGTGCTGACTGAGGAAACCGGGAAAAGCCGGATGACGGGCACCATGTTTTCGCCGCACGCCCACTTCCTGAACATCTGTCCGCGACAGGTCTGCCTGATGATCCCGGCAACTTCTCCGGACAACCTGCTCCGGCAGTATGCCATGTGTGCGCTGCTGAACCACGCCACGGTCTCTTCCGACCTGAAACCGGTCGTGGACTTCTACTGGGAAAACGCTGGTCTCATGCGGAAGGTCGTGAAATACCGCCGCCATACCGCGCCCGGCGAAGGTCTCTGCGAAACCTCTGACAATGCCTCGGTCGGGATGAGCGCCTACTGGAATGATAACGAGGCGATGCTGGTCTTCGCCAACCTCTCCGCGGAGCCCAGAAAAGTGAAATACCGTTTCACTCCGGACGATGACAGAAAGATCACCGGGACCGTTACGGTCCAACCCATGTCCATTCGAACCGTCACCAAAAACATACAATAACAGAAAGGATTCACCATGAACGCAAAAAAACTCGTATTCGCCATCGGATTCTCCGCCCTTATGCTCTCCGGAGCCGAACCTGCCGCAGCCGCCCAGGCGGAAAACCTGGTAAAAGACGGAGATTTCTCCCAGAAACAGAGTTCGCCCAAAGCTTTCGGAAAATGGTGGCTGGGAAACCTGCCGAAGGATTGCAAGGCGGCTTACGACACGAAAGATTTCAAGAGTCAGCCGCAGTCCTTTTGCCTTGAGTCCGCAGGGAACACCATCGCCCTGCGCCAGACTCTTCCGGCTCTGAAGCCGAACACGAAATATAAAATCACGTTTTTCATGAAAATGGAAAATGTGGTCCTGAAAGGAAAATACGGAGGAGCCAGACTGAACATCTATTCCGACCGCAACCACTGGTGTCCCGCGACGAAATTCGTGACCGGCACGCAGCCTTGGACGCCGTATGAAACAGTATTTACCGCAGGTCCGAACACCAACACCGACGCCAAAAGATCGGCGTATATGCTGCTGTATCTGATGAACGCGTCCGGCAAAGTCTGGTTCGACGACGTCCGGTTGACCGAAGTCAAATGAATTCCAAAGTGGAATTCCACCATCATGAATAAAATCAAATCGCTTGTATTGGCCGGATCGATCTGCTGTTCGATCCTCCCGCTGTCCGCCGGCGAGCGCCCGTTCCTGGGGGATTCGCGCCCGCCCCGCAGCATCGTGATCGGAAAAAACGCCGTGGCGACGCTGAAACCAGGCCAGGCGGATGCTGCGGAGATCGTGATCGCTTCGAAGGCGTCCAAAATGACCGCTTTCGCCGCGTCGGAACTGCAGAGCCTGCTGGAACAGAAACTGGGCGTCCGCTATCCGATCGTCCGGACCCCTTCCCCGGATAAGGTTTCCTTCATTCTGGGCATCAACAACTGGTCCAAAGCGGCGGGGATCGACGGCTCGAAACTGTGCCGGGATGCATTCATCATCCGGACCATCGGCAAAAAGATCTACATTCTCGGACGCGATGATCCCAAATTCGATCAGGTCCGCGCCATCAACAACGCCAGCGCCTGGGCATTCCACTATGAAAAAGGGACCGTGTTCGGCGTTTACGACTTTCTGGAACGCTTTGCGGACATCCGGTTCTACTTCGCAGGCGGCGGCACCATCATCGAACACGGCACGGTGACCATTCCGGAAATCAAGATCTACGACCGGCCCGACTTCGAAGCACGTTCGGTCCAGCCGTTCAGCGGAAAACATTTTCTGGCGGACCAGCCCGGAAAAGGGGTGAAAGAACGCAATCTGGACAACCTCCGGTCCCGTTTCCAGACCCGTTACGTGCCCTGCTGTCACGGCCTCAGCAATCTGGGATACTGGACGCGGTTCGGAAAGACCCATCCGGAATATTTCGCCATGGACAACCGCGGCCAGCGGGTCACCTCCGCCCGGCCCGGCGTATGGATGCCGCATTACTGCTACAACAGTCCGGTCAAGGAGGAACTGTATCAGGACGCAAGATCCTGCCTGCTGAACGAACCCGCGGATAAACGCGGGATCCGGCTGATGAGCGGCAAAATCGGCTGGTCGCCCACGGCGCAGCAACCCGGTTTTGTTTTTTGCGCAATGCCGGGTGACAATTTCCTGCGCTGCCAGTGCCCGAAATGCAAACCGGTCATGAAAAACAACCGGACCATTTCCGATTTCTATTGGGGATTCGTCTTCGACCTGGCCGAACGGCTCCAGAAAGAAAAGAT
>Ga0256405_10007993_pt1 | contig 15457 bp, 14 predicted proteins | sample RumenRJG_02DNA_FD_189096 | JGI IMG/M metagenome (GOLD analysis project Ga0256405, IMG submission 189096) | Bovine rumen microbial communities from Lethbridge, Alberta, Canada - RJG_02 | ecosystem: Host-associated > Mammals > Digestive system > Stomach > Rumen | place: Canada: Alberta... | reverse complement strand
CCGTGTCTCAGTCCCATTGTGGCCGTTCACCCTCTCAGGTCGGCTAAACATCCTCGCCTTGGTGGGCTGTTATCTCACCAACTAGCTAATGTTCCGCAGGTCCATCTAAAAGTGCCGCAAACGCGACTTTCAAGCGGAAGCGATGCCGCTTCCGTTGTTATCCGGTATTAGCCAAAGTTTCCTCTGGGTATCCCAGTCTTAAAGGCAGGTTACCTACGTGTTACTCACCCGTTCGCCGCTAGGTAGCAAGCTACCTCGCACGACTTGCATGTATTAGGCACGCCGCCAGCGTTCATCCTGAGCCAGGATCAAACTCTCAAATAAAGTTTATCAATTTTTGATTACTCAATTTTGATATTGATCTAGTCTCTTGAAATTATTCTGGTTTCGTATTTGATTCAAAAGAATCGACGTTAAGTGTTTGTTGTCAATCTGTTTAGTTTTCAAAGATCAGTTGCACACGCTGCTCTAGGCTCAGGTCTCCCTGTGTGTGCTCGGTTATCTTATGCTTCTTAGCGCTTCAAGTCAACTATTTTTTTTAACTTTTTTTCGCGATCTTAGAAGTCTTTTTTAGGTCACCGAGGATAACCTTCTCGGCAACTCGGGTTAGTCTACTCTTTTCTATGCCGGTGTCAACAAGAAAATGAAAGATTTTTCAAAAAATTTTCTTGGGCATTTTTTCACTAACAAATTATCGCGTGCGCGCATGTTATATATAAATATATGAAAAGGGGCCGAAGCCCCTAAGTGATCATGTTTTATAATGGTGATTTTAGGCAATCTCGCCCTTCCAAAGGCCGTGTAGATTGCAATAGGCATAAACCTCAAGTGGCTTATCGCCATCGACAAGTGCGAAATCTGCCTTTGGCTCTTCGCCTGGTTTGAGGAAGACGAACTGTCCGCCTCTTTCGCTATGAAGATAGATCCACTCGATATAGTGGTTCTCAAGCATTGGATGGATGACTTCGCCAACTTCGACATGGATGAGGTTGCCATTACGCTTTGCAACTGGGATGTGCTTCTCCACCGCTGCCTCGACCGTGCCCGCTAAAAGTGGCTTCATGACTTCGCCACAGCAAGAAGGATCGCAACCGATCTCATTGAGTTTTGCGACAATCGCGCCGCAATGCATGCATTTATAGAATTTGACCATAATGATTTCTCGCCTCCATATAAAAGCCCATTTTGATATAGAGGCATTCCTTTCTTGGGCTAGGTCATTATATCAATGAAACAAGGTATTGCCATAGACGAGAAAACATAAAACGAATTGATATTAAAATCATAAAGAAATTTATGTATAATTAATTTATAAAGGAACACAGCTATGCCCATAATCATTTCAAGTGCTGAATTAAGAAACCAGTATTCGGAGGTTTCAAAGAAAGTCCATGAGACTAATGAGCCCATTTTCGTTACCAAAAATGGCAAAGGAGATATTGCCATTTTGTCCATTGAAAGTTACGATAGGCTCATGAGTATCGTATCCGCTAGAGCAAAAGTTCTGCAAGGCCTGGAAGAAGCTGAAAACGGCCAGCTTTACAGTGAAAATGAAGTTCTTTTGGAAGCTAGAAACAGAATCAAATGAAATCCTATTCCGTCGTTTATACAGCCTCAGCAAGAGATGATGTTTTTGCGGCGGTAGATTACATTGCAAATGTCCTATTCGATAACGGGGCTGCAAATCAACTCATTGATAATATCCAAAATGTAACCGAAAGACTTAAGGTTTTCCCAGAATCGTCTCCACTGGTTCATGATGAAATTTTATGCAATAAAGGCATTAGAGTCGCAGTTATAACAGGTTATATACTGTTTTATAAAGTAGATAACAGCAAAGAATCGATATATATCATTCGATTTCTGCATTCTACCCAAGATTGTGCTAGTTTATTGCTTGCAGAATCGTATTGATACCAAAAAGCAGCCGGTCAACCGGCTGCTATTTCGTTATCTTAATCCCGACTCTTTAGCCTTGATAACAAGGATAAGATGCGAATCAGCAAAGTGATGAAATCACTATAGAGGATAAAGGCACAGTAGAGATAGACATTCTTGCTGGATTGCCCACGCGTCAAGATATTCTTGATGTTGTAGGCGTCCACTGCTGTGATGATCATCATCAATGCACAGACCACGATGGAGAACACCAGATCGAATGTCTTGAAGCCTCTTGGGTTAACCCAATAAAAGATGCTCCAAAACAAGGAGATCAGGATCATCATGATAAGCGCCCCGATCGCGATCAATCCTAAGGGATTTAGGTTGATCTTCGAGAAACGCCCGATTAAGAACATCACCCCGAATACCAAGGTCGTGATGCCAAGAGCCTCCACCAATGTAAGTGGGTCCACCAGCATGACGAAACTCGATAGCAATATGCCCATGAAGGAGGCATAGACAATGAAGGCTGGCCATGCCGATTTCGTAGGCGAAGCAAGCGACTTTCCGATAACGAAGCTTGTGATGAATAAGCCGACGAATCCGACGACTAATAGAATCACATATGCAACGACAACCGGATCCGTTGCTCCTTCAAAAGAAGCTACCGCTTCCTCGAAAGTGCGCTGCCCTAGCCCATAATAAAGGGCTAAAGCTAAACTGACCGCGACAGCGAAGGTAACGGCTAAGCCGATGGCCATATAGCCAAAGACGATGCCGAGCGATTTGCTGATGGGTTGATTCTGCGTCTCCTGAAAGGAAGAAGAAGGCGATTGTTCTTCAGGATTATTGAATCTGGCTAATGCCATGATTAACCAACGAGCCCTTCAATGAGGCCACGATAGGAATCAAGTTCAAGGGAAGCGCCGCCGACTAACGCGCCGTCGATGTCTGGCATAGACATATATTCACGGACGTTGTTTGGCTTGACCGATCCACCATAGAGGATGCGGATCTCTTCCGCAGCTTCGCCGAAATGCTCGCGCAAGACGGAGCGGATATAAGCAATCGTGTCTTCCGCAATCTCTTTGGTCGCGGATTTGCCAGTGCCGATAGCCCAAATTGGCTCATAGGCGATAACGACTTTCTTGGCTTCTTCTGGGGTTAAGCCTGCAAGGCCTTCTTCGATCTGGACTTTGACCCATGGTTTGGTCTCGCCCTTTTCGAAGGTCTCAAGGGATTCACCACAGCAATAAAGTGGGGTCATATCCGCGGCAAGAAGCGCTTTGATCTTCTCATTGCAGACAGTCGAGGTCTCGCCGTTATATTCGCGGCGTTCGCTATGGCCAAGGATGACCCAGGAAATGCCGATCTCTTTGAGCATTGGGATCGAGACTTCGCCGGTATAGGCACCATGATCCTTGAAGTGGCAGTTCTGGGCTGCGACGATCAAGTTCTTTGGGGCATTTTCTTTGACCGCGGCAAGGCTAACGAATGTTGGGCCAACGCCGACATCAATGCCATGGGCAACGGCATAATCCACCATCTGTTTGCAACCAAGGGCGAATGCCTTGGCTTCAGATGGGGTTTTGTTCATTTTCCAGTTGCCGACTAATAATTTCTTACGCATGTTTTCTTTCCTCTAAATTAACGAAGGACATCAACGCCTGGGAGGTGACCATCGTTTTCGATCATCTCAAGGGAGGCACCGCCACCGGTGGAGACATGAGAGAAGGAAGACTTGAAGCCGAATTGCTTGACGGCAGAAGCGGAATCACCACCGCCGCAGACCGTGAAGGCTTTGCCTTCGAGTTCTTTGATGGCAACGCAGACGGCCTTGGTGCCAGCCTGGAATTCTTCCTGTTCGAAGACGCCCATTGGGCCATTCCAGAAGACCATCTTGGCTTTGGCGATGATTGCGGCAAAGAGTTCAGCGGTCTTAGGACCGATATCAACGCCCTGGAATCCAGCTGGGATTGAAGAGACGACTTCGATCTTACGGCCTTCGACTGGCTCGAAGGAATCGGTAACGACGGAATCAACTGGTAAGAGGATGCGTCCATTGGCTTCCTCTAAGCACTTCTTGGCGTAGTCAAGGGAGGCTTCTTCGACATAGGAATCGCCGATTTCTTCGCCACGGGCCTTCTTGAAGGTATAGGCCATCGCACCACCGATGATGATGTAATCGCATTTCTTGAGCAAGGAATCGATGACTTTGATCTTATCGGAGACCTTAAGTCCGCCGAGGATGGCGACATATGGGCGATCTGCATCGGCGACTTCAACGCAACGGGTGAGGTTCTCGACCTCTTTGATCATCAAATAGCCAAGAGCAACGGGCTTGCCGGCTTCTTTGAGGATGGAAGGAACGCCATGGGTAGAGGCATGGGCGCGGTGGGCAGAGCCGAAAGCATCCATGACATAAGCATCAACAAGGGATGCCCATTCTTTGGCGAGCTCTGGATCATTCTTCTCTTCGCCAGCCTGATAACGAGTGTTCTGAACAAGCAAGATCTCGCCATCTTTAAGGGCTTCAACAGCAGCTTTGAGCTCTTCGCCGCGGTTAGCGGGGCAGAAGGCAACGTGGACGGGATGGCCCATGGCTTCGGAAATATGTTTGGTTAATGGTTCGACGGCGATGTGAAGATCGTTCTTCTTCATCTGAGCATCGATCTCTTCTTGGGTGGCTTCGCCTTTTTTCAGTTTCTTCCAGGCAACTTTGCCAAGATGGGACATCAAGACGACGCGAGCGCCTTTCTTTAAAAGCGCGGCAATGGTTGGGATTGCGGCGCGGATGCGGTTATCATCAGAGATGACATCGCCTTTGTGGGGAACGTTGAAATCAACGCGAACGTAGACTTTCTTTCCCTGAAGATTCTCTAGGTTTTCGACAGTTAGCATAGCTTTATATTCTCCTTATCGCTATGTAACTATCATACCACCCTTTGTAGCGCAGGTGTTATGAATATCATAACAACGTCGGAATAGAAGGAGGTATAACGGCTCTTATTAGGCCGTACTATTCCTAAAAAACCTACTAAAATCAATTTTTTTCGACAAAATGAACGATTTTTTTGCAAAAAATGCCTGTTCTTTACATATAAGTAGGTAGGAGGAAAGTTCGTATGAGTACTCCCAAATTCACCTGGCAGTGGCTGACGAGACTCGGTAGCGTAGGAAAGGAGAAGCCCGACGGGTAGTCAGGCGAAAGCCATGGAAGCAACGGCCTTACTGGTGCTTGCGCTGTGTTTGTTGGTTTTGCTGCTACGCAAGTAGCGGCATGTAAAAGGACCCAAATGGGTCCCAACAAGCATTGTTATGATAACTAGTTAGAGTCCGTCTTTCAAGCCCTGCCAGGGGTTTTTGATAAAAAAGCGAGTATAAAGAAGACTGCACTTGCCCGTTATCAAAGCCCTTTCCATTTTGTGGCATCTAGAAGATCCCAAACAGGTCCCAAGAACCGCTGTTTTAATAATTAGTTAGAGCCCCTCTTTCAAACACTTCATCATATGCTTAAAACAGTCTTATTCCGCGAAATACTGATTTGAGAAGATATATCGATTTTCCTTCCTATCATAAACTAGGTCGTAGAATAAATTGAAATTGCACAAAAAAGCACGAATCTCCTGAATATTCCGCCAAAAGGTTACCTCTGAGATCTGCAATTCGTCGATGATTTCGGTTTTCTTCAAATAACCTCTTTCCATCAGTGTGTTGAAAATAAACAATAGGGCCTGTGATTTTGAGACCTTCATTTTTCTCTTCCTCTCTTGTTTAAAGGAAGGTGCACCTATTTTGTCGACAGCATTATTATTTCCCATGATCTTCACGATGCATTCAAGCAAACTGAGGTTTTATCAAATGATGTGAATATTCGACTATGAATTGCTTGAATCATTGCCTTAACACCAAAAAACCTTGCAAAGAAGCATAGAAAAAAGACCCTATCAAAAATCGATAGTGATATATGAAAACAACGCAAAATTAGTTGCTTGCGCCCCAAATAACGGGCAAAGAGCTGGGATTCCAATCTAAAGCCCAGCCGGAGGGCTTCGAACTAGCGGCGGCGTGAATGGTCAAGGCGGATGCTTGATAGAACGCATTGTGGCCGATTTCTTCAACGCTAGCGGGAATAAAAATCGAATTCAATGAAGTGCAATATGCAAAGGCATAATCCATGATCGCGAGCAGATTCTCGTTCAGCCCAATCGTTGTGATTGAGCTTCCATAAAATGCGTTTACCGCCAAGCCGAATACCGGCCGCCCGTAAATGGATTCACTGATGATCGGCGTATTAGTAAGCGCGCCAGCAACGAAATAACCAGCATGTCCTTGAATGGAAATCGGCGCATATTTGACGCCGCTTACAGTCGCGATGGATAAACTCTCCGCATACGGTATGATTGGTCTGTTATTTGGATTCCATGCATTTCCTAGCGATTCGTTATACGCACCTTCAAGCATGATCATCAAATCCAAGTGGCAATTTAAGAATAGATTCGCGCCGCAGCTATCCACATATTCGCTTAGCATGACAAATTGCAAAGAAGTGCATCCGCTATAAGCGTATTGGCCGATCGATAGTCCATCGGAGGAAGAGGTTAATACGCGGGTGAAAGCTAAGGAAGTGCATCCGCTAAACGCGTAATTGCCGATATGGTTCATCATCTTTGGATAAACGATTGATGTGACTGAAGTGAACCCCTGGAAAGCGTAATCTTGGATTTGGGTGACGTTATAGTCTTCGTCATCAATCGTAATAACGCTAGGAATGGAAAGCTCTCCGCCTTCAAAAGAAGAGAACACGCCTTTGACACTTGCTTCTTTGCGAGACGTAGAGACAATCGAGAAACTCAAATAAGGATAATTATTAGGATCTTTTTTATTGTAAGAGAAGGAAGCATAAACCGTTATGCTTCCCTTTGTTTTGATATTCTTGCCACTAATTTGATCTACTGATTCCTCTCGCGTTTCATCTGCATACCAACCGATAAATAAATAGCCAGTTTTTGCAGGGTTTTTCAGAATTATCGTCTCATTATAACCAATGCAATCAGGATTATCCTCATGGTTTGTTCCACCATCGAGGATATAATAGATCGGATAAGTTTCTTCTTCCCATTTCGCTTTAAAAATTAGATTATCAGACCATGGGATTTCATTTATTTGATTGCCATTTTCATCGAAAACCAGTTCATTTGAAACCATCCATCCACGGAAGATATGCCCTTCTTTTATGACATCATAAAATAGGAAAGAGCCCTCCCCTTCGTTAACCTGAATGGGTCCGCTATAAGATGAAGATGATCCTCCATCTAAATCAAAATCAATCGTATATAAAGCAAGGGTTGTTTCCGTAGATTCACTCGTAGGTACACTATCGCCAGAACTGGTAGGAGGTGAAATAGAGGAAGCATCAAACGAAATGGTCTCAAGATGACCATCATGATTATCGCGTTTATTTAACACGATCGAGGCAATCCCAAATACCAACCCTAGCACCAGACAAAATGATAGCCCGATCGAAAGCGGCAACACCCAACGATGACGATGATTATCATCTTGTGATGAATGATCACCGTTTAGACAAAAATATAGTTCATCGATGGTTACGCCAAACAATTCCGTAAGCGCAATGAACTGCTCCTGTGTCGGGAAGGAAACGCCTTGCTCAAAACGGATGACCGCATTGCTAGGGACGCCGATTCTCTTTGCCACTTCCGCCTGCGTTAAGCTTGCCTTCTTCCGTAGCTTCTTAAGATGCGTGGCGAAACGCTCCCCATCAAAAGACGATTCATCGCAAATGTTACTTTCTTTCTTGGCTTTGCCAAAAAGCAAGCCTTCCAAATCTAATTGATATAACGACGCCAAAGCGCACCAGCACGGAAGATTCGGAAACCCCTTCCCTTTCTCCCATAACGAAATCGTCTGAGCTGTATAGCCAAGCTTTGCTGCGACTTGGGTTTGGGATAAGCCTAAGTTCACCCTTCTAGAAGCTAGAAAATCGCCATTCATCATCGATAATGATTTTATTACATCCCGGCGATTTAGAAAGCCTATTTTTGTCTTCTTAAGCAGCTTAGGACTAGAACATTTTCATCAGCCTATCAAATCGCGATAGTGAAATACCTTATGCTATGTTCTAGTTCGAAACCAAATAGGATCATTAGACATGAAAAAGGCAAATCAACACAATTCGATTATCAAGTTACTATTACTATCATTGACCTTGACAGGTTGTGCTTCCTTCTCACCGGTATTACCCTCCACTGATACAGCAACAACCCTTCCTGTTACGAGCCAATTAACTTCTGATAAACATGAGACATCCTCGGCCCCAAAATCGTCAAGTTCCAAAGCTATCGCGGTTACGGGCGTCTCGTTAAATGCAAGCGCTTTGACTCTCCAAGAGGGGGAGACGAAACGCCTAACGGCAACGCTAAGCCCTTCTAACGCAACCATTCGCGGCGTCACTTGGGTAAGCAAAAATAGGAAAGTCGCTACTGTTTCTTCTTCCGGGGAGGTGACTGCTATCGCCGTCGGAAACACTTCCATTACCGTTATCGCGGATGATGGGGACTTTGTCGCGACATGCACTGTGACCGTCATCGAAAAGGAGAATGCCAGCTACACATCAGGTACAACTAATTTTGAAATATATACCCATTCCACGAGTTATGGCACCACTACCAAGTACATCAGAATTCATACACCCATCTATAACTCTGGCAATGTAAATCTATACATGTATTCTTGCACATATGATGTTACCACAAAGCAAGGGGCTGCTATCATGAACATCTCTAAATACTCGGTTTCCAGCACCCATCAGATTCTATTTCCAGGTGAACAAGGCTATTTCTACGCAGAGATGACCTACAATTCATCCATACTAGATGGCTTAATGGTGACCCCACATATCTCTATCAAAAACGCGAAAAACTATACAGAACGCAGATATGATGTCAGTGATATTCGTCTTGAAACCGGATCTCTTTTTGGTGTGAAAGCCATAGGGAACGTGGCCAATAATACGCAGGGAACTGCATCGTCATTAGATAAGATTTCAATCATTCTGCTAGACAGCGAGAATCAATATGTTATCACGTTAACGACCTTACTAAATACCAGTTTAAACCCTGGGGAAACCACGGTATTCGAAGCCACGAATATCTATGGAGGTTCGGAAGAAGTCTATAGTTTAGATCATTTCTCCTTCTATATCGCACTTGCATATGAATGGAAAATCATCATTTAAGAAATCATGATGTCTTACTATCAATTTTTGATAGGGTTGATGGTTAGACTTCGTTAAGAGAAAGGAGTCTAACTATGATGTCTGAAAACGAAAACGGGTTTGATTCGAATTCATTGCAGCCAATTCAACCAACCCCAGAGCCAAAGAAAGTAAGAAACTGGGGGAAACCATTTGCGGTCGTCGCCCTTGTGTTTGGTATCCTATCATTGGTGGTCGGGGTCTTCGCATTAATCCCTCTGTTCGGATTATACTTTGCCATCATCACTGGCATCTTAGCTATTGTCGCAATCGGCTTTGGCATTCCTGGAGTCATTGGATCGGCAAGCAAGAATGTAGCAATCACCGCATTGATATTCGGCGGATTGATGCTCACATGGGCCATTGTCAGATATTTCTGGATGGTTGGCGCGGTCCTAGCCTTATAGGTTACCCATAACTAGTATGCGGGGGCAATTGTCGGCCCCCTTTTATTGCAAATAGACCTTTTTGTTGAATCAGTTGGGACTACCACCACTGCAAACCGTTTTCCCCGTCTCTTAATCCCAATAGTAGTTACAGATTCATAGCAAAAGGCGGGGCCACAATGATTTAAAGCCACGTAAAAGCGTCATCCCCAAAGCAAACCCAGACCGGAGATGACGCTGATAATAAGCTATCCATTTATAAGAAATTGTTCTATGTTTTGGAAGGTGATTCCATTTTCTTCTATGGGTTCCCCACGATATAAGACGGCTCTTTCTTTGATGGGGTAATATTTCCGCTCAAAGATGCCATTCAGTTCGATATCGATAAGGTTTTTATATTGCAGCGCGTTTGTTTCGCTAGAATGCTTGATTTCATAGATGCTTGAGGTGATGTCGTCGTGCAATACGACCATATCAAACTCACCTTTGACGCCAAAATATAGTTTAAAGGTATCCCTATGCAGCAATGATGTCTCATAAATGATCAAATCCTCGATCATCCTTCCTTTGACATCGCTTAGAAGCTTTTCTTTGAGCAGCGTTAAAACAACCGCATCGTGCTGCCTGAGTTTTTCATCGTTCAAGAGAATCTCCACTAAGGTTTTCGCCTGCGCATAACGCAATCCAGGCTGAGTGAAAACCACATGTTTTTTTGTGGCAAATGAAGGATAAATGACTTCATCGATTGTCGCGATGATGTCCAAATCTCTAAGATATTGCTCCAATTCTTGCAAAACAGCGTCATCTATCTTGTGCGTTTGCTTTTCCTTGTTGATGATATTCAAGGCATCCATCAGATCCTGGACGAGCTTTGTCTCATCAACCCCGTCTAAAACACCATGGAATCGCTCATAATTGTTAGGCAAGGATAACAATTGCTTCAAAGAACCATAATCATGGGATTTGAAATCCTGTTCAATGATTGAGATCGCGAAACGATGGTTTCGATCTTCGATGATACGATTGATGACGTTTTCTAGTTCATGACGCTCATAAAGGTCATAAAGGTGGAAGAAATACTTCCCTCCGTCCACGTTTTTGATGGAATGAATGATATTGTGAATGATGGAGGAGTCCACATATTCATTTAATTCATTCGGACCGCTTCTGACTGTCTTATTATAGTCAACGCCTTCCATGGACATGGTGCCGCCATATTCGATATAGCGGTCGATGGAAGAAATACCCAAAACCATAGAAAACTCTTTGAAGGAAATATAGGTGGTATGGATCATTTTGTATCGATCATAAAGGTTATGATGGCTTGCGATCAAAAATCCTAAGGAATCTGTTCCGGAGAGTACAATCTTGGCCATTAAACCATAGATATCAGAAATCGTGCTCGACAATGCGACGAAGTCCTCTAATAAGGTGATCTCGTCGATGAAAATATAAAAGAAGCCTTGTTCTGTAAGGTATTTCAAGTCTTCAAAAAGCTTGTAGATGGTGTCCCCCTCATTACACTTGATGTATGCGGCGCGGGCAAAATCTTTGATGGATAGGTCATTGATGGCCTGAAACGTCAATGTGGTTTTGCCCGTTCTTCTTAGGCCATAAAGAATCAAAACTTTGCCAGTATAAGCGCCCTCATCCAAAAAAGAATGGACCTGTTCATAGCAAAAACGTTTCTTGAAAGGACGATATGGCCTTCCTAACGCATACAAGGAAGCCCCATAATGCACATCAAGTTGGAACGAATGACTTAAAAAATCCTCTACGTCTTCACCGGGGAAATAAGTTTCAAATCCTAAACGATAGTATTCGCTTTCACTGATGGTCTTGCTCTTTAGATGGCCATCTAAAAGATATTGGTGGTAATAATATTCCTTGTTAGAAATGGTTCTTTTGAAAAGCGTTCCTTTGGTTTTCATGATCGTTCCTCTACCCAAACTTTACAATAATTTACAATAATTTACAACAATTTACAGTTAGCCATTTCTATCAGAAAGGCGTCAATGCCATAATGGTTTTATAAGCAAATAATTACCATTTAATTGAATCGAGCATACAATACATATATCAAGGAGGCCTACCATGAAAGTATTGATCCTAACCGTTCTTGCAGGCGGAGGCCATTATTCCGCAGGAAGAAGCGTCAAAGCCAAACTTGAGGAATTAGATCCTAATATCGAAACCAAAACCATCGATATCCTTAAAGAATATGATAAAGCGGATTTTCAAATTACCTCCAAAGGATATGCAACCATCATTGGCAAAGCGCCTTTAATCTATTCTGCAGGCTATCATCTTAGCAGATCCAAAGCCTTGAGAGATTTCAGCGCATTAATTCCCGAAAGCGTCTCTCTTAGAGTCATCCCTGCCATCTATAAAGAGATCAATCAATGGCAACCCGATGTCATCTATTGCACGCATTTCTATGCTGGCATTGCCATGTCTTTGATCCGCGAAAAGTTCAAAATCCCTGCAAAAGTCATACTTTCTTCGCTTGATTACGATATTGAGCCATTTATGGACCGTGCTTTGAACGTAGACTATCTAACCATCGCCAATGAAGTGTTCATCCCTGGACGTATGCAAACAGGCTATAAGCTATCGCAACTTAAAGCGACCGGCATCCCAACCTTAGAGCAGTTCTATCATCCACTAGATAAAGCCGAAGCAAGGAAGAAACTTGGTTTAAGAGAAGATCTTTATACCGTCATGGTTATGTTTGGCGGAGGCGAATGGAGCGGCGCACCGAAAATCTATAAAGATCTCATCAGCACCTATAAAGAGGAACTCCAGGTTATCGTCATCAATGGCAACTCCAAGAAATCCTTCAACCAGATCGAACATATGAAAGCTCCAAAGAATATCCATCTGCTCAATGTTGGGTTCACTAGTGAAGTCGAAGTGTATATGTCCGCGAGTGATATCTGCTTAACCAAAGCAGGAGGATTATCCACCACTGAGATGGTAAACCTTGGACTACCTATGCTCATCTCTTCTCACGTCTATGGACAAGAGAATGCTAATCGTCGTTTCATGGTTTATCACGGCGTAGCCTTATCCTTCAAGAACGCAAGCGACCTTGGAGAGAAGATCAAACTCGCCAAGGAACTCGGGCCATTCTTCAACGGCAACTTTGATAAAATCCGCAAACACGGTGCAGAAAATATCGCTAAGCTCATCATTGAACAAGGCGATGCCAAATATGATGAGGACTATATCGCATCCATCGATTATGACTCATTAACCAGCCAAATCAGTTTATTCCATCAAACAGGATTCCGTTACTTTTTCCCAATGAAAAACTAAAAATCCCTGCAAATTGCAGAGATTTATCGTTATTTGGCCTGCTTATTCAATATCGCCGAAACATATAGTTGGCTTAAGGCTTCAATGCTTAGATCGCTTTTGAATCGTTGTTGCAGTAACGCAAGTATCCGAATTGGAACCTTAACAAAAGAGCTTTTGCTATTCTCATATTGGTCCTCTGCAAGACGAGCCACCGCTTCTTCAATCGTGTCAGCCTCGAAGCGATCCGACACAAGATAATAATCGTAGAATTCCTGATCAAGACGTTTGCTCATTTTATTATGAACAAACCATAATAAGACAGAAATGCCATAGGCTAAGCCTAGAATCATAGGCGCTGAGAAATACCAGGGCATAATCGTGTTCGCACTATAATGGTCTCTCCATCCACCGTTTTCAGGCCCGATCAATACAGCCATGATAAAATACAAAATGGTATAAGCCACAACAGGGATCATCGGTAATAATGTTCTTATGAATTTGAAGCGGTAATGTGGCTTGATGAATAAGAATAATGACATCGAAAGCAATGGCACAAGGGTATGTAAGAACAATGAACTATCCGTAAGCATTGCTTTCACAAAGCCTAAATTTGCACTGATCAATGTGATAGCAGAAACGAATGTCAACGCCACTCCTTCTGTGCCAATATAAAGGATGGTCATCAACCAACGTGGATAATAAAATGTCTTATGACGGATATCATCGATGAAATAAGGAATCGAGATCACGCTAGCGATCGCAATCAATAGATTCGATAACGTTGTAAACATGCGGAATGTGTGCACGCCAGATTCCGGGGTACCATGATGATAAAGATCGCCAACATCGATAACGAATGCAATCAACTGGAATAAATTGATTAAAATACAAACGCAAAGCGCAATAATGGAGCGGGTTTTGCTGCGTTTTTTGAAATTTTCAGGTTGTTTCATGCTTTAATGATATTGGAAATACTCAGCTAGAATAGCCGTGATTACCCCGTAAAATGTTTCTATTTAATTATTCGATTTCATCAGGCTCATCGCTATATTCGATGTTGCCTTTTTTAGGCTTTCCTTTGTCTAACCAAGGGAGGCCTAAAGATAAACCACTCACATAATGATGGATGGCTGTGCTAGCCACTGCAAGCATGATTTCAAACATGATCTTAAGCATTAAGATAGCAAAGGAAATCGCGGCCATCATGATAGAAGCGAACGTTGCGTTCCCAGAAGAGGCGATAATACCATAAATCGTGACACCTAATGAGAACGCATTAACAGCAAGTTTTAAGTATCGATATACGCGCTTGCCAACCTTCATTGCGCCTTTGACAGGATAGAAGAAGGTAATAATTGCGATATAGATGCCATAGGCAATGGTCAAAACCAAAAGAATAACGTTCGCGATAATATTGCCGCGTCTAGTTACCATTAAGAAGAATATATAGAAGATCGTGAAAAGAATCGCAGCTAAGCGAAAGCAAAACACAACGAACTTCAGTTTGTTAACGGCCTTTTCTTTAAGTGATTGTGTTTCCATGCGCCCTATATCTTATCATTATTTAATATAGAAGTAACGGATAGATGTCATTTGCGGTATCAAAAAGGAGCCCCAATGGGCCCCAATTATATCGGCTATCAACGAATTAATAATCTAGTGCTAATTTTGAAATCGAGAGATAGATGCCTGTGGCAGATTTCCTCTCAGCAACACCTTTTTCATTTAAACTAATCGCAGCATTATTGGACATCAGAATTAATTTATTATCAATCACTTCGCATCTACCATAATTGGCGCAGCAATTCTCACCGTATGATCTAACATTGGTAAGCCTTGTCATGCTGGGTGTTGACCCATATGTAACAATTCCATCGCTCACCGCTAACTCAACCGTTCTAAACCACTGGTTATCAACCGGTGAGCTTGAATTGCAAGCCTCAATACCATGATAGTATTCATTGGTAGTATAACTAACGGCAATACGACCGGAAGGAAGTAATTTTATCGTTGGTGCGCCAGCAAGATAATATTGATCTTCAGCAGCATCTTTAATACCTTTTTGAGTTGGAGTAATGATATTCTTTGGAACTGTCCAATTTACTAGGTCTCTTGAATAAGATATAGCGATTTGCATCCAATAATCGCTCATTGAAGCAATACTCCCGCAATGTTCGACAACCATTGCATATGTGCCATCATTTAATCTCACAACCGAAGGCATTCCTGGCCTACGATAACTGGCGGCCGCTTGAATTGCTACAGCAACATCATCATTAACTTCAAAGGAATTATTAGCGATATCAATTGTGAAATACATGATGTTTTGATATAGCATGCCAGCGCTATCTTTCGAGCAAATAAAATTCGAATAATCATTGCCATACCCGTTATAATGGGAGCTTTCGATATCCATTGCGAAATAAACATAGATTTTATCGCCTTTAACAACACCAAAAGGCTCATAAGCACCGCCACCCAAGTCTGAACTACCATAGTTCTCGAAAAGAACATATTTGGTCCATGTTTCGCAGTTGTCATCAGAGACGATTGCTCTTAGTGAAGAATAACGATAATCGTCATTATTAATAGGATTCGTGCGATAGAAAATAAT
>Ga0256405_10007991_pt1 | contig 15459 bp, 12 predicted proteins | sample RumenRJG_02DNA_FD_189096 | JGI IMG/M metagenome (GOLD analysis project Ga0256405, IMG submission 189096) | Bovine rumen microbial communities from Lethbridge, Alberta, Canada - RJG_02 | ecosystem: Host-associated > Mammals > Digestive system > Stomach > Rumen | place: Canada: Alberta... | reverse complement strand
ACGAGATATCTGCCCTCCTTCTTCATTCTCTCCGCGAGGGGCAGGATCTCATCTTTACTGATGTCAATCCTCTTGTACTCCTGCAAGTTCATCACCTCTCCAATCCTTCTTCCGCTCTCCGCCAAAAGGCGGATTGCAGACCATACTATGGAATTGCTTTGATCTATGAGAACAGGTAAAACCCCTGTAATCTCCAACGTCCTCACAAGCTCCGGATCGTCTCGCTTCCGGCAGATCTGCCGAAAGCTCGCTCCCTCCGCTGCTCGTCCTTTTCGATTCAAAACCACTGTCGCTGGGTTTTGAATCGATTAACAGATTCGCGGAAGCTGCGCGCCGGCAAGCTTCTGCAGAATTCTCCTGCCGCCTAAGGCTGTGCGCATCACCACACGTCCCGCCGCGTCTTCGGTCACACGGCCGATGACGGCCGCGTTCTGTCCCTCCGGGAACTGCTTCATCGTCTTCAGCAGGCGTGCCGCGTCTTCCTGCGCGCAGATGCAGATCAGTTTTCCCTCGTTTGCGCAGTAGATCGGCTCCAGGCCCAACAGGTTGCAGGCTGACCGAACCTCCGGACGCACGGGGACGGCATCTTCTTCCAGCTCGATCCCGAAATTCTGCCCCTCGGTGAATTCATTCAGCGTCGTGGCCAGGCCTCCGCGGGTCGGATCCCGCAGGATTCGCACCGCCGCGCCGACGGAAAGCATCGCCTCCGCCAGTCCGTTCAGCGCCGCACAGTCGGAGCGGATCTCCCCCTCCATCATGCCGCTGCGGGCGAGCATGACGCTGGTTCCGTGGTCTCCCACGGTTCCGGACACCAGCACCGCGTCCCCCGGTCTTACCGCCGCAAGGCCCGGAAGCACATGCTTCTGATACCCGATGCCGGCGGTGTTGATGTAGAGCTTGTCGCCTCTTCCCCGGTCCACCACCTTGGTGTCGCCGGTGACAATCTGTACGCCGGCCGTCGAAGCCGCGTCGCGCATGGACCGCAGCACACGCTCCAGTGTCTGCATCGGGAGGCCTTCCTCGATGATCAGCGCGCAGCTGAGAAACTTCGGCTCCGCGCCGCACATGGCGATGTCGTTCACCGTTCCGCAGACCGCGAGCTTTCCGATGTCGCCGCCCGGGAAAAAGAGCGGGTCCACCACAAAGCTGTCGGTGGAGAAGGCCAGTGTCCCGCTCCCGGGAATCAGGGCGCCGTCGCCCAGCACGTCGAGCGCCGGGTTTGAAAACCCCGGCAGAATATACTTTTCAATCAGGCGGGAGGTTTTCTTTCCTCCGCTGCCGTAATCCAGCGTGATAATCTCGTCCATCAGATCTCCTGATACTTGTACGCCGCGGCGCAGGCCCCCTCCGAGGAGACCATGCAGGGTCCCACCGGATCCTCCGGCGTACAGACTTTCTCAAACAGCGGGCACTGCCGCGGGCGCAGCTTTCCCGTGATCACGTCGCCGCAGCGGCAGCCGTTCTGCAGCGCCGCCTTCCCCGGCTGAAGCCGGAATCGCTTTGCCGCTTCGTAATCCGCAAACTCTTCCCGCAGCGCAAAGCCGCTCGCCGGAATCTCACCCAGACCGCGCCAGTTTGCGCGCTGAAGGGTAAACGCCCGGTCCAGCATTTGTTTTGCCAGAATATTGCCTTCCGGCCTCACCGCCCTTGGATAGGCGTTCTGTATTTTCGGCGTTCCGTCTGCGATCTGTTTCAGCAGCAGATACACCGCCGTAAGGATTTCTTCCGGTTCAAAGCCGCTGATCACCCCGGGCATCCGGTACTCCTCCGGCAGGAAGCGAAAGCCCGCTTCGCCGATGATCGTCGCCACATGCCCCGGGCACAGGAAGCCGCTCACCGCAAAGTCCTCCGTCGCCATCAGCGCCCGCAGCGCCGGCTCCACCGATTTGAGCAGGGACAGCACCGTGAAGTTCCGAAGGCCTCTTTCCCTCGCGCTCAGCACGGCAGCGGCCGTTCCCGGCGCCGTGGTTTCAAACCCGACCCCCAGAAAGACGACCTGTTTTCCCGGTTCCTGCGCAGCGATCTCCACCGCGTCCATCGGGGAATAGACAATCCGCACATCCGCGCCCAGCGCACGCCGTCTCATCAGGCTGTCCCCCCGACGGCTTCCCGGCACGCGAAGCATATCGCCGTAGCTGGTAAGCACCACATCCGGCTCCATTGCCAGGTCCAGCACCGCGTCGATATCCTCCGGCGGCGTCACGCACACCGGACAGCCCGGCCCGGAAATCAGGCGGATATGCGCCGGTAGCAGGCTTCGAATCCCTGCTTCGGCAATCGCCATGGTATGGGTTCCGCAGACCTCCATGATCTGTGTCTCTCCCAGCGGGAGCGCCGCAATCGCCTCGAGAAGCTTCCGGCACGTCTCATCCGAGCGCATGCTGCAGTTCCTCCCAGGTCTCCAGATCGTCCATGGCCTGTTCTTCCAGCAGACGCTCAATGGCAAACCCGGCATGGACCATCACATAGTCGCCGGGCTTCGGCTCGGGAATAAAGTCCACACGGACCGCGCGGCGCATACCGAGGGCCTCTCCGACCGCGTCTTTTCCGTTGATTTCTACCAGTTTCAAAGGGACTGCCAGACACATGATTCCATACTCTTTTCAGATATTACGATATTATGTTAATCGTCAGATTCTTGTCAGTACATACATAGCATAATATATACCTTTTTGACTTTTTTATCAATAGCTTTCGCTTTGAATCCTTGAATTTTTCTAAACTAACTTATCCAATCATGAAACCCACAGCCGGCTTTGACTTCAGCTGTGGGTTCCTCTTTTCTTCGGTTTTCGGCAGACCGCGTTCAGTCTCTTCGATCAATCCTTCTTTTCATTTCCGATCATCAGCTGTCCGAGGCTCAGGCCTTCGTCGTTGCAGGAAACCCTCCTGTGGTGATAGGCCTCCAGGCCGCGTGCCCGCAGCCGCTCCGGCAGGCGCTGCATCACGTACTGATTCTGAAAGCTCCCACCGGAGAGGACGACCTGACGGATCCCAGTTTTTTCCGCCGCAGCGGAGACTTGTTCCCCGGCCATCTCGATCAGCGTATTCATGAACTTCGCCGCGAGAACCGGCACCGCGGTTCCGCGCTGTTTTTCCGACAGCATCGCCCGGATCATCGGCCGCCAGTCGAAGCGCAGCAGCTCTGTGTCATTTTCATCCGGTACAAAGCAAACCGGAAAGTGTTCTCCGCTCTCTCCCGCCGCCGCTTCCAGCAGGATCGCCGCCTGCCCTTCATAGTTGCAGAGCTCCTTGATCCCCAGGATCGCGGCCGCGCCGTCAAAGAGCCGTCCCATCCCGGAGGAAAGCGGGCAGTTCAGGCCGGCCTTCAGCTGTTTTTCCAGCCGTACGGCGTCCCGGATTCCGTCCGTCTCACAGCCTGCCGCCCGCAGCAGGGAGAAGGCCACCCGGTACGGCTCCTTCACGGCCCGATCCCCGCCGATCAGGGGAATGGGCAGGATGCTTCCGAGGCGTGTAAAGCGCTCATAGTCCCCCGCCAGGCACTCCGCCCCCCAGCTTGTCCCGTCGGTACCGAGGCCGGTTCCGTCCCAGACCAGCCCGATGCAGGGACCGGTAAGGCCGTTGTCCGCCATACAGGACGCCATGTGCGCGTGGTGATGCTGGACCTGTATCAGTGGGATCTGTTCCCGGTCCGCCCGCTCCTGGGCATAGCGCGTGGAGAGGTAGTCCGGGTGCAGGTCGCAGACCAATATCTCCGGACGGATGTCAAACAGGCGCTCAAAGTGGCGGATCTGTTTTTCATAGTGCTCCAGGGTTTCCAGGTTCTTGAGGTCCCCGACATGCTGGCTGAGGAAAGCGTGCCCGCCCTTCCCGGTACAGAAGCTGGCCTTCTGTTCCGCACCGCAGGCAAGAATGGGTTTGCGCAGTTCCGTAACCGTCACCGGCTGCGGAACGTAGCCGCGGGACCGCCTGGCGAAGTATTCCTGCCCGTCCAGCACCCAGCAGAGAGAGTCGTCACAGCGGGTCTGGATCAGCCGGTTATGCAGCAGGAAACCGTCTGCAATCCCCTGCAGCACTTCCAGCGCCTCTTCGTTGTCCTTCATGATCGGTGTATCGGAGAGGTTGGCGCTGGTCATGATGAGCATGTCGATGTCGTCCCCGAACAGCAGCACATGCAGCGGCGTATAGGGAAGCATCACGCCGATATATCCGTTTTCACTGAGATGGCCGTATTCCGCAGTCCGCTTCTGCAGCAGGACAATCGGCTTTCGCGCTCCCGTGAGGATCCTCTCCTCGGCTTCGGACATGAAGCCGATCTTCCGCGCCGCTTCCGCATCCCGGCACATGACGGCAAAGGGCTTTTCATCCCTCTGTTTCCTGCAGCGAAGCTCCGCCGCGATCTTCGGATCGTCACAGCGGCAGGCCAGGTGGAAGCCTCCGAGGCCCTTTACCGTCACGATCTTTCCGGCTTTCAGCGCGTCTCTTGCGAGTTCAACGGCATCGCCCTCCACGGGCTTTCCCGTTTCATCCCTGTATGAAACCTGCGGTCCGCACACCGGGCAGCAGTCCGGCTGCGCGTGATAGCGCCGGTTTTCAATGTCGTGGTACTCTCTCTCGCAGTCCGGGCACATCGGGAAGGCCTTCATCGAAGTTTTCGGGCGGTCATACGGCACATCCTCGATGATGGTGAAGCGCGGTCCGCAGTTGGTGCAGTTGATAAACGGGAAGCGATATCGCCGGTCTGCAGGATCCCGGAGTTCCCGCAGGCAGTCGTCGCAGATCGAGATATCCGGTGAGATGAGGGTGTTTCGCTCCTCCTGGCGCTCGCTGCCGATGATCGTAAAAGTCTCAAAGCCTTTCACAGGCAGTTCCCTGCTGAGGATTTCCTCGATCACCGCGAGAGGCGGTGCTTCATGAGGAAGCTCCTGCAGGAAGGCGGAAATCTCCCCCTGCTCTCCCTCCAGTTCCATGGTCACACCGGAAGAGGTGTTCCGGATCGTCCCGCACAGGTTGTGTCTGCGCACCAGCCGGTGGATAAACGGCCGGAATCCAACTCCCTGAACGATTCCTTTGATTTTCACTTCCAAAGCCTGCATGGTTCTTCCTCCACCCGGTCCGGCGCTCGGCAGGCTCCGGAAAACCCGCGGAGACTGCCTCTTCTCTTATGATAGTACAGGATTTCCGGTTTTACAAGGGCGATTCCGTTTTCCTGCTCCGGTTTCAGCCACTCCGGGCTTTGCAACGGCGGAAACAGCTTGACGGAGAACAGTGGGGAGGGTATAATAATTTTAACAATCTATTGCGTCCATTCCCGTTCAGAGCGTTGTCGCGCGCCAGCAATTTGTCGGGTATTCGTCCGGGACGAGGCAGGTTTTGTTTTTGATTAAATTCATTTTTTATCATTAATCGCGCAATAATATACGGAATGATTTATGAAAGGAAGGTTGAGATGGTAAACGTATCGATCTGTGTTGGCAGCGCCTGCCATATGAAAGGCTCGCGAGAGGTGATCGCCAAGCTTAAAGAGCTCGTCAAGTCGCATCAGCTTGAGGGAAAGGTCCTGCTGAACGGTTCTTTCTGCACCGGTAACTGTCAGCATGCAGTCTGCGTGGTGATCGACGACACGGTCTATTCCGTTCGTCCCGAGACCGCAGAGGACTTTTTCAACAACGAGATTCTGGCCCGCGTCAGCTGAGTTTCTCAGCTATTCAAGATGCAGATTATTGATTTTAACTCCACCCGATGCCGACATTGCTACAAATGCGTCAGAAACTGTGAGATCAAGGCGATCTCCGTGCGCGGCGGCCGTGCGGTCATCATGGAGGATCATTGTGTTCTCTGCGGACGATGCCTGGCCGTATGTCCGCAGGAGGCCAAAACCCTCACCAGTGAACTGCCTCAGGTGAAGGCCATGATCCGCCGCGGCGAACGGGTTGCGGCTCAACTCGCTCCGTCTTATATGGGGCTTCTGGAGTTTCAGCAGATCGGTCAGGTCCGCGCTGCCCTGCGAAGGCTGGGTTTTGTGGATGTGTTTGAGACGGCAGAGGGTGCCGCCGCTGTCACCGATGCTTACCTCCAGCTCATTGAAGAGAACCGGATGGACAACATCATCACCACCTGCTGTCCCGCCGTCAACGACATGATCGAGATGTACTTTCCAACGCTCGTCCCCTCTCTCGCCCCTGTCGTTTCGCCGATGGTCGCTTCCGGCCGGATCATCAAGCAGCATCTCGGCCGTGATACGCGCGTCGTGTTTGTCGGCCCCTGCATTGCGAAGCGGAAGGAAGCCAGGGACCCGCGTCATGCGGATGCCGTCGACGCCGTGATCAGCTTTGACGAGCTGAAGCGCTGGCTGGCGGAAGAGGATGTCCGGATCGACGGATGTGTAGACGAGCCTTTCCCCTTCAACCCGGCGGTCAACCGGCTGTATCCCGTAACCGGAGGCGTTCTTGCCTCGGTACGGGCAGGGCTCTCCGAAGAAGCCTCACGCCACTACCGTCAGTTTGCTGTCCATGGTCTCTCCAACTGTATCGAGCTCTGCCGGGATATCGAAGCCGGCTCTGTCCACCGCTGCGTGATCGAAATGAACAGCTGTGAAAACGGCTGTATCAAGGGCCCTGCCGTCAGCGGGAACGGAGTTTACCCCTACAAGATCAAGCTGGATATGCAGGATGCAATCCGACCCGATCCCGCTCCGCAGGAGGAGCTCCGGCGAAGGATGGAGGGCGTCTGTCTCGATAAGAAGTTCGAAGACCGCTCCCTTGATGAGCCCATACCGACGGAAGAAGAAATCCGGCAGATCCTCGCGAAGACCGGAAAGCACGGTCCGGAAGATGAACTTAATTGCGGCGCCTGCGGCTATGCAAGCTGCCGCGAGAAGGCCATTGCCGTCTTTCTCGGGAAAGCGGAGCTGGAGATGTGCATCCCCTATCTGACGTCTCAGGCGGAATCCATGGCAAACCTGATTCTGAACGAGAGCCCTAACGCAGTGATCATTGTCAATGCCTCCGGTGATATTCTGGAATACGCCGCTGTGGGTGAGCGTTTCTTCCGCGTCAGCAGGGAGCAGGCGCTGAAGGCCAAACTCTCCGATCTGATCAATCCGCAGGACTGGGAATCCGTCCAGCAAACGCATCATAACATCTACGGCAAAAAGGTTTATTACAAGAACTATGACCTCTGGACCCTGCAGAACATCGTTTACATTCCCAAACTGAACGACACTCTGATGACCTTCATCGACATCACGGCCCAGGAAAAGCGCTTCCGTCAGGAACAGGAGGCACGGACGGCGACGATGGAAATGGCCCAGAACGTCATCCGCAATCAGATGTTCACCGCGCAGAAGATTGCCAGTCTCCTCGGTGAGACGACGGCGGAGACAAAAATGACCCTGACCCAGCTGATGAATGTCATGCAGGACAACGCCTATGAGCAGGGCGGAGACAGCGATGCTCCTGCAACAGAGCCAGCTGACATTCCGTCGGCCTGCGGTGATGATTCCGCTTCTTCTGAGCAGACCGAGGCCTCTTTGTCTCCCGTTGGATATAATATCCCCGCCCCGTTCGATGACCTGCCAATGGCTCCCACTTCCGGGAAGCCGAAGCTCAAGATCAACACGAAGTACGCCAGGCCTGCTCCGGATCTCTTCGACGGCCAGGAGACCGCTTCGCCTGGAGATCCCCGTGAAGGAACTGTGGATCCCGTATGAACATCACGACTGAAATTGCCAGCCGGAGCCTGAACCATGCCGGCGAGATTCTCTGCGGCGATCAGGTGCAGATCGTACACCGCAGGGACTCTGACATTCTGATTCTCGCCGACGGCATGGGCAGCGGGGTTCGGGCGAATATGCTTTCGACGCTTACGAGTCAGATTTTCGGCAAGATGCTGCTGGAAGGCGCTTCTCTGGAAGAATGCGTGGAGACGGTAATCGATACCCTGCCCGCGGATCCGCGGACCGGCGTGTCGTATTCAACGTTCACCGTCCTGCAGATCTTCCACGACGGCAGAGGAATTCTTTACGAATATGAAAATCCCGGCTGTATCTTCATCCGGGATAACAGCCTGGTTCCGATCCCGGAAAACATACGGGTCATCTCGGGCAGGCAGATCAACACCTTCCGTTTTACCGCACAGATCGGAGACACTTTTCTGATCATGAGCGACGGGACCATTCACGCCGGGCTCGGTGATCTGATGAGCTTTGGGTGGCCCTGGGAGGACATCGCCGACTTCGCCCTGCGCGGCCATAAAGACGGCCAGTCTCCCCTGCGGGAAGCCATGCGGATCTGTGAGACCTGCAATGATCTCTATTACGGCAAACCCGGTGACGACACCACGGTCGCCTGCGTCCATGTGACCAACCGCACTCAGCTTCACCTTATGACGGGTCCGGCGCGGGACAAGGCCGACGACGTCCGGATGGTACAGGCCTTTATGAGCGGCGACCGCTCTGTGAAGCGGATTGTAAGCGGCGGGACCAGTGCGTCGATCGTCTCGAGAGTGCTCAACCGGCCGATGCGGGTCTCGATGGAATACGATGACTCAGGGCTGCCGCCCGAGGGCTTTATCGAAGGGATCGACCTTGTCACGGAGGGGGTGCTGACACTGGCCCGCGTGATCCAGATCCTGAAAGAATATGCGCAGCCCGAACATGTCGACGAAGCCTTTTTCAAGCGTCTGGATGAACCGAATCCCGCCGCAAAAGTTGCCCGGATGATCATCGAGGATTGCACAGAAGTCCATCTCTACGTCGGCACGGCAGTCAACGCAGCTTACCAGAACCCCGACCTCCCGCTGGAGCTCGGGCTCCGGATGAACCTGACCAAGCAGCTTTCCGAAGCTCTCGAAGCCGTCGGGAAGAAAGTGGAATACGACTATTTCTGAATCAGACAATCAATTTGGATAATACATGACAGGATTTCGGCCGCAGGCCCTGCGGACTGTATCTTCAGACACGAAAGGAAGGACACATGGTTACCAACGACAGAACCACAAGCGATATCACCAAACGCATCTTCCGTGAAGTCGCAAGACTTACCTGGAACGGAGAATTGGAAAGCAAGAAGGAGTTTCTTCCGGAGACGATCATTCCGGGTCCCCTGCCCCAGTTCCGCTGCTGTATCTACCGTGAGCGCGAGATCATCCGTCAGCGTGTACGGCTGGCCCGCGGCCAGTGCCCCGGAAAGACCGACACCGCCAACATTGTTCAGGTGATTCCCGCCGCCTGTGACGACTGTGCAATCTCATCCTATTCCGTGACGGATAACTGTCACGGCTGTCTCGGCCACGCCTGCTATGAGTCCTGCCGTTTCGGCGCAGTTTCTATCGTCCGGGATCACGGCAGAATCCGTGCTCATATCGACCCCCAGAAATGCCGGGAATGCGGCATGTGCGCAAAAAACTGTCCATACCAGGTCATCGTGCATCAGGTACGTCCCTGTAAGCAGGCCTGTCCGGTCAACGCCATCACCATGGATGAAGAGACCGGCCTCTGCCGGATCGATGAGTCCAAATGCATCCAGTGCGGTCACTGCATTCACGCCTGCCCCTTCGGGGCACTCGGCGCCAAGACCTTCCTGGTCGACGTCATCCACATGATTCTGGCCGGACGCAAGGTCTATGCCATGGTCGCTCCCGCAGTCGAGGGTCAGTTCGGCCCCGACATCACGCCTGACTCCTGGCGCAATGCTCTTAAGAAAGCCGGTTTTGCCGACATGATCGAAGTCTCACTCGGCGGAGATCTGACTGCCGCAGCCGAAGCGGATGAATGGGCGGAAGCCTTTGAACACGGCGAGAAGAAGACGACCTCCTGCTGCCCGGCGTTTGTCAACATGATCCGCAAGCACTTCCCGACACTGAGCGAAAACATCTCCACCACGGTGAGCCCCATGTGCGCCGTCTCCCGCATGATCAAGGAGCAGGAACCCGACGCCGTCACAGTCTTCATCGGACCCTGCCAGGCCAAGAAGAGTGAAGCCCTGGATATCACCATCAGCAACAATGCGGACTATGTGCTCACGTTTGATGAGGCAGTCGAGATGCTTCACGGCAAGGACATCGAGCTTGAACCCGCAGAGAACTATTCTCAGCAGGGTTCCTCCTACGGAAAGCGCTTCGGGAACAGCGCCGGCGTCACCGCTGCCGTACTGCAGTGCCTGAAGGAGCAGGAGATTGACGCAACTGACATCTCCGTCAAGGTCTGCAACGGAGCCGTGGAATGCAAGAACGCGCTCACGCTGATGAAGCTCGGAAGACTCCCCGAGAGCTTCATGGAGGGCATGATCTGCGAAGGTGGCTGCGTCAGCGGCCCGTCCAGACAGAAGGCGCTCAACGAGCTGAAGAAAGACCGCGATGCCATGATCGCCCGCGCAGACGCCAGAGGCGTTCACGAGAACCTGAAGCTCATGAACGCAGAACAGGTTCCCATGCACAGAGACTGATTCCGATTCTCTGCAGATCCTGTTTCATAAGTCCTTAGAACGAACAAAACCATCCGGGTTCAAAATGAACTGCCCGAATGGTTTTGTTTCTTTGTATATCGTGTATCAGCAGATTCCGAATGTGACGGTTTTCCCGGCCTCTTCCAGCAGCCCGCGGAGGTTCAGCAGCAGTTCTGCTGTTTCCGTTAGTTCGTTTTCCTCCCCTGCGCCGGCCGCAGCCGAATTGAGCAGGAGGTTTACATCGCTTGCCTGCTCTGCCAGCAGCGCCAGCAGCTTCGAGGCCTCCGTCTGCTCCTCGCCCATGCGAAGGCTCATCATCCCGTCCTGAAGGAAGCGTTCCAGCAGAGAGACGGTCTCCCGGACCGTCTCTCTCCCGCAGGCCACGCGGATCCGGTCCTGCTCCGGGAAAAGCTGTCCGCTACCCTGCTCCGTCGGAAGCGCTCCCTCTGCTCCGAACAGAAGATCCACCGTCATCCGCTCCCGCAGCTGCAGCACCACCACGGTGGTATCGTCGTGATACTCATAGAGGTCCAGCGCCTGCACCGCGGATACAACTTCGGCCGCCACGCGCCTCGCGTTATCATCCGGTCCGATGTTCCGGGAAAGATAGTCCTCCATCTCCCGGCGGTCCCAGCCAGAGTAGGTGGTGACGCCGCGCCCTGCCTCCGACACGCCGTCGCTGAACAGAATCAGCATATCGCCGCTCTTCATCGTCAGCCTGCTCTCAGAGATCATCCTGTCGTCTCCGAGATCAGAGGTTTCCCGGGGATACGCCAGTGAGACGCCGTCCCGCATAAAAACGGCGGGCGGATTGTCATACTGCACGAGCCGAATTTCCCGTCCCTCGGCGGAGACCAGCGTGAAGGTGGAATAGGCCAGGTTGTGTTTCCTGGTCAGGGGGAGGACCTGATCGACCGTGTGCAAGCTGTCTTCCGTGGAAAATCCGGCCTCCGTCAGTTCGGAGACCAGCGTTGAGGTCAGCGTTGCGGCGATATTGGCCTGAATGCCGGAGCCCAGGCCGTCGGCCAGCACGATCTGTACCCACTCTCCGTGCTTCCTCACCGTTACGTTGTCCCCGCAGATCACTTCTCCGTGCTTCCTCTGCTGGACTATGCCGATCTCCCAGCAGAGATTCTGCTCCGGACGCTTTCCGTCAGACATTTTTCTTTTCCTCGCCCGGCAAAATCGTGTTTTTCAGTTCCTGCAGCGAAATCTGCATCTCTGCCGCATCCTCACCCAGAAGTCCCGCAATATCATGAACCAGGCGAAGATGCTTTTCATTCATCGCATCTGCCAGTTCCGCCGCACGCTGTGATCTTTTTTTCTGCAGTTCCTGCTGTTCGCAGAGCTCCGTAACGTCCCGCATCAGGCAGAGGTAGACCGCATGCTCCCTGTCCCCCAGGAAGGAGTACTCCAGTCGGCGAGTCTCGTTCCGAAACGGTACCTGCTCGGAGAAGTGAGAGATTCGGCCGTCTCTCAGTCGGGCGAATTGGCTCTCATCCATAATCTCGCCGACCGGCCTCCCCCTGAACGCCTTTTCTTCCCCAATGCCGAGAAAGCGTCCGGCCGTGCGGTTGATCGCCGTGATCAGAAGATCACCGTCCACCGCGAGAATCCCATCCGGGATGAGATCCAGGATTCTGTCGAAAGTCCCGGCTTCCTGTTTCAAAGTCACGCCCCCCTTCATCATGTATCAGACGGTCATGCTGCCTGTCTGTTCCGGCTGCTCCGCCTGAAAAGCTTATTCTCTTCATCTGCTTCAAGTATATCATTCTTTTCCCGTCATCACAAGCGCAGTTTAAGCCCAACAAGGCAGAAAGCGCCCGCGGCCAATTGACCGCGGGCGCCCTCTCAAGAGATTATATGACGCATCTTGAAAGGTTTACTCGGTTTTCTTTCCGGCTGCCGCGAAGATCCAGAAGACGACCAGCAGACCGAAGGCAACGATGTACCAGATGGCACTGGCGCCGCCGAAGAAGTCGATCATCTGACCGGCCAGAACGAAGGCCATCACGATGGGAACGACAAACTTCACGCAGACACGATAGAAGGCTTTGAAGCCCGCAGACGGATCGCCGTGGGCGACTTCGTCCAGAACCAGATCGGGGGTGTTCTCCCAGCCGATCATCAGAGCCATCAGCATGGCGCCGAGAGGCATAGCGATACCTTCAGACCAGCAATCCATGAAGTCGAGGAAGCAATCCAGGAAGGTCGGCATGGTCTTCATACCGAGCAGGCTGGCCGGGCTGAAGTTGGAGCCAAGACCGTCGGCGGCAACGACAACCGCTTCCACCAGGATCAGCAGGGAGACGATCAGCACGTTGCGCTGACGGGTATCGGTCTCGCCCTTCGCCAGATCCTTGTCGATCCAGTGGGCGGCGATGGTCTCCATCAGGGAGATCGCGGAGGAAATGGCCGCGATCAGAACGAGGACATAGAAGATAACGCCGAACAGGGGGCCGAGAGCACCCATGTTGGAGAACACGTCCTGCAGCGTGATGAACAGCAGGCCCGGGCCGCGCAGGGTGATCTCACCGGGAGCCATGCCCTGGGACAGGCCGTAGGAGACGGCCGCCGGGATAACGGCAATACCGGCCATCAGCGCGATGAGCGTATCGGCCGCGACGATGATTACGGAGTTCTTGACGAGGTTCTCTTCCTTGCTGAGGTAGGAGCCGTAGGTCAGGATGGCGCCCATGGCCAGAGACAGGGAGAAGAACATCTGGCCGCCGGCAGTACCGAGGACGGTGATCAGGTCGGGTGCCTGATCAATGAAGCCTGCACTGACTGCATAGCCGGGGACAAACATGAACTTCAGGCCTTCAGAGGCATTGGGGAGGGTCAGGGAACGCACGATGATGATGAGCAGCATCACGAACAGTGCCGGCATACCGACTTTGTTGAACTTTTCGATACCGCCGGAGACACCGCCCTGCACGATGACCATGCAGATGATGATGAACAGAATGGTGAAGACCACGCAACCGAGCGGGGTGGTCAGCATTGCGCCGAAGACATCTCCGCCGCTCATGGCGACTGCTTCGTTGCCGAAGCTCAGCTTCGTCATGTTCAGCGCGATGTACTGCAGGCAGTAGCCGCCGAGCACGGTGTAGAAGCTCATGATCAGGAACGGTGCGATGGTGGCCAGCCAGCCGATCCACGCGAATTTCTTGGTTACCTTCTGGTAAGCGTCAATCGGGCTGAGCTTGGTCTTACGGCCGACGGCCAACTCGGAGACCATGATGATCATACCGACAAAGATCGCGAGGAACAGGTACACGATCAGGAAGGTGAAGCCGCCGCTCTTGCCCATCTTGTACGGGAAGCCCCAGATGTTGCCGAGACCGACAGCGGAACCGATGGCAGCAAGCAGGAAGCCTAAGTTGCTGCCCCAGGAACTGCGATTGTTGTCCATACTTTTCTCCTCTCTCCCACCGGATAGAATAAAAAATTGAAAAGCCAGAACACTGATGAAGTCCCGGAGGTCACCGCGTCGATGCGTCACAAGCGCGGAGAGGCCGGATTCCCTTCGATGTATACGGAACTGAACTTTTCGTCCGGTGTAATTGTGAACAAATTATAACATTGATATTGCTTTTTTCAAAACTCTGAATTATTATATATGTGATAACAAAATTTCATGGATAATCCGCTCCATAAGAAAGGCAAATCAATCACAATGGACAGCAAAAAGGTACACGCTCTGCTTCTGGCGATCGAAAAGGGCAGCCTGACCTCCGCCGCCACAGAGCTCGGATATACGCAGTCAGGCCTGACACATATGATGAACGCTCTGGAGGAGGAGCTTGGTCTGAATCTCCTGGTACGCAGCAAGAACGGCGTGCGCCTCTCTCCTGCCGGTCAGGCACTGAAGCCCAGGATGCAGGCGTTTCTCGACGCCGCCGACGCGCTGGAGGCGGACGCCTCCCGCCTGCGCCAGCGCAGCAGCTCGACGCTGCGCCTCGGGGCTTATTCCAGTGTCGCAAGCCGCTGGCTGCCGGCGATTCTGGCCTCGTTCAAAAAGGTCGACCCCGGCACCGATGTCATCATCGACGTCGGCGGTATTCCCGACATCTATGAAAAGCTCAAGAACGACCAGCTCGACTGTGCCATCGTGAGCTATGAGGAGCCTCTCTGCCAGGGGCTGAACTACATTCATCTGGCGGACGACCCTCTTCTCGCCATCGTCCCGGAAACGGACGACCATCTGGGCTTCTTCCCGGTGGAGGATTTTGCAGACCAGGATTTTCTGATGCCCTCCGATGGTTTCGACATGGACATTCTCCCGCTTCTGAGCCACGGCGGCAAGGAACAGCCACGCATCCGCTATACCAATCTCTCTGACAGCGCCATTGTTTCCATGGTAGAGCACAATCTTGGCATGAGCGTTCTTTCGGAACTGATCATGCAGGACATTCACAATTCCGTGAACGCCCTCCCGCTGGATCCCCCCGCCTTCCGCAAGCTCGGCATCGCCGCCAGTGAGCGGCAGCAGAATGACAAGGTCATCCGGCGCTTTGTCCGCTGCGCCCAGCTTATCGTGGGAGAGATGTATCGCGAACAGCACGGCTCAGCCATCTGAGCCGCCGCTCATGCGTCGTCATTCGCCTGCCGTCTTGCGGCAGTTCCCTGCGATCTGAAATTCCTGAAAATCACCTCTTGACTTTCCACGGCTTCTGCATTATAATGTCCTAGCTTTGAGCAAAAGAGAATATCTTTTTCTTTCGACACACACGGAGAAGTCGCGTAGTTGGTCGAGCGCGCACGATTGGAAATCGTGTATACCTCATAAGGGTATCAAGGGTTCGAATCCCTTCTTCTCCGCCACAGAAGCAGCTTGAAATGTTATGATTTCAGGCTGTTTTCTTTTATTTCCGCTTCTTAGTTGCAGATAATGTTACAATCTACTTTCTTTCCCTGCTTATGTTAGCATCCAATACATCAAGGAGACGAATCATGTTTAATCATCACGATATAATTCGGGACAGTTGCATGCTGCATGGCCCCCTGGCGCACCACGGATATGATTGGTGGTGGCACTCTTTCACCGCCC
>Ga0256405_10007989_pt1 | contig 15465 bp, 11 predicted proteins | sample RumenRJG_02DNA_FD_189096 | JGI IMG/M metagenome (GOLD analysis project Ga0256405, IMG submission 189096) | Bovine rumen microbial communities from Lethbridge, Alberta, Canada - RJG_02 | ecosystem: Host-associated > Mammals > Digestive system > Stomach > Rumen | place: Canada: Alberta... | reverse complement strand
CCGTTACTACACCTTCGCCCGGAAGTTCTTTTTTGTCCTGACCGAAATTTGTGCAACGATGTTTCATAAACATATCGAGCTCAACGAAAGTACCCTCATCGAACAGTTTGTTGATGCGCTCACGGGCAGTCTGTTTGCCTTTTGCATGCTGCTTATCGATACGGGCCTGACCGCCGCCTTGCATGATATGCTCTTTCTTTGCATTCATTAAGTCAATTTTTTCCTGAACAGTAGCCATTATATACCTCCTATAATTAGCTTGTGAGAAAATAGTCTGCGACAAATTTCTCATGTACTGCAATCTCTATTTTGCACTATTTGTGTGAAAATTGCAAGACTAATTTAATACCAGGTATTAATCACGCTGGCAAAGTTCCAGGAGAACCCCATGAGAAGCCTTGGGATGAACAAAAGCGATTTTTGCTCCACCGGCACCAAGGCGCGGCTTCTCATCGATGAGACGAACTCCCTGCTCTTTGAGATCTGCCAGAGCAGCCTCAAGATTATCGACGCGCAGAGCAATGTGCTGGATGCCGCCACGGCCGCCATTCTTTTCAATGAATTTCGCAATGGGAGATGTTTCATCCGTTGCTGCCAGCAGCTCGATTTCACTGCCATTCGGCGTAGGGAAAAACCCCGTCGTTACTTTCTGCTCGGCAACAGTCTCCTCACCGTTGGCTGGAAGTCCCAGCGTATCTCCCCAGAAGGAACCGACTTCCTTGAGGTCCGAAACCGCAATGCCGATATGATCTACGCCTAATACTTTAAACATAATGAACTCCTCCATTCGGATTAAATAATTATTTCAGCATCTCATCCATGACCTGACCGATAACGGTATACGGGTCTGTCTCATGCTGTTTGATTTGCTCGACATAGCCATCAAGGCGACCGCTGTCCACGATCTTGCCCTTGATGTATGTGCCGATGTTGCTACTGAGGATATCGAGCATTTCATCGCGGGTACGCTTCGTCCGCCGCTCGGCTAATTGCCCGTTGCCTTCGATATGCGTCCGATGTTTTTCAACGGTATCCAAGAGTTCTGTAATGCCTTCATTCTGACTGGCTACCACCTTGGTAATCGGTGGGCGCCATTCCGTCATCAGGCTGTCGAGGTCCAGCATCATGTTGATTTCGCGAACCAGTTTATCTGCTCCATCAAGATCTGACTTGTTGATGCAGTAGAGATCGCCAATCTCCAAAATACCGGCCTTAATTGCCTGGATATCATCACCCATGCCGGGAATCAATACAACCATAGTCGTATCGGCAGCTTTGACGATATCCACTTCAGACTGACCGACACCAACCGTTTCGACGATAATGATGTCCTTTCCGAATGCATCCATTGCCTTGACCGCATCGGCGGTTTTATGGGATAAACCACCGAGGCTTCCGCGGGTGCCCATACTGCGGATAAAGACTCCTTCGTCAAGTGTCAATCCATTCATGCGAATGCGGTCGCCTAAAATAGCACCGCCCGTGAATGGACTGGTCGGGTCGACAGCTATAATACCAACGGTCTTGCCCTGCGCACGATATTCGCGCGCTATCTTATCAGACAGCGTACTCTTTCCTGCACCTGGCGGACCGGTGATGCCTAATACATAGGCATGGCCAGTATGCGGATAAAGCTTCTTCATGATATCCGTCGCTTCCTCATACTCATTCTCGATGGCAGTAATTGCCCGAGAAAGTGCCAGCCGATTGCCTTTGAGTAATTCTTCTGCTATGTCCATCCTGCCACCACCTTTTCGGTAGTTTTATTGTGAACTAAAGCGGTAAAGCCAGTTCACGATACGAAACAGTAAAACAGTGCCAGGTTCGGGCAGGAGACCGGCCCGGTCCCCTGCACCTTTTCCCAGCACCGCTATATCTTTAAAGTTTTACATTCTCATTAATGTATTTGACCACTTCACTGGTCGGCGTTCCCGGCGTGAATACCGCCGAAACACCAGCCTCTTTGAGGGCAGGAATATCGCCCTCCGGAATAACACCACCACCGATGATTAACGCATCCGTCATGCCATTTTTGCGAACAAGGTCAACGACTTTCGGGAACAGATGTCCATGCGCACCGGAGAGGATGCTCATCGCTACCACATTGACATCTTCCTGCAGAGCAGCTTCAGCAATCTGCTCCGGCGTCTGGCGAAGTCCCGTATAAATAACCTCGAAGCCAGCATCTCGCAGGGCACGGGCTACGACCTTAGCACCACGGTCATGACCGTCAAGGCCTGGTTTAGCAACTAAAACTCTGATTTTCTTTTCCATTTTGAATTCCTCCAAAAGCGTAAATGCTATTACTCTACGATTCTTTTCTAAACGGACGATTACAGGCTGACATGCGCCTCATATTCGCCGAATACCTCACGCATGACGTTGCAAATCTCACCCAGCGTTGCATACGTCTTAACAGCAGCGAGGATATGCGGCATGAGGTTTTCATTCTCATCCTGGCAAGCCTTCTTGAGGTCCGCCAAAGCAGCCTTTACCGCCTCATTATCGCGTTTCGCTTTCATAGCCTCAACTTTAGCCTTCTGACGCTCGCCGACAGCTTCGTCGACTTTCAGCAGGCCTTTGGGAGGTTCTTCTTCCATCTGGAATTTGTTGACACCAACAATCGTGCGGGCACCAGACTCAACATCCATCTGCCATTTGTAAGCAGAATCCTGAATCTCTTTCTGGATGTAGCCCTTCTCGATAGCAGCGACAGCACCACCGAGGTCGTCGATTTTCTTGATATAATCCCAAGCCTCAGCCTCAATCTTATTCGTCATAGCCTCGACATAGTAGGAACCAGCCAGCGGATCGATGACATCAGCCAAGCCACTCTCATAAGCCACAATCTGCTGCGTACGCAGGGCAATCGTAACAGATTCCTGCGTTGGCAGGGCAAGTGCCTCATCACGGGAGTTCGTATGCAGGGACTGCGTGCCGCCCATGACAGCAGCTGCCGTCTGCAGGGCAACACGGACAATGTTGTTATTCGGCTGCTGCGCCGTCAACATCGAACCAGCTGTCTGCGTGTGGAAACGCAGCTTCATGCTCTTGTCATTCTGCGCATGGAAGCGCTCCTTCATGACTTTTGCCCAGATACGGCGGGAAGCGCGGAACTTCGCCACCTCTTCGAGAACGTTGTTGTGCGCGTTCCAGAAGAAGGACAGACGGCCAGCAAAGTCGTCAATCTTGAGGCCGGCTTTAATAGCTGCCTCACAGTATGCGATACCATCGGCAATCGTGAAGGCGATTTCCTGTGCAGCCGTGGAACCTGCTTCACGAATGTGGTAACCCGAAATCGAAATGGTATTCCATTTCGGTACATTTTTCGAACAATACTCGAAGATGTTCGTGATCAGGCGCATGGACGGACGCGGCGGGAAGATATACGTACCGCGAGCAGCATACTCCTTGAGAATATCGTTCTGAATCGTACCACGCAGCTGATCCGCAGGTACTCCCTGTTTCTCAGCCACAGCGATGTACATAGCCAAAAGAACCGAAGCTGGAGCATTGATGGTCATTGACGTGGAGACCTTACCGAGGTCAATCTGGTCAAACAACGTTTCCATATCTGCCAATGAGTCAATAGCAACACCGACTTTACCGACCTCACCTTCGGAGATTGGGTCCGTGGAATCATAGCCAATCTGCGTCGGCAGGTCAAAGGCACAGGACAGGCCGGTTGCACCATTTTCAATCAACATGCGATAGCGCTTGTTGGACTCCTCAGCCGTAGAGAAACCAGCATACATGCGCATGGTCCAGAAACGGCCGCGATACATCGTCGGCTGAACCCCGCGAGTATACGGATAAACGCCAGGGAAGCTCAATTCATCGGCATAATCTGTATCCTTGATGTCAAGCGGCGTATAAAGGCGCTTCTCTGGCAGATGCTCACGCTCTGGGAAACGTGCGATTGCTTTTTCTACACTGGCTTCATATTTTTCAAGCTCAGCTTGGATTTTCTCATTGCTCATTAGGAAATTCCTCCTGATTCATTCAGTATCTATTTATCTTTTGTCAATTTTCTATTTTATTTTGCCATGCTGCCAGTCTCGAGGAAGCGTTCGTGGAAGGAAAGTGCTTCATGAAGAAGATGCGGCGTATGGACATGTTTGAGCGTTTCATCCGCCCGTTTGAAATAATCCAGCAGGATGGGGCGATAGCTCGGATGCGCACAATTATTGATTATCTCTAGCGCGCGCTCACGCGGTGCCTTGCCACGCAAATCGGCAATGCCCTGCTCCGTGATGATAATGTCGACATCATGCTCCGTGTGGTCAATATGCGAGCAGAACGGAACTACTGCCGAAATCTTGCCCTCTTTCGCAATCGAAGGCGTGTAGAAGATGGTCAGATAAGCATTGCGGGCAAAGTCACCACTGCCGCCGATACCATTCATCATCTTAGTACCAGTGATATGCGTCGAGTTGACGTTGCCATAGATATCGACCTCTATAGCCGTATTCATAGCGATGACGCCCAGGCGATGGACAACCTCCGGACTGTTGGAGATTTCTTCCGGACGCAGCAATAAATATTTTTTATATTTTGCCACATCTTTATAGAAGCGGGCCATCCCCTCTGGCGACGGGCTGAATGCCGTTCCCGAGGCAAAGTTGAGCTTTCCTGCATCGATGAGATCGAGCATACCATCCTGAATGACCTCGGTGTAAACCGTCAAATCTTTGAGGTCAGAATCCACAAAGCCCGCGATAACCGCATTGGCTACGTTGCCGACACCAGACTGGAGCGGCAACAGATTCTTCGGCATGCGGCCAGCTTCGATTTCCTTATTGAGGAATTCCAACGTAAACTGGCTCATCTTCTTCGAATCCTCATCGATTGGCTTTAAAGGACGAGTGTGATCCGGAATGTCACACGGTACGATGTATTTGATTTTTTCCGGCGTGCAGGGAATATACGGCGTTCCCACGCGGTCATTGGCCTTAACGATTGGAATCGGCAGGCGGTTTGGCGGGTCCATCGGCACATAAACATCATGCATGCCTTCAAGATCCAGCGGCTGCGAAGTATTGACCTCGACAATGACCACATCAGCACTTTGTACATACGAAGCGGCGTTTCCCAAGGACGTTGTCGGGATGATATTACCTTCCTCGGTAATGGCGCATGCCTCAACAACAGCTACGTCCGTCTTGCCGAGATACCCACAACGGCCCAGCTGCGCAGATTCCGAGAGATGAAGGTCGAGATAATCCACCGAGCCATCATTGATTTCACTGCGCAAAATCTTATCCGTCTGGTACGGCAGACGTTTCTTGATACCATGAACAGCCGCTAGAGCTTCATCAAGCTCCGGGCCCGTCGAAGCACCTGTCCAAAGATTAATCGTAAATGGTTCCTTTTTCATACGCTCAGCGAGTGCCAGTGGAACAGCCTTCGGATAAGCCGATGCTGTAAATCCACTCATGGCGACGTTCATGTCCTGCTTGAAGAATGCTGCTGCTTCCTCAGCCGTGACAATTTTCGCCTGCAATGCTTTGTTACGCACGCGATCGAGAATATCAATCATAGAAAATCCTCCCTCATCAGTGCCGACCCATCTTCGGTTCCGGCAACAGATTTTAACGATTAGGACGCCGCATCTTGTTTCTTATTCTTTTTTATGATTCATTGTGCCCACAAAGTATAACATGAAGTTATTGACACCATGAATTATAATCATAGATTATCGTAACAGTATGCTATAATTATGTCCCTTGCCTAAGAATAACACGAAAAGAAAACGGCGTCAAGATTGACTTGACGCCGTTTTCCGACATTTTCACACAACTGTGCCAAAAACGATATGCTATGAATTTTATCAATCACTTTCGCGTGATATAATAGGACAAACTACTAAGACCAATTGATAAATCCTCGTTGATGATATGCATCGAATCGGGAACTTCCATCTTGATTGGCGCAAAGTTCCATATGCCCTTTACCCCTGCTTCTACCAGCTTATCCGCTACGCCCTGGGCAAAAGCTGCCGGCACCGCTATGATGCCAATCTGGATATTACGCTCTTTGACCACCTTCTGCATATTGCGGATATCTTCTACCACAACATGATTGACCGTTTTGCCAATGACCTTTGGGTCCTGGTCAAACAAAGCCACCAAATTGAAGCCAAGACTTACAAAATTCTGGTAGTTCGCCAGGGCCTCGCCAAGATGACCGATGCCAACCACGGCAATATTCCAGTGATTGTCCAAGCCTAAAATCTCACCGACATTGCGCTTGAGTTCATTGACGTAATACCCAACACCCTTCTTGCCAAACTGGCCGAATGATGCCAAATCCTTGCGGATTTGCTCTGGCGTGATTCCCAGCCTGCGCCCCAGCTCATCCGAGGAAATGATGTCAATCCCCTCGTCCTGAGCCAACCGCAACGTACGAAAATATAACGGAAGGCGGTCAATCGTTGCCTTGGATATATTTACTTGACCTTTCATATCAACGCCTCCCTTATTCTTCCTCGCTTATTTCCTCATTGCCAGCATTGACGGCTGCTACTGCTGCCGCCAGCGCTGCCAGCATCCACAAAAACATAGACGATGGAATATTAAAAAGTAAATCATCCGTAAAGCCATTGAGAGCCACGGAAAGAATTGCCAAGCCCACGCCCAAGGATAAACCTGCCAGCAAACGATAATCCAGCCAGGAAACAAAGTCCTGCCAAAACGGAATGATTGGAGCTGCCGGTTCTGTTTTGACACTTTCTGCTACCTTTTGTAATTCTACGTCGGCAGCAGCCTCCTCGTTGTAATCAAAAGGAGTCTCTTCCACCGGTTCCGGCGCTGGCGGCAGGAATTTCTGCCGCAATGCCAGGATCATGGTTCCGAAAAGATACCACAAAAAGGCAATCGCACCGGGAATACCAATTTCCACCGCATAATTGAGATACAGGTTATGGGCATGAACGATGCGAATATCGGCTCCCTGAAGATAAAAGTCGTATTCCGGATAAACCATCCAATAAGCGCCCCAGCCAATTCCCAGGAACGGATGGTCCTGAATCATGGCAAGAGAACTCTCCCAAAAAGCCAACCGCATCTCCGAAGAAGTGTCCACCTTGGTAAATACCGATGCCAGCCGCTCATAAAGCACAGGATCTGCCAGCAGCAACACGCCGCCTACCACAGCACAGGCTGCCAATACCCGCAAATCCTTCACCATGCCGTACAAGATAAAAATCGCCACAATAACCAGCAGTGCCCCACGGGCATAAGTCATTGCCAGGCAGGCTGCTGCCGCCAGCATGAAGGTTCCCAGCACGATGCGTTTGGGTTTGCTGTCCGCTTTGACAAAGAGGCCAAACGCGAGACAGATCACGATATCCAGATAACCAGCCAAGATATTCGGATTCTCCCACGTGGAAAAGACCCGCTTGCGAAGTTCCGGAAAGGCATCTCCATCCACCCACTTCATCGCACTGATGTCGATGCCGAAAACGTACTGATAAAAACCGTAAAGGATGACCAGTACAGCCGAAGCTCCTAATGCGATCAACAACTGTTTGAACTGCTTTATCTCTCGTACCTGCTGTCCCACCAGAAAATAAGTCAGTGCATAAACACCAACTAAATTGTACCAATTGTAAAAGCTAAATCCCCGGTCTGGAGAGCCCAATACAGAAGCACCACTGATCAGGATAAACAGGCAGACAGGAACATCAAACGGAAAATGCCGGAATTTAAAATCCCTATCCGTACGAAAGCGCAAAAACGTAAACACGATGCCAATCAGTAAGGCAATTGTCGCTCCTGCCGGCCATAGTGCCAGCAAAAACGCCTCTGCCAAGACGGCAAACCAAGACCATTCTTTAAAGCGCTGGCACCATTTTTCTCTGGCAGCCTGACGACGGCGTTGGCGCAACTCCCTCATAGCTGACTCTTCGGATTTTGATGACATACTATCACCCCTTCCGTTTCAATAAGAGCTGACGAACTCCGCCAACGAGATATAACGAACCTGCCATGACCAACAGCTTCTCCTGATTAGCCAATTCCAGAGCGCGGCTCAATGCCTCCCCATTATCAGCTATTGCCTCCACATGCTGTACATGAGGTGCCACCTGCTTTGCCAATTCCTGCGGCTCTGCTGCCCGCTCCGAATCGGGAACGGTTACCACCACCGTATCATTGGGACGCAGCAAGATATCAAGCATTGACTCGATATCTTTATCCTTCAAAATTCCCAACAACAAAACTCGTTGTTCTACCGGGAAATACAAATCCAAGCTGTGGCGCAGTGCCTCCATACCAGCCGGGTTATGCGCACCATCGATGATTACCACTTGATCCTTTAGGTCCACACGCTCAAAGCGCGCCGGCCAAGTAACCAGTTTTAAGGCTTCTGCGATATGCTCCTCCTTAACCCGTTCATCGATATTGTGTATCAGATTGGCCGCCATAACCGCCACACCACTATTCTCCACTTGATGACACCCGAGCAGATGAAGCTCATAGGGAACTTTCATAACCCCCAGCAGTGCTGAAGTAAATTCCAGCTGCTGCGTGCGTCCATCACAGGAAATGTATTCCGTATGGAAATCCTCTTCTGCCACAAAAATATCCGCATTCCGCTTTGCTGCCTCCTGACGAAGGATATCCAACGGAACGCCCTTGGCAGCCGTAACTACTGGAACCCCATCTTTTATGATGCCAGCTTTATGGTGAGCAATCCCCTCAATGGTCCCCCCACAGCGGTCCGCATGTTCAAACGTCACATTCGTGATGACCGAAACCTCCGGCGTGATGACATTCGTCGAATCGAGCAGACCACCAAGGCCAACCTCGATGACTGCGTACTCGACATGGCGCATGGCAAAGTAGAAGAACGCCAAAGCTGTGAGCACTTCAAACTGCGTCGGGCACTCGTCCCCCTCAGCCACCATCTGCTCCACATAGGTGCGGATAGTGCTCAGGCAATCCGCAAACTCCTGCTCACTTATCGGCTGCCCATCGACCTGAATGCGCTCCGTATAGGAAACCAGATGCGGCGAGCTGTACAACCCCGTATGGATATCCGAACGGCGCAGGATGCCGGCGAGCATCGCCGACACCGATCCCTTGCCATTCGTACCAGTCACATGGATGGTGCGATACCTGTCCTGCGGCACATCCAGGAGCTCCAGCAGCCGCTGAATACGCGCAAGTCCCAGCTTGATGCCAAAGATATTCAGCCCCTCCAGATAGGCGAGGGCTTCCTGATAATTCATGTTACGATTCTCCTATCTTAGAGCTTCGCCAAATCCTGAATGCGGCTCTCCACCGATTTTTTCTTTTCTTCATAGCCGGCAAGTTTCTCTTTCTCACCAGCGACGACCTGCTCTGGAGCCTTCTTGAGGAAGCCTTCGTTGCTGAGCTTGCCTGCCAGACGCTTGATTTCCTTCTCCAGTTTCTCCAGTTCCTTATTGAGACGAGCCGTTTCTTTCTCGACATCGATAAGGCCCTTGAGCGGCAGGTAGATCTCGACGCCATTCACGACACCCGCCATGGCATTTTCCGGTGCAGCAGCACCAGCCGGCAAAATCGTAACCGGATCCGAAGAAGCCAGCTTGTCGAGGTAGCCCGTATTCTCAGCAAATACTGCCCGCAGCGACTCATCCTTGAAGTTCAGGATGACTTCGCTCTTCTTGCTCGGAGCCGCCCCAACTTCTGCGCGCATGTTGCGGATGGATTTGATGCTCTCCATGATAGCCGTCATCTGTGCTTCCGTTTCATCGCTGATACGGGCAGCATCAGCCTGCGGCCACTCGGAAATCATGATGCTCTTGACATTTTCCGCATGCGGCACTTTCTGCCAGATTTCCTCGGTGAGGAACGGCATGAACGGATGCAGCAGGCGCAGCGTGCCCTCGAGGACATGAGAGAGAACGTAGAGCGCCGTATTGCGGGCCCGGACATTTTCCGTATCGTAAAGGCGGGCTTTCGTAAGCTCGATATACCAGTCGCAGAATTCGTTCCAGAGGAACTCATAAATCATGCGGCCAGCTTCGCCGAGTTCGAATTTGTCGAGGTTCTCCGTGACGTCGCGAACCGTGCGCGCATAACGCGAGAGAATCCAGCGGTCAGACAGCGTATAGTCTTCTTCGCTTGGCACGAAATCCTTATCAAATCCCTCAAGATTCATGAGCATATAGCGCGATGCATTCCAAATCTTATTGGCAAAGTTGCGCGCCGACTCGACGCGTTCCCAATAGAAGCGCATATCGTTGCCCGGCGTGTTGCCCGTAATCAGCATGAAGCGCAGCGTATCGGCACCGTATTTCTCGACAACCTCAACCGGATCGATACCATTGCCCAGGGATTTGCTCATCTTGCGGCCCTGGCTGTCGCGAACGAGGCCATGGATGAATACATGCTTGAACGGAATATCCTTGCCGAACTCGAGGCCCATCATGACCATGCGGGCAACCCAGAAGAAGATGATATCATAGCCCGTAACGAGCGTAGCCGTCGGATAGAAATGTTCGAGTTCCTCGGTCTTTTCCGGCCAGCCCATCGTCTCGAACGGCCAGAGGCCCGAAGAGAACCAGGTATCGAGAACGTCTTCATCCTGATGGATGTTCTTGCTATGGCAGTGCGGACACTCCGTGAGATCCGTGCGCGAAACGTGCGTCTGCCCACAATCGTCACAGTACCAGGCCGGAATGCGATGGCCCCACCAGAGCTGACGCGAGATGCACCAGTCACGAATATTTTCGAGCCACTGGATATAGGTCTTGGAGAAACGCTCCGGCACGAACTGGATCTTGCCGCTCTTTACCGCCTCGATAGCCGGCTTGGCCAGCGATTCCATCTTGACGAACCACTGCTTGGAAACCAGCGGCTCTATCGTGCTGTGGCAGCGCGAACAATGGCCAACGGCATGCTCATGCTCTTCCACCGAAACGAGAACGCCGAGCTCTTCGAGCTCTTTGACGAGTGCCTTGCGGCATTCATAGCGGTCCATGCCCTCGTACTTGCCGGCACCTTCCATCATCTTGCCCGTATTGCTGATGACTTTGATTTCTTCGAGGTGATGGCGCTGTCCCATCTCAAAGTCGTTCGGGTCATGAGCCGGCGTAACCTTTACGGCACCAGTACCGAAGGATTTATCGACGTATTCATCGGCAAACAGCGGAATCTCACGGTTGACAATCGGCAGGATCAACGTCTTGCCAACGATGTCCTTATAGCGCTCATCGTCCGGATGAACGGCAACGCCCGTATCCCCGAACATCGTCTCCGGACGGGTCGTAGCGATTTCGACATACTGGTCTGTACCTTTGACCTGATAGCGCAGATGCCAGCGATGCCCCTGCTCCGTCTCGTGCTCAACCTCAATATCCGAGATAGCCGTATTGCAGTCCGGGCACCAGTTCGTGATACGCGTGCCCTGATAGATGAGTCCCTTTTCATAGAGGCTCACGAACACCTCGCGGACAGCCTTCGAACAGCCCTCGTCCATCGTGAAGCGCTGACGATCCCAGTCACAGGAAGAACCAAGCGTACGCAGCTGGTACATGATGCGGTTGCCGTACTGCTCTTTCCAATCCCAGACGCGCTCGAGGAATTTCTCACGGCCGAGCTCATAGCGGTTCGTGCCTTCTTCGCGCAGAGCGCCCTCGACCTTGGCCTGCGTCGCAATACCGGCATGATCGCAGCCCGGTACCCAAACCGTGTTGAATCCCTGCATGCGATGATACCGGATCAGGATATCCTGCAGCGTATTGTCAAGCGCATGGCCCATGTGCAGCTGGCCCGTGACATTCGGCGGCGGAATAACCATGCTGTACGGTTTCTTGCTCTTATCTACCTCGGCATGGAAGAATTTATTCTCTTCCCAATACTGATACCATTTCTTCTCAAACGACTGCGGGTCATAAACCTTTGGGATGTTGTTTCCCTGTTCCTGATTCTCTGCCATGATAAACCTCCTAAAACTAAATAAAGCGCCTCGCCCAAAAGGACGAAAGCGCTTGCTATCGTGGTACCACCAATCTTTACACACCGGCAAAAACCGTGTGCCTCTTAGCCATAACGCGGCCAACGTTCCCGCTTACTCCCTTTCAGCCGGACAGCTCCAAAGCTACCTTCCGATATCGGATGCAAAGACTCACACCAACCGTCTTCTCTCTTGAGCGCCGATAACCGTACTCCTCTTCTTCCTCGCCTTTTTTGCTATACGGCGTTTATTTTATCATATCTATTTTCTTCTTGCAACTTTAAGAAAATACCAATTGCAACCCAGCTTTCTAAGCATTATACTATATATTAGAATTTACTGTAGGAGAGTATAGGTTACCATGAATTTTTCATCTATTTCCACGAACAAGGCGATCGCCCTTGGCATCGTAGGGCTAGCCTTTACTGCAGCTGCAGTCAGCTGCGTTTCTGTAGCCACGGCAAACCAAGATTGCGTAGTCATGGGGGTTCAATCCAACGGAACTACGCTGACCGGAATGAGCAAAAAGGAAGTACGCAAGTATTTTGATAAAGAAGCGCAAAAGGCACTGAGTAAGAATGCCGCCGTGCTTTCTTATAAAGAACGTCATTGGAATATCCAGCCCAATGAAATCGGGCTGCAGGCCAAAGTCGACGAAGCAGCGGAAGCAGCTTACAACATCGGCCGTGAAAGCAATCCAGTCACCAATCTCATCAATCAAATGAAACTGGCTATTTTCGGCAAGAATGTTGTTATGACAGCCAGCTTTGATAAAGATAAATTAAACGCCAAATTGGCTGCCATTGAAAAAGAAGTCGATACGCCGCCGGCCAACGCGGAAGTCAGCCTGCAGGCCAACGGCTCCATTCAAAAAAAGCCAGCTGTCACAGGCCTGACACTTGATACGGCTCCGATTGCCGATGAGCTGACGCCAAAATTCGAGTCACTTGACCTTACTGCAAAAGTCGAACTTGAACCGCAGGAATCCCAGCCATTCATTCTTGATGAAGACATTGCCAATATCGATGGTATTTTGGGCTCCTATACCACCAGCTTCTCGCCTGGCGATCGCGGCGATAATATCGGTCTTGCTGCCAGTCATTTGCAAGGTGCGCTGGTTCGCAGTCAAGCCACGCTTTCGTTCAACAGCATTGTCGGCCCCCGCACGCGAGCTGCTGGCTATAAAAACGCCGGCGTCATCGTCAACGGCGAACCAGCTGTCGATGTTGGTGGTGGCGTTTGCCAAGTCAGCAGCACACTCTACAATGCGATTTTACTCGCTGGCATGAAACCAACAGAACGAACCAATCACTCACTGGTGTCAAGCTATGTTCCAGCAGGACGCGATGCTACGGTTGCTGACGGCTTGCTTGATTTTGTCTTCCAGAATCCACTGCCGCATCCCATTTTGTTACGGGTTGCTAACTCCGGCTCCGCACTGACAATTTATGTGCTAGGCACCAAGGCCGACCTCGGGGGCAAGACAATCTCGCTGGTTACCGAAGGCTCCTCAAAGAATCCTTCGCTTTACCGCATCTGGAAACAAAACGGTCAAGTCATCGACCGCGAATACCTTCACACCGATAGTTACTAAACCAATAATATTTACTCAGATGTTACTGCAAAAGCGGTTGACTGACTCGATAATACGAGCCAATCAACCGCTTTTTTATCTCGTTTTTTCAATCACGAATGCATACGGCGCTGTCGCTGCATGATTCAGCAGTCGATAGCAGCCAACGGTGTACTCACGTTTCGAAAGCCTTTGCAAATACGCCTCCAACTGCATCGCTTCCTCTTTTCCAGCCGCATGACCAGGGTAAGCGACAATCACGCAGATACCTTGAACCACCAGCTTGCGCAAAACCTTCGTCACAGCAATTTGCGTACTCTCCCAAACGGTCGTCAGCTCATGTTCCTGGCCCGGCAAATAACCAAGATTAAACATCGCCATATCGATGTTCTCCGCCACCACTGCATCAAGTTCTGCATGACTGCGCAAAACATATTCGATTTTAGCCGAAAAGTCCGCCGTCAACTGCCGCGTCTGCTGCAAGGCTTCGGTTTGTACATCAAACGCATAGATTTTGGCATCATCGGGCGTATGCTGGGCCAAAAAAAGCGTATCGTTGCCATTGCCAGCCGTGGCATCCACCACGATTTTCGCCCCCTTCAACGCAGGTAAAATTGCCTGTTGGATAAGATTTATTACTTTGCTTACGGTCTGCACACGCTCCATCCTTTCACACTCTGCTATTGCAATTTTTCCTCAAGACTTAATTATTCTTTTCCTCGAGCAGCGGTTTCAGGAATTTCCCCGTATACGATTCCGGCACCTTTACGATATCCTCAGGGCGGCCAACAGCAACAATCGTACCACCCTTATCGCCCCCCTCTGGTCCAAGGTCGATGATGTGATCCGCCGTCTTGATGACATCCAGGTTGTGCTCGATGACCACTACCGTATCGCCACCATCCACAAGCCGCTGCAAAATTCCCAGCAGTTTGTGAATATCGGCGGTATGAAGTCCAGTCGTCGGTTCATCGAGAATGTAGAGTGTCTTCCCTGTACTGCGGCGCGAAAGTTCCGTCGCCAGCTTAACGCGCTGCGCCTCGCCGCCCGAAAGCGTCGTCGCCGGCTGCCCGAGCCGGATATACCCCAGCCCCACATCCTGAATGACTTGCAGCTTGCGCGCAATACGCGGCACATTGGCAAAGAAGGCCAATGCCTCTTCGATTGTCATATCGAGCACATCGGCAATAGTCTTGCCTTTGTAGCGTACCTCAAGCGTTTCCCGATTATAGCGTGCTCCTTTACATACCTCACAAGGCACATAGACATCCGGCAGGAAGTGCATTTCGATTTTCAAAATACCATCGCCTTTGCAGGCTTCACACCGTCCGCCCTTGACATTGAAACTGAAACGGCCAGCCTTATAACCGCGCATCTTCGATTCAGCCGTCTGGCTGAAGAGCTCACGGATGGCATCAAATACGCCCGTATACGTTGCCGGATTGGATCGCGGGGTGCGGCCGATTGGCTGCTGATCGATATCGATGATTTTGTCGATATGCTCCAGTCCCTTGATTTTCTTATGACGGCCAGGTTTTCCCTTCGCATGATAAAGCCGCGAAGCTATCCCCTTATAGAGAATCTCATTGACGAGCGTACTCTTGCCCGAGCCTGATACGCCGGTAACCAGTGTCAGCGTTCCCAGGGGAAAGCGGACATTGATATTCTTGAGGTTGTTTTCTGCTGCCCCGACGATTTCGAGGAATTTGCCATTGCCGGGGCGTCGTTTGGCTGGCACCGGTATGAACTTCCGACGCGACAGATACTGCCCCGTCACCGATTCCTGCACCTGCATGATTTCCTGCGCGGTCCCCTGGGCTACGACCCGGCCGCCATGCTCACCAGCGCCCGGCCCGATATCGATGATATGATCTGCCGCATACATGGTGTCCTCATCATGCTCCACGACCAACAAGGTATTGCCAAGATCACGCAGATGTTTCAGTGTC
>Ga0256405_10007986_pt1 | contig 15467 bp, 17 predicted proteins | sample RumenRJG_02DNA_FD_189096 | JGI IMG/M metagenome (GOLD analysis project Ga0256405, IMG submission 189096) | Bovine rumen microbial communities from Lethbridge, Alberta, Canada - RJG_02 | ecosystem: Host-associated > Mammals > Digestive system > Stomach > Rumen | place: Canada: Alberta... | reverse complement strand
TTACGGCGATTCCACCAGATGCCGAAGACATCACCGTGTCCGTTCAGGCTCATCAGGTAGTCGAGATTGATCTCATAGACAGCCTCATACTGTGCAGCGGTGAGGTTGAGCTCGTAAGCCATCTTATCAGAGAGGAAGAGGGCCTCGTTCTTTGCTGCATTATAGCTCATTGCGTTGGCTGAGATAGTCATGACCATCATCACTGCCAGGATCATCAAACGCTTAGTGCTCACTATCGTTTTCTTCATATCTTAATCTCCTATATTTTAAATTGTTATTAATCCCTGGCTTACGCCAGCCCCTTATCAAGGGTCTTCAAATGTTCACGCTGCAAAGTACGGCGTTTTTCGGCTGATTTGCAAAGGATATATCCTAAAGTGAAGGGAGATTTCCCCTAAATCTCTGTAGGGAATTCCTCTTGCCTGTCAGATTCTTCTCAATAATACTGCTAGATATACTTATTTGGAGTATATTAATCATTGTTTTACAACTTTTCGCAACCTTTTCGATATTCAACTTACAACTTTTCGCCATTTTGTTTGCTTTAGTACTTAATTTTTAAGTTAATTTCTTGCATATTTCATAAAAACATCGTATATTTGCACCGTCATAACTTATAAGTTAAGAATTTAAAGATAATAATGAAACAAGAATATACGATAGAACTCGTTGAGGAATACGATAACGTCAATTTCTACAGCATACATCTGGAAGGTGAGGAACTGACGGAAATGGAGGCTTTCTTTGAGAAATTCCCCATTGGATGCGAATATGACGATGAGATTGACGTAATCATTTCTTGGATAGACAAGATAGCAGAGAAAGGTGCATTGGAAAGGTATTTCAGACCGGAAGGCCATTATGGAGATGGTGTAGGCGTTATTCCCATCGATGTTGGCAACAAGGTACGCCTTTACTGTCTGAGATTGTCAGACAAAATCCTGGTATTCGGAAACGGAGGTGTGAAAGATGCCGCCACTTGGGAGGAAAGCGAACAGCTGGCTCCTTATGTGAAACTTCTGATAGACACGAGCCGCTTTATTACCTCACGTATAAGCGATGGTTCGATTGTTCTGGTTGACAAAGAGATTGTAGGTAATTTGAATTTTATACGCGATGAAAAGAAGTAGTATTTTGGAAAATCGCCGCAGACAGGTGAATCCCGAGATTCGCGAGTCTGTTGACCTTTCGTTTCAGATTGTGGATCGAATCCACGAAATTCTGACTAGCAAAGGATTGAAACAGAAAGACCTGGCTCTGCTCCTTGGTAAGAAGGAAGCGGAAATCAGCAAGTGGATGCGAGGTACCCATAACTTTACAATCGATACCCTCGTCGCCATAGAGAGAGCGCTTCAGGCTCCGATATTGCAGGTGATACATCAGGAAGAGGTGGTTGCGTAGAAGAAGATCAGCATTGAAAGATATCATGACACAGAGTGCACACTTTGTGTTTCTTCAAGTATGTTGCTTTTCATCTACCCAGGCTGATAATACGCAATTGTCATAGTTCTATATTTTGTATTGAACTTTTTGTGCTTTGTTTGTGACACAAGCCTTTGTCTTTCAAAGAATCGGCGCGTATTTCTGCCTTTCACAAGGCAAAAAGGGGTGTAATCGACGCAAAACCCCAATTTATTTGCAAGATTCAATAATTTAGCACCCATTTTCTTTTGAAATCAAATCTTTTTTATTAAATTTGGTTCTTCATAGGAATGGCGTGATACCTGCATCGTGCAGGGCCAGCAGACGCAGCTTGAAGTAGCGGTCGTCGGCGAAGCCCAAGCCTCACGCTTCATCACCTTGATCTTGTTTCGAAAAATGACATGAAAAAGCTGACAATCCATTATCTTTGTAGTGACCAAACTATAAAGAATAAAAAGTATGGACGTCAGCTTTATGTATCACGGATTCGGTCTCCGTACAGTCGAGTGCTCCCGAACAGAGTACAAAGATAATGGAATTGTTTTGAATGTGCAAACTCGGAGCGATAAATTTCGCTGTCCGAAGTGCGGAAGTAAGAGAATTGTACGAAACGGGTATACTATCCGTCGTTTCCGAGGTGTTCCCCTGGGCAGGAAACCAGTTTACATCGACATGCGCGTCCAGCGTGTAAAATGCCATGCCTGCGGCTGTGACCATCAGGAACACATCCCATTTACTACAGGCAAGCGGCATACGACTCATAGGTTGGAACGTCTTGTGGTAGACTTGATGTGCATCATGACCATCAGCGAGGTTGCTGCATACCTCAACCTGAGCTGGAACACGGTGAAGGACATCCACAAGAACTACCTTGAGCATAACTATGCATATCCGGACATCAGCAAGGTTAGGTATATCGGTATTGATGAGTTCGCCGTCCGCAAGGGACATGTCTACAAGACCATCGTAGTAGACCTTGAGACAGGACATATCATCTATGTGGGTGACGGGAAAGGTGCTGACGCGCTTGACAAGTTCTGGAAGCGGGTGAAGAAGTACGGTGCCAAGATAGAGTATGTGGCTACTGACCTGTCTGCCGCATTCATCTCTGCCGTCAAGAAGAATGCCCCACAGGCAAAACTGGTCTTTGACCACTTCCATGTCAAGAAGCAGATTGGCGATGCCGTAGACAAGGTGCGCCGTTCACTCTACCATGACAAGCTGTATGAAGAAAAGAAGGATGTCATCAAAGGCGCAAGGTGGCTGTTGCTGAAGAATTCAGAGGACATAAAGACGGAGGCTGCCAAGAAGCAGCTTGAAGAGGCACTCAGCGTCAATGAGCCATTGGCCAAGGCATATTATCTGAAAGAGGAAATCACACTTGTCTGGGCCCAGCCTGACAAGAAAGCGGCAAGGAAATTCCTGTATGGATGGATAGGCAGGGCCATCAGAAGCGAGAACAGGCATATTATCAAGGCGGGAAAGGGCATATTCAAGCATAGGGAGGGTATCCTCGCCTGGTATGACCACAAGATAACAACAGCTATGGTGGAAGGGATCAACAACAAGATCAAGGTGATGAAGCGTGAGGCTTATGGCTTTACCGACGACCGCTACTTCAAGCTGCGTCTGCTGGCCCTGCACGATGCAGGTATCACGCCATTCCTATGAAGAACCGAAATTTTTGATTCATGGGATAAGGTGGGTAGCGTGATGTTTCAGATGCCTACTGGCACGGGTAAAACTCGACTGTTCACATCGATTATCCAAGATATTAATGAATACAGCATACAACGACGAGAAGCTGTAAAAATTCTGATTATAGCCCACAGAACGGAACTTATAGCTTTTCCGCTTCATCCAAACAGCATCTGGATGTCAGTCGTTCAGCCTCTCGAAATTTCCCTCCTAAACTCAAAACGAATGGCCTCGAACCATCATCAGTTATAGGTTCATCAAGGTCTATTGTCAGCCTTTCGGCACCAGGGTTATAATAGAGATCTGGATCATATGATACAATATACAATCGCTCCATGTGTCCTGCCTGATAGTCTGGCAATAGGCCAAGCTTCTGAAGGTATTTTGCTGCAAAATAGTCATAAACCTCACCATACAATTCCTGCATTTCATCAGGAGTCATTGAATTACGCTGGGGTGGCAATTCCATATCCTTCAGATTGTAGCGAATTAAGATATGAAGTCCCTCGTTAGATACAGACCTTGAAGCCAACAACACGCTTCTGTCATTGCGAAGAATATTCATCGCGTCAATGAGCAGTTTTTCTTCCTTGACGTTGTCAAAATCCAGATAGCAAAAATCCGTAAGCCCCAATACATGATTTCTACTCTTACCTCCATAGAACAATGCACAGGGCGCAAAAGCAGTGAATTTATTAATTTTCATTTGCTCAGCACCCGTTTTGTCTCCACTTGCTCTTAACTTTCTATAGAGTAGAGTTCTCAGGTAGAGTTCTTGACTGGACTGCATCTTACATACAATCTGGTCAAGCTCAGTTTCCTGAGGCTATGGAGCCCTTACACTTTTGAAGATGTTTACGCGCATTTAAATCCTTTCTATTTGTCTGGTGCAAAGATAAACAAAAAGTGTGCAGGTTTTCTGCACACTTGAATGTTTTGTTTAATCGAATCCGTTTCTTATGAGTACAAGCCTATTCATTTTCTTTAGCTATAACACACTCTTCAGAAATCCAATTTGATGTCAGTGCCAGTCCCTGCAGTCATTTCTATTTCGTTATTTCAATTTAAACATTAGAATGCGGTTCCCGTGTGTACTCGCCTCATACTAAGGCCATCATGGGCAGAGGAATATTTGTATCAGAATCAGCCATAAGTTCCATAAAATAGGAACCAAAGTTGTATGAATAGCGAGCATTCAATATTTTTCTTTATTGCGAAATAGGAATACTTTAAGAATTTTCGTTTTGCTAATCTTCCATCAGTTCGCTTCCGTCAAGTTCATCAGTTTTGTAAACCTTAAAATCACAGTGAGCATATAGACCAGTAAGATGATGATTTGTCAGCACCATTATCTGCTTTTTTATTTCTAAACTTGACTTTGTGTCTTTTGTAAAGATTCGGAGTTTTAATTTTCGATTATGGAATACTCCCTTTCGTTCATGAATAGCTTTGTCGAAAAACTCGGAAAAATAGTCATGGTCATTTTTTCCCAAGGAATGTCCAAAGATGTAAACTTCATCAGCATCAGATAATTCTTCTATCAGGTTGTTGCTCTTATATCTCTCGTTGACACTTTTATAGAAATCAAAGTAGTTTTCATCTAATTCTCTAGCATCACCTGCACCCAAAATAATATCATTGTCTCGTAAGGAGCCATGAACATAATGAATGTCCGCATCAAAACCAAGTAAGAATTGTCTAGCTAAAAGATGCAAATTGGTATAATTAAAGGAGAAAATAGAGAGACTCTCTTTCTTTTCCAACATTTGGAGTAAGATGTGAGGTACAGAAGCCCGCCTTGCTCCATGTATATCTCTCATCCTTTCAACAAAATTATCTTGTTCTTGCTGAAGATAGTCTGTCAGTGAGGACACAAGTGTATTGAAATATTCTTTATCTTTCTCGATAAAAGAACTATCTCCCTTATGATTATTTCCTTCTATATTGTTAGAAGAAGCATAGATGGCAAGCAGCTCCTCAAGGTCAAACCATGACTTAGCCTTGTCATAGTTGTTGTTTAAGAAATATGGAAGTGAGGACTCAGCATATTTCTCTTTGTCAGCAAATGGCCAAAACTTACTACCAGCAAAATCATGGTATGACGTTTTCATCTTTAAAGAAAGATCAAATCCATTTCCAACCACGAGAACCGTTTTAGGAGTATAATTTTGGAATGGATCCTGAATAGAAGCAGAATTCATTATTGAGCCATAGTCAGGGATGGAAATATTGGGGATATCATTCATATTTTCCGCGTTCAGATAGTGAATTACATCGCCAATATCGCTCTTAGGTTCGTATCCGTAAACGTTCGCCAAATCATCAGTTTGATGGGCTTGTAGTCATCAAACAGCTGCTTGACAAACTTAATCTCGAAAACCAAACGGAAGTCGTTCTCGTCTGCTGTCTCGACAAACTCATGCTTGGTTCCTACGCGAGCCACCTCTATCTGATACAAGTCACGAATGCCTTTGCCCTTTGTGTAAGGCATGAAGTAATAGAGTTTGTTAAGCTTCACCGTTGATGGGAACTTCTTACCTGTAAAGTAGGCCTTAGCACGCTGATTAGAGTAGGGCTCAATATATTTGTCAGGCACAAGGCTTACCAAGACGTTCTTCGAGTCATCGAGGTCGCTATTATTAATGCTCTTCTTGTGAGCAAACGGATTGCTAACTATCTTGACGTTCTTAGGATATTGCTCGTGCATATCGAACATATCAATTTCAAAGAGCTGCGGTGGCAGCATGCTATGTCCTGCCCTGTCTGCCTCTTCGTACTTGCTCTCTTCTGGATGCTGGGCATCAATCTCATTGAATAGACGTATCAACGAACGTCCGATAGCAAACGCAAGGTTCACAGGAACGGCATTTCCGATCTGCTTGTATTGGTCTGCAATGTTACCCTCAAACTCCCAGTAATCAGGGAATGTCTGGATTCGTGCATACTCACGAACCGTCAGAGGACGAGTTTCTGTGGGATGACATCGTTCTGTTTGTTTCTGAGCTGGAGCACAAGTAAGCGTCAGTGAAGGTTCATCCATTGACAGACGGCGAGCCATACCAGTTTTGCCCCCTCCAAGATAGAAACTGCCACCCATATATTCCTTTTGTTCCTCAACGGGAAGGTCACGCCAGTCTCCGCCCTCTGGTACCATTGCCATCACGCGGGCTTTCTTGGCAGGATAGGTCTGACCTTCAGATTCAGGCACATCATTATCAAATAGTTCGCCGCTGAAGAAAGCATCACGCAGCGTCATCACACGACGATAAGGATCAGGCCACTTGAAACGGAATCCCTGTTCGTAAATATCATTGCGGATAGCCACTAGAATCAGACGTTCGCGCTTCTGTGGAACCTGATACATGATAGCTTTCAGTACACGAGGCTCCACTAACGTATAGCCCAGTTCCTTAATGGCGTTACGAATCACATCCAGCGTCCTGCCGTCCTCATGCGATAGCAGACCTTTCACGTTTTCTCCCATGAACACCTTGGGCTGTATTTCCTTTACGGCGCGAGCCAGTTCAAAGAACAGCGTGCCACGAGTATCATTCAGGCCACCTTTCTTGCCAGCGTATGAGAAAGCCTGACAAGGGAAACCTCCAGAAAGAAAGTCAACCTTACCACGAAGTGGGGTGAAGTCCACCTGATGGATATCACCTTCCAGCACATTCCATTCTGGGTGATTATGTCTCAGTGTCTGGCAGGCCATAGCATCCATTTCATTCAGCAGCACATGGCGAAAACCGGCCAAATGCATACCAAGTGCCAAGCCGCCAGCACCAGCAAACAGTTCTACAGAAGTATAGTCACGAAGAGGTGCAACATGGAATTCTTCATCCCAATTGGTATCAAGCATCATTCTGACAGGTTCAACATCAGTCAGTTCCTCCATGTAGAAGCCTTCCTTGCCCTTCTCGTTCCTATGATATGGGTATACGCCGCTCTCGCCCCACTTCAGTGCAGTAGCGAGTGAAGTTCCCGTGAGGTCGGCTAAGTTCGTTGCAGATAAAAATGTAGGCATCGTTTAAAGACCTCCTCTGTCTCTAATTTCCTTGGCAATTTCCTTTACCTTTTTTGTTATAAGCTGACTACCGTCAATGTTATCTTCCTCTACAACCTCACCAAAGGCCTTGGCAAGTCTGTGATAGAACATCTTGTCACCAGTCAAATGCTCCCAGAATTCAGAACCACAATATACGGGATATGTGGTGGCTATTGTCTTATAGTTTGCTGACAATTTCTTGGGTGAGCCATAAAGAACCCCAACCACCAAATCATCATCCGAAATATGGAGCTTGTTTGTGCGGGCTATACCCTTAAACTGCTTGAAGTGGGCAAGAATCGTGTCCACATCATCGTGATTGATTGTCTGTGGACCAGCCTTGCACTGGCAGTATTTCTTTCTACCGTCAAATGCATCTTCAAACTCAATATCAATTCCTGGGATTGCAGAACCACTACTTACAATAGCTTGTATTTCCGTAATGAAAGACTGAAGACTCGTTCCAAAGGTTGTGTTGATACTTGTACCAAGCACCCTTGGATAAACCAAGGCCTTAGCCAGAGATTCAGGCTCAGTATTTCCACAGAGGAAGGCAGCCAAGTAGTTTATCAGGAAGGGATTAACATTAAAATCCTTCAACTGCAACTCATTTAGATTCTTCAAGTGAGCAGGTATGATAATCTCGCGGAAGAAATCTTTTCCGCTATCAATAATTTGTTGTTTCTGTTCTTTAGTCATGTTTTTGAATCTTTATGTCATTTACAATTTTGGCCACAAATATACGAAATTTCCATGAGACTTAAACAAAAGCCCACACAAAATATACATAATTTAATAAAAGCTGGATAATGAATGGTGAGGAAACAGTTACACTTTATCCATGTTGGTTACCTTAAGCGTAGTGCATGATGTCACGAGGCTATTGCTTCATATCGTTCATCTGTTCTATCATATTTCTCTCGTTTATCCAGAGTTGACGAGTGTATTTGTGAATCTTCTTGTGGTAGCCGAAGATAGTGTAGTCGGTCTTGTTGTTCTGACGGTGGAGCCAGGCATCAAAGGCAATGACATTGGCAGGGGTGAGGTCTGCTAACTTCTTGAGGATGCCAGACTCTTCAACAGCGTCGAAAACAACATTGAAGCCCTTGATGGAGTTCTTGCGCAGGTCCTCAGTGGCAAGAGTCTCGCGGCAGTACTCGACGAAACTCTGGCGAAGGTCATTGCCGTTGTAGAGGTGTGACTCTTCCGGCTTGGTAGAGGTCTCAGAGACGAGAACGTGCCTGTTGAAATTGTCGGCAATCATTTTCTCATTCAACATCTGCATGGCTCTGATGACCTCTTCATAATGCTTGACCTTTGCCAGAATGTTTCTGTTCTGAGCAGCCACTTCCCATCGGTCAGGGGTAGAGGTGCCTACTGTTTCCCACCTGCGCTCTTCTCTGTTGAGATAGACGCAAATCTCGATTTTCCCAGTTCCTGTCTTGCCTGCCTTGTTCTTGCGGTCGAAGACAACTTTCACGTACTTCTTCATAATTTAACTTTTTTTAATCCGACCAAATGGCGAAAACGTAGAAAAATCGTGGTCTCACAGGCGAATTAGGTACTTTTCAGTAACACAAATCCACAAAAGTGGTAACACATTTGGTTGAGCGGTAACACATTTGGTAACACAAATCGTTCCAAGTGATACCAATTGATACCAATTCTTTCCAAGTCTTTCCAAATAGGCCAGAATGGTTTAACAATAAATTTCCGTTACTGAACTGTCTCGAAATTAGTAAATTAGGCGCTAATTGCCTGATTTAGAAATGAAAGAAGGCAAGTCGTTCTTACTTGCCTTCTTTTCTGCTTCGTACACCCGCAGGGGCTTTGACCTTTGCTGAATATCAGCTTTTTACGTCTAAAATGTGATACAATTTGGAACGTGTCTCACATTCTTTTCTCTTCGGGTGTATCGTAATATTACGACGTTGCTTGCTTCTCTAAGCTTCTTCGTTCACCTTCCCTACCAAGTTAGTTGGTTAGTTAGGCGATTTGCAAGTGCAAAGATAAACAAATAATCTATTTCCAACAAAACTTTCAGATTCATTGTAAAAATAACGCACTTAAAATTTGGCGGTTGTTCATTAATTGATTAACTTTGCACCGAAATACGATGTATAATGGAGAAAATACGCACCATTAAGCTCTTTAAGAACTACTATAAGGAATTCTATGTGGCGCAAACACAAACTGTGCGCGACAAGATAAATACAGTCTTGAAACTGGTGGAGACACAGCGCATCATTCCCAAGAAGTTCTTCAGGATTATCGAAGGTTCTGATGGAATCTATGAAATCAGAGTAGAAATAGAGAGTAATATCTATCGAATCTTTTGCTGTATGGATAAAGGTGCGGTAGTAGTGCTATTTCATGGATTCCAGAAGAAAACGCAGAAAACGCCCTTGAAAGAAATCAAACGGGCAGAAGCCATAAAGAAAGAATATTTTAATAGTAAGGAGACACGATAATGGACGCAAAGAAAAAAGAAGCAATTATGGAGTGTACGAGTTTCGATGAGCTGCTTGATGCTGAATACGGCAAGCGTGGCACTGAGGCTCGTGAGAATTTTGAGGCCGAGGCTGAGACATTCTGTCTGGCAGAATGCCTAAAGGAGCAGCGCCGTCTGGCAGGACTGACCCAAGAGCAGTTGGCTGCAAAGATTGGCACAAAGAAGAGTTATATCTCCAAACTTGAGAACGGACATGCCGATGTGCAGCTATCCACGCTGTTCCGTATTTTCTCAGGTTTGGGTAAACGAGTCTCGCTCACGGTTTTGTGAAGTTTCGACACGGAATGAATTATAACAACAAAAGCAGACCGTCAGGTCTTCTTTTGTTTTCTTTGGCCTGTGCCGGAGTCTAGCAATCCGCGAACATCTTTGGGACGAGTACCAGCACCTGCATGATAGGCTCGTCAAGATTGAGAATGTACTTGCTGAGACATACTTCTCGCAGGAGCAGATGGACGTGTTCAGGCAGCATGTGATGAATCAGATGCGCCTTTGCCATCCGCTCGAAGAGCAGGTTATCCGCACTCTCCAGTCGCTCGAAATGATGCTTGTCTCAGACATGCAGGTTCACCCCCAGTCCTTCTATGACTTGGTGAACATCATCCGGGAACACGAAGAGATTTTCCCTGCCTGGCATGCCTCGGCCACCGCCAAACTATACTCTCCAGTCTTCTTTGTGAACAAAAAGAAGTCCGGAGGGTACTGGTTCTGAATATTTTTTTGTATCTTTGCAACATATTCAAACTAAATAAAAAGATGGACCAGAATTTTTCCTTTCGAAAAGAAAAATCATGCTTTGAAATAAAGCAAGATCAATTAGAACAATTTACACAAGGAAACTTGAATCCCGAAAATAATCATATTGTTGATGAAGAACAATCTGGATATGAAGATTCAAGATGGACTGAAAAGAGCAAAGAAATAAAGGCACGTGATAATTACACATGCCAATTATGCCATGCATTTAATCCAAGTTTAGACGGTTATGTCTTTCTCCAACAAGGAGATTATGAAACAGTTCATAGATATTATTGGGCTGGCGATAATTATTATGAGATATATGTTATAGGGTACAGCCCACTTACCATATCCTTCCATTTCTTCAATAGTTTCCATTTGGTCATGCCTCGATTAAATGTCCATCATAAGGTATATTATAGAAATAGGAAAATATGGGATTATAAAGACGACGAATTAGTTACTTTATGTGAAGACTGTCACCATTATATACATTCATTAAAAAACATTGGTATTCCTATTGTCGAAGAAAATGCAAATGGCAAAGTAACACTCATTGGACGAACTCAGCCCAAGCCATATAATCCCCAAATAGATCATACCGATTTAGGCACATTCAAGCCTTTAGCACTAGTAGAAGAAAATTTATGGGGAGATGGATTACATGGACAGGAATTAGCAGATTTCAATAAAGCAAAAAGAGAAAAGAAACCATGGTATGATTATCATGAGATACTAAATGATGAAGTAATGAATATTAGCTATTTCACAAGTTACGATAAACGTATCAACAATCACACTCCAGAAGAAACCAGAAACGTAGTCGATTTCATCGTAAAAGACTTTATCGAAAATATATTGGGATTTAGAAAAAAATGAAATAGCCGACCCGTTCCCGTAGGTCGTATGCTTTTGCCGACTATATGAGAAAGCGTTGTGAAACGCGGTTTTTATTTAGAAAACGCGCGGACGTAGGCACTTATCGTTTGGTACATGTCTTTGAATTTCGCTAGGTTTCTAGATACTCCGAATAACACTAATGCTGATAAGAGCGACACACCTCACGGTCTGTCGCTCTTTTATCATCGGTATTCCATCAACATCTTCTGCACAAGTGGCACATACCATTCCTTCGTTTCCTGCGCCGTAGGGGTATGGCCACCGGGAAAATGGAAACTGTTCTTGTAGTGTTCCAAGAACAGCGGTTCAAAGTGTGCCAGGGTGTCGGCTTCACCGAACAGCCCCCAGACGGATTCTGCCGAAGCAGGGGTGCAGCCCTCAAACTGCATGGCTTCAATCTCTTCAAACTCACTGACAAGCTGCTCGTCAATGGTAAACGCCTGGTTGCCGTCGGCCCTAGGCGATTTATACTGATGGTCTCCGATACGCTCTCTGAGGAAAACAGACATCTCGAAATGAGGATTACCCAGCAGCGCAGGCAATCCAAGTGCCGGAGCCACCTGCTGGGCATAGAAAGAGCCGCAGCTGTTGCCGACAAGGATATCCGGCTGCTCTACAGCACATAGTTCACGAATGATACTCAGTGCTGCAGCAGGATGGATAGGCAGGTCAGGCGTAATGACTGTGGCCTTCCCTGAAAACGCTTCGCGAAGAGCTACTGCCGGCACGCACTGGCCACTGGCATAGAAGCCATGTAGAAATAGTATTTTGTTCTTTCTGTTCATATTGCTCTGCAAAGGTACTCATTTTTGACGAGGTATCAAAGTGAACGGCAATCTTTCTGTCTTTTCCCCACCGCCCGCCCTCTGCTATCTTTGCACCATGGAAACAAAGATATTCGACATCAAACTGCCCACAAGCTGGGCAGAACTTTCCGACAAGCAACTGCTGCTCGTATTTGAACTATTCGCGCGTGACTTGTCGGCGACAGAGGTCAAGACCCTCTGCCTCATGAAGTGGAATCGGCTGAAGGTGCTTGCATCTCTGCCCGGCCACCGCTTTATCATTAAGAAAAAGGGAGAGCACGAAGTTACTCTCAGCGCCAGACAGATTCAGCAGGCTACTACAGTCCTCGATTTCCTGGACTCCTTTGCGCCTGTTCCTGTACGTATATCGCGTATAGGAAGGCACAAGGCCATTGCCGCTGACTTCGAGAAAGTACCCTTTGAGCAATATCTGTACGTCGATAACCTCTTTCAGGGGTATCTCAATACGCAGCAAGACCACTTGCTGGTACAGATGGCTCAGGTTCTCTATGGCAGCGACAAAGTGAAGCCGACTCCGGCGCACCTCGTCGGCATCTTCTACTGGATGGCTGCACTCAAACAATATTTCGCGCAGTTGTTCAATATTTTCTACCAGCCGGCTCCCACTAATAACGGCGGTTCACTCGGCGACGAGCAAACCGACCTCTTCAGACAGCTTCGCGACAGCACGAACGCACAGATTCGCGCCCTCACTGGTGGCGATATCACCAAAGAGACGACCATCATGAAGATGGACACCTGGAGAGCACTCACCGAACTGGATGCCAAGGCAAAGGAAGCAGAAGAATATCGCAAAGCAATAAAGAAATAAGTATATGGAAACAAATAATTCACCCCTCTCTGTGGAAGGGGCCGGGAAGTCTACCAACTTCAGTTGGAATGCCACCGCATTCTTCGCTGACCTCACCAAGCGCAACATCTTTGCCCAGCAGAAGCACTTCGCGTTCTGCAAGGTGAGCGGGCTCGAAGGCTTTGAGGAAGCCCTCGCCAAGATGCAGAGCAGCACCGCCTTTGTCTGTGTGTCCGACATATCCGATGGATATACGGACATCAATAACACACCGCACACGCGTCGCGTGAAGACGGTGTTCCTGGCCATGCGCCACACCATCGATGACATGAACGCCCGAGAACGCTGCATGGAAACCATGCGCGAACTATTCCGGCAGTTCATGTCTGTGCTGATCCTGGAACAGACAAAGCTACAGCAGCACTGCATCTACATTGACCCGCGAATCTCCTTTCAGGAAATCGACCGCTATTTCCTTTCAGGGTGTGCGTGTGCCTACTTCCAGTTGGCCATCGACACCTACACCGATCTGCAGTTCAACGAAGCAGAATGGACAGACACCCAGTCAGCCGGATAATATCTCTTGCCTATGGCCGACGATACTCTTAGACAGCACCCCGACGCTCAGAGTGAGCGCGAGAAATACGTCAACGCCTTCAATGACACGATGCTACGCATCTGGAGAGAGCAGATGACGCTCTTGGGAGTCATTGACACAGGCCGGCTGTTGGCGTCGCCGAAGTCACTGCCAGTCCAGGCCGACGGCCGCTTCATCGAGGTAGGCCTTAGCCAGGCTTTCCTCGAATACGGACTTTGGCAGGACTTCGGCACAGGAAAAGAAATACCCCGTGGAAACCACGGGGATATCGGACGTGAGAAGGGAGGGAACCGCGATGTTGATAACAGCGTGGGAGGGCACCAGCGCAAGGCGAAGAAATGGTTCAGCCGGAAATACTACGCATCCGTCATGAACATTCGCGACTTCCTCGCCGAGAACATCGGCAACGAGTTCGTCGGCATCGTCGCCAAGTCTATTGATGACAACTACAGAAGGTATAATCACTAAAGAAGTGAAGCCCAAATGCCTCACTTCTTTAGTAGATAAATTCCGATTCATCACTTTAATACTATTATATCACTCCATCGAGTAGTTGGATTCTTGCTTTTGAAATCATGTTTGATGGCATTGGCAAAGACGTTAGCCTTTCCCTTGCCGTCTTTCTGTGTGTACTGCTGACTGCCAAGCACAATGGTCTCGGTTCCATTGACCTTGTTGATGCGGTCAATAACGGCATCCAGGCGCTTCATCTTCTCGAACTGTTCAGCATTGATGTCGAACAGATCCTGCTGGATGGGACTGTTCGGCCCGATTCCCATGACGATAACACCGGCTTTCTTGTAGTGGTAGCCCTGACGATAGAGCTTCTGAAGAACTTCATTGGCAGCTTTGACAATGGTGACTGTCGAGCTGGAGGGCGTAAGAAGACGCATTTCCTGAAAGTTCCAGTATTGAGGCAGGTCTTCACGGAAAGCATTGGTGTTGAGAAACACGCCCACGATAGAGGCTACCGTACCCTGCTGACGCAATTTCTCAGCACATCGGGCTGCATAGTTCGAGACATGGGTACGGAGTCCGTCGAGGTCTGTAATCATGCCGTTAAACGAACGGCTGGTACAGATGGATTTCTTTTTTGCCATCTCTTCATTGGGCACACAGTCTTCACCGTTGAGTTCTCGCCAAGTACGCTCGATGACGATATTATTAAATGTGGCGCGTACCCACGTTTGGTTATGCTCGGCAAAGTCGTAGGCTGTCTTCACGCCAAGGGCTTCAAGTCGTGCTGCATAGCGACGGCCAATGCCCCAGACTTCATCTATCGGATAAAGTTTCAGGGCCTTGATACGCTTCTCGTCCGTATCTATCATGCAGCAATGGCGGTAGCCCTGGTATTTCTTGGCGAAATGACTGGCCATCTTCGCAAGGGTCTTGTTGGGTGCCAGTCCGATGCTGACAGGCATTCCCACATTTCGTTTGATTTTCTTGTGCAGCTCCTCACCCCAGGCTTTCAAGTCTATCTTCTCCATGCCGTCAAGATAGACGAAGCACTCGTCGATGCTGTAGCGAAAGTATGCCGGGGCCTCTTTCTTGATGATTTCAACCACTCGTCCTGTCAATTCTCCATACAGTTCGTAGTTGGATGAGAAAACAGCAATCTTTTGATTGGGGAACTGCTCTGCCAGTTGGAAATAAGGCGTTCCAGCTTTGATGCCCATCTTCTTGGCTTCATTCGACCGTGCCACCACGCAGCCGTCATTGTTCGAGAGAACAACGACTGGCTTATCCTTCAGGTCGGGCCGAAAGACACGCTCGCATGATACGTAACAATTGTTATTGATAATTAGTAATAACAACTGTTATTCCGAATAATTCTTTATTCCGAATTGTCTGAAAAAGTAATTCTGCATTTACTCAGTTTACAAGATTAATTCGGAATAACATAATAGTAAAATAGCCATCTTTTCAGTTTCTGGGAT
>Ga0256405_10007985_pt1 | contig 15468 bp, 25 predicted proteins | sample RumenRJG_02DNA_FD_189096 | JGI IMG/M metagenome (GOLD analysis project Ga0256405, IMG submission 189096) | Bovine rumen microbial communities from Lethbridge, Alberta, Canada - RJG_02 | ecosystem: Host-associated > Mammals > Digestive system > Stomach > Rumen | place: Canada: Alberta... | reverse complement strand
CCAAACTCGTCATTTTTTAACATACAGTCGCCTAATATATAAACAATATCTTCATCATTTATAAGTAAATTATAATTCTCAATAATTTCTTCGGCTGCTTCTTCCCATCCTGAAAATCCGCGTCTTTCCCAAACAAATTCTTTTTCATGACCAAAATGAAAATCTGATGTTAGCCATATAGCCATTTTATAATCCCCTTTCATAATATTGATATACTCTATTATTATAATCTTTTTCTGTACATAATATTCCATCTACTAATAAATAATAATCAATATTACAATTAGGACATTCTAATACCCAATCAATAGGATAAGATGTTAATATTAATTTAGATGTATGCTATAGTTTATTATGACAAATTTGACAATAATAATCTTTTATACCATAATTTTTATATATCTAATAATTATACTTCATTTTTTCAAAACTTCCTTGATAGGAATTTCCTTCATTCTTATATCATTTTTATGATACATAAATTTAGGTTTTTCTACCAATTCATGTTTGCTATTATCAACATACATAATAGCAGTATAATTATAAGGGTCGGTTTTAGGATCAGTAAGAGAAGCAGACATGCGTCGAATTACAGATCGTTCAACACAAGCAGGTCCAGTGCGCTGTTCATTCTGTTCATTAACAGTAATAGGATCGGCAGTAATCATAATAGGAATTACTTTTACATTATTGAGAGATTTCCCAAGATTTCTAAGCAACTTATTACGAGATGCCCAATTAAGATGAGTTGCATCAGCAATTACATTAAAAACGCCATCATCATTAAAAGCATTTTTAATTGCTATAATAAATTTTTCAAATACTTCATTCTCATGAGAGAAATAATCTTCTCCCTCTTTAAGAATAGAATATCTAATTTCATCACGAGAAATATATCTCCATCCTGGACCTTCCATAAGTTTCTTTTTAGCAAAATAACTTTTACCAACGCCAGGAACGCCACACATAATATACAAAATCATAGTATCAACTCCAAACTGAATTTTCTTTTTTAATTACTTTGAGACTTTCTTCAAGTTCTTCTTTATATAACCCTGCGGCAAAGTTCTCTTTAAATTCTTCTACTTCTTTATCATTACGACATTCGATATGATTTACTTCCATTTTACACCATGGACACCACAGTTTTTTTCTGTGGTGTTTTCCATGACGATGATTTACTTTTCTTTGAATGTCAAGACCTCTTTGCCCACATTTAATACACCAAAAAGTATGCGCTTCATATCCAGACATTAGTTCTTACCTCCCTGAGAACGACTTGGGAGAAAACAACTTGCCAATACCTGAAGTCCAAAAGTTTGCCAAAAAGTCAAAGTTGGAAGTCCAAAAATACTTGGCATTAAATAATTCCATAGCCACATAGTTGGCCATGTGAAAATCAATGAAATTACTAATCCAATAAAAAACATTCCAATAATATACAATACATCATATTTGTCCATAAATATACACCTCTTTCTTTTTTTCTAAATATATTATAATATATTATTTATATATTTTCAATCTTCTGTATTAAGTGGCGGACAGTCAATTATTGTTTCTTCCCATGTATCAAGATTAAGTAATACACTTGTATTATTCCAAACTGCGCCAGTGTCAATATTTACTTTATGGTTCTTAGCATACCAATAAGCACCCTTGCCCGACCAAGGTTGAGGTTCAATAAAATGATCTCCAGTGACACCTTCGCGCATATGCTTTTCTGTAAGCCATTGAATATTTTTATGCTGTTCTTCAATCATTAATTCAATAGGAGTATGTCCATGAACAATTACTTCATCAGAATCTCCATACCATGTATCATAGAACATTAGATGGTTTCTATCCCAAATAAATTTTTCTTCATCCCAAGTTTCAGCGGCCTCAAAGCAATCACAACCCGCATGAGAAAGGAGAACTTTTTGATCTTTGGCATTATTATAAACGGCGCAAAATGGAAAGGCCGCGATTTTATGAAGAATTTCTATTTTCTCTTCTGGACTAATAGTAGTATCATCCATAAAAGCATTATATGTTGCTTCACCGCCATTCCAAAACCAAAGGTCCATATCAGTATCCCAATGAAACCAATCATCTCCAAAATGCTCTGGTGAATAATGGCCAATGGCTTTAATCATAAGATCTTCATGATTTCCTTTGATATAAACAAATCGAGGATCTTCTATGATTGCTTTTATAATTTCCCAACCGTCCGGCCCACGATCTGCGGCATCTCCTAAAAAATATACTTTATCTTCTGGTTTAAGATATGTTAATCCTTTAAGAAATATGTCTATACGCCCATGAAGGTCAGCCCACGCATATACTGCCATAATTTATCAACTCCTTTTTAATTATTTTCAAATATAGTATCTTTTACTTCTTCATATTCAATCAACCAATAATCAAACATTTGTTTTAATTGAGGGTCAAAAAAATCATATGGATTTTCATTATCTGGACAAGCAAAAACTGCTGTATCAAGAAATTTATTCCATTCATCTTTTCCTTTTTGTTTAGCATATCCTTTAAAGAGATAATGTTTCATATTTCTACCTCATAAGTAATAGTCATAAACCAACCTCCAGGGAATTCGCATGGAGACATTGATATTCCAATAATTTTACGTTTTGGATATTCTCGTTGATATGATCGTAAATATTCATTTGCTTGTCCTTGATTTTGGACAGGCAATACTTGTATTTGTATCATAAAAAAAATTTTTCCTTTTTATTTTTTTCTATAATAATTATATTATAATATTTTTAAAAAATCAATTTGACAAATATAGGACAAAATAATATAATGATATAAAATAAATTTTCAAATTTTTTGAAAGAGTAAGATACCTTTCAACTATAGAGTACTATAAGGATAATCTTACATAAAGATTATCCTTTTTTTTGTTTTTATGGAAGAATTGTATATATCTTACAATTTTTCCATTTTTTTTATTATATAAGAAAGGAGATTGTCTTTAAATGGCTTTATTTAAAATATTTAATAATATTGATAATCCTAGAGTTAATACACAAACTGGAGAACCAATATTGCCAGATACTTATAATAAAGGATATATGTATTTTGATGCTAGTACTAATTTATTTTATATAGATACTGCAGGTACTGGTGGTAATACTGGTACCAGAGTAAAGCTAAATGCTTGGGGCGCAAAAACTGCAGAACAAGATGGTAATGGAGATAAAATTGATACTACATATTTAAAAATTGCTGATGCTGGTGATATTATAACTGATTGTGTTGCAACAATTGTAGATTGGACGGTGGCTTAATTATGGCAATTTATTTAGGGTCTAATAAAGTTGCACTTTCTTCAGGTGAATATACTGCTTGGTGGAGCTATAAAAATCCATAGTTTTTATATGAGTCTAATTATAATTGTTCTTTAGATGAAACTAACGATTGGAAAACTTATAAAGAGACTCATTCTACTTCAGCAAGAACTATTAAATTTGCGCCAACTACTTATACTACTACGGCAAATGCTAATGTTGTTTATGATAGATGGGGCGTAAATAATAATGATGGAGAAGCTTTAGATTTCACAGAAAATGATTATTTTGTTTTAAATGATATGATTATTAATATGGCTTATACTACAGACGAAGCGACAATGGCAACTCCTCATCCTATTCGTTATGCTAGAACAGCATTAATACCAATATATAAAAAAATAGCTATTGTTAGTAATGAAATAAAATATCCGCCTGATGGGGCAGTAGGAACAATGATAAGTGGAAATTATTAGTTTACTTATGGATTATTTAGAAATGCTTCTAATAACTTATTATTATATGATGGTGGTTATGGCATTTATTTTAATGCAGTCGTTCCAACATATTAGAATACTAATCAAAATATTTGTTAGTATATTAATTTTAGAACGCCTACATTAGCTGTTAGAGGTCATAATACTTATTTAACACAGGCAGCTTTTGCTGCGATTGATGGAGAAAATACATGGATATCAGTGCGACAAAGATTGTATAAAATAAAAAAAGAATGTCTAGATCGTTAGGCTTTTACTCGTATTGGTAATATGTTAACAACTGGTGAATTACCTATTGAAGCTATATAATAAGAGATAGAGGAGGAATATATATTATGCCATAGGAAACTAAACTTAAAAATTTAAAAATCAATAAATTAACACAAGCTCAATATGATAGTATTACTCCTAACAGTGATGAATTTTATCTTATTACTGATAGCATGGGTATTACTATAAATGATGTCCCTGATTTAAGTAGTCTTTATATTACTACAAATCAAAAAGGAGCTGCAAACGGTGTAGCTACTTTAAATAGTAGTACTAAAGTTCCAACAAATCAATTACCTACTGCTTCTACTACTGAATATGGTATTACTAAACTTACTTCAACTTACAGTTCAACAGATTCAACTTTAGCAGTAACTGGTGCTGCAGTTGCAACTGCAATTGGTAGTTATGTTAAAAAAACTGGCGATACTATGACAGGTATCTTAAAAGCTTATGCAGGTCAATATACTGATAATTATACGACATGCGGTATTAACATGCAAAATTCTGATATTGTAGGTTTAAATTCTATTTATACAGCAGATGCTTCTGACAATGCAGCAGAAGGTATTCATTTTTATCGAGATTCAACACATGTAGATACTTTGTGGATGAATGGTGGAGATTTATTATTTGTACCAAATAGAGTACTTGGTACTAGTACTACTAAAGCAAATTCTCAAAAAGTAGCTAGATTTACTACGAATCCTACTACTGGACAAGTCGTTGTAACGAATGGAACAACAGGAGGAGTACAATCTTCTGGTTATACTATAGGAAAGTCTGTTCCATCAGATGCAGTATTTACAGATACAACATATTCTGCTGGTACAGGTTTATCATTATCTGGGACTACTTTTAACCATAGCAATAGTATTACAGCTGGGACCGTATCAGATGGAGGAAGTACAAGAACATTAACATCTGGTGGTACTTTTAAAATTCCTAGCGTGACTTATGATGCACAAGGGCATATTACATCTACAAATACTATTACATTAACGATGCCAAGCGCTTATTCTTTACCAATAGCTACAAATGATACTCTCGGTGGAGTAAAACCTTGGTATTCACATACAGCAGCAAGTACTGGTCCTACTACAGGATCTAATGCTACTGCCGTTACAGTAAATGCTATTACCACAACTTCAGGAAAATATTACGCAGTTGAAAGTGATAGTAATGGAAGATTATTTGTAAATGTCCCTTGGAATAATACATGGACGCAACTTTCTACATCCGCTGCTGGATATGTCGGGACTAAATTACCTGGTAATACAACTACTTTCTTACGTGGTGATGGCACTTGGAATGCGCCAGCTTATCCTGTCACTAGTGTCGCAACAAAAACAGGTGCAGTAACACTTGGCACACTTACCATTGGTAATAAAACCTATAATGGTTCTGGTAATACCACTATTGAAATTGCGGACTTAGGTCTTGCATCTACTACAACATTTTTAGGAATTACTTCAACTAATTTATCAAATGGAAGTACTACCTCTCCTGTTACTATTGTAATTGGACCCACCACAGGAAATGTTTCTCCTTCTAATGGTAGTGTTGTTATGGAATAGAGTAGTGGAGAAGAATATATATGGACAGGTAATAAATGGAATCTTATGGGTCTTGCTTCTAGCTGGGCATTAGCAAATCATATCCATGGAAATATCCTCAATAATGGTACAATTGCTAGTGATACTTCAACTGGAAACGGTCAGCATTTAGTTATTACAGATAGTAATGATAAAATTACTCGCTCATCTTTAACATTTGATATAACAAAATCTACAGAATATTTAACACATGCAGGAACATGGGCTACTCCTTTAAATGATAATACTACTTATACATTTGCTAATGGAGTAAATGGATTTACCGTAACTCCTTCTAATGGAACTGCTTAGACTATAACTGTTACTCCATCTATTGCTAATAATATAACTGGATCGGGGACTTCTGGATATTTAGCAAAATTTAATGGATCTAATACTATTACAAATGGACCATAGTTAGGTAATTCTACATCTACATTTTTAAATAATAAAGGAGAATGGGCAATCCCAACAGGAGATCACTAGGTATTACAAAAAGCGGCAATTACATCTGCAGGTAATTATCCAATTTTATTAGGATATAATACTATAACAACATCTGATGTTACAAATGTTGTAAATACAACTTCTACATTAAATTATAATCCTTCAACTCAAAAATTACATGTTCCTGCCCTTGAATTAACAGATGTATCTTATGGTTCAGTACTACCTCCAACAGGAACTGAAGGACAAGTATTTTTTCAAATTTCTGATGTTTTATCTAGTGGATATGTAGAAAAAGCCGGAGATACTATGACTGGTAATTTAACTATTGATAGAACTAATACTGGAGAAGCTGATATGTCTGTTAATAGTTTGGCAGGTAGTATATATTTATATTCTCAAAATTCTGCTACTGGTCAAAGGGGTATTAAAGGAAATAATAATGCTGGTATTACACAAGATATGTTAACTTGGAACTAGGATGGTACTCTTATTATTGGAAGTATTTTACAAGGTGTTGCTCAAAATGACTATGCTGAATTTAGAAAAAGTGATGTTTGCACTCCTGGAAAATGTGTTACAGAAATTGGGAATGGAGAATTGGTTTTAACAAATAAACGTTTATAGCGTGGATGTGAAATTATTTCAGATACTTTTGGTTTTATTATTGGTGAAAATAAAGAAAAAGGTTATACTACTCCTATAGCAATTTGTGGTAGAGTATTAGCTTATCCATATGAATCTTTGGATGAATTTAAGTCTCATATTGGATGGCCAGTATGTTCTGGTCCAAATGGGACCGTTTCTATTATGACAGAAGAAGAAGAGGAAAAATATTCATCAAGAATTATTGGAGTAATTTCTGAAATTCCAGATTATGATACTTGGGGAGAAAATAATATTTAGATAAATGGACGCATTTGGATAAGGGTGAGATAATATATTATGAAAAATATAATTGGTATTTTTAATGCAACTTAGAATAAATGGATAGAATCATCCCCATTTATTTATACTACAAATGGCTGGTTAAATAGTACAGCTTATATTTATACAGATAATGCTTGGAAACAAGTAGGTTCTGCAGGAACATTTATGATACCTTTTGTTACTAGTAATGGTGAATTTTTATATACTTCTGATGGAAAAATGTTTTTAGTTAAAGAGCATGAATAAAAAAAAGAAATAGGGGATTTTTTATTTTCTCCTATTTCTTTTTTTTTATAATATTATTTTTGCAAAAAAGAAAAAAATATGATATACTTTTATTAGATATAGATAGATAGGAGTTATTTAAAAATGACTTTATATGAAATGAGTTAGTAGGTCGTAAAAACATTACCTATAAGAGCAACATCAGCAGAATTAGAACCTTGTAAAAAGATTCTTCGTAAATTTAAAAAGTTAGGTTATTTTATGCTTATGTGCCGTGAAGATAATTATTATACTGTTGTGCGAGTACGTAAAACAAATAGCCCTGATAAATTTGAAGATTTAATTATTGAACTACTCCAAGAGCATGGAGATATTAAAGATATTGATTATGATACTGATAAAAAAAGTCTTGAATGTTGGGTTCAAAAAGATGATGAAGTAAAAATGTTTAAATTATTTAATTATAATTGGGGGATTATAGAATGTTATTAAAGGAGATGGGATTTTGACTAAATCAAAACAATCTTCTTTAATTAATGAATTGGGGAATCATTATGGCTTATTAACTGTAATAGGGTCTACTAAAAATACAGAAAATAAAACTGTTTGGATTTGTCAATGTGATTGTGGAAACACTATTGCTTTAAAAGGCCATGCTTTACGGCGAGGAAATAATACTACTTGTGGAAAAGGATGCAAATTAAAATATCTTCGTAATAACAAATTTAAAGATTTAACTGGTTAGAAATTTAATCATTTAACTGTTTTATATTTTAAAGAAATAAATGATAAGCATTAGTCAGTATGGCATTGTTTATGCGATTGTGGTAAAGAGTGTGATGTTATAGGATGTAGAATGGTTGAAGGAGTTATTAAATCTTGTGGTTGTTTACATTCAACTAATGAAGAAATAATTGAAAAATATTTAATACAAAAAGAAGTAAAATTTAAAAGAGAATAGACATTTCCAGATTTAGTTGGATATTGTAATTATTATTTAAAATATGATTTTGCAATATATTTAAATAATAATGTTGTTGGTTTAATTGAATTTCAAGGAGAACAACATTTTAAATCAGTTGAATATTTTGGAGGAGAAAAAGCTTTTAAAAAGAGATAGTATTATGATTAGTTAAAAAAAGAATATGCAATTAATCATAATATTCCTATATTATATTTAACAAAAAATGATCAATTAGAATAGAAAATAAATGATTTTTTAAAAATAATTAATAAAGGGGATTATGATAATGCCATTAATGTATTGTAATTTTAATATGTTTGACATGACAGCCTAGGTTTTAGCAGTTAAAGAAGGAACTGATAATTGGCCTTTATTTACGGGAACATTTGAAGATATTTGTGATTTTATGGCGACTGAATATCAAACTGGTAAATATGAAAGAATTGTTCTTGCGGGACCTTATGCTGATGTAGTAGCAGATCGCACACGCGCATATGCGATGGCAAATTATAATAATGGAATTGATATGAAAATTGAGGTAATTTAAAATGGAATATTTAATTAATACTGTAATTACTTATCGAGTACATACTGTTGAAGATGCTGATGCTCTTCATGAAAGATTAAGAAATGATGGACGTTTTGAATGTGTATCATTTAGTAGGACAACTAAGTATATTAAAGTCAAAGGTGAGATTGTTGATAGTTATGAACTTTGTAAAGCAAAGCTCGTATTTACAGAAGAGAAAGATCCTGAAATGACTTATAAAATTAATTTTGAGGAAGTTTAATTATGAAATTTGAAAGAGTTAGTACTTTTCCTAATGTGAATTTGCCAAAACGGGCGACTGCCGGAAGCGCAGGTTATGATTTTGAATGTGCAGAAGATATTGCGATTTTACCTAAAACTATTAAGTTAATTCCTACTGGAATTAAATGTAAGATAGATAAAGGTTATTTTTTACAATTAGCATTGCGTAGTTCTACTCCTAAAAAGAAAGGTCTTATGTTAGCTAATGGAATTGGTATAATTGATACTGATTACTATGGGCCTGATACAGCGCCAGAGAATGAACAAGGACATATTATGTTCCAAGTATATAATTTTACTGATGAAACAGTATATATAAATAAAGAGGAACGTATTGGGCAAGGAGTGTTTATGAAATATTATACAACAGAGGATGATCAAGCAATTGGTGACCGCAATGGCCAAGGGTTTGGTTCAACTGGTTAATTGCGATTATTAGCATTAGACCAATCGAGTCATATTACTGGATTCGCTATCTTTGAAGATTCAAAATTAATTGATAAAGGAAAATTTGATTTAAAAAGTGAAGATCTTGGAGAAAGACTTTATGATTATAGATAGACTATTATAAAATTAATAGATTAGTATGATATAAATAAAGTTGCTTTTGAAGATATTCAAATGTAGAATCAAATTAATAATGTTTCTACTTATAAAATTCTTGCTGAAATATTTGGTATCACACAAGAATTATTATATGAATTAAAAGTACCTTATTAGATAGTTAGTTCTAATACTTGGAAAAGCAAATTAGAAATAAAAGGAAAGCAACGTGCTGAATAGAAACGAAATGCTCAAGCATGGGTATTAAATACATATGAATTAAAATGCACACAAGATGAAGCAGATGCTATTTGTTTAGGAGCATCTACTTTTGTAAAAGATAAAAATGAAACTCGTCACTTCTCATTTGAGTAAGGACGAGTTTTTTTAATCGTTCTATTTTATTCTTTAAGTATGTTGAAGAAATAAAAGAAAGAGGTGTGCTGAGTTGATTGAATTCATTGCCAAATATTGGATTGAAGTTGGTTTCGGTTTAATCTGTGGCGCTATTGCTTGGGTTGCTAGACACTATGTAAAACTTCTTAAAGATGTTTAGGTGCGTCATGAAGAAGAAATAATCAAGACAATGAAAGATGCCCTTGATGAACATAAGAGACAAATGCAACAAGATATGGCTACTTGTTCAACTGAATTAATGAAAATAGTTGAAAACAAGAATAAAGAATTATTAGACGCCGATTTAAAACTTCATAATGAAATCGATAATGTTCGAGATGGCATGTTGTCAATGCAAGGCCGCAACTTCAAAAACGATTGTCATAAGTTATTAAAGAAAGATCATATAATTGATGTAAAAGAATATGAGCAATTATTAAATGATCATATTATATATAATAAACTTGGCGGCAATCATGAAGGGGATGCATTATTCTCTATGGTAGAAGCCAAGTATAAAAATACCATTGGAATTTCTACTGAAGAGGACCAAAAATTTAATAAAGGAGAATAAATATGGCATGGAACATGATTTCTACTAATGGACAAGTTCAATATAATGTTAGTGAATTTGTTATTGATTCTCCTGATGACCTTGAAAAACTTCCTAAGAAATGCGCACAAGGTTCTGTTGCTTTATGCACAGAAGATGGTTCTGTTTATGTTAAAGACAGTAAAGGCGAATGGAAAGAAGTTTAAAGGGAGGGCTGACTTATCGATCTTGTAACCTATGCATTAGCAAAAAAATATGTATAGGCAAGTCTTGCTGGTGCTGGCGCACTTAAAGGTGATAAAGGTGATCCAGGAAAGTCTGCCTATGAAATAGCTGTAAAGAATGGATATTCTGGTTCTGAGCAGCAATGGATTGAAAGTCTGGTCGGAAAATCAGGCGATACTCCTTATATTGGAGGAAATGGCAATTGGTTTGTAGGAGCTGTTGATACTGGTGTAGCAGCAACCCCGTCCATGAGTTATAATGACTTGCAAGATAAACCAACGTTAAATGGGGATACTATTTAGGGTGATATGGAAATCCAAAGTATTCCTTTACAAGATATTGATAGATTATTCGGAAAGGAGTAATTAAATGTCTGCTAAATATTATTTAGACCAAGAAGGTCTTGAAAGATTAGTTGATTATATTAATAATGGACTCAGTGGAAAAGTGAGCAAGGGTGAACAAGTTGTTCTTCCTGAAGACTTAGTACGTGAAGCCGATCTTGCAGACTATGCAAAAAAGAGTGATATTCCAGAAGGACAAGACTTATCTGGATATGCAAAAACCACTGATCTTGCTGATTATGCATTAGCAAGTAGTCTTAGTAATTATGCTCCAGTTTCTGCACTTGATGATTATGCAGAAAAAACAGCTCTTGAAGATTATGCTACCAATGCTGATCTTGAAGCTCTTAAAGGTAAGGTAACTGGTGTTTACCATTTTAAAGGAAACGTTGCAAACCTTGAAGCTCTTCAGGCAATTGAAAATCCACAAGAAGGCGATGTTTATAATATTCAAGATACTGGTATTAATGCTGCTTGGGTTGTTGCTCTTGATAGTGACAATGGTGGATACTGGGACGAATTTGGTACTACAGTTGATCTTAGTCCATATGCAAAAAGTGAAGATATTCAAAGTATGACAATTCCACAAGTTGATGCTATTCTTTATGGTGGTTCAAGTGCTGTTGTTAATGATACTGCCGGCCTTATGGCAATGATTAGTAATGATGAGCCAGAAGTAACAGTCATTCTTAAAGATGATCTCGCTGTTTCTGGTGCAATTTCTGTTCCTACTGGAAAGAAAGTAAACCTTGACCTTGGTGGTAATACTCTTAGTGCTTCTGCTGTTGCTCTTAATGTTGCTGGCGGTGAAGCTGTTATTAGTAATGGTAATATTGCAAGTAGTAATTCTGATGCAGTTGCTGTTTCTAATGGTGGTACACTTGTAGTTGATGGTGCTAATGTAACTAGTTCTAGTAGAAATGCTATCTCTGCAAGAGAAGCTAGTATTGTTGTTAATAGTGGTAATGTAACTTCTCAAGAAGCTGGACTTCTTGGTTTAAAGAATTCTAATATTACTATTAATGGTGGTACTATTACTGGTATTGATAATGGTCCTGTAATGGGTAATGGTTCTGCTGCAGGCTCCGCAAATGATGGTACTAACATGAATGTTGTTATGAATGGCGGTAAACTTGTTGCACATATCCAATCTGCTGGCTATGTTGCTTGTGGTGTTTATGTTCCTAATACTGGTTCCTTCACTATGAATGGTGGAGAAATTGAGTCGGACGGCGCTGGTATTGTTATGCGTGGCGGTCAAGTTAATCTTAATGGCGGCGTAATTAATGCTAATGGCACTTCTGGTGTTAAAGGCAAAGTTGGCGATAGTCGCATTGTTGTTGGTCCTTATGCTGTTGTATATGACCAGACCGCACATTATCCTGCTGTTGATAGTATGGAACTTAATATTGGTAAAGATATGGTTCTTAATGGAACCGATGGAGATATCTCTGTTCTTGTTGATGATGGCGTAACTGCTAATATCACTGATAACAGAGAAGAAACTCAAACATTACCCGGCGAATAATTATTTTATAATTTGTGAAAGGAGTTGAATAATAAATAATGGCTGATAAACAATATTTAGATGCAGAAGGTTTAAAGCGCTTAAGGGAATATATTGATGCGCAAATTGAACCTTTAAGGGCAGCTATTAATTTATTAAATAGTAATACTGAAACTCCTGGATCTATCTAGTCAATGATAGATGATGCTATCAGTGAGGTAACGCATATTAGTGGTGGTTCCGCCCCTAAGGGAGAGGAGGACGAACCATGAATATATTAAATGCTGTTATTTAGCTTCGTCGTGATAATGATTATAATTATAAAAAAGTTGAAAACTCATTCATTCCCGCAAATGGTGAAGTAGTATTAGTTGATACTGCAAAAGATGGTTTAAGAGCAAAAGTAGGAGATGGTTATTCTACTTTTGCTCAACTCCAATATACTGATAATGATTTGCGCAACACAGTATTACACGGCCACTTTTATTAGAATAACTTTTATTAGGACGCCGCACATACTGTGTTGATGAATGGTATGATAAATAAGATTTATATTGATGATGCTGCGAGAAAATTATATTTCTTTGATGGTACTCAATATGTTACTATTACAAACAACTTTGTTACGGCTACTGCGGATACCCCAGGAGTAGTAAAATTATATGGTACCACTGGGCAAAACGTTGATGGTACAATGACTCAAAAAGCAATTACTGATGAGTTAGAATTACGGTATAAAGCTGAAATTGATAGCAATAATGAATTATTAGTTTTTTCATTTTAAGGAGGAAATAAAAAAATGGCGCAAACATATGCTAATAATGATAATGTTCTTTCTAAGGTAAAATTTGGTAATACTACCTATTATATAAAGGATGCTGCTGTTCGTGCAATCCTTGATACTTTTGGTAATGCAACTCTTGAAAATGTTGCTACTTCTATTGCTGATGGTGGCACTGGTCTTGTAACATCTGATCAAGTTTATGATTTTGTTAATCGTTAGATTGGTGCTGTTGGTGATATTCTTAATCTTCGCAGTGAATCTGATCATACAACTGTCGAATCCCCTGCTACTGGTGATTTTGTTGTTGAATCTGATGGCTCTGAATGGTTATATGATGGTACTGCATGGCGTGAAGTTGGTTCTGAAAATGCTTATGTTTTAAAGACCTTCACAATTGCCGGCGTTGATATGGACGATAATATTACTAAGGCTGAATTACAACAGGCTCTTGAGCTTGGTGCTCTTGCTTATCTTGATAGTGGTTCTGTAAAAGTTACTACTATTGATAGTATGTCAAAGTTTAGCACTGGCGCTGCTGGTGAATATAGTGTTGTAGCAAGTTCTGTTTCTGTTCCTGCTACTTATAGTGCTCTTGATGTAACTCCTGCTGGTTCTGTAACAGTTGAAGCTGGAACTGCCGCAGCTGCTTCTTATGACAAGACTACTTCTGTTGCTATTTCTGCTGCTGCTCCTGTTGAAGGTACAAGTGTTGCTAACTATACTCCAGCTGGTACTGTTACTGTTTCTAATGTTACTGTAACTCCTAGCAATGTTTCTGTTGCTACTGTTACTGATGCTGGTACTGCTTATCAACTTCAAGCTGGTAGCATGACTCAAGGTGCTGACACTAAGAGTGCTTTTGCTACTGCTGGTGTTACTGTTTCTGTTGATGAAAATGATGCTGAAATGTTAGTATTTACTGATGCTACAACTGCTCAGGCTGTTACTGCATCTGGTACTGTAACTTATGTTGATCCAAGTCTTACTGGCTCACTTCCAACCTTTGGTTCTCAGAGTGTTGTTTCTGGTATTTCTAGTGCTTCTGCAGAAGCTTCCTTCTCTGGCACTGGTACAGTTCTTAGTGCTTCTCCTGCTTATACAACAACTGATGCCACTGTAACTCAGCCAACCTTTACTGCTTCTTTTGAAGGCACTTCTAAGAGTGTTACACCTGCTGTTGCTACTACTGTTAATGCTGCCGGCACTGATGGTAAAGTTACTGTTGCTTCTGAGGATATTACTCCTGCGTTTACCGCAACAGAAAAAACAGCAACTGTTACATTTGCTTAATTAACTTTTAGTTCTTTGAAATGATAAGAACTTTATATAAAAAATAAATTATAAAACTTTGAAACGATAAGGGATATAATTTTTTCTCGGCTAGGGATAATTATATCCCTAGCCGTTTTTTTTGTTTTTGCCTTGGAGGGTAAAAATGATAAAAGAACAAGTTTATATTAAACGTGATACCACAGAAAATTGGAGTAAAGCAAAAAATTTTATTCCAAAAGAAAATGAAGTAATTATATATACTGATTCTGGGAATAAAAAGATTGGTGATGGAATTACAAAGCTATCTGAGCTTCCATTTATTGATTATAATTTTTATTCTGTGGAAGGCACTACATTAATTATAAATACAAATTAAAGGAAGTTATATATTATGGCAGATTTGTCTAAAATTAAATTAAATGGTACACAGTATGATATGAAAGACTCAGAAGCCAGAAATGAAATTACTTAGTTACAAAATAGTAAAGTCAATGGCGCATATACTGTTGTCGTTTCAGATACTGCTCCTGCGGCGGGCACTGCTAATACAGTAATTACTTTTGTAACGGAGTGATTAAATGGCACAATTAATTATATATCCAAAAAGTGATGTAACACTTAATCATTTAACATCTGGTAGTAATGGTTATTCTGTATTACGCGATTCTAGTGATAGTAGTTATATTTATCAAAATGTAACAACTAATAAATATGTTGAAGTAATATCTAGCTTTTTAATGGATGATATTACATTGTCTCATGCAGCTATTAATAGTGTTACAGCGGTTGTCCGCGCGATGGTTACATCTAAT
>Ga0256405_10007984_pt1 | contig 15469 bp, 9 predicted proteins | sample RumenRJG_02DNA_FD_189096 | JGI IMG/M metagenome (GOLD analysis project Ga0256405, IMG submission 189096) | Bovine rumen microbial communities from Lethbridge, Alberta, Canada - RJG_02 | ecosystem: Host-associated > Mammals > Digestive system > Stomach > Rumen | place: Canada: Alberta | collected... | reverse complement strand
TTATATCTTAACAAAAAAACTTTTCAAGAACAGTTTAATATTTTGTTAAAAGTTCCAATAACTGCCTGTTTTTTTGTTATGCTACCTACAATAGTGCAAAACACCCCCTTTGTGTAAGGGGGTGTTTTATATGCTGATGAAATACTGAATTACCTCTTCTTAGTCAGGGCCACGACTCCAACGCCGGTCACTGCCAGTGCCAGGATCGCGATCCACAGGGCCATATTCATTGTATCTCCTGTCTGAGGCGGAACTATGGGGTCGGGGAGTTTCTCCCACTGAGCGTAGTACGTCACGTTTCCTGTTACGGTGTCGCTGACCTCAGGCTTCCAGCCAAGGAACTTATAGCCTTCCCTGGTCGGGGTCCCGTTGAATGCCGGTGTGGCGTCTCCCAGGTAATTGTCAGGATATACCTGATCCGGGAAGACCACTTCGTCCTCAACGCCATCGTTGTAGGTAACTGTGTAAAGCTCCACGTAGTTTACCACGGGGATCTCGAACTCGTACTCACCTTGCTCTCCCTGGCTGGTCACGTAGTCGAGAATAGCTGATACATTGGTGTCGTGTGGACCATACTCGGCTTCCTCATCGATGATCAGGGTGTATGTGAGAGTCACAGGATTTGCCACTTCGATGGGCACGTTGATGATCCAACGGAAGCTGTTGGTATCCGGCGTGTACTCTATGCGGTATGGATAGAGCCCGGTAGCATCGGCCTCTCCGAAATTCCATGCGTTCTCTCCGTCCTGTGTGGCGCTTATGGACTCTCCGCCAACGGTCATCTTGAAGGTGTCCGCTCCATCGATCTTAAGTGTGAACTCATCCGGAATGATGTCGGTAACGACACCTCTTGCCACCATGTATATGATGTCTTCCTTGATGGAGTTGAAAACGTCATTTACGGCTTCGATGTTGGTGATCTCAGCGCTGTATTCGCTGACATCCGGAGTCTTGATCCAGTCACAGAATGACTTGGCCAGTTCCAGACCTGAGCCTCCGCCCCAGCCGGAGTATACGATAGCGGCAGTGTGGTACTTCTCACCCATGTCCGTCCAAAGATGGCCAGTAAGGTAAAGACCTTTCTGCAGGCTGTCGGGGTGTACCTGATAGAAATCGGGATTAGGCGATTCGAGATCATAGGTATATGTGTCGTCGTCTGATTCAGTAAATTCGTAAGGCGCTGCCTCCAGCCAGTTCAGTTCAGTCCATTTGATGCCTGTTTCAGTATCATCCTCAGGGATGAACTCATAGTAGCTCTTATGCAGATTGTAGGTGAACTGTGCACCGTTTGTCACGGGGTGAGTCACCACACTTCCCTTTGCCGTAGTTCCCTTCTTATCTGCGTATGCGCAGTAGAAGTCGTACTTGGTATCAGTGCTGCTCAGTTCCTCGTTGGTGCTGTTGTAAATATCAACATAGTATGGAGAATAGAAGCACTTGGTCATGTCTGACACAGTGACCGTGCTGCCGATACCTGTGGGGGTCGTGGTGTAGTTATAATAATTGCTGTCCTTGAGCTTGTAGGCGGACTTGGTGTATGATCCGGTGCTCTGACCTACGGCAGGCGTAGTGTAGATCTTGCCGGAAGCCATATACTGAGTGTAAACCGTCGTAGGCTCATCCTCCTCATTGTTCCAGATGTAGGTCTTGCCGTCCATCAGGAGGATCACGAACTTGTTGTCATTCGGTACTTCCTCGTCAGCTGTGAGCCAGTCGTTGGCCAGGTCCAGACCACCGTGCATGTTGGTTCCTGAGCTTCTGTCCTTAAGTGACTTTTCAGGATAATCGATGCCGTCAGTGATGGCCTGAGCCGTCTCTTCCGAGTATTCCACCAGTCCCGCATAGGCTCCATCTGATGCCAGAGAAATGGTGTCGAATACACGTCCGCGGCACTTCACCACTCCGACCTTGATGACCGCTTCCTTATCGACCACCTCATTAAGAAGCGGAGTCACATAGTCCGAAAAGTCCACATCATTATTGGTAGTCGATGTGGAAGAGTCCATTACGAAGACTACATCGTAAACATAATGTCTTTCCGCCGCAGGAAGCGAAAGGGTGACGGAAGTTTCTCGGTGATTCTTGTCCAGTTCCGTGGGCGCTGCAGTCTTGCTTCCCTCTACCCCATTGGCTCCACCGTCCGCAGTATCAGCGGATACAGTCATGGAAACCGTGGGAATGAAGCAAAATACCATCGCCAGGACCATCAGCAAGGCCAAAACCCTTTTGATTCTTGTATTCATGGCATTTTCCTCTTTCAAAAATATCATACCATTGTATTTTATATCTATAGTATATGTTCAGGTCACCAAATTTGCAACTAGCTTTTTTGTGCTAATTTACATATATTTTTTGTAGCGCAAAAAATGGACAGCCGCGCGGCCAGGGCCGCGCGGCTGTCTCTGAGTGTGATGACTTATATCTTAGTTACTGATCTTTTATCTTTTCTTGATGAGTCTTCTGACTCCGAGAATTCCCATGGCTGCAAGTGCCATGATCAGCATTCCGATCCAAAGTCCAAGGTTCATTTCGTCTCCGGTCTTGATCTTCGGTGTGTGAGTGTTGGTGATCTTGAATCCGTCGATCTTGGTGGTGTAGCCCTCAACCTTCACCTCGCCTATGGTGTAGACGATCTCCTTGCCGTCCTTCACCTTGGGAAGGTCTGTGAAGCTGAACTTCCAGTTGCTTGCTGCTGTTACTGTCTGTTCGTCTACCTTCTCACCGTCAGCATAGAGCTCTACTACGATGCTCTTGGGTCTGATCTTGTCGGCGTCGTTTTCGTCGTCCCAGATCTTCTCTCCGGAGATCTCGATGAGCTCAGGAGGATCCTGGACTATCATGCAATCATTTGTGAGCGAGAAGTTGGCAGCAAAAGCATCCAGTGTGTAGTGGCAGATCCAGAGCTTTCCTCCGGGTGCATTCTCGTCGTCCACAAGCTCTTCTACCCAGTTCAGCGGTGACTTCACGATCTCGATCCTGTATTCCTTTCCGGGGTTTTCGTAACCATCCGGTGCCTTGGTCTCTTTGAGTGTATACCAGCCTTCGGCAGCGAATAGTATGGTGACTGTTCCGTCCGCACCGGTTATCACCGTCGTCTCGCTTCCGTCCGGAGCCGTGAGCGTGAACTCTGCCCCTGCCATGCCGGTATCAGGCACGTTCTGTCCGGGCACGATCGGATCTATGCTCTCGTCCCAGGTAAGGGCATTCGCCTTTATCAGAATGATCTCGGTGGGCTCGATGTCCACTACCGAAACCGGTGTGTTCTCAACGTCGGTTCCTGTTACGATCCCTTCGTAGCCTGCCACAACCTCTTCCTCCACGGTGTACACGATCTCAACGGCCTGGCCGTCTGCGATCCTGTACTTCGGAAGATCCGTGAACTCGTACTCCCATTCATCGTCTTCAGTGACTTCAACTTCGTCCACCTTAACGCCGTCAGCCAGAAGGTTAATAGTGATGCTCTCCGGTCTCTGGTATCCGTTTACCGGAACTCCGTCAACGAAGAAGTCTTCATCGTTCCAGGTCTTGATTCCGCTGATCTCTGTGGTGATCTGCTCGTTGGTGATGGTTCCGCCGTCGACCGCGTAGGTTGCAGTCTCGCCGCCTTCATAGACCACTTCGTATCCCGGCCATGTGCCTGTCTCTACTACTGTGTACTGGATCTCGACTGCTTCTTCTTCCTTATCATCCAACCTGTACTTGGGAAGTCTTACGAAGGAAGCTGTCCATGCGGGAGTTTCCTGTCCTCCCTGCATGATGGAATCAGCATTGTCGATTCCTTCAAGTGTAACGCTGTACTCGGTGGGGGCTCCATCTGCATACAGTGTGAATGTAACTTTTGCACCCTGAGGCGCTGTGGTGGATCCGTCAGCGTTCTTCCATGCCTTGGTAACTGAAAGGCCTGTTGATTCCTCAGTGTTGGTGATAACTCCGCCGTTCACTGCGCAGGTCTCGCCGTTACTGCCGTAGCTTACGGTGTATCCGGGCCATGTGCCTGACTCAATTACAGAATACTGGATATCCTGAGTCTTGCCGTTTACCAGCTTTGCCTTGGGAAGGTTCACGAAGGTCGCCTTCCAAGCTTCATTCTCATATCCGCCTGTAACTGTGGGACGTACCGTATCTACCCTTCCGTCAAGGACGACCTTGTAGTTCGTGGGGTCTCCGTCTGCATAAAGCGTGAATATGACGTTTGCGCCGCCGGGTATATTGCCATTAAGGGGTTCCCATGCCTTTGTTACTGAGATCTCTGAAGTCTCCTGAGAGTTGGTGATAGTTCCTCCATCCACTGCGCAAGTTTCGCCGTGATCGCCATAGCTTACGGTGTATCCCGGCCATGTGCCTGATTCTTGTACTGTGTAGACGATAGCAACGGCTTCGCCTTCCTTGTCGTCTATCCTATACTTGGGAAGTCTCACGAAGCTTGCTACCCAAGGAGCTGATTCCTCTCCGCCCTGCATAATGGGATCTGAATTCTCGGTTCCATCCAGGGTGACTGTGAAGTTAGTTGGGTCTCCATCAGCATAGAGCGTGAATGTGACTTCTGCTCCATCCGGTGCAGTGGTCGTTCCGTCAGCGTTCTTCCATGCCTTGGTCACGGACAGGCTGATGGTCTCTTCTTTATTTGTAATGGTCTCACCGTCAGCTGCAGTGTTAGCGGTAGCATTGGGATAGATCACTGTATAACCCGGCCATCCGGTGGACTCATCTACGGTGTATACGATGTCAACTTCCTCGCCATCAACTACTTTGTACTTAGGCAGATTAACGAAGGTCGCCTTCCAGGCTTCGCTCTCATAGCCACCTGTTACGGTAGGAGCTGTGCCATCCGCTGTTCCGTCGAGGGTCACTGTATAGTTGGTGGGTGTGCCGTCTGCATAGAGTTTGAAAACAACGCTGCCGCCCTGAGGTGCTTCATTGCTTCCGTCAGCCTGCTCCCAAGCCTTGATCACGGAGATGTCTGTAGTCTTCTGGGAGTTAGTGATGACTCCGTTGGCGATGGCGCTAACAGTGCTGCCGCCCTCGTAGATCACTTCATATCCGGCCCATTCGCCTGATTCTTTGACGGTATATACGTTCTCTACCTCAGTACCATTTTCGTTTCTGTACTTGGGAAGGTTAACGAAGGTAGCCTTCCAGGCTTCACTCTCGTATCCTCCGGTCACTGTGGGAGCCGCTGTGTCTGCTGTACCGTCCAGAGTAACTGTATAGTCAGTCTCCTCGCCGTTTGCCCAAAGTGTGAATTCTACTTCTGCGTTCTCGGGAGCAGTTGTAGTTCCGTCAGCGTTCTTCCAAGCCTTGGTGACTGAAATTTCAGTCTTCTTCTGAGTATTGGATATCGTTCCGCCGCTGGCTACGCCATCCGTGGTGGAAGCTGCATATCCGGGATAGGTCACAGACTCCTTCACCGTATATACGATCTCTTTGGTCTGTGCGCCTTCTGTCTTGTACTTGGGAAGATGTACGAAGCTTGCCTTCCAGGCTTCACTCTCATATCCGCCTGCTGATTCTGGAACCACATTATCTTTAGTTCCGTCGAGAGTAACGGTATAGTTGGTGGGTGTTCCATCTGCAAGGAGATTGAATACTACTGTAGCTCCTGCCGGAGGATTGGTAGTTCCATCAGCGTTAAACCAAGTCTTGTCGGCTTCTGCTGTAGTCTCCTCATGATTCACGATTTCATAGTACGCCTCAGAAACTGCTTCTCCGTCTATCTCGGTGGTTCCGTCGGTATTGACCATCACCGTCCATGTTTTGCCCTCATCGATATATCCATCAGGCACCACTTCAGTCAGGGTATATCCCTCTGCGCCTGAGATAGGCAGATCAGAGAAAGTAAGGTTTCCTCTGGCATTTGTGGTATCTTCTAAGTTCACGGGACGACCGAACTTGTCGGTGCCTGTAAGGGTGAATTGGACTTCGCCCATGGGTTCGCCAAGATCGTCAACCTTGTGTATTTTGATCTCTCCCAAAACTTCCAGTCTGACTGTTACGAAGTTTCCGGGAGCGACTGTCGTATAATTGTTCTGAGTGCAGCTTACAAGATCATCATTCTTCGTCTCGGGCAATGGCTTATCTGTATCGTTCTCCGAAGGTGCCTCGAAGTTGAGCCATACTGTAAGGGATGAATATGAGCCCATGACGTAATTGCCCATGCTGATCGCAATGGTCCTTACAGTCGAAAGATCTGTAGAATCTGTCAGTTCCTGCCAATTGAGGCTTGCGTCATTGATTGGCGGATTGTTTGCGTTTATGTACGGCTGGAAGTCCACATCCTGGGTAGTGTAGTACACAGTAGGTGTGACGCCCTCCGGTAGTTCTGAAAGGTCAACGCCCTTGAAAGTTCCTCTCCAATCCTGCTGATCGCCGTAATTCTCAATGTTGTCATAGAGGACTATGTTCTCTACCCTATTTACAGCGCCGCTCTGATATCTGAGACTGTATCTGTAGGTGTCAGTGGGTGCTACGGTAGTATCCTTGGACGGAGAAGCGTCATTCTCGCCCTGGACTCTCTTCATCGGCCCTGTAACACTTGATGTGTTGTAGTGGGCGGTAGTGGATGCGTAGGCAAAGTCGAAGGCCATGAATCCACGGTTCGCATCAACTACAGATTTCATCTTGCTTATGGTGTAGTTATAGTCTACATTAAAGCGCTCTTTATCACTAAGATCTTCAAGATCGCTGCCGCTCACATTATTTGCATAATTGCCAAGTGTGATAGGATGAAGACCATCTGTCTTGTATCCAACAACATTGGTTATGATCTTACCGTAATCATCCAATGCTGTCCAACTGGTTTCTGTGTCGAAGAACAAGGTGTATCCAGGATGTCTTGTTAAAGTCGATGATCCTTCTTTGACCGATACCTCACCCTCTACTGATTCAGAAGTGATGTCAACTACAAACATGTACTGCTTTGCGGTTGTATCATATTGTATGTCTACAGTATAGTCATCTCCCTCTGTGAGAAGTAATGAATCAGGAGTCTTCGTAGTTGCGTCACATACTTTATACACTTTTATGCTATCTTGAACAACGCCTGTTCCTTTAGGGAGAAGGTCATAGAATCTTCCTCCATGCTGCTGCTCATAGCCTTTATATGATATGTATGAACTTGAACCGGTTGCATTTGTCATTCCTCCGGTATAGTCCACCGCCGCATCAGTTCTCCATGTGGTTACATATTTCTCGCTTGGTCCATTATTTTCTCCGAATACGAGCATCTTATTTACTTTGAGATCGCGAATCTCACCGCGAGCATAATCTTTTGCTTCTCTAAGCACCTGATCTTTCGGTTGGGCGTCTACGCTGTATAAGAATACTCTGGTATAAGCATCTGTGCCGTTGTTATTCAGATCATATGCATATACTGCCAGATCATCCTGATTAAAAAACGTAATCTCATCCTTGCCTTCAATCAGACGATCTACCCTGGATGAGTGTTTCAGCACATAATTTGCCACACCAGTCATTTTAAGGTATGTGTGCTTATTCTCATTCGTAATTCTGAATCCCGTTATATCTTTAGCGGCAAACTTTATCGTTGTTCCTTTAGTACTTGTAATGTTCTTTATATAGCGGAACCCTTTTTCTGTAGTTATATCGCCAATTAATTCAGGATTTGCTGGGGTAAAACTATAGTCCCCCGAATAATATGGCCCAGTGACACTAATACTGCCAGCCTTGATCCATTCCGCACTGTCTCCCTTTTGCACATATAACGTAATAATATCATTTGCAAAGAAATCATCTCCCTTGGTTTTGCTCTTCCACGATGCTGTAGCAACATCAAAATACTCGTCTTTGGTTTGATCTCCTCCTTCAGCACCATATTGCAAGCATAATTCCTTGAGATAATAGTCCTCTGATGTTATATGCTCACCTTCCAAAGTAACATCTGTGTTGCTGTCTGAGTAATCCCAAAGAACGGGCTTTGTTCCTACCGTCAAAGGATTCTTACCGTCAGAATTAGTATATGGCAAAGCATTACCATAAAAATCCACTAAAAACCTAAAGCCCTCAAGTTCAGCATTTGGGTCATTTTGAAAATCAGTCAATCCATAGGTGCATACGGGCCATGTAATGTTGGATTGGTATTTATCGTAGTTACTGTTTCCGAATTTCCTTACCATAAACATACCCGTAGGATATGAATAATCGAGCTTCCTTTCGAATGAGGCTTCATAATAACCTGTTGTTGCTTCACCACTGTTTGGAAAAAGCGGAGTAATTGTTGCCGTAGCCCTATTGGTCTCTTTAATATATACCGGATATTCCTCTGCGGAAGTTGGTTTAACAGTTCTTACCAAGAAATTATATTCCAAATACTGCTCGTTACCATAATCCAGTACGATATTAACTGTGGTACTCGGTGTATCAAGTCTGACAGGAGGATAATCGACACCCGACGAATATTGATTGGGGCCAGTACGATTTTCCCTGTAATAAGCCACTATCACATCACCATTTCCGATTTTGTCCTGAAGTACATCCTTTAAATTCAGTGTGTAATATTTGGTGGGTTTGCTTGCTAAGTCGATTTTGACTTGATACATAATATAGTTGTACTGATCGCTGTTTTCTTCTGGCTCACCAAACATAGTCCAGTCACTAAACCCATGACAAATTTTGTAAACAGAAGATAACTTTGCAGAGGTATCTATATACACCTCATCCGCTGACGCCGTATACATCGCATCGGATTGTTTGTCTGTAATGGTCACATTCATCGGCCTGGAGCCACAATCCACGCATGTATGTGTTGCAGTATTTCCCATATCAGAGGCATGATCCTCATAGTCCCTGTAATCGAAACTTTCATGAGTCATGAAGTACTCAATGGTAAACTGATATATGGACTGAGTGTTGGCAATCGTCTCGTTATTGGTAAGTACCAGTTCGTCGCCCTCTTCTCTGATATCGTAGGGGAAATTTCCGGAGAAGGCCACTTCATATGTCTTCTGAGTCTTCTTATTGATGACTTCGTCCTGGTCCAGTTCCCTTACAGGCTTGTTGTTTGCGTCCATCTGGACCGTACCGTCCGCATTAAACACATAATGATAGAATATGCTTCTCGGCAGTCTGATCTCCAGCTCCCCTGCTGCATAGCTGTCGTTGGGGACGTCCACTGTCCAAACGATATTGTACTGCACGGACTGTCCGGCGGCTGATTCTGTCATGACCTTGGTCCAGTTGCCGTTCTTGTTTGTCAGGCCATCCTTCATGAGTGTGGCTGCAAACCCGGTTATGGTCCCTGCGGATGCCGTTACTGTCGGCTCATCCACCAGTGCCGGTTCTTCTACCGTTTCCGTCTCATTTTCCTCTGAAACGTCAAAAACCGATGAACTGTCGTCACCGGTATCCACTACGTTTTCAGTATCTGCCCACGCAAAAGACGTGCTCGGCACCATACTAAAAATCATTGCTACTGCCACAAGCAGTACCAATACTTTCTTGAAGTTTTTCATAGTCATCCCTCTTATTTTATCTTCTTTTTGCCGCCTCGGGCGGCACGACAGACAAACGATGTACAATATTGACAGGGTATTGTACATATTTTGTCAATTATACTATTTTTTGTTCACACAATCAACAAAAAACATCCCAAAAATCTAATTTTTTTGCTCTATATAAAAAGATTATTGCAATATAGTTATTATCCCTTAATCGACCCGTTCCCATTCTGTGTATAAAAACAAAACCGCCTTGGTACCTCTGCACCAGGGCGGCCTTTGCGCTTAGTTTTTACAGTGTTTTTGCGAATTCTCTGATCTCGTTGAGCTTTGCTTCGGAGCCGTTCTCTTCACCTGCAGCGGTGAAGATCCCTGCATCCTCAACTCCGGTATAAGCCAGCATCGCCTTATACTGAGCTATGGCGCTGTCGTAGACACCGGGTGAGCCTGAGCTCAGAAGAAGTGCGGACTTGGTGGCCTTTGCGGGCTTTCCGATGGCATACACTCTCTGGATTGCAGCCAGTGTCTGGGCAGCCATTGTGAAATAGTAGATCGGTGACGCATATACTATCATGTCAGCTTCCTTGTAGGCCGGCATCACCTTATCCATGTCGTCCTTCTGGACGCAGGTGCCCTCACCCTTGGTGTGGCAGTACTCGCATGCCAGGCAGCCGTTGATCTTCATCCTTCCAACGTGAAGGATCTCAACCTCGTGTCCTGCTTCCCTTGCGCCTTCTGCAAAAGCATTTACCATAGCAGATGTATTGACCGCTCTGGGGCTTCCGTTTAAAATAGCTATTTTCATAAATAACCTCCGTAAAGCATAATGTGTAAACCGCCCTGACCTTACGGTCGGGGCGGACTTAGTAAACCTTTTATTTTCTGTTGCTGCAGTTGAGTACGTCCTTGATCTTGTGACGTACCATCCTGGTGATGGCATCACGTCCGGGTCCCAGATATTTTCTGGGGTCGAACTCGGAGGGATTCTCAATGAAGAACTTCCTGATCTCTGCTGTCATGGCCAGTCTCAGGTCTGTGTCGATATTGACCTTGCAGACGCCGTGCTTGACTGCTTCCTTGATCATCTCCTCGGGAACTCCCTGGGCTCCGGGCACGCTTCCGCCGTACTCGTTGCACATATCCACGAATTCCTTAAGGACGGATGATGCGCCGTGAAGCACCAGCGGTGTGTTGGGGATCAGCCCGTGGATGACCTTGAGTCTCTCGATGTCAAGGTAGGGTTCTCCCTTGAACTTGTATGCGCCGTGGGATGTGCCAATGGCGATTGCCAGTGAATCCACTCCTGTAAGTCTTACGAACTCAGCAGCTTCCTCAGGATCGGTGAACTTGGCGGATCTCGCGTCTACGTTGACGTCGTCCTCAACGCCCGCCAGTTTTCCAAGCTCTGCCTCAACCACTACACCGTGGTCATGGGCATATTCTACCACTCTCTTGGTGAGAGCAACATTCTCTTCAAAGGGATACTGGGATCCGTCGATCATGACCGATGTGAATCCGTTATCCACGCAGGCCTTGCAGATCTCAAAGTCTGCGCCGTGGTCCAGGTGGAGGCAGATGTCTGCTCCTGTGTCCTCAATGGCGGCTTCCACAAGTTTGATCAGATAAGCAGGACGGGCATACTTCCTTGCCCCCGCGGATACCTGCAGGATCAGCGGTGCGTTCTCAGCGGCCGCAGCATCTACGATGCCCTGCACGATCTCCATGTTGTTGACGTTGAAAGCACCGATGGCGTAATCGTCGTTGAGTGCCTTGGCAAACATTTCTTTTGATGATATAAGTGCCATTTTATCCTCCTTGTATTTTTTGATCAGCTCCAGTTGACCTGTTTGATGATATCGAGTTTAGTGGATCCCTCGGGGAACGTGAAGACACCGGATCTCATCTTCTCGTGATCGAATCCGTTCTCCTGACAGATCGACCTGTACTCCTCGTAGCTCTCGAAGACGCCGGCTTCCACCAGGCACTGTACCGCACCGTAGGCGGTGGTAACATCGCTGGGGATGGTCACCTTAAGTTCTCTGGAAAGGGTATCTCCGTTCCAGAGTTCTCCCGTAGCCTGGGGCTGATCCACCTGTGTATCGTTCTCCCCTGTCTGTCCCTGCTCTCCGGTGTTCTCCCCGTTCTGACCGGTCACGTCACCGGACTCCCCGGTTTCACCGTTCTGGCCCTGCTCTCCGGTCTCCCCGGCGTTCTCGTCGGGATTGGTGAGAATGGTATGGGCATCGTCTGTGCCAAGGACCTCCTTTGGATACTCCAGAATGATCCCCAGTCTCCACACGATGATGAGGGCAGCCAATGCCAGTATCAGGATGGCTACCAGAATATCGCTTTTATCGTAAATTATGTCTTTGATCTTGTTCATTTCTCTACCCCTGCTGTAATAGCTTGTTGACACTTTATTTTAGCAGATTAAGTCTTTAAAAACAAGGGCATCTGGGGTATAATGTTCCCATGGTCAGAATAGATATATCCGATAATACCGAAAATCAAAGACTGGACCGGTTCTTAAGGAAGTATTTCCCAAAGGCTTCTCTGTCCCACATCTACAGGATGATCCGTAAGGACCTGAAGCTAAACGGCAAGCGTGCCCACGAGGACACCATGCTCAATTCCGGGGATCAGCTCGTCATCTACATGTCGGATGAGGAGGCCGCTTCCCTCATGCGGAAGCCAAAGTCCTCCAAGGCCAAGAGGCAGTTTCTCATCGCCTACGAGGACGATAATGTCCTGGCGGTGAACAAGCCCTTCGGTCTTCTGACCCACGGCGATTCCCACGAAAAGAAGAATCACCTCACCAACCAGGTGATATCATACCTTATAGAAGGCGGCAAGTACGATCCATTCGTGGAGAGATCTTTTGCGCCTGCTCCCGCAAACCGCATAGACCGGAATACCACCGGGCTGGTGCTTTTCGCAAAAGACGCAGAGACCCTCAGGGAGCTCAACGCCCTGCTCCGCTCAAAGGAAGGCATCGAGAAGTATTATCTCACGGTCTGCGAGGGCCGAATGCCTCAGGGCGAGACCAGACTCACCGGATACATGAGAAAGGACGAGGTGAAGAACAGGATCTCTGTCTCACAGCGGCCGGAGGACGGCAAGCTCATGGAGACCTCGGTGGTTCCCATCGCCTACAGCCTGCCGGGCCAGGGCGACAGGACTCTCCTTCTGGTACAGATCTTCACCGGCCGCACTCACCAGATCCGTGCGCAGCTGGCGGAGGCCGGCCACCCGCTTCTGGGGGACACCAAGTACGGTGCCAGACAGACCAGGATCAGGAGCACTCAGCTCCTTCACAGCTGGAAGGTCAGGTTCACCCAGGCCGGAGAAGGCAAGCTCTCCTATCTTACAGGCAAGACCATTACCGCGGAGCCACCTCAGGACATGATGAAGATAATTGTGGACCTCTTCGGTCTCAAGACTTCGCAGGAACTCGATGATATAGTAAGTTCATACTTTTGAAAGGATCAGTTCAATTGGAAAACGAAAAAAAACAAAAAAGCAAATTAGGTGAATTTCTGAGGGATGTCATCATCGCCCTCGTACTGGCGACGGTGATCCTTTTGCTGTTCAAACCTGTCATAGTCAAGCAACACTCCATGGAACCCAACTTCTACGGCGGAGACTACCTGATCGTTTCCAGGCAGGCCTACAGCATCTTCGGCGACCCTGCCACAGGTGACGTAATCGTGTTCAAGACCGAGCTCACCGATGAGGAGGGCAACCACAAGAGCCTCATCAAGAGGATCATAGGCTGCCCCGGGGATACAGTGGAGATCCGTGCCGGATACGTGTATCTCAACGGGGAACTGCTGGACGAGCCCTACCTTATGGACCAGGGTCTGTCCGGGGAAATGGATCAGGTGACCATACCTGAGGGCATGTACTTCTGCTGCGGCGACAACCGGGCGGTGTCCAACGACTCCAGAGGAAGCGAAGTCGGGCTGGTGGCAGAGGAAGACATCATCGGCAAGGTGGTCCTCAGGCTCTACCCCTTCGACAGGATCAGCACATTCTAGGCACGATTATCAGGTGACATAAATTGAAAAGAGAGATCAAATTAGCAGCCAACAACAAAAAAGCCTACCACGACTATTTCGTGGACGAGACCTACGAGGCGGGCATCGAGCTGACGGGCACCGAGATCAAGTCCGTCCGCGCCGGCAAGGTCTCCATCAAGGAGTCCTTCGTCAAGATCAAAGCCGGCCAGGCCATGGTCTACGGCATGAACATTTCCCCTTACGAGCAGGGGAACCGCTTTAACGTGGAGCCAACCAGGGTCCGCAGGCTCCTCCTCCACAAGCAGGAGATCAGGAAACTTGATCAGGCTCTGGCCCTTCAAGGCATGACCCTGATCCCCCTTCGCATGTACATAAACGAGGACGGCCGGGCCAAGCTGGAGATCGGCCTCTGCCGCGGCAAAAAGAACTACGACAAGCGTGACTCCATCGCCAAGCGCGACGCCAAACGCGACATGGAGCGCCGGATGAAGAACAGAGGATAGGAAGTGTCAAGAGGAGAAGCGATGCGCTTCTCTTCTTTTGTTTTTTTGTGCTGTCCTGTTAATTTTTTGCCGAATCATGAGCAAAGCACTCATTTCTGACCCTTAATGATGAGCAAACCACCTATAATGCCTTGTTTTGCTCATGAATTGTTTCTAATTCAAGTACATCCTCGGAGCAGTCCGTTTATCTATTGTCAAACTTTCCACTTGACGCTTGTTTTTTGCTCCAAACGGCACACCAACCAGTCAAAACACACTCAAAACGGGAAAAAATGTATCTCATTTAAAAACATCTTCCCTGCACACCCCACACACCGCTTCTCGCACCCCCCTATGGGTACAATTAGAAGAGCCGCGGAAACCGCGGCTCTGTATTTATTGTTGACCATCTTTGCAATGTTTTTCAGCGTCTCTGATAACGTCTGCAAGCACGTTTCCCATCTTGATCAGTTCATCGTCCGAAAAAGGCTGCGTCTCGAACCCCGTAAAATCAGATCCCACTATCTCGTTATTATTAAGATCTATAACAATCTCTACCGTAGGGCCGGCGACCGCTCCCCCTCTGCCATCATCGACCGTAAACCCAAATCGAATGCATTCCTTGCTGTCATCTGTCCACGAAGCCCCTCCTTCAGTCAACTTATCCCTGAAAAAATCTCCGAGAAAATACGGATCAACATAGTACAGCTCACCCATATATGTCCAGCCTGTTGACGGATCTGATATGGCTTCATTCGCAGGTATGTATTCCATGTGCCCCGCATCATATCCATTGACGACATATAATCCATGAGAATAGTCATACGTTATTTTGGCTGAAGTCTCAGAATCAGTGCCCGAGTTAGGATCTTTGATTCCTTCTTTGGCGCAGCCGGTAATTGTCGGCATAAGTAAGATGAGCACAAGAATGCAAATCGATACTCTCTTTATTAACGTCATTATTCTCTCCTTTCTCTGATGATTTCAAAAACGCTCCTATAACTATATAAACCAATTTTCCGCCCAAAATTGGACATTGTGTTTCAAAATACATCTAATAATTGCCCTTGATCTCATTATAGCACTTCTCAACTAACCCCCATATAACAAAAGCCCCTTGAACAGTGCCCTCTTCAAAAAACTTCAGGCAAGGAACTCTCGGGGCTCTTCGTCACAACCCTACTTATTCGCTTCTTCCAGCTTCCTGCATCTTCATCACTTTGCCTGCTGATGTCAGTCCGGAACCGTCCCGTTTATTTTTTGCCGAATCATGAGCAAAACACTCATTTCTGACCCATGTTGATGAGCAAACCACCTAAAATGCCTCGTTTTGCTCATGAATTGTTTCTAATTCAAGAACATCACTGCACACCTCACACCCCCACACCCCAATCGAGTAGGGGGAAATTAATCCCCCTCTCACACCACCGTACGTGCCGTTCGGCATACGGCGGTTCAACTAAACTTCAAAGCGTGACGCTCCCTGTAGTAGTTCGCAAGGCTGACTAGCCCTTTT
>Ga0256405_10007982_pt1 | contig 15471 bp, 14 predicted proteins | sample RumenRJG_02DNA_FD_189096 | JGI IMG/M metagenome (GOLD analysis project Ga0256405, IMG submission 189096) | Bovine rumen microbial communities from Lethbridge, Alberta, Canada - RJG_02 | ecosystem: Host-associated > Mammals > Digestive system > Stomach > Rumen | place: Canada: Alberta... | reverse complement strand
CAAGGTAGGTGTTGGCAAAGAGTTTCACCGCCTCGGCCTCGGTGCTTCCCATGAAAAGGACGGGAACGTCTTCTTTGAGGGCGCCTTCGGCAATGAGCCGGGCAAAAGTGTGGGCGGCATCCGCAAGAGATTCTCCGCTTCGCTCAGAATGACAGTCGTCGAAGCCCACGATTATTCGGGAGGGATAGAGGTTGTCATAAAGGGCCTTGCTCTCGCGGAGGAACTCGGGGGCGAAGATAATCCGGGGCACCACCACGCGGAAACCGCCGTCCTGAAGCCTTTCACGGTAGCTGAATTTTTCGCGGACTTTCTTGGTGTATCCCACAGGCACCGTGGACTTTATCACCATCACCGCATCGGGATTAACCTCAAGGACCAGTTCTATGACCTCCTCCACATGGGACGTGTCGAAGAAGTTCTTTTTGGGGTCGTAGTTGGTCGGAGCCGCAATAACCACGAAATCCGCGTCCCTGTAGGCCTCGCGTCCGTCAAGGGTGGCCCGAAGATTCAACTCCTTCTCCGCCAGATACTTCTCGATATACTCATCCTGTATTGGCGAAATCTTCCTGTTGATTTTCTCCACCTTCTCCGGGATTACATCTACCGCCGCCACCTCATGCCGCTGCGCCAGCAGCACAGCTATGCTCATTCCCACGTATCCCGTTCCCGCAACTGCAATTTTCATTTCTCTATAATAACTTGATTATTCTTCTTTTCGCAAAATCTTATGCTTGATTTTTACCACCGCGAAGTTGAATTCCACTTCAGTCTCGGTAGCATGGGTACTCAAATTACGTCCAACCACCTCTGCCAGCAAATCACCGGTCCGTTGAAGGAGACTCCGTTGTTGTACGCCTCCGTCCTCAACTTTCTGAAGAGCCTCCATCGTTCGTGCCATTTCCCGCACCCGCACAAAGGTATCAACAATCGCCAGCGTGGTATCGATTGCCCTTTCGCTTTTCAAAATGGTAGCAAGCATATAAAGTCCACGCTCTGTAAAAGCAACCGGCTGAACCTTGCTGAACTTCAGTTTGTTAAGGTGGACGATTTTTTCGACCACCTCTTTCTTCTCAAACCTGTCCAACTCGAAGATATAACCGCGCGGGAACTTTTTCGGATTGTTCCTCACAGCCTCATTGATACGCTTCGTCTCAACTCCATACAGGTCCGCGACATCAGCATCTATCAGCACCGGCTGCTTCCGCAGTATTATCATCCGTTCCTCAACATCATGTGTGGTCACCGCCACAACGTCATTTCTCTCTTCACTTGTGTTTTCCATGTTTTTCAATAGTTTAAAGTTTAAATAATTCTTCAGCCTTTCAGATCAGGTCTTCAGCTTCCCCATCCTTTCCAGGCAACGCCGCAACGATTCCGTCCAATGCGGAATGGCAAGTCCGAAAACCTGTTTGATCCTGGTCTTGTCGAGGACTGAATATGAGGGGCGGCGGACCTTCGAGGGAAATTCCCCGCTATGGCAGGGAAGGACTTCGCAGGAGGTATTGCCGGAATACTCAGCAATCATCTTGGCAAAGTCGTACCAAGAGCAGACACCCTCGCCGGTATAATTCAGAACGCAGCCAGCCGGAGTGGCGGAAATATCCGGCGAAGCCTTTTCCAGCGAGCCGGAATTTTCGCCCGACGGCGACGTTGTCCCTCCGCCCGACGGCAACATTCCGATAATCTGGAGTATCGCTCCGGCTAGGTCAGCGGCGTAAGTCGGTGTACCGACCTGGTCGAAAACCACCTTTACCGACGGCCTGGAAGCCATAAGCCTCAGCATCGTCTTCACGAAATTCTTTCCGAACTCGCTGTACATCCAGCCGGTCCGCAAGATGATGTGTCGGCATCCGGAAGCGATGACAGCCTGCTCCCCATGGAGTTTTGAAAGCCCGTAAGCGCCGGTGGGAGCTCCGGGGATATCTTCCGTATATGGCGTAGTACGCGGATTTCCGCCAAAAACATAGTCAGTGGAAATATGGACCAGCAGGCCTCCAACCTCCTTCATGGCCGCCGCCAGTATTCCCGGAGCCGTCCCGTTTATCAGTTCGCATCGCTCCACATTGTCCTCCGCCGCCTCAACATCCGTAAAGGCAGCGCAGTTGACAAGGACCTGGATATCATTATCATTAACTGACTTACGAACCGCCTCAGAATCAGTAATATCAAGGGCTGCAATACCCTCTTCGGGAGCAGCGGCGACATCAGTGAAGACAAACCTGTCCCGGCTCCCCTTCGTCAAAAGCCTCAATTCACTGCCGAGCTGTCCACAGGCACCGGTCACAAGGATGTTCATTCCGCGTAATAATCTATGTTGAAATCAAATAGTTCCGCTGCGTCCCTGAATCTCGGGGAGAGCTTGTCCTTCTCTGAAAGGATGATGTCCTCCGTAGGGAGATGCCAGTCTATCCCAAGTTCAGGATCATCCCAGGCAATGGATCCCTCCGAAGAAGGGTCGTAGAAGCTGTCACACTTGTACTGGAAAAGAGCCGTCTCGCTCAGCACTGCAAATCCATGGGCGAATCCCTTGGGAATGAACAGCTGGCGATGGCTATCCCCCGTCAACTCTACCGCAACATACTTCCCGAAGGTCGGGGATCCCCTCCTGATATCCACTGAAACATCCAGAACCCTTCCCTCAATAACCCGGACCAGCTTGCTCTGAGAGGATTTCCCCTTCTGGAAATGCAGTCCCCGGACAACCCCATACGAACTCCGGCTCTCATTGTCCTGCACGAACCGCACAGGCCTCACCAAGGAATTGAAGTCCCTCTGCGACCACGTTTCCATAAAATACCCCCTCGCGTCGCCGAACACCCTCGGTTCAATGACGACGACCCCGGGAATAGATGTCTCAATAACGTTAATCATTGTACATCTGCTCGTAATACTTCTGATAATCGCCGGACGTCACGTTGTCCAGCCACTCCTGATTGTCCAGATACCATCTCACCGTCCTCTCTATCCCCTCCTCGAACTGAAGGGACGGCTCCCAGCCAAGCTCCCTCTGGAGTTTCGAGCTGTCAATCGCATAACGCAGGTCATGCCCGGCACGGTCGGTGACATAGGTGATAAGGTCCATGTCCTCTCCCTCCGGACGTCCCAGCAGCCTGTCAACCGTGTTGATCAGCACCTTGACGATGTCGATGTTTTTCCACTCGTTGAACCCTCCGATGTTGTATGTCTCTCCAATCATGCCCTTATGGAAGATCAGGTCGATCGCCCTTGCATGGTCCTCAACGTACAGCCAGTCGCGGACGTTCTCCCCTTTCCCGTACACCGGCAGTGGTTTCCTGTGGCGTATATTATTGATAAATAAAGGGATGAGTTTCTCCGGGAATTGGAAAGGTCCATAGTTGTTGGAGCAGTTGGTCACTATGGTCGGAAGACCGTAGGTGTCGTGGAATGCGCGCACGAAATGGTCGCTGGAAGCCTTGGCGGCGCTGTACGGGCTGTGCGGCTGGTACTTGAGGTCTTCGGTAAAGAATCTTTCACCGTAGGCAAGGTGGTGGCTGCCGCTCGAGGCCTTGGTGGTGAATGGAGGTTCGATCCCTTCGGGATGTGTCATCTCCAGCGCCCCGTAAACCTCATCGGTGGAGATATGGTAGAACCGTTTCCCATCAAAGGAACCTTCCCAGGCCGTCTTCGCGGCCTGCAGGAGGCTGAGGGTTCCCATCACATTCGTCTGCGCGAAAGTGAACGGATCCCTGATTGAACGGTCAACATGGCTCTCCGCGGCAAGATGGATGATCCCGTCCACCTTCTCCTCCCTCATCAAGGCCAGGACACCGTCGAAGTCGCAGATATCCATCCTGACAAACCTGTAGTTCGGCCTGCCCTCTATATCCTTCAGGTTCGCAAGGTTCCCGGCGTAGGTAAGCTTGTCGAGGTTGATTATCCTGTAATCAGGATATTTGCTGACAAAAAGGCGCACCACGTGGGAGCCGATGAATCCTGCTCCGCCCGTGATGATTATTCTTCTCTTATACTCCATTGAATCAATTTATTGCTTATGCTCCAGCGCCGTCGGCAGTATCGCAGATGAACATTTCGTACTTGCCGGCCATCTCCGGGAAGGATTCCAGGTATTCACGCCCGACCTTCTCCCTTATCGACTCCTCATAGGCCGGATCTATCAGGGCCATGCAGCATCCCTTGAAGCCGGCTCCGCTGAACCTTCCGCCGTAGATGCCATCGGTCTGCCTCATTATCTCATAGAGCCTGATCTGTTCCGGAGCTCCTGACTCCCAGTTATGTATGCTGCTCCAGCCCGACTCGAAAGACAGCCTTCCATACTCCTCGATGTCTCCGCGCCTCCATGCCTCAGCACCTTTCTCAACCCTCTCAAACTCAGTGTACCAATGTTCGCAACGCCTGGCCCAGGAAGCTGGCAGACGATCCTTGAACTCCTCGTACACCTCTCGCGGAACATTCCTGGCATTCGCTTCCCTGAACTTGCCGTAATCCATTCCCCCAAGGGCCTGGAGGGCATAAACCCCGGCTCGGAGTTCGTCAACCCTCATATTGAACTTCGACCCGGCAAGACTGTGCTCCAAACCCGAGAAGAAGATGCCCACCTTGAAAGGCTTCATCGCGGGGCTGCCAGGAATCAGCTCATAGCTGCCGTCCTTCGTATCCAGGTAAAGCAGATGGCCCTTGCGTCCCAAAACCTCGCAGCTCTGGTCCAGTTTGCCGATATTAACCCCCACGTAAGTCATTTCTGCTTCGAAAGCTATGTCTATCAGTTCACTGTCCTTCAGAGAAATCCCGTTCACCTTGCACAGGGCACTGAGGAAGGAGATGGTGACAGCGGCGCTTGATGACAGGCCGCCGATGGGAAGGGAACCTTCGATGACTCCGCAGATGCCGAGATTCAGCCTGTAATGCTTGGACAGCATAAGGGTGGCGCCGCGCAGGTAGTCCGCCCAGTCTTCCATTTTCCTGGAAGGAACGGATGCGATATGCCACTGGGCCCTCTTGGGGAACTGCAATGAGGTCATCTCCACGACTCCGTTACGCTTGGGAGCATAGGCGATGTGGATGCCTTTATCAATGGCAAACCCGGTGATTTTCCCGAGATTATGATCGGAATGAGCCCCGATCGGGCAGATACGGTACGGACAGAAGGACAACCCTTCGGGATCCCGGCCGTAAATCCGGCTGAACCTCTCTTCGCAGTTCATTTCCCTCAAAAAACGGATTGATTACGTGCAATACAAATCCCTGGCTCCCCGAACACCAATTAAACAACTGATATTCAGGAAGTTGTAAGAACAACACCCGAAATAACGCTCTTTCTCTTCAAATCTCCCCCCGCACGCGTACTTATAAAGTATGCAAATATAACAATTATTCCGTGAAAACCGGAAAAATTCTTAACTTAGCAACCTCAACGGAAACAGACTTAACAAATACACGAAATGCAAGGAATTATCAATCCTGAGAAACTCTTCTCGATGCCCACCCCCATCTGGTATTATGACATGTCGCTGTTCCGCCGCACGGTAGACGCAGCCGTTCAGGCAGCGCAGGCGAACGGAATCATCATCCACTACTCCATAAAGGCCAATAGTGAACCAAGGCTTCTGTCTTACATGAAAGGAAAGGGGCTCGGAGTGGACTGCGTCAGCGGAAACGAAGTGAAATATGCCATTGAACAGGGTTTCGACCCGGACAAGGTAGTTTTCGCAGGGGTAGGCAAAAGCGACGAGGAAATCCTCTTCGCAATGAGGGCCGGGATAGGTTCTTTCAACTGCGAATCCATTGAGGAACTCGCTGTGATTGAAGAGCTTGCCGCCGCCCATGGCCTAAGGGCAAACGTCTCTCTACGAATCAATCCGGAAGTGGATGCGAAGACCCACAAGTTCATGACTACCGGCCTGGAGATGGACAAGTTCGGCATACCGAAGAAGGACCTCGCGCACGTGGTGGAAATCCTCACAAGAAGCTCGCACATCAACTTCAAGGGACTCCATTTCCACATCGGCTCACAGATTACCGACGTTGAAAACGTCTTCACAAATGAATGCATCAGTGCAAACGGCATCGTGTCCTTTTTCGAGGAGAACGGTTTCCCTGTTGAGAACATCGACCTCGGAGGCGGCCTGGGAATAGACTATTACAACCCCGACAGCCACGACATCCCGGAATTCGAGCTTTGGTTCGGCACTATTAAGGAAAGGCTCAAGACCCGTCCGGGACAGAAGATACATGTAGAGCCAGGCCGCGCCCTTGTAGCCCAGTGCGTATCCCTGCTCTCCAAGGTGATTTTCGTCAAAGAGGGAGAGAGCAAGACCTTCGTAATCCTCGACACGGGAATGAACGACCTCATCCGGCCGGCCCTCTACCATGCTTATCACAAGATCGAAAACCTAACTGCCTCGTCCGAAAGACTGATGGTCTATGACGTAGCAGGACCGATCTGCGAAAGCGCCGACGTGCTGGCCGTCGACCGCATCCTGCCAGTCACGAAACGAGGAGACATACTGGCCATCCGCAGCGTAGGGGCTTACGGCGCCGTCATGTCCAGCCGCTACAACATGCGCGACCCGGCTCGTGTCGTTTTCTCCGACGACCTGTAAGACAAGTGCAGTTTTTTATCCGTAAAACTCCTTGTACCAGCGGGCGAAGGCCCTAAGGCCGGTACGGAGCGGGGTTGCCGGCTTGAAGCCGTAATCCCTCTCGAGCGGAGCCGTATCGGCATAGGTGACAGGTACGTCACCGGCCTGCATCGGCACAAGTTCCTTGTGGGCCTCGAAATCATAGTCCTCCGGAAGTATTCCCGCCCCAACAAGCTCCTGCTGAAGGATATCCACGAAATCCAGAAGGTTTTCGGGAGAATTGTTGCCGATGTTATACACGTTGTACGGCGGAAGGGGCAGTCCGTCCTCCCCTTTGCGGCGCTCAGGGGCTCCACGCAAAATCCTCACCACACCCTCCACGATATCATCCACATAGGTAAAATCCCTCATGCAATTGCCATAGTTGAAGATTTTGATGGTCTCCCCCCTGACCAGCTTGTCCGTAAACCCGAAATAAGCCATGTCCGGACGTCCTGCCGGCCCGTATACGGTGAAAAACCTCAGGCCGGTGCTGGGAATGTCGTAAAGTTTCGAGTATGCATGGGCCATCAGTTCATTGCTCTTCTTCGTGGCCGCATACAGGCTCACCGGATTGTCCACCTTGTCGTCAGTGGAGTACGGGACCTTCTTATTGGATCCGTAAACGCTTGAACTGGAGGCATAAACGAGATGTTCTACCCCAGAATACGACTCATAGGAATGACGGCAGGCCTCGAGGATATTGTAGAATCCTAGCAGATTGGATTGGATGTAGGCATCAGGATTGGTGATGCTGTACCGGACACCTGCCTGCGCGGCAAGGTTCACCACGACCTCAGGCTTGAACTCAGAGAAAATCCCGTCAACTGTACCCCTGTCTGAGATATCGCCCCTTATGAAATGATAATCAATCCCTTCAGGCTTGAGACCCTCCAGTTCGCGAAGCCTGTACTCCTTGATGGAAACGTCGTAATAATCGTTCATGTTGTCAATCCCGATTATAGTTGCGCGGGACAGGTCCTTGAACAGCCTCTTGACAAGGTTGGACCCTATGAAGCCCGCCGAACCCGTGACCAGGATGGTCTTGTTTTCCAATTCAACCTTCTGCATATCTTTCTTATCTGAAGAATCTTCCTCCAAATTTTTTGCGAAGATAATCAAATATTTTCTATCTTTGCAGTCCAGTTTTCACGAGTTGGAAGCAATACGGTAATTATTAACTATTTAAACAGATTCACAATGGCTGTTAAAATTCGTCTTCAGCGCCACGGAAAGAAGAATTTCGCATTCTTCCACATTGTTGTGGCCGACACCCGCGCACCTCGCGACGGTCGTTTCATCGAGCAGATCGGTACCTACAACCCCAACACCAACCCTGCCACCATCACCATTAAGGAAGACAGGGCCCTTGCTTGGCTCAATGTAGGTGCACAGACCACCCTCGTCACCCGCAGGATTCTCTCCTACGAAGGTATCCTCCTTCGCAAGCACCTTGCAGGCGGAGTTGCCAAAGGCGCTTTCTCACAGGAAGTTGCTGACAAGAAATTCGCTGACTGGAAGGCTCAGAGGGATGCCAAGATCGAGGCTAAGAAACAGGGCCTGACCCACGATTCCATCGAGAAGGCAAAGGCAGCGAAAGAGGCTGAGGCCAAGGTAAACGCTGCCAGGGCAGAAGCTCTTGCAAAGAAGAAAGCCGAAGAAGAGGAAGCCGCCCGCAAGAAGGCAGAGGAGGAAGAAGCCGCCAAGAAGGCTGAGGCTCAGGCCGAGGCCGCCGAAGAGGCTGCTCCCGCTGAAGCTCCTGCAGAACCCGAGGCATAATAATGTCAGGGGACTGGCAGAAAATCGGCAGGATCCTCAAGTCCAACGGTCCCGATGGGGAACTCGCAGTGAGTTTTCCGGACGGGATACCGGGACAGGCAAACGGAAAGGAACCGGTATTCATCGAATTCGATGGACTACCGGTTCCATTTTTCATTCTATCAATCAAACCACGGGGAGGGAAATTCCTCGTACGGTTCAATGATGTGCTGGACCTAGGGGATGCCGAGGAACTGGCCGGACGGGACCTCTTCGTTCCTTTCGAGGAAGACGAAGATTTCGATGAAGATGAGCTTCCCGATCTGGAAGACCTGGTGGGTTGGAGCCTGGAAGACGGAGAAGGCAATCTTCTCGGGGAAATCTCAGGTTATGAAGATATTCCAGGCAATCCCTGCATCTATGTCCGCACGGCCTCGTCAGAAACCATGGTCCCCCTCCATGAAGATTTCATCCTGACCTTCGATCCACGTGAAAAGAAGCTCAGGATGAACCTGCCCGAAGGCCTTATCTGACAAGACTTTCCCCTGCATCACTTCCGGTGACTCTGCCACCTTCGGCAAGATAAGAGGGAGGGGCCCTTCAGGGAGGGGCCGCGAAGCGGCGTCATCCGGAAGTGATGCAGGGGAAAGCCCTGTCTTGTCAGTAGGTAATTTCTATCTGGCAGACATAGTCATCAATGCAGAAATAGCGCGGAGTGCCCTCCTTCGTAGACTTGAGGGAGAATTGGATAACGTCCGCGGCGGAGATGGCATCCAGCTTCACCTCCGTCCAGTCCCTGATCAGGACAGGCACCTCGCCCCTGTAGTCGGCAAGATAAACCTCAATGTCTCCTATCTTGGTTGATCCCGTATAACCGCTGATGGTCAGAAGGAAATAATCTCCGGGACCGAATTTCTGGTCCCCGAAGAGGATCGAATTCACCACGGCATTGGTGTTGTTGACATACATGACCAACTGGGTGATGGCCGGATTGGCATAAGTGGGGATCTGTATGGCCGCATCCGGCATCTTGGAGGCATCAGGATTGTCATAGAAGACGGCGAAACCCCTGGTGTTTTCCACTCCTCCCTTGTTGCCGAAAACAGCAAATCCATTCTTCGGAGCATGTCCCTCCGCAGCCACCGGATCCTTGCACATCGAAGCGGCCCAGCCGCCGGAAAGCTCGTCCGAAGAGACCTTGGATCCCAGATAAACGAAATCCGAACAGGAAAAACCATTTTCCGGGAAATACAGGCTGTCTGAATTGAAACTTGATGAGGGAATCCCCGAGTAAGGATCGTCGGGATCGAAAGAGAATCCGCACTTGTAGGTATAGCGGGATTCCTGTTCCCCAAAACAAGAAGAAAGCAGCAGGGCTGCAGCAGCCAAGGAAACAAATAATACTGACTTTTTCATTTCAAAAACTTTATACTTCAATCCTCGCAACATATGCGGCGGGCCCGGTCAAGGCCACACCACGAAAGACGGTTCCGGTCATTCCGGTCCCCGCCTCGAAAGACACCGACAGGTCATCCCTGCGCGCATGGATGCGGGTTTCATACCTTCCGGGAGTCCCTTTTGCGAAAATGAAGGCTCCGAGGGCAGAGGCAACAATTCCCGTGCCGCATGCAAGGGTCTCCCCTTCCACGCCCTTCTCATAAGTCCGGACATGCAGGATATCCCCCTTCCACTCTATGAAATCAACATTCGTCCCCGCCGGGGCGAACCGGGGATCATATCTGAGCTTCCTTCCTTCATTGTACACATCCAGTTCACCTATTCCATGGACAGGGACGACAAGATGACGGGTACCGGTGTCCATAAACACCTTGTCCCCCATTATCTCATAGCCCTCCACATCCTTCATCTCCAGCCTGACGGTCCTGGTCCTGCCTTCGGAAGAAAGCACTTCACCCCTATGGGGGCCGTCCGGAGCGATGAACTCGAATCCGGTCAGGCCAAGGTCGGCGGCAAAAGCCACTGCACACCGGCCCCCATTGCCGCACATCATCCCGGTAGAGCCGTCGGGGTTGAAAAAGTCCATCGAGAAGTCATAGCCGGGAGCCGTTCCGAGCAGGATCATCCCGTCGGCACCGATGCCATAATGCCTGTCGCAAAGGCACTGCACGGTCTCCGCGTCCAGCTCCAACCTCCCGTCGCGGTTATCCGCCATCAGGAAATCATTCCCTGCACCTTGATACTTATACAGAATCATCTCAAAATCAATATACTACACTCACATTAAGCCATTTTCCGGCGAGGGACGGGTCAACTTCCATGGAAAGGGTGCCGTCCTCGAAGGAGACTCCCTTTAATGCCTTCTTCCCGTCCATGACTGACACCTTGCGGAATCGCGCCGGCAAAGGAATGGTCAATTTGCATGGACGGTCAACAAACAATCTGCAATCATACCCGTTTTTGGCAAAATGTCCTCCAAAACAAAGCGACACCGGCCTGTCGGCCAGCCTGTATTCTACTCCATCAAGGGTGATTGATGATGATTCAAGTCCGTTGAATGCGCAGAGCCGCCCCGACGAATCCGTATTGAAGGCAACATTCCTTTTTCCGCAATAAGTCACTTCATGGCCGTTTACCCTCATCCCTTCCAGATGCAGTTCGTCCGAGGGCAATGGATTGGTAGCCAGGGCCTTCGCATCCTCTTCCGCGTTGCGGGAAAAACCTCCTTCCCAGTTTTCCCTGTGGGTGCGGTAATGCTTGACAATGGCCGTCGTGCCGTTGGGGAACTTGCTTGCAAAGCAGTCGGAAGTCCTGGAGACAACAACCGGATTGTCATTCCCGGCGAATTTTCCGGATGGAGGATAAGCCCCGGCAGCCACGAGGATTTCATAGAGGGTCCTGGATTCATATCCGAGACTGGCAGACTGATCGTCGCGGGGACGGAACCCGAAATACCACACATCCCCGCTGCCATATTTCCTGTGCGTACCTACGACCTGATCCTCAACACGTGCCACAGTCTCGACATTGTCGGCAGCCTTCACAGGATATATCTTGTCCACAAGGAAATCGGTGAGAATCACCTGGGGAGCCACGCCTTCCATGGTGAAATCGACAATCTTTCCGACGGCCACCTCACCCATGTAATCGCTGAACCCATATTCAACTCCGAACAGGGACTGCCACTGCCCGCGGCAATCCTTCCCCTCCCCGTCCAGGAGGGGTGGAGCGCTGAACCATATGACCTTACCTCCCCTGGAGGCGAATTCTCCCAGAAGGTCCAGCAGGCCCTTCGAAGGCAGAGGCTCGAACATGACCGCTATGGTGCCATATTCCTTTTCCGCCACATGCATCCTTCCGTCCCCGTCCACAGAACCCATCTCCACCAATTTCTCTGAAGTAAGGTAATTGGCATAGCCATACTGGGTCATCCAGCTCCCGAACCTCTCTTCCACGGCCACCAGGTTCATGGGATAGACCATCAGAACTTCCACATCCCTGGCCACCATGCCTGTCATCAGTTCCATTGCGGGACCGGAATCTGCGCCGTATGCTTCATTCAAAGCAACTTTCCAACTCAATGCTTCGGCGGGGAATCCCCAGGCGGCAGCATAGGAATGGTGAACGCGGTTAACGATCCCGAGGGACACTCCCATCGCCGCCCCATAATAATCCCTGTCAGCCCATCCGCATTCAGCGAAATCATTGCCTGTGGGCTCAAGGTACTCCCCCCATTTGAAATAATCATAGCAGGCAGAGGCTGCCTGGTGGACGGTATTCCCCCACATGAAATTTGAGGTGTACTCATACTTGTAGGCGTAGTCGTGGAGTTTCTCCACATCCCAGAAATCGATAGTGGGACTCTCCGCCCAGGAAGCATGCGCCGCCGTGACGAAATGACGTCCGAACACCTTCTCGGCATAGTCTTTGGCCTCCTTGAAAAGGTCAACGACCGAGGAATTCAGCATCTTGTAATACCGGTCCCTCAGGAGGAAGGTCCTGTGGATATCCTCCGGAGTCTCCCCGAGCACATACTGGACATTCCGCACCGCCTTGACGGTATTCAGGAAATAAGGGGCGGCGAAGGCGAAATACAGCATATACCTGTCATCCAGTGGCTGGCCGAACCTTTCTTCATATTTTTCAGAAAACGACCTTGTAAGGTACCTGAAATTGAACTGACCGTTCTCATGATGGGAATCGTACCCCCAGTCCTGCTGTATATGCATCTCGTCCGAATACAGCTCGGCCAGATTGATGCCGCGGCTTTTGTATTTGTCGATAAGGTCGTGCAGGAAAGGGGTTGCGGAAGAGCTGAAGTAATCCATTTCCGGAGTCTCATATTCCACGATTACAAACACCCTGTCCATTCCTTCAAGTCCCTCCTGCGCCTTGTCCGAGCTGACATTGAGGCGTCTCATATAGCCGTTCACATCCCCTTCCTTGACGGTAATGTCCTTTATTTCGACTATATCGTCGGGATTGACTGCTATGAAATGGGAACCGCCGAGGGCCTTGCCCTTGAAAGCGTATGCCTTCACTCCCTTTTTATTGACATGGATCCTGCCTTTGTTGTTCACCCAGCTCATCTGCTCCCAGATATCAAGGCTGAAACTTCCGGACCCGGGGTTCCTATAGCCGACCTCATAACTCAGCCAGCGTCCCGCCTCACCTCCGGTGTAATGGTTGAAAGCGGGCCCGAGTTCAAGCGGACTCAGCAAGGAGAGGCAAAGCCCCATTCCGTACTTTCCGGCGAAATCCCCCACCCTGCCGATCAGATCCACATACTCGTCCATGTCCGGGGTTAGCGTCCTGTCCGTCCCGGCCTGCGGGCGATACTGGCGGAAAAACTCGTCGAAAATCACCGTCAGCGTCTTTCTTCCCCCCTTTTTCGCATTTTCGCACACCTCGCGCAGGCTCCCGCTTTGCGGAGTATATCCGGTCGAGAGGTCGATACTCTTGTCCGGATCCTGCAGGTCGCGCAGCTGCTGGTCGCTGGTGAGGATAATCTGTGCAAAAGATGAGGGACAGGAAAGCACTGCTGCCGCAAGTGCCGCTGCCAAGAATAGGAAATGTCTGATCTTCATTATATCAAAGGTTATTAATTCTATCTTTTATCAGTTTTGCCAGCAAGGCGACGCCTTCGCGGATGCGTTCCGCTGTCATAAAGGAGAAATTGAGTCTCATCGTGTTGCGGCCGGAGCCGTCGGTGCGGAAGAAATTCCCGGCGACATAAGCCACTCCTGCATCGAGAGCCGTATCATAGAAATCTACGGCATCAAAGCCCTCGGGAAGGGTAAGGAAAAGGAAAAGTCCGCCCTGGGGGTGAGTCCAGCTGACACCTTCCGGCATGTATTCAGCCAAAGCCCCGAGCATCACGTCCCTTTTCGAGCGGTAAAGGTCCCGGCTTTTTTCCAGATTCGCGTCCAGCTTGCCTGTGCCCATGAATTCCGCAGCGAGGTACTGGTCGAAAACCGGAGGACACAGGTCCAGGCTCTGCTTGCAGACATAGATGGGGTCGAGAAGTTCCGGGGCGGCGATTATCCAGCCCAGACGGAATCCGGGAGCGAATATCTTGGAAAATGAGCCCAGATGCAAGGTCCTCTCCGGCGCGATGGAATAGATGGTAGGAAGGCTTTCTCCCTCATATCTAAGTTCCCTGTAGGGGCAGTCCTCGATTATCAGGAAATCGTACCTGCGGGCAAGCAAGGCTATCTCCTCCCTTTCCGCCAGGGTGAGAGTTTCCCCGGAAGGATTCTGGAAATCCGGGATATTATAAAGGAAGCCTATCCTCTTTCCCTCCGAAATAACCTTCCTGATCTCAGCCTCATACCCGCCACGGACGACTCCGCGGACATCGGCCCTGTAACTCTTGAAGGACTGAAGGGCTCCGAGATATGTGGGCTGGGAGGTAAGGATGACATCTCCCGGATTGACGAATACCCTGGTGCATACATCAATTCCCTGCTGGGAAGACGTCGTCACCTGAACCCTCTCCAAGGGAACACCATACCTCTTGGAAATCACCTCTCTGAGCTCGGGAACACCCTGGGTGGCTCCGTACTGGAAGGCCTTTGCCCCGTATTTGTCGATGACGGAGGAGGACAGTTCCCTGATGTCTTCGAGGGGGAAGGTGTCTGCCGAAGGGTAGCCCCCGGCCATGGAATAAATCTTGTTCAGGTCCACCCGCTTGAAGATTTCCCTCACAGGAGACCGGAAGAACGAACCTACGTCGTCGGATGTGTACTTTCCGTAATCCGTCATCTCAGCAGGTCTTCAAGTTCAATGGAGGCTTCGGTCTTCTCGTTGCGGTATTTGACGATGACGGGAGTATAGATGTGGATGCCGTCTTCCGCACCGGGGCCCTTGCGGACAGGGCGGCTTCCGGAAACGACTACGGCACCTTCAGGGATGATTATCCTCCCCTGTTCATTGGCCCTGATGAAAGTTCCGTTCACGGCATCGTAAACAGGTGTGGCACGGTTGATTATTACACCTGTGGCAATGACGGCGCGGCTTCTGACCACCGTTCCTTCATATATGCCGCAGGCTCCCCCGATAAACACGTCATCCTCGATGACAGTCGGTACTGCGCCTATCGGTTCCAGCACCCCTCCGATCTGGGAATTCGCCGCAAGATGAACCCTCTTGCCCACCTGGGCGCAGGATCCCACGACCGCATGGGAATCTATCATCGTCCCCTCGTCAACATAGGCTCCGATATTGACGAATGCCGGGGGCATGACGATGACGCCTGGTGCCAGGTAAGCCCCGCGGCGGACCGAAGTGCCGCCAGGCACGATACGGACCCTGTCCTCCATGGAGAACTTCCTCGGAAGAACGGTGTCCTTGTCGAAAAACGGGTAATAATCCAGCGAGCGGTCCACCATCTTTCCAAGGCGGAATCCGCTGAGTATCACTTCCTTTATCCAGGCATTCACGACCCATTCCCCATCCTTCTTCTCCGCAACCCTTATCTCGCCCCTCTCCAGGGCGTCGCACACCTCGTTGAATCTTTTAAGCTCGTCGTTCATTACTCAAGTATCGAATTAATTGTTGAATTCAGAGTGTTTGCTCCCTCTGCCATACTGTCACCCCCGGGGACCTCTGCCACCCTCGGCAAGATAAGAGGGGGGACCGGAGCGAAGCGATCGGT